>OGUP01000011.1_pt1 | contig 112175 bp, 92 predicted proteins | sample 1553661 | NCBI WGS metagenome assembly OGUP01 (sample SAMEA2580026, study PRJEB22360) | human gut metagenome | biome: human gut; feature: human-associated habitat; material: faeces | place: Denmark | collected 2008/2010
GACGGAAACGTAACGTAAAGTTTTTTGCGAAGTGAGGAGTTCCGCCGGTCAGTGAAAGAAAAAGCCAGATGACCGACAGAAGCGACCGGTCTCCGAACACGAACACCTCCGACGAATAAGTAACGAACCTACATTATCTCAGGCCTTCAAGTCGTCAGTACTCCAGCCTCCGGATCACCTCCTCCACCTTCTCGCTACTACTTACCTCACGTCCGTACTCATCCACTTGCACCGTACCTCCCATTGAAACGGCCGGATTGCGATAAACCATATCGCTCCCGAGGCGGATACGGGCAGAAAGATGGAATTCGAAGGCACCGGTGCTTTCGGCAATCTTCCGCACATTAGCCGCATTGACCCCACACCCGGGCATAATAATTACGTTCCGGGCCCGGGCCACCAATTCTTTCAGTAAAGGCAGGCCGGTTTCAGCAGAATTACTTTGTCCGGAAGTCAGAATTCGTGCACACCCGAGCTTTTCGATCGTCTGCAAAGCCTGAAAAGGATCACGGCACATATCGAAAGCCCGGTGAAAAGTCACCGACATTTCTCCGCAAGCAGCCATTAATTTTCTCATAACGCCTTCGTCCACTTCTCCTTCACGGGTCAAACAACCGAAAACGACTCCATCGACCCCCAGTTTTCGTGCCATTTCTATATCCCTGTACATCACTTCAAGTTCATCCTCCCGGTATAGGAAATCGCCCCCTCGTGGACGCACGATCACATGCATCCCTGCAGGCATCAACTCTCTTACTAAACAAATCTCACCATACGAAGGAGTCGTTCCTCCCTCCGGCATTCCGGCACAAAGCTCTATCCGATCCGCCCCACCTGCAAGAGCAGCTCTCACACTCTCCACAGAATTAGTACAAACCTCTATTTTAAAATCCTGACGTCGCATACAACTATCTGTCTATTATTTTATGGTCAATTCGATCACGTAATCCAGCTCGGCAGGCACTTCAGCCAACTCCAAAACTACCCCATTCTTATCTTGTGAGAACTTCACCGGTTTCCGGTCTTTAAATACGACAGCACTTTTCACTTTCCCTGTCGTCAAAGGCAAAAACAATCCTTTATCAGGCAAATTCAGAATATGTACATACAGCTTATCTCCTTTGCGGGTTGTTACCCCCCAATCTCTGGGACTGATATCTCCCCCCCGTGTTCCATAAATCGTCTCTCCATATTGCTTCGTCCACTCTCCGATTGCTTTCAGTCTTTCGAGTGCAGCAGCAGGCAATTCCCCGTTAGGCTGCGGTCCGATATTCATCAGGAGGTTTGCATTTCTACCGGCAGCTTTCACCAGATAATGGATCAAGGTTTTCACCGATTTATAATTCTGGTCTACAATTTTATACCCCCACATGCCATTCATCGTCTCGCAAGTCTCTAACGGCAAACGGCTGATGTCCTGTCCGGACAATCCGGCATTATTCTCTCCGGGCAAATCCCGTTCAAAAATCTGAATATCTTCACCGGCAAAAGGTACCTGGTGATGGTTATTACCGATCAGACAAGCCGGTTGTAACCGATGGATCATGGCATATTGCTCAGGCAACTGCCAATCGAATCCGGGATCCTGATCATGGTCCCACCAACCGTCGAACCATATGGCACCGATCGGTCCGTAATTGGTCAGTAACTCAGTAATCTGATCGTTCATAAACTGATAATACGTTTTCCATTCTCCATGGGTCGTACGTCCCGTACCACGTCCGGTCCGCCCCAACGGATAATAATCGTCCCGGTCCCAATCCAGATGAGAATAATAGAGATGTAATTTTATCCCTTGTTTATGACATTCTTCTGCCAATTCCTTCAAAACATCCCTGCCGAAAGGTGTCGCCTTGACGATGTTGTAATCCGTAAACCGGGAATCGAACATAGAAAACCCCTCATGATGCCGGGTAGTAAAACAAATATATTTCGCTCCGGCCGCTTTTATTGCAGCCACCCATTCAGCCGCATCGAAACGGGAAGGATAAAAAGCAGAAGCCAACTTGCGGTATTCCATGTGGTCCAGGTTCTGGTTCGTCATCACCCATTCCCCCTGAGCCAACATACTATACAACCCCCAATGTAAAAAAATACCGAATTTACTATCCTGAAATTCTTTCCGGGCTTCCAGATTTTCAGGAGACGGTACATAAGCATCCTGAGCCTTTCCACCCAAACAGAGCAGAAGTAACCCTAATACAACAAATCTTTTTTTCATAATTATGGTTATTTACTTAATTCTAAAATCCAGCATCGTCTTTCCATCCAATGTCATTTGCACTTTATCGCCCGGTCTGAGTCCCCGGAAACGGAAGGGGTGTCCGCAAAACAGATAATCACCGATTTTCAACGTATGAAACTCAGACGCAAAAGCAACCAATTTTTCAATGCCCACCGGTAAATGCTGTTTATTCCCGGAAGTAACGACTTCACCGTTCACCTTCATTTCATAGTTTGCCTCTCTGGTTTCCTCTATACCCATCAAAGCACTGATAGCACAAGAGCTGTCAAAAGAGGCTGCCATGATCCCGGGTAATTTTTTTGCAATCAGCTGTTCCTCCAGCGAATCGGCATAAAACCGGACTCCGACTCCGATCTCTTCAAAATAACGGCCGGCAAACCGTTCTCCCACACTTTTTCCCAACTTACAAATTCTGACAACCAACTGAGGCACACCGCTCACCTGTTGTGTATAATCCGGTATATAAAAATCCCCGTTATTCCTTAACAGCACATCATCCCCCACCGGTACGACAGCCACCTCTCCGGCGTCGTTATATTCTGCACACAGTATTTTCATACTTCAATCTTATAAATCAAACTACCGGCTTCCCGTTTAGGTACATGATGGACACCATCAGCATCCCTCCAATACCGATAATCCTCCCCTTTCATTTGTTCCAGCACCACCTTTTCTTTCGGTTTTCCCAAAGCAATCACGTAGTTGATTTTCAGCTCTTCGGGTAAGTGAAACAGACGACGTAAATCTTCATTCCGGAAAGCCTTGATTATACATCCTCCCCACCCCTTTTCTACCGCTCCCAATAAAATCGTCTGGGCCTGAATACCGTCATCACACAAACAATTTTCAACAATCCGGGTATCTAACAACTGGATCAGGTAAGCAGCCGGACGTTCTCCTTCTTCAGGTCCGTCCCAATCTTTCAGATATCCCGCCCAAGCCAGCTGTGGAAAAACCTCCGCACACTTTTCCTCCTCATGAACAATTACATATTTCAAGGCTTGTGCATTCCGGGCGGAAGCACACAAACAAGTCAAACCGACCAATTCTGTCAATTCTTCCTCTGAAATCCGTACCTCTTGCTCAAACCGCCGATAACTACGATTTCTCAATAATAAATCTTTCAACATATCTATTTACTTTCAGGTTTATCCTATTTTCGCTGTTTTAATCATTATAAATTGTAAATTTGCCGATACCAGTAGTCCCTACCGACTATTCAACAAAAATAACAACAAAATACAATAAGCCCAAATAACTCTTTAACTTTTAATTCGATATATGGCTTCTTTTCTTCAGTTACTGGCAAAGGATATTATCCGGAAATACGGTACGGATTTCGCCGATCTGACTATTATTTTTCCTAATAAAAGAGCCGGTCTCTTTTTGGCCGAAGAACTCTCCCGCCAAATCGACCGTCCGGTGTGGATGCCGGAGATCCTGACCTTGACAGAATACATCGAAAAGCATTCGGGACTGAAAAAAGCCGAAACACTTTCTTTAATTATCAAACTCTACAAATCTTATACGGCCGTATCAGGCTCTTCCGAGAAATTCGAAGATTTCTATTTTTGGGGAAATATGCTACTGGCTGATTTCGACGATATCGACAAATACCTGGTAGATGCCAAAGATCTTTTTTCTAATCTGATAGCACTCAAAGAATTGGATTTGAACTTTCCGTATCTGACCGAAGAACAAATCAAGGCCATACACCGATTCTGGAAGAGCTTCAATCCGGAAAAATTCAGCCGGGAACAACAAGAATTCCTAAAAGTGTGGGATAAATTATATGCCACCTATACTCATTTCAAAACTCACCTGGCTGAAACCGGAATCTGCTATGAAGGAATGAACGAACGGTATTTTTGCGAACATATAGAAACCTATGCCCATCCTGAACATATATTAATCACGGGTTTCAACGCTTTGAACTTATGTGAAAAAAAGATCTTTTCGTTTTGGCAAGATTCGGGAATAGCCCGTTTCTACTGGGATTACGATATTTATTATACTGCTGATGAACATCAGGAAGCAGGCCATTATATCCGGGAGAATCTAAAGCTGTTTCCGAACGAATTGGATATCGAACATTTCAATAACTTCAGATACAACGGCAAAACCATCGAATACCTGGCTGTCCCCTCGACGATCGGTCAGGCCAAGCTTCTTCCTGCCTTGACCGAAAGTCTCCGGGAAGAGAATCCGCGACAGACAGCCATCGTGTTATGTGAAGAACAGATGCTGATTCCCGTGATGCATTCGATTCCGGAGTATTTCTCAAAAATCAATGTTACGATGGGGTATCCGGCACGCAACACTTCGGTGGCGGCCCTCATTTCTATGTTATGCGATTTAAAAAATTATGCCAGGCAGGAAGGCGACACCACCTACTACTATTACAAACCGGTCATCGCTCTGCTGAATCATAAATTAATCAAAGACCTATGTCCTGAAGAGATTCAGCAAATCACCAACTATATCAATCAAAAGAACATCGTCTATGTTATAGAAAAAAGTTTACACTTTCATGAGCTCACCCGAGCTATTTTTTCCTCCGATCAGCACGAAAAGATACCTGTATATCTACTGAAAATCCTGAATTTGCTGACCCGGTCGGTATTGAAAGAAGAAGCCGATCCTATCGAAAAAGAATTTGTCTTTACGGTATATACCCAAATCCAAAACCTGCAAAATACATTCGAAGAAGAAGGCATCGAGCCGGAGAACAAACTTTATATGCAAATCATCAATAAAGTGATCGGTAATCTCAGTATTCCTTTTTCGGGAGAACCTCTGGAAGGCTTACAACTGATGGGATTAATGGAAACCCGTATGCTGGATTTCAATCATCTGATCATCCTTTCGGCCAACGAAGGTATTTTACCCAAGACCACACTTCCCGCTTCGTTTATTCCTTATAACCTCCGATTCGGTTTCCGTTTGCCCACCCCCGAACACCAGGACGCTGTTTTCGCCTATTACTTTTACCGGCTTTTACAACGTTCCAGAGACATTCATATTTTATATACTTCAGGCGTAAAAGGGATGAACGGAGGGGAAATGAGTCGTTTTCTCTATCAAATCAAATATGAATCGGGACTTACCGTAGTGGAAAGGAATTTCCAAAACCCGATTTCTACCCAAAATCCCAAAGAAATCAGAATCGGTAAAACCCCGCCGATACTCCATATTCTGGAGCGGTATACCCGATCGGAGGATCAGACGATCTCTCCTTCGGCCCTAAACACTTATATGGAATGTTCCCTGAAATTTTATTTCAAATACATAGCACAAATAAAAGAGAAAGAAGAACTGGCCGAAGAACTGGACCACCGTCTTTTGGGAAATATCTTTCACGAATGCTCCGAATCACTGTATGCCACGATACCTGGAGGCGAAATCACGAAAGCGGCCATCGATACCATTCTGGCTAACGGATCTCTGGTCGAAGAACACATCCGCCGTTCTTATCTAAAAGTATACGACCCGAAAATTTCCAGGCTGATCGATAGCGGCAGCAACGAACTGATCCTGGGAGTAATCAAAAAATACCTCCGGGAGATGTTTTCTTACGATAAAAAAATATGTCCTTTCCGGTTGCTGGCTATGGAGAACCGTTTTCACATGCCTGTAAAAATCGGTATCGAAGGCCAGGAAAAGACAGTTTTCGTCGGAGGTTTCATCGATCGCATAGACCGTACCGATCAAGGCATCCGGGTAATAGACTACAAAACAGGAGCCGATACGACGGCTTTCAAAACTATCGCTTCGGTTTTCGATCCGGCAAATCCTACCCGGAATAAAGCAGCTTTTCAGACCATGGTGTATTGCCTGATGTACGATCATGTTCATCCCAGCGAACAGCCTCTGATCCCTGGAATTTACAGTACCAAACTGTTATTCGGGAAAGATTATGATTTCCGGTTAAAATGTGATAAAGAGCTGATACAAAATTTCCGGTATTATCAGCAGGAATTTTCGGATCATCTCCGGCAGTTACTGGAAGAATTATTCTCCCCGGAACATCCTTTTTGCCAAACCGATAACGAAAAGAAATGCCGGACCTGCAGTTATGCCGGAATATGCCGCAGGTAAAAACGAGAAAGGCCACCGTTTAGCAGTGGTCTTTCATTTCGTAATTCATTGTTTCAGCTCATTCCAGCGTCTTTTGTATCAATACTCGTCCTCGTTGAAGAAGAAATCATCTTTACTGGGATAGTCAGGCCAAATGTCTTCAATACTTTCGAAAATTTCTTCATCATCCTCTATATCCTGAAGATTTTCGATAACTTCCATAGGCGCTCCCGAACGAATTGCGTAATCGATTAATTCATCTTTAGATGCAGGCCATGGTGCATCTTCCAATTTTGAAGCAAGTTCCAGTGTCCAATACATAGCTATATAGTTTTTTTAGCGTTCCCATAAAATTTTCGCAAAAGTAAGTTTTTTTTGGTAATATACAAGTATAAAACAACTAAATTAATAGTAGCCCCCAATTTTAGATTTGCGATTTCCACATCTAATCTCCCCTGCTTCTCCTGACAGAACTGGTTAGCGGGTGATTTATAATCTAGTTTTACAACGATACGAAGGTTTATAAAGTTACATTTTCAAGGGTTCGATATGGATAGTCGCATCGATCTTCAATTCTGTTTTTATCTGCATTTCGATAAGGGTAGCTTTTCTATGAGCTTCCTCCACGGTCTCTTCCCCGGGCACTTTGATATGAAAAGTGAATTCGATATGGTCCCCATAATGATGAATGTGGTAATGATGCGGATAAGCCACATTTCCCATTTCAGCTTTCACGATCTGTTCTACTTTCCCGATCACTTCTTCCGAAGGTTCTTCTCCTAAGATTTTATTTACTGCTTCGCGAATAATCCCATAGGCGGCATAGAATAACATGAAAGATATCAACATACCCAATACACTGTCGATCCACCAGAAATAGGGGCTGAGAAAAAGTCCGGCCAAAACCATCAGTGACGATAAAGCATCGCTCCGGTGATGCCATCCGTCCGCTTTTACAGCAGCGTTACCGGTTTTACGGGCGATATAAAAAGCATAGCGGGCCAATCCTTCTTTTAAGACAATCGAAGCAACCGTAGCCAGATAAGCCAACCAGCCGAAATCAGCCGCCTCATGTCCCCTCAATTTTGCGATAGCGTCTTTCATAAACTCTACTCCGACCAAAGCCAACAGAATAGCGATAATCAATGCAGAGATTTGTTCCCAGCGGCCGTGTCCGAACGGATGCTCCTTATCCGGTTTCTTCGAGGATAATTTAATTCCAAGAATTACGACCAAAGAAGTCAGGGAATCCGAAAGGGTATGCCAGGCATCGGCAATCAAAGCAAGCGAGGCCGATGCAATACCGGCATAATATTTTAAAACAAACAAGAGTAGATTCAGAATAACGGAAACGAGTCCTTCCCGATACCCCAATTTTGAATGCTGATCCATATGATTCTATTATTCGTCGGAAAAATGTTGAAGCACCCTTCTGTAAGTGTTGAATATCTTTGCTTTCGAAACAAACCCGATATATCTTCCTTCCTCGATCACAGGTAAATTCCAGGCTCCTGTATCTTCAAATTTTTTCATAACCAGGTCCATCGAATCCGTCACATCGACAATCGTAGGTGGAGTTGTCATAAAGTCGCGGACAAAGGTGACATTGTACAAATCCTGATTGAACATGATCTTACGGATATCGTCCAGCAATACAATCCCCAGCAATGCTTCGTTTTCATCGATCACCGGGAAAATATTTCTACTGGAACGGGAAACTTTTTTCACCAGATCCCCCAAAGTAGCCTCTATGGATATCGTCTGTAAGTCGGTCTCGATGACTTTATTCAGCTTCATCAAAGTCAGCACGGCTTTATCTTTATTATGGGTAATCAGATCTCCTTTCATAGCCAGCCGACGTGCATAAATAGAGTAAGGCTCCATTCCCCGCCCCGTTAAATGGGCTGTCACCGAGGTTATCATCAAGGGCACCAGCAAACTATAGCCACTGGTAATCTCAGCGATCAGGAACATAGCTGTCAACGGAGAATTCATGACACCCGACATCACCCCGGCCATACCTGCCAATACAAAATAACTGACAGGAACCGTGATCACTCCGGTCATATTGATCAGGTAAGCAATCAGGAATCCGGTAACTCCCCCAGTGAACAAACTGGGAGCGAAAACACCTCCAACCCCCCCACTACCGTTGGTGAAAGCTGTAGCTACTACCTTGATAAATACCAAACCGATCACATACAAAACAACGACGAATGCATAGTTCCGGAAATCGAAAAAATAGGTATTGTTCAACAGTGCATCTGCATTATCGGTCAGCAAAGCTTCCAAAGAAGAGTATCCTTCACCGTAGAGAGGCGGAAAAATATAAATCAGCAAACCCAATAATGCTCCTCCTACCAAAATTCTTTTGAATTGGTTCTTTATCCCGGTAATAAATTTCTCGATTCGGATATTCGTCCGGATAAAATATACAGAAACCAATCCACACAATATCCCCAGAATAATATAATACGGCACATTAGCCAAGGCAAAATGTTCGTGTACGGCGAATTCGAGGACCACCCCTTCGCCCATCAGAAAATATACAATAACGTAAGATGAAATGGCAGCAATCATCAAAGGCACCAAGGAAGCCATCGTCAGATCCAGCATCAGTACCTCCAGGGTAAATACGATACCGGCAATCGGAGCTTTGAAAATTCCGGCGATAGCCCCGGCCGCCCCACACCCGATCATCAAGGTCATCACCTTGTAGTTCATGTGGAAAAAACGGGCCATATTCGAACCGATGGAAGCACCGGTCAGTACAATCGTCGCTTCCGTTCCCACCGATCCTCCAAAGCCAATCGTAATTGTACTGGCAATCATGGAGGAGTAGTTATTATGAGGTTTGATCATACTATTACGCCGGGAAATCGCATATAATACCTTTGTCACCCCATGACTGATATCTTCCCTCACAAAATAACGAACAAACAGGGAGGTCAACCAAATCCCTATAAAAGGAAGAATAAAAAACAACAAACTTCCGCTATCTATCTGCAAACGTTCGGTCAGAAACTGGTGGGTATAATGGACGGAATTTTTCAGGAATACCCCGGCCAGTCCGGTGATAATACCAACCAGAAGACTCAGGATGACGATAAAATTCCTTTCTTTGATATGGCGTACCCGCCAACTCAAAAAACTCACATACCAGTTATTCCACCACGACATAATTCAAGTACTAATACTAATGCAGATAGCCTGTATCAGCGATTATTTTTTCCGAATACTTTTCAAGGATCCGAACTGCGGATAAAATTCCAGCATCAACCCTTCGCTACTAATCACATCCACAGGAAATTTCTTAATTTCTCCCAATTGAGGAACAATAGCAGGATAACTCATTATTTCTTCTTTCCCTTTCAGTAACTTCAACGTAGCTGTAGCAGGTACCCTATAATAAACAGCAGCCACTTCACCTCCTCCACTCACCGGTGACGAAGCCGGAACCACAGCCTCTTCAATCTTCAGAAAATAAGCCTGAGCGGCAACATTTTTCGTATCTGTCACTCCGTTTTGTTCAGAAAACCGGAAAGCGACAACCGGTTCGTTAGCCTTTTCCGGAATACACTGGAATACCCGTTTTACCTTTACAGTTTCTCTTTTACCTAAGAAAAGACTCAGGTAGTTTTTTTCCATACGATCGAATTCTTTCAATATGATCTCTAAAGATTTTCCATCAGGAACATTATTTTCGGCTCCCAATAATTTTACTCTTTCCGAGCGAATCCGGAAAATCTCACTTACTGCTTCTTTTACATTGTCAGCATCGGTCTTAACAGCATAATGTACGATCGGATCCCAAATTCTCTTCATCTCACCGTCCACCTCCTGATAAGTATAATTGGTATCCAACACTTCTTTCAGCTGATTATAAGTATTCAGTTGCATGATATCGATCCTCTCTTCGTCCCCCAAGGCCTCGGCGATATACTTCATCTCTTTTTTTTCATTGAAAACTTCCCCTTTACCGGCAGCGATACCTGCCAGAAAACCTTCAGCACTAAGGCTCAGTGTCACCGGCCAATAATCCCCGTTGGCAGAAACAGAATACACCGCCTTTTCATCCGGAATATACTGTGGAAGAACATTTATTTTTTTTATGGCCCATTTTTCGGAGACTTGTGTCGCTTCAGGACGGATTCCCAATTCTTTCTCGGCATAATTCTGATAGGGTCCGGGAACAAAACGTTCGCATTCCAAGATGACCTCTACTTCATAGGCTACTTTAGGTAAAGTATAATTTACGTTCACTAACGTAGTCAGTTCTTTCTTTTTTTGAGCTGCGGCAGCCAGACAAACCACCAACATTAACGATACAATAAAAACTCTTTTCATAGTAATTGTTATTATTTTTCTAATCTTTTCCAGGCCTCTCCCATCCTCTCGGCTATCATTCCGGCACAACATCCTCTCCGGCCTTCTTTTTCCGCGACACAATCACCGGCCAGCCCATGGGCAAAAACTCCTATCCGGAGCAAATCCAACAAATTCAATTTATTGGCAGCCAAAGCCAGCAGCACTCCTGTTAAAACATCCCCCGCCCCGCCTTTAGCCATTCCCGGATTACCACTCATATTGAAGAAAAGCCGGCGATCCGGAGTAGCGATAACGGAATGAGCTCCTTTCAACACGATATGCACCCGATATTGATTTGCAAAAATGCTTAATTTATTTAATCTCTCAAAATCATTTACACTTTTTCCTGCTAATCTTTCAAATTCTTTCATATGCGGAGTAAGAATACAGCCTTCATGGAGTAAATCCAATAACTCCCGGTGTTCCGCTATAATATTCAGCGCATCTGCATCCAGAATCGTCGTCCCTCTCCAGGTACGTAATAATTTTTCCAATCCACCGACAGTCTCCGGTCCTTGCCCTATAGCAGGTCCGACAGCAATCGCATCGTAATCTCTCAGTTTACAGACGGCAGAAAACCGTTCGGCCGATTCATCCGGATCAAGAATCGCTTCCGGCACAGTTGTCTGTATCACCTCGATTCCTTTACCCGGAATATGACAGTACAACAAACCGATACCCGAGCGTACAGCCGCTTTAGCCCCCAAAACAGCCGCCCCCATCATCCCATAACTGCCGGCGATCAACAGTCCTTTCCCATTAGTACCCTTATGAGCAAAAACCGGCGAAGGAGGTAAAATCGCTTTTACCGTATCTTCTGTCGTATAAAACCAATCGGTCGGTTGCCGAGCGATGATTTCAGGATGTAAGCCGATATCCAGCACTTCCCACCGGCCGACATACTTTTCATTCTCCGCCAGCATAAAGGCTAACTTCGGGAACTGAAAAGTAAAGGTATACTCTGCACAAACAATGGTTTCGGGATCGTTCCAGGTATTATCCTCCCCCGCTAACCCGGAAGGAATATCGACAGCCACCACCCGGTTAGCAGAAGCATTCATTTGCTTGATAATCCGGGCTGCCAAACCGGTTACCGGACGATTCAGCCCCGATCCGAAAATAGCATCGATCACGATTTCTCCCTTCTGTAACACCAAATCATCGGCCTGCTTTAATTCTTCCACCTTTCCCCTGGTCAACCAACGCCGATAATTCGCCTCACAATCGGGACTTCTATCCTGGGTTCCGGCAATCCGGAATACTCTGACCGGCACTCCCCGCCGATTCAATAATCTGGCAATCGCATATCCATCGCCACCATTATTCCCATTCCCGGCAATCACGACCACTCCTGCAACTTCAGTGAAAATTTTCAAAAAACGATCTGTCCAAATCCCGGCAGCCCGTTCCATCAAATCCAAAGAGCTTACCGGCTCATGCTCAATTGTATATTTATCAATCGCAGCCAGCTGAGCCGTTCGAAAAACTTTATTTAACTTTTCCATAACATTAACTCAATCGTTTTAAAGACGAAAAATACGGAAATATTCTTACATTTGCGACCGAAGTGGATTAATATTAACTTAAATACATTATCTATGTTTAAAAATCATCCTAAGGGGTTGCTCACTGCAGCTCTGAGTAATATGGGAGAACGCTTCGGCTACTATATCATGAATGCCGTATTGGTGTTGTTCCTGTGTTCTAAATTTGGTTTAAGCGAAGCCGCCAGTGGTACTATTTACTCATTCTTTTATGCTGGCATATATATTTTAAGTCTTGTCGGAGGGCTGATTGCTGACCGCACTCAAAATTACAAAGGAACTATTAAAACAGGTCTTGTTGTAATGGCCACCGGATACATTATTCTTTCCATTCCAATTCTTGCTACGGCAGCCAACACCACCTGGTTGCTGACCCTTACCTGTTTTGCACTTTTCCTGATTGCATTCGGAAACGGTTTGTTCAAAGGAAATCTGCAGGCAATTGTCGGCCAGATGTATGATAATTTCGAAGCCGAAGCTGCCAAGAAAGGCCCGGAGGCCCTCAAAATCGCAAAAGACAAACGGGACTCCGGATTCCAGATTTTTTATGTATTTATTAATGTGGGTGGATTGATCGCTCCATTCATTGCACCGGTATTACGCCAGTGGTGGTTGGGTGTAAACGGTTTCGCTTACAATGCACAACTTCCGGCACTTTGCCATGAATATATTAACAACGCCGCTGCCATGGCTCCCGAAGCATTGGCGAACTTGCAACAATTAATAACTTCAGCCGGAGGTTCCATTGCTGACTTGACCGTTTCTTGCGCTCAATATTTACAGATTTTCAATGAAGGTATCCACTATTCATTCATTGCATCTGTTGCCGCGATGCTGATTTCTCTCATTATTTTCTTCGTCTCTCAAAAAACATTTCCTACTCCTGCAAAGAAAATTGCAGCTCAAAATGTAAGTTACACACCAGAAGAAAAAGCTGCTATGGCGAAAGAAATCAAACAAAGAATGTATGCGCTGTTCGCTGTATTGGGTATCGTTATCTTTTTCTGGTTCTCGTTTCACCAGAATGGTATGTCCTTATCATTCTTTGCCCGTGATTTCGTAGATTCGTCGGCCGTTGCACCAGAAGTATGGCAAGCGATCAATCCGTTCTTCGTAATTGCGCTGACACCTGTCATCATGGCCATTTTCGGAGGATTAGCAAAACGCGGTAAAGAAATTTCAACTCCCCGCAAAATTGCAATCGGTATGTTCATTGCAGGAACGGCATTCTTGTTCCTTGCCGTTTTTTCTCTGATAAAGGGTTATCCCTCCGCAAACGACTTCAAATTATTACCCATTGCAGAACAAATGGCAAACAAAGCTCATTGGTGGGTTTTGATTGCAACCTATTTCTTCCTGACGGTTGCTGAATTGTTTATCTCTCCGCTGGGACTGTCTTTCGTATCGAAAGTAGCACCTAAAAGTATGCTAGGTCTGTGTCAGGGTCTGTGGTTGGCGGCTACGGCTCTTGGTAACCTGTTGCTTTGGATTGGCCCGCTCATGTATAATGCATGGCCGATCTGGCAATGCTGGACAGTATTCTTTATTGTATGTCTCGTGTCCATGGGAGTCATGTTGGGTATGGTTAAATGGCTTGAAAGAGTCACAAAATAATAACAACGCTCTAAAACAACAAAGTCCTCTAAGCATTCATTGCCCCGGGGACTTTTGCTTTTAACCTACTAATTTAATTTATAATATTATGTTTCAAAACCAACCTAAAGGATTGTATGCCCTGGCTCTTGCAAACACAGGAGAACGTTTCGGGTATTACACGATGCTTGCTATCTTTACACTTTTCCTGCAAGCAAAATTTGGCTTCAGTTCAGCAGCTACATCAAACATTTTTGCGGGTTTCTTAGCCTTAGTTTATTTTTTACCCATCTTAGGGGGTATCCTGGCCGATAAATTCGGTTATGGTAAAATGGTAACAGCAGGTATCATCGTCATGTTTGCCGGTTATACCTGTCTTGCTATTCCTACCGGAGGGGATGCTTTTGGAGTTGCCGCTATGTTCGGGGCCCTTTTCCTGATCGCATTAGGTACCGGATTATTCAAAGGTAATCTCCAGGTAATGGTAGGAAACCTTTACGACGATCCTAAATATTCAGACAAACGGGACACAGCATTCAGTTTATTTTATATGGCGATCAATATCGGTGCTCTTTTTGCTCCGACAGCCGCTTCAAAAATCACAGAAAATTTCATGGCGAAAGCAGGCCTTAAATACCAAGGTGATATACCTGCACTTTGCCACGAATATCTGGAAAAAGGCCAGCAAATGGCAGCCAATTCCCTGGACACTCTGACTCATTTCGCACAGTCACAAGCTTCCGCATTCAACGGAGATCTGGCAACATTCGCTCATAAATACATCGACGAATTATCACTTTCTTACCATTATGGTTTCGCAGTGGCTTGTATTTCTCTGATTGTATCTATGTTGATCTATCAGGTATTCAAGAGTACCTTCAAACATGCAGATATCAATACCAAACAAGCTGCAGCAAGCGGAAAACAAGAAAATATTGTCGAGTTAACTCCGGAACAAACCAGATCCCGCATTACCGCTCTCGTACTGGTATTCGCCGTAGTGATCTTCTTCTGGATGGCTTTCCACCAAAACGGCCTTACCCTTACTTTCTTTGCCCGTGATTATACGGCCAGAACCGCCGATGGCGCTATAGGTATGAGCTTTAATGTTTTCAACCTGGTATTCGTGATTACTTTGATCTATAGTTTGTTCTCTCTGTTCCAGTCCAAAGAAGCGAAATCCAAACTGATATCGGCAGTTGTCGCAGTTATTTCTGTCAGCATATTAGTCTACAAATATTTGTCGTTAGCACCAGGTTCTTTCATTGAAGTTCTTCCTCAGATGTTCCAGCACTTCAATCCGTTCTTCGTTGTTGCTTTAACCCCTGTATCTCTTGCTGTATTCGGAGCTTTGGCCAAGCGAGGCAGCGAACCTTCGGCACCCCGTAAAATCGGTATCGGTATGTTTATCGCAGCTTTAGGATTTACCGTGATGGCTCTGTCTTCTATGGGACTTCCCACTCCCAATCCTGACGGAGCGACTGTTGTAGCTAATGATTTACTCGTATCTCCTTCTGTTCTGATCAATACCTACCTGGTATTAACCTTTGCCGAATTGTTCCTTTCACCTATGGGTATTTCATTCGTATCGAAAGTAGCCCCTCCAAAATACAAAGGTTTGATGATGGGTTTATGGTTCGGAGCAACTGCAGTCGGTAACTATCTGGTTTCTATCATCGGTATGCTTTGGGGTCACATGCCATTATGGGCATTATGGTCTATCCTCATCGTTTTGTGTCTGATCTCTGCATTATTCATCTTTATGATGATGAAACGTTTGGAGAATGCCACGAAATAATAAAATTTCTTTTAGCATTAAAAGAAGTCTAAAAAACAATAATTAAATAACAAAAGCTGCTCTGTTCCGGGCAGCTTTTGTTATGATTATAATTATATTTGCAGGCAAAAGAAAGGTAAATATGTTTAAACAGATCAACCATTCCTTTGCAGCGAAACTCAATATATACCTTATTTCGTCGGCATTTCTATTATGGGGAATCGGTTTTTGCTTATTCTATCACTATTCCTCCAGAGCTATCGAGCACCAAGCTTACCTGAAAATCGACGAATCGGCGGAAAAAATCAATCTTAAAGTGACTCGTTTATTGAGGACGATAGAAAAGATCCCTGAAAATCTCAGCTGGATTATCCCTTCCTATGTTACTCATGCCGATTCGATTTATGCGATTACCCGGCAGGTCGTTTTGAACAATTATGAGATCTTCGGATGTGCTATAGCTTTCGAACCCTATTATTTTCCGGATAAAGGGTATTATTTCGCTCCTTATTCATACATGAGTGGCGATAGTGTCGTCACCACACAAATCGACCCGAAATACGATTACTATCAAAAAAATTGGTACCGGATCTCAAAAGAAAGGAATGTCTCCCGCTGGAGTCGTCCTTACCACGAGCTTTCGTCCAACGATATCCTGACCTCCACCTATTCGGTACCGCTCCGGGACCCCAAAAATAATGTAATCGGTATTTTTTCGGTCGACCTCTCTTTGAATTGGCTGACCGAGCTGATCGACTCGGTCAAACCCTATGAAGACAGTTATAGCATTATAGTCAATCGGGAAGGAAGGTATATACTTCATCCGGGAAACGACTTTTTCATGGATCTGGATAAAGATATCCTTCATGAAGCGGAAATCCTTCAGGACACCAATGCTTCAAAGTTGGCGCATCTCATGATGCAGGGGCAAAAAGGGAAAGGAGTATTTGTCAACAATCATGTAAAATATTACATCTATTTTACTCCCATCCTCGGCACAGAGTGGAATATGGCTACCTTGTTTCCTTATTCTCATATTTTCGACAAATTACACCGATTCACTTGGATCATCATTCTTTCTTCGGTATTATTTCTGGCTCTCCTGGTGATTATCTGTACTACAACCGTTCGTAAAATTACGAGACCTTTAAAAATATTCGCAGCTTCCACGCATTCCATTGCGGAGGGAAATTTCAACATAACTCTACCGGTCATCCACACCCAAGATGAAATGCTGGATCTTTATAATGCTTTCAGTGAAATGCAGGAAAAACTTTCAAAATATATGAAAAACCTGGAAACGACTATAGTAGCTAAAGAGAAAATAGAAAGTGAGCTACGCATAGCACATGATATTCAAATGAGTATGCTTCCCAAAAATTTTCCTCCTTTTCCCGGTCATGAAATAGACCTTTATGCAGTACTCTATCCGGCCCGTCAAGTCGGTGGTGATTTATACGACTTCTTTATCCATGAGAACACCCTCTTTTTTGCTATCGGCGATGTATCGGGAAAAGGGATTCCTGCTTCGCTTCTGATGGCCTCTACCATCAGTCTGCTACGTACGCTTTCCTCAGGCAGCAATTCTCCGTCACAGATTGCTTATTCGTTAAATAATAGTATTGCTGAAAGGAATGAAGCCGATATGTTTGTGACCTTCTTCATCGGAATGCTGGATCTCCGAACCGGAGTAATGAAATATTGCAATGCAGGCCACACTCCTCCGGTACTGACAAGTCCGGATCGGACAGTAGCTTTCTTTGAAATGCAATCCGATCTTCCTTTAGGTATCCTAAAAAATCATGATTATCAGGAGTACACCTACCGATTCGTGAGCGGCTCGGGTATATTACTATATACCGACGGCGTTACGGATGCAGAAAATGAAAAGAACGAATTTTATACCCGGGAACGTCTTTTGGAGATAGTGACTCAAAATCAGGAACTACACCCCCGCGAATTTATCCGTTCGATAATCAATGATATTCAGTCACATATCAAATCACACGAACTATCCGACGATCTCAGTATGCTCACTTTCATTTACGGTAGTGAATGGAATATCAAAAAATCATAAAATATACCGGTTTTTCTTTGTGATATTTAAATAAAGTATTACTTTTGTGCCGTCATAAAAAACAACACTGTCCAATGGTGTAATGGCAGCACAACAGATTCTGGTCCTGTTTGTCCAAGTTCGAATCTTGGTTGGACAACTTCGAAAACCTGATTTCACATCAGGTTTTTTATTTATATGGATCAATCCTAAATTCTTGTTGTTTCACACCAAAATATCACCTAAAAAAGAGGGCTTTCCGGTTCATAAAAAGTGGAAAGCCCCAGGTACTTGAAAAGTACAGATTATTATTCAAACACAAGTATGTCCATAAGGGTTCCCTGCGTTTTCACAACCGGAGCGGAACTACATTGATCTGTTTTACGATTATAGGTGAAAATTCCCGTTCCATTTTGCTCCGTTGCCAAACCAAAAAGGATGTCATCCCCGTATTTATTTATAGCACAACTATATCCATTCGTGCGAGGAAGATTCAACGCTTTCATCGTACAATGATATAAATCGGCTTTCAAACAGTAGTTCGTTTTCTCGTTGATGTAATCAGGACTGGCACTGGCAAATGCCGGACAATAAGCCAGGACGTACAATTCTCCATTTCCGGCATAAAAGTTAGAAATAGAATACTGCAATTTGCCCCCTTGAACTCCTTCCACGTTCATGTCAGTCATGTTAAAACAGTAGTCCGGATCAAATTCCGTCGCCCCCTTTTTAATCCGTAATAATCCGAATTTCTGATCCGGAACATAACCATAAGATCCCCAACAAGTCACGTAAAGATCCCCTTTCTCATCTATAAACATACCACAATCAAAAATAGATGCCGCGGAAAGTCTCGTGTCATGAATGATCTTTTCCGGCGTATCGGTAGCCTCATCAATGATCAGGACATGCGCACCACTTTTACAAATAGGCATCTGGTCAAATTCTCCACATCCGACATAGAGTTTCCCATCCCGCAGGATCAACCCCAGCGGATTCGGAGTACTACTTCCGTCGAGTCCGTATTCAGGCCTGGCAACATTAATTTCCCCTGTTTTCACCATGGTCGTCGGGTTAAATATAATGATCTTGTTATCGTTCGGAGCGGATGCATAAGCTTTCGTGGCCGAAACGAAAGCGATAGAAGCACACATGGGAGCAGCCGTCGCCACTTCCAAACGTCCTTCCACTTTCAAAGTTCCATCATCTTGCCGGGAGTATTTTACAATCGTACCCTCCGAAGTTCCAGGCACGTAGAATACCCAATCACGATAAGACATCAGATAAGGAGTAATTTTGGTTTCAACCGCATTCGCGAAAGACATCGTTCCGACCTTCATATCCTGTATAGGTACGATATATCCCATATCCGCCTGCGGTTGCATGTTAATACCTACGATAATCGATGCTTTACCCTCATTTTCATCATCATCTTTGTTGTCATCCGTACATGACGTTACAAACAAGGCTGTACATAGAAAAGCCCCCAGAATAAAGAGATTGTTTTTCATTGTGATTTACTTTATTTATATACTTCAAATTAAAATTCTCAGGCACATTACCATTTTAAGGTTGTAAACCGAATTTTAGCCATGATCGTCCGGCCCGCCAGCGGGTAATTGAAATTAGTCATCTCATCCGTATCAAACAGATTATGGCATTCCACGCCAAACAAAACTTTCCGGTTCATGATTCCGTACTCCAGCCCCACCGTGTGCAGGCAAGCAGAAGGTATCTTATAATCCTGATGGCGGCTAAGCTCATATCCATAATAATATTTATCCGTGTAACCACCCTCGTAATACGCCCTGGCATACTGCCCTTTACCACCAAAGGGATTATCCTTCCGGTAATCCAGCATCCAGTTGAAAAAGAGAATCGGGATATGAGGCAATTGCATTTTATAGGTCTCACTCTCGGTGTTTGTTCCCGCTATATATTTCGAATAATCCAAAGATTTCTGCCAGGTAGCATTAAATGATACAAACCAGTTACGGTCAATATCCCATTTGATTTCACCGTCCACTCCGTACAACAGAGCCTCGCCCAGATTCTGGTATTTGGAATACCCCACAACAGAGGTCAGATACATCATGTTCTTCACTTGCATGATATACCCGTTCGACTCGAATTGTAAACGGGAATTTGCATTATAGTAACGGTCGAACATGATACCCAGATTATAATTATTAGCTTGTTCGGCTTTCAGCTCCGTACTTGTCAGCGTCGTTACACGATCCCCCAAAGCCTCCTCGTAACGGGGAAGGCGGAAATTATGTTCCAAAGCAAATTTCATCAGCCAATGAGAAGATAAATCGTATTTCAAAGCAAGACTATACCCCCAATACTGATCGGATTTATGCGTCTCTGCCGGAACGGCATCTCCCGGATAAGCCAGGTTCACTGTTTTTCCTCCTAAACGATAATAATAATGCCGTCCCGTCAGCACCGATGTCAAACGTCCTTGAAACCACTTGTTCTGTAAAGCGACGGAACTGATCATTCCCGATATATTCGATTTCAAACCGCTATAATCCTTTTTCAGAAACCGGTCGGCAACGGTGTCCCGGGTTTCATTGCTCACGTAACGGAAATCATTATTCATATTGACCAGCATTCTGTCCGGGATCAAATGATATTGCAAGTTCAGGTTATAACGATAATCCATCATCCCGTCATCCGACAAATTCGGGACATATCCCACTTCTCCGCCATATGTGTTGGGAACACGGCCACCATAAAAATCATAAAGGAAAGACGAGGTGTCGATCAAAGCAGTATGCGTATAAGTAACCATCCCATTGAATTTCAAATCCAGCTTCCCGAACAAAAAATGTTTTTTCTCCAGCTTGGGGTTTACACCGGCTGTCCAGATTTTTGTCCGGGCATGACGGATATTCGTTTGTATACCCTGGGTTTCTTTATAACTGTAATACCCGACAAATTCCAACTCGGCCTTGTCGAAGTAATGATCCGGAAACTTAAGCGTCGCCCCGAATTCCCCCATTTTCAAGCGGTCATGATCCCGTTTGATTTTCAAATCACTGACATAGGGAGAAGTGATCGTGTAATCATTTCTGGCAAAGGTCCCTCCCGCGAAAAGAGTAAAAGCCATATTTGCTTTATCAAAATAATGAGAAATACAAGCCGTAGGATTATGCACGCCGTAAGACTGGTAGCTATACGACAAATCATAATACCCGTGTTCGGCATCTATCGTCACCACATTAACCGCACTTCCTAACCCATCTCCCCCGAATTCAGGCGGAACAATCCCCTTGTATATCTCGACACGGTCGATGAATTGCAAAGGAATATCATTAATGGAAAAACTACCATCCGGGGTATTCAGGGCATAGCCGTCCATATAGATCTGAACCCGGTTTCCTTCCAATCCCCGGATATTAACTTTTGTTTGGTTACCGACACCACCTGTTTGCCGTAGTTTTACCCCTGTCTGGTGATTCAACACCTCCGTGATCGTAGTCCCGCGTCCTGCCAATTGTTTCCCATCAATAACGGCAACCGGGGTTCCCTGGCGTTTCACGTCATGGATCTCTTTCCTCTCCCCTTTAGCTGCAACGACCACCTGGTCAAGGGATTTCATATCCATCTGCATATAAACCTCCAGCTTCAGGTCTTTGTTTGCCTCAACCTTCACTTTCCTGATGACATCTTTCATACCCACAAACGAAAAATGAAGTTCGTATTCCCCGGCAGGAACATTTTTAAAAAAGAATTCGCCCCGTGCATTTGTCCCCGTTCCCTTCTTTAGAAAAGGCATTACGATATTTACTCCCGCGACAGGCGTGTCATCAGAAGAATCCTTCACGATCCCGGAAATCGTCTGCCCGTTAGAGAAAAGAATATTGCCAACCATAAAATAGATCAAAATATAAAAACACTTCATAACCCACACAAATTAATTAATAATTAGCACCCTAAAGCAAGTTTTAACAAATAAACACTAAAAACATCAAATAATTGTGCAAACATAGACGGAAAATCCATTTGCAACAATCCCTATTAATAGGGATTATTATTGCAAACTACCTACTAATGGTATTTCGGATGGCTATTTGATCGATTTCACCGGGCCGCCTCTTCTATTATACCGATATAGTGATTTGTATGACTCACCCTCAGAAAGCCAGTCTTTCGGCACTATTTTTTTCAGATTTATTTGGGAGAAGACAAAAAAAGACGTAGTTTTGTGCCGTCAAAATACTGTCCAATGGTGTAATGGCAGCACAACAGATTCTGGTCCTGTTTGTCCAAGTTCGAATCTTGGTTGGACAACTTTGAAAACCTGACGTAAAGTCAGGTTTTATTTTTATTCGTCTCCCGATTATTTCAATATTCGGGTATCAATCCGAAATACTTATCGGTCAAGTATTCTCTAATAATTCAAAAGATAAATTTTCCGCTATTTGTGATCTTTATTCGAAGAAGTATAAAAAAGAAAAGAACAAAAGGAAGATTACTGTTCGACAATCATGTTGTTGTGTATGTACAAATAAGGGATGTATGAGTGTATGAATTATCTCCTATTGCGACGCTCCTTGCGGATTCTAAAGGAAAGATATCAAACCAGTAATCTTATCCTCTGTTCTCCCTTTCCGATGTTACAAATATAAGAGATCAGTCCCATTTCTAACTTATATAAAAAATATTATCTTTTACACATTCAATTTCAACGCAGATTTTTTTTCAGAATAAAGGTTTGTCTCACTTCAGAAGGAGTCATTCCGAACCAAATTTTACAAAACTTATTCAAATGTACGGATGAGGCAAAGTTAAGTTCGTCAGCCAATTCCTTTAGGTTTACCTCACTGGTCATCAGGCGGTGTTTAATATATTCGGCTTTCTGTCGCTGCATCCACTGATAAACCGTCTCGCCGAAAACATCTTTAAATTTCTTTTGAAACACTCCCTGGCTATATCCACATAGTTCTGCAAATTCACCGGCACTCTTTACATGTAGATAATAGTCGACGACCAGTTTTTTGAACTCCATATTTTTCCCCAATAGAGGATAAAAAAGCATAGCCAATTCATCCGAAGTATAGTAAGCATGCAAAATAATAAACAATTCCTGAATTTTTCTTGAAGCCAAATCAGCCATAGGAACCTGATTTTGTTCATAATTCTGCATTAATTGCAGAAAACGGTCGAGTGATTCACGAATCTCCAATTCCCGGAATTCATATTTTATCAAAGAGAAAAAAGGAGTCAGATTTTGAAAGATATATTTATCACAACTATGATTCAAAGTGCCGAACCCCAAAATAATGAGTTCGACCGTCGATACGGCTTTACATACACATCGGGAAAGGGGAGTCAGCAAGATCATGTTTCCACCGGAAATAAGCCTGGGATACAAATCTCCATAGATCACTTCCATTTCTCCATGAAGAATAAAAACCAGATTATTATTTTTATCTGCCTTATTTCTTTGAAAAACAGTATCTTTTTCAAACTTAAAATAAGAGAATTTATTCTTTAAATCAGATTTGATATAACAAATAGTATCACTTCCCATTTTCAACTTATAGATCAATGTGTTCTCCCGTCATTTTTTGTTCTTCTATAAATTTTGTCGGGGTCATTCCCAACCATTTTTTACAGAATTTTGTAAAGTGAGCCGGTGAAGAAAAACCAAATTCATAAATAATCTCTTTGAGGTTTACCTCCTCTCCACTCAAACGTTCTTTAAGCCGATCGGCCTTTTTGCCCAATATCCATTGGTATATCGGTTCATCGAAGATTTCTTTGAATGCCCGTTTGAAACTACTGACCGAATAACCACAGATCTGAGCCAATTCTGCCACAGACTTCACATGTAAACAATTATCTTCGATCAATTTTTTCAAATCTCCCTCTTTGTGCAAAGAAAGGGTATAAAAAAAATAAGACAATTGTTCTTTAGAGTAACAAGACTTCATCAAAACAAATAGTTCTTCCTGTTTTTCTTCGAACAAATACCTGCAATCCACCCCATCTTCCAGGTACACGGTCAACATTTCCACAAATCCTTTCAGCAGCTGGTTTAAAGGTAAGATTTCCAATAATTCCCCTCTCCCCTCCAAACATCCAAGCTCCGAAACTGTTTTCAAGCAATATTCAGTGGGACGGTCAGAAATAAAGTACAAAAATTCAAGTGGAGTAAAAGCTTTCAATTTACCTTTCAAAGCAGGCAACAAAAACATCTCTCCGGCCTCAACGAATACTACCTCGTCTTCAATAGACACACCAGCTTCACCACTTAATAAAAATATCCAGCAAATGCCCGAAGTTTTCCATTTTTCCCATACAAAACCTTTCTCAAATTTCACCTGTTCAAAAAAGACCAACTCACTCCGTTCATAATTATTACAGGTTGCCTCTTTATTACAACAGTAAACACGATCGTCACTCATAATTTAACTATATACATGAATACTAAGAGCTAACAAACATAAAATAAAACTTTCAGTCAAGTTAAATTTAATTATAAGTTACAAACAAGAGGCATGAAACATTCACGTATTCTGTGTTTTACATAACTTCACTCACTCCTTTTCAACAAAGGTAAGATTAAAAAAAACAAATCAAAAGATGTTCTGATTTAATTTCATTCTTTTTCCGGCAAATAAATCTTTCCATGAAAGTGTGCAGAAAAGTCACTGAAACGTGTTCAGACTTATAATTAGTTCTTAAAGTTGCTCCTTCGTCGCTCAAAGTCCATAAAATCGACGGACTTTATAAACCAATTAATTCGGCTTATAAACAACAAAGCATCCGAAGTTTCGAATAAAAAAACATTATTTCTTTTGGAATAAAAATATTAAAGCGTATATTTGCACCGCCAAACCGTAAAAGTGTTGGTTCAGTAGCTCAGCTGGATAGAGCAACGGCCTTCTAAGCCGTAGGTCGTGGGTTCGAATCCCGCCTGAATCACTATTAACATCCGGTAACAGTTAAATGTTATCGGATTTTTCTTTTAAATAGCTGATATTAAACGTTTTACTTTCGCCCCGTTTAACTTTTAATAACCTGCCTGTGTAGGCATATTTGTAGGCATATCCCCTCTACAGGCATAAAATAGGCATATAAAAATGACGGCAATAAGAGTTGTAAGACAAGGCAAAAAAGGCAAAACCGACCGGCTCCCCCTGTATGTGGAATTTTATATCAACCGCGAGAAAATAAGAATCGCGGTAAGGTTAAGTGTCACCTCTAAAGAATGGGATGAGCAAAACGAAGTGATAAAAGGCCGGGACAAAGAAAGTAAGGATAAAAATTTAATCATCTCCAATATCCGTTCACGAGTAAGCGATATATTTGTCCGTGCCCGTCTTAAAAATGAGACGCTGACAAAAGAAAGTTTCTTCCGCCAGTATAACAATCCCTCCGATTTTGGTACCTTCTTTGATTTTGCACGGGTTTACCTCAAACAAATTAGCAAAACTATTTCTTTCGGTACCTGGAAACATCACGTTTCTATCATCAAGAAACTGGAAACATTCGCACCCGGCCTTGTATTTTCAGAGATTACCCACGAATTTCTCCTGTCTTTCTTTGCATATCTTCGCAAAATAGGTAACATGGATTCTACGGCATGGCGTAACATGGCTACTATCAAAATATATGTAGGTGCCGCCATACGTGGCGGTTATATGGACCATGACCCGTTCGCGGCCATAAAGATACGTCGCCCCAAAAGTGAAGTTATATACCTGACGGAAGAAGAACTCCTCCGCCTGACCGCTTTGTACCGGTCCGGCCGCTTGGAAGAATGTACCCAGAACGTACTCCGTTTTTTTCTGTTTCTTTGTTTTACTTCTTTGCATATAGGCGATGCAAAAGCATTGCAGATAAACCAGTTCATAGGGAATGAACTACACTACACACGAGGCAAGACCAAAATACCGGTAACTGTACCTTTATCGGACCCGGCACGTTATATCTATGAATATTATCGGGCCGGACGTACAAAAGGCAACCTGTTTATGAACCTTCCCACGGATCAGGATATAAACCGGGTACTGAAAACTATAGCCGGTAAAGTAGGAATAACAAAGGATATCAGTTCAAAAACCGGCCGGCATACATTCGCTACCCTGTATTATAAGAAAACACATGATATCGTAACACTATCCCACCTTTTGGGACATAGTTCTATAACTATGACAATGGTTTACGCACATGTTCTGGAGGATGAACGCGAAGTGGGAATACACGCCTTTGATGATATGTTATAACCCCAAAAGTGAGGGGGAAACGTGTTTCCTGCTTCCCCCTTCACTTTTCTACTCCAACGTATAAACGCTCCAGTCTATCGCCTTTTTAAGTGCCCAGCCTTCCTTTTGTGTCTCCTGTATATGTTTCACGGCACCGGTGTAAAACTCTTGTAGTTGCTGCATACTTGCAAACTCGTAAAACGTCGGGTTGTCTTCTTCCCCGAGCTTGAAAGTAACAGGAAGGTTTTCCCCGCCTGTCTGCAAGGCAAGATCGTACGCCGTCTTATAATTCATCTGGTTCTCCATGGAAAGCCAGACTTTCAGGCCGTTCCATACGTACCCGCTTTCGATCGTGTCGGTTATCTTCCGGTTATACCATTCATTAATAACCGCCTTGATTTCTGCCAGTGCGGGTAGATGATCGAACGTCTCTTCCATGTAACTGCGTTGCACTCCTTCTGCTGTCTCTGTTTCCTGGTAATCCCACGTAATACGCCAGATTCCCCGGCGGCGGTTGGTACATCTTACCGGTTCCGCCTTGCTGTCTGCATAAATTCGTATCATTTCAAGTAAAATGTATAATTATCAATCCTTTTTCACTTACTTCACCTTCGCAATGTGCTTCAAAAGGCAGTTCTCCGTCTCTTGCCGCTGATTCACAAATGAAAAGGGTTTCCTCCAGGCTGGTAAAATACTTTCTCTCCTTGCCGTCGAGTTCCAGCTTTATAACAGTCCGGTTTCCGTTTTTCGTCGGAACATCCTTTTCATAATCAAGTACGATCACATCCTTGTTCATCAGTTCGGGCGACTTGATCCTTGCCCCGGTAAATCGTTTCCGTCCGTCTTTAGGCTTGTACTTGTAGCCCAAATCTTTTAATTTTTTCATTTTCTTTCCTGTTAGTTTATAAAATAAGTTCTTGCAATCAGCATGTTTTGTAAGCCCGTAAAATGAAGCGGTTAACTCCTGCCTACGTTTCTTGCTTTTAACCTTGTGCATCTTGCGGGCGAACTTTTGTTTGTTACGCTTCCTTAACCGCACATGATCCGGGCGGGTTACATATCCCAGAAAGTCGATACCTTCGGTAATCGGGAAAACGGTATCATTACTTTTAATCTCCAGGCGGGCTTTACGGGCCTGTTCATGAATGATATCCCTAACCTTCCAAAGGTATTTCTTACTACCGGAAAGCACCAGACCGTCGTCACAATACCGGTAATAGTGTGCTACTGCCTCCTGATCCTTTAACCGGTGATCCAGATAAATAGACAGAAGCAAATTACAAAGTCCCTGCGATGATCTTAGTCCGATACTCACGCCTTTAGGCATCATGCGAATGCACTCTTCCAGGATTCCGATCAATATTTTATCCTTGAACATCTTTTTCACTGCATCCAGCAAAACGTCTTGGTCTACGCTCTCATAGAATTTCGTTATATCGAACTGGTACCCGAACAGGGTTCCTTGGGGATCATCCTTTATATCTTTAACGATATACTGTAAAAGGTCATGCGTACCCCTGTTTTTAATGGATGCGGAAGTAGTCCGGATAAAACGTACTTTCAAATGCCGGTCCACCACATTCATAACAGCGTTAAGAACGATCCTGTCCTCCAGGGAAACCGCTTGTACGATCCTTACCTTCGGCCCGTCGTCTACGGTCATTTCCCGATATCCTCCGAGCTTGAACCGCCCGCCCTTTATCCGCTGTCTGATCCTCTTTACTGCCTTTGGGACATCCGCCAGTATTCTACGCCCGGCAAAGCTGCGCTTTCGTCTTCTTTTGCGCAATACCGTTTTTATGGCGTCCTCTATATTGGAGTCCTCGACAATCTCTTCTATAATATTATCTTCTCTCCACATGATAATAAATTAGCCTTCAATTCCCCGGGCCGGGCTTCTTCGAAAAAAGTTCCTACCAAACCCCATTGCCCTGCGCTTTATTTTTCCCCTTTCCAGCCGTAAACGGCTGCTGTTGGCGAGGCTCATTCCTCTTGGCTCCACATCGGGGACACGTCCCCACCGTTGTACGCCAATTTTTAAGGCTTATGCGCTTTTTCTTTATTCTAATTGTTTGCAAGCCGAACGCCGATGTTCGCATTCGTGTTCGATGAATCGTTATTCGCGTTCGCATACGAAACACCGCCTAACGCGTTCGCGTTGTTGTTCGACCGATACACCACACGAGTGTATATGAGGAAATCCGCCTTTGTACTTTCAGGAAGCACCGGCACCCGTCTTACTTCCGGACGCCTGCGCTACCCGCACAACGTTTTACGTTGCTATTTTTTTATTTTAATCAGCCTGATTTATGGCTTTAAAGGCCGCGACGCTACCCGCCCAGCGTATTATGCCCCTGAAGGCAAGCCGAACGCCGATGACCGCATACGTGCTCGATGAATCGTAAACCGCGAGCGCACACGAAACACCGCCCAACGCGTACGCGTAGCTGTACGACCGATACACCACACGAGAAAGCCCGGTACCTACATAGAACCTGTCGAACCAATGTGAAGAAGTGGAACCGCCTTCTTTGGCTGCAATCAAATCCATATACCGGCCCCAAACCATGTGGGTAGGATAAATATCCGCATTATAAACAGTAATTCCCTGTACAACGCGTTCCGTTCCGTCCGGCATGGTAATAAACCACCTTCCGTCCGCTGCTGTCTTGTTTACCGTGACATACTGCAACCATTCCGCCTTGTTTCCCTGGAAATTTTCATATCCCAGTACATTGACGGACTGATAATTTACACCGTCCCGGTAAGCACCTTCCGCCTGTGGATTGGAACCGCCCTTTTCTTTATAATAAGAAACCGTATCACGTATTCCCAACGCATTTGTAAGGCCTGTCACTTTCTGGTAATTGTTTGTTCCATATCCGCAAACTCCCTGCGAATCGGTATTACCGTATTTAAAGAAATGCAGATTACCCACGTCCTTGTGCATTTCCCAGTCAAACAGCTGGAAACCTTTGCCTCGGTTCTGGGCGTATTTGATTGCCTGGGCTTGTGAAATGGTTCCTACACTTGAAACACCACTGACAGAACGCAACACATCATCAATCAAGTAGGCTTCATAAGCACCGCCCAGGCATTCCGTATGCTCTACCCAGTCCGGCTCGATCGCTTCTACACTTTCCGACGTTGTGAGTAAAACGAAATCGAATGTCGCCGAATTAAGGAAGGTAAAGGCCAGTTTCGTTGCCCCTACAGGAACGGCACAAAACAAGTACATACCATTGATAAAACCGTTCGCGTTTGAAACGCTGACCCGACTTACTATTTTGCCCGTATCATCTATAAATACAGCCCCGTAAAGAGTGGAAGCCAGACCGGGAAAACGAACCTGCTTGTAATCCCGAACATCCACCAGGGCGAACGATCCGGATTCGTATTCGTTCTTTGCCTCTTCAATGGTCGTGTAATCCGTATTCTTACGAATCCCGATCCCTTCCGTTACGTCCAGCTCTTCACGGGTAAATTTTACACTGGTGTACCCTGCCGCTGCCGGCGCATCCTCATTACTTGAAATAAAACCGTAAAGACATTGATTCAGCACGTCCGTTACTCCCTTGTACCAGTAATGAGGCTCATATACGTAAACTTCGCCTTCCGATCCGGTTAATACTGCATCCGTGGCGTTCTCCACATTCTCACTATCGGCGTATTTGTTCCGGTTCTCATCATGAAGCGGATAACAGGTCATTTCACCCTCCGCCGTCTTTTTGGCCAGAACGCAAGGCCTTTTCGCCAACACTTCCAGGATATGGGAAGACGGGGTAAATTCCGTATTATAGTCATATCCGGTTGAGTTATCCAGATTCGTAATCTTTTCCCCGTCTCCTACCGTCTGATCTATTTTTATACCGACAAACTGCGGCTGAATGATATTCAGTTCCGGGAAATGTGCACAGGTGGCGGCGTACTCTTCATCCGACATGGACTGGGTGAGCCGGTACGTACCTACCAGGCGGCACGTCTGCACGTTTCCCCCGTCTTCATCAACGCCGCCCATTGTCATAAGCCTGCGAAGCAAATTACCGTTCCCGTCCATATCTATACCGGTAATTCGTAGATAGCTGGTCGCGCTGCATTGCTGTAACAACGTGTTCCAGTCGATCAGGCTACAGTTATCAATCACAAGGCGCGTGATATTTGCCGTGCCTTCCAGCTGCAGCCCAGCATTGGTTAGTTTGTTCAGGTACCGGAGTTCCAGCGTCTGCAAAGTTGCGGGAAGGACGCAAACGGCCAGAGGCGCACCGCCGGCGAATGTCACACCGGTAAGGGATGTATCACCGGCCAGGAAGGTCTCAAGTTTAGCATTGCTTGAAAGGTCCATACCGGTAAAGGAAGAGGATTTAAGCCCGGATATGTCGAGTTTTCGAAGATTACGGCAATTACCCACCAGAAGGGCGTTAAGTGTCGTTTGTCCGGCCTCACAACTAATATTCAGATCACGCAAGGCCGTACAGTTATTCAGGTTCAATGTGCCGACAATGGCGTGGCTTACATCCGTCAGATCAAGCCCGCGAATACGGCTTGCACCGTAGAAATATTGCGGATCGTTTACAATCAAATCCGTGTCCATTGTCAGTTCCACCACACTACCGGTCGTTTCTGCAAGTACCGCGCTTTGGTGCGGTGTTCCGGACGTGTACCCGTACCCGTAATAATACCGTTCGGAGGCTGTAATCCGAACTTTCCGGTTATCGTTTCCGAACTTATACCCGAAATAAGCCGCGAAGCTGTCACGACGATAAGTACCGGCCACGTATTGACTATCCAGAAGGGCGAAACGGTTCTGAATGGTATAAGTACGGTGCGCGTAACGGCTGCCCTGCAAGGCATACAGATAATTATAATAACTGGTTCCGCTGCTGGTTGTCACCCCTTCGGTAAGCGGAAGGATATATTTATACTCCGAATCCTTGTTATAAATCCGCTCGCACCAGTTACCCATTTGCTCCTCGTTAAATACTTGCAGGACATATTCAAGGCTCATATTACTACGCAAGGTTTCTGCCACTTCACGCAATTTGTCCGGACAAGATCGTACCAGTTCCCATAAAACGGAATCATGGCCGGCAAAAGCATAACTACCGATACTATCGTCAAAACTTGCGTGGGTAATGGTATATTCGTATTTCAGTACCGAATCATTACGCACACCGAACAACGTGTCCATATCGTAAGGAAGGAAATACCAGATCAGGCCGTCCCAGGTCGCCAGCATCATATTTTTTGCCCGGTTATCCACGGCCATAAAGTAATCGGTAATCAGATACCATGCAAACGGGCTGTCATTACCGAAATACTGGTTATATTCCGCCAGGAATTTGGCGGGATTACCTTTACATGAATCTACCCAGTTCCAAAGTCTTATAACTGCCGCCTTGTCGTCCTCGTGTGCATCCGCCCAGGTAGTATCTGCTTTGAAACGAAATTCCAGCGCATCATCAAAAGAAGACATGTCGGTAGTCCCGAACAAACAAAGGGCCTCGGAGTTATTCAGGAACTCCAGACAGATACATTTGTTACGCTGCCCGTTCAGGGCCGCTTCGTCGTTGAATCCTTCAATTCCTTCAAAACCGTAAATGATCGCACTTTCCGACTTCTCATTATTGAAATTGTATTTTCCCAGATAAGTATTCGTACCGGTGCCGTCGTTATCATAAAACAGGTCCATAGGGAAACCGTCTACACCTATACGTACGTCATATTCCCCCTTATATGCAGCCTGCGGCGGCGTCAACCACCCGCACTTCTTCCAAATGTCATTCACAATACGCACCGCACCGGTATTATGTGTACCGGAAGAATCGGAAAAGTCCGCTTTCAAACAGAATATACTGATCGGCCGTGCTCCCGGTTTGAAACTGTATTCAAGAGACGGCACATCCACACCGTTAACTTCCAGCGTGGTACCGTATTTCTCCAAGCGCAAGAAATAAAGACGGTAATTCTTACGCGGATAAGTGGTGGATGATGTACCTTGTATTCTTAGACCGACATTCCTTGCTACAAAATCGTACTCCTTACCCTGCGGGCTATAAAAATAGATATCGACCGGTACCTCGAATTTCTTGTTATTGGTGGCGTTGACAAGGTTCACATCGCCGACAATTCGCATAACCGCCTTTCCTTGGGCGCGTAGCTTGTCTATGTCGATATCCGTACCGTTGTCCCCCGTAACATCGTTCTTTTCAAATAACAGGACCATTTCGTCCGACGTAGTCCGGTCTACCATGTAATTGTTCAGTTCTTCATCATCCGTAAGCGCACGGTTATAAATACGGAAATTCCTGATCTCCACATCCGCCGTATCACTGAATAAACGGATGTTCACCGGTTCCGCCTGCAGTAGTCCTTCGGTAGCCCCATACTGTACAGCCCCGCAACGGATTCCGTTTACATAAAGTTCCAGCAACCGTTTGCCAGCCTTGGACCCGACAATAAAGGCTATTTTCAGGTTCATATCACTTGCAAACTTTGTACTTACTTCCGTACCGCCAGAAACACGCATAAGGGCCTGCTCCGTTGTCATTTGGAAACCGATATCGCCGGCCATACAGTCCAGTATCACCCCCTGCCGGTCCGTTACCGACGAACAAAGAATTTCCATTTCATAGGTAGCCCCGGTAGTGGTTGCATCCGTGGAGAACGGCCGGTACCCGATTTCAATCTTCGCGCCTCCTGTAAGTTTCAGGGCGTCACCCGTCCAGCCGTTGCTGCTCCAGTCGAAACCAGAAAATGTCGTATGTATGTCGCCATAATCCCAGGCTCCCGGATCGGATTCGCTGTTGCTCCGCCCGGCTGCCGAAAGTTTCAGTACAAGCCCGGCAGTAGTTTCTTGCAAGTCGATGCCGCTTTCCGTCACGTCGATATAAAACGGGTATTCCGTGGCCCCCGTCTTAAATTTCATAGTGATCTCGCCCTGCTCCGTAAAACGGTTGGTATATGTCTGCGTAGTACGGGCCACACTGACAGACTGCGTTTTCACCCCGTCCCGGTAAACGTCCATTTGAGCCGGCGTTGCGTCAGGATCATAAGCCACAAAGTCAAATTTTACCTGTTCGTACTGCCCCGCTTCCAAGCGCGGAACAAGATGGTCCTCCGTAAAAATACGGCCGTCCGGAAAACTCATCATCGTGCCGATGAACGGTGCCGATCCTCCGGATTTCAGAATATCAATATAGATACTTTCAGACTTTAACACGAGATCGGCGGAAGCCTCCATTTCGGCAACCATTTGAACGGTATTCCGGCCGGTCACAAGCGAAGAGGGGGACAAACTGAAACTGCCGTTTGTCGTTCCCGATCTTGTAATGGTGTGCGCGTTCTGTTGCCGGCCGTTCAGATAAAGCGTGACGACCTTTGTTCCGGAACCGCTCACGGCATAAGGGATATTAATCGTGTCGGCCAGGGTATAACCGCCTGCGGCTATGGCCCCGGCCAGATTGTAAGAGCTGGTAAGGGAAAGGCTGACAACCTTCACGGATGTAAACGCCTGTCGGGTCTGTTTCTTGCCGGTAGTCGGATCGGTTGTGGTTGCCACTACGTAAATATCGGTATTCCCAACAAGCAAGTAACTTGAAAGGTCCAGTTCGTAACTGCCTTTGGAAACATCGCTGACCGTCTGGGAATACATGGTAGTTGTTCCACGCCTGATCGTAACGGTGATATCCGCCTTTTGCCCGGTAGATTCCCCCTTTTCATCCCCCGTGGTGTATTGGTGATCGTATGTATAAGTAAGACGGGCGTTTCCGCCTTCCTTGATTATGGCGTTATCTACAGCCGCATTCAAGACAATTTTAGTAGCCACCGTTTCGCCGGAACCTCCACCGGAACCGGCCGGGATATCCACGGCGGTAATTTCCGCGCCGCTTTTGTTCTGGAAAGACAGACGGACGGATGTTTCATCCTCGCTTACCTCCGCATTTACGTTAAACAGCGTGGAAGCGTCCACCTCGTTAAAACGGGCGGTTACTACCTTGTTTTCTACCGGATTGGTGGAATCGGTGGACAAAGTCTCGTCCACTTCCAGGATATCCACGTTTACATTCACATTACCGGCCGCGTCCGGCGTCTGCTTCTCGCCGTTTACCGTTACGCTCTTTACCGTTCCTTTGCCGCCGAACTCTTCCCAGCTCGCCTCCTGGTCCCAGGCATCCAGGGCGGTTCCGGTAAACTGGTACGTCTCCCATTTGCCGAGCGATGTTTCAAAGGTGATGACACGCCCCCGGCCGCGCCACTTCTCCGGTACCGCGGCAATGGCGGAAGCCAGGGTATAGAAACCTTCCGTAAGCGGCACACTGCCGGTTACATTATAGGTATTCCCGCCGCCTGAACCGCCGCTGCCGAAATCCTCCCACTTTTCGACATTCTCAAAATCCGTGTCCGGATTGCCTTTAAATTGTTTCGTCACCCAGCCGTCGGCAGTGAGGAAAGAAAGGATCACGCCGTTTTTCCGGACATCGTCAATCTTCCCCGCCGTTTTCAATGCTGCAAACACCCCCGACAGATCACTATAAACGCTGCCGGCGTTCAAGAGGTTGTTTACATTGGTAAAGGTGGAAGACAGACGCCCGGCAGTTTCCTGCAACTCCTGTTTCATTTCGTCACGGTCTGCCTGCAACGTGCTTATGTCCTCGGAACAACTGCTAATATCCTGGGACAGACTTTTCAGCTTTCCCCAAAGGGAACCGTCTTCACTCTGTGAACCGTCTTCGCTGCCGATACGGGCGTTGATATCGGCCAGCAATGCGGCCAGCGAATCACTGTCTTTAAGCCCGTCCAGAAAAGCAAGAATTTCGTTAAAGTTGTCGATTGCCTGCGAAGCGTTGTTGCCGACAAGCCGGTCGATACGTAGAGAAACGGCGTCGATAGCCTTCTGCAAGGCTGCATCGGCGGCAATGCGGGCGGCTTCCTCCGCCTCGATTTCCTTACCCTGGGAAACCAGTTTCAGGTGTTCGTTCAAGAAGCCAAGAACCGCCGCCACCATTTGGTTGGTAACGCTTTCCGCGTCCTCCGCGGTTTCAATGACTATAATAAGATCATCGATATACTCCTGTGTTGCCATATAGATACATTAATTAAATTGTTTACTGAACTCTTTGGAATGAACCCGCGGTTTCCGGTAGCCGCTTTCCGTGATTTCTCCCGTCCAGTTGGACTCCTTCTCGGCAAACGTGAGCTTTAACGTCACGTTCTGCGGCGCGTCCGGACGGACACGGTAAGAAAACTCTTCCGCCGAAGGAATTACCTTGATCTCTTCCCGGCCGTAACCTGCCAGGTAGACATCATCGGAGGAAAGCAGGTCAAGAAGAAAGCGTATTTCCTGCGGGCGTTTGAATCCCGTCTTAACCGTTACGGCTTCCTGTATCTCCGTACGTATGCGATCCGAATAATAATCATCGGTAATTTCATCGTAACGCCGGAAAACAGCGTCTTCGTCTTCATCCATGCCGGGAGTTACGCTCGCCTCGCCTTCCAGGGAAAACACCTCGTAAACCCCGTAACTGTTCAGGAACCGGAGCCGGTAACGCTCGCGGACCGTCGGGCTTTGCTCGATCCCGATCCGGAGAGCGAACGTTTCACCGCTATACACGTCAAAAAGGTTGGCCAGTACCCCGTAATCGGTAAAGAATTTAAGTCTTACGGCCTCCAGGTTCAAGGCGTAGAAATTCCCTGCCGTGCCTGGTACTGCAAGGCTTTGTCCGGTAAGAAGTTCCGTTATTTTCAGCTCGTGCTCCGGATAGATGAAACAGAGCGGGTAAAGTTCCGTCTCGCGCATCGTTATACGCCAGTCATTGCTCCGGGTGGTAAAGAAGAAATTGCAGGATTCATTCAAGAACTTCAAAGAAAAGATGTTATTACCTTCTTCATGCAATTTCTTAAAAGCCCGTTTGGATATACCGCCACGCCAGGCAGTAACAACCAAAGTGGCCGTTTCTTCCTCCTCATTTTGAAGGGTGATCGTGACGACCGCCTTGTTATACCGTTTATCGGAAAGGCTTATCAACATCTCGGAACTGTCCGTTAACGGGGGAATATCAACAAAAAGCGTTTCCAGGACCTCCGCGATATTCACCTTGAAACTTCCATTACCGTTACCGGTAAATATGGAACGCATAAATTCAAAGTTCACGAAATACATTATATTGTAAGTCGCCATAGAAGTAGTTTCTACCGAAAGATAAACAGGGTTTCCGGTAAAGGCGTTTTCCGTCGGATCAATGTTTGCTGTCAAACTCATAATTCAAAGGTGTTAACGATGAATATTCCGTTAAACTCACTCTTATTTTCAAGTCCGGAAAGGAAACGATCACGCTGATCCGTGGGAGACGTCAGGAACTTGTAAAAGTCCGAGAGCCGCCCCGCATGGTTTTCCCTCCAAAGCTTATAAAGCTCCGTCACCTGTGAAGATGACGGGGCAAGGATGATATTATTCTGCTTTTCCATGCTGCAAAAGTTGGGTTTATCAAAGGAAGAATAAAGGACGGGATCAGCTAAGCACCCTCGATGCGACAAACCTTACCTGGTATTCGACTTCTTCCGTTTCGTAACAAAAATAGTTGGCCGCGCCGGAACGCTCGTTTACCTCGATTTCAACCTCTATCTTACATTTGTAAGTTTTTTCTATGATGTTATCCTGTGCGGTGGGCGGATTTTTTAATATATCCTCATCCGTTGACGGCGTAACATACCCGTCATATATCGTATTCGATACACGGCAACCGTACACAGCATACATCCAGTGATAACGGTAATAATCTTCCCAATATTCCACCCTTCCGGCCTGTACACTCTGCAAATTGGAAGAATATACGACCCACACGTAGGAAGCACCGCCCCACACGGGAATGCCCTGTTCATTATCCAGATTATAGGGACCGATCAGACGCAGGGAACGCAACGTAATGTTTACCGGTACCAGTTTACCCGCAGGAAGCGAATAGGAAAGGCCGTCCAGAAGCATGTACTGCCCCCGCAGGGCTACCGGGGTCAAGACATCCATTTTCATAAGCTGGTGAACCGGTAAAAGGGTGTTTGTGTCCACCTGGTTAAAAGAGTGCCTTAATACGGCGTCATACTTCTGCCAGAACTTGGCAAACAGACCGTCTTCAAACTGGAATAAAAGCGATATCGTATGTTTGCTGCCGTCTTTTAACGTAATTTCTCCGCCGTCCGGAGCGTATGGTAAAATAGAACCGAAGGAATAATCCGTACTTTCCGTAACGGCCTTTGTAAAAGCGAAAGCGAAGGAAAGCGGCGTCTCCTCCTTTTCCGAATCCTCTTCATCATCGGAAGAGGTTTTCAGGTAGGTATAACGGTGCACATACCCGGCCAGGTAATACGGGGAAAGAAGGCCGTTCGGGGCAAAATCCATAAACACGCATTCATCATCGCTCGCCAGCTCCTCGTCCTCTACGTTTTCCGTCTTCCGGTCCCAGTTAAAGAAACTGGATGATGATAACGTATGCTTCTTGTTGCCCGAATCCCATTTGTACCAGTTGCCGGTGGTCTTCTCGTAGTTCAGCCACACGGAGGCCTGGGAAGGATCGAAACGGCTTACACGGATAACCATTTTTTCGTTCCCCTTGATATAGTCCTCGTACCGTTCCACCGAAGGCGCGGCACCGGTAAAAGACGTTTTGGCCGATAACTTTATCTGACGGGCCGTTTCATAATTGATAAGGGGTTCCGCCGTCAGATTCCGGGACAGATCAACGGCAGGTTCATCTTCCATTATATCCCGGATCAGTCTTAAAGTGGCCGTTTTCGTATCGGAAGAGACATTATAAACCAGTCCGAAACGTACATACAGCGCGTTTAAAAAGTCCTCAATCGTACAATCCGGCATTAAATCGGCATAATTGAGGATACCCGTCACGCAACAGTCGGCGGCATTGTTCAGGATTACCAGGCTGGAAAGTTCCTTGTCCGTCTTAAAAGGATTTTCGGTTATAGTATAACCAAATTCTGAAAATATAAAGTCCAGGACACGGTGCACGTATAAGAAGGGGGCCACGCCGTACCCTTCCGGTAAACTCGTTTCGGTCGGGGTATCATTTATCAGTAGTGTTTCCGTCCTTGCCTGATAGCATAAGGCATATTCACCGTTTGAATCCAAAGTGATACGGTTTATGTATTGCGGGTAATACGTGCCGTCCTTGGAATCATTTTTGACTACTATTTGAAATATGGCAAAATCTTCATGGGAATCCGTGAAGAACCAGTTTATAGAGGACATAAGACCGCTAACGGTACCGCCGCTTATGCTGGGTAATGTGATCGAGTTCAGTTTCTTTGCTTTCCAGGCGCTGTAGGCTTCCGAATTGTCAAAACCGATATTTAAAGTAATTCCTTCCGTCCTGCCGGCGGAAACGATATTTATCTTTCCGGTACGTTTATACACCCCGTCCAATACCGTACATGTCTGATCTTCATTCATCGGTTTTACACCCATGTCGAGCCGGTGGGCAAAACCGGTTATCCCTGCATTGTTGGCAGTGACGGGAACCGTGACCGGTACGGTTTGTGATCCCCGGTCGTTCATGACGGGGGATTTCTCGTCGATCTGTACGGTAAAGTCACCCCCTAAGTCCAGATAACCTTTGTTCGTCTTAATCTTTAGCATAATGATTACTTATTTTCCGCGTGTAAAGGTGTCGCGGGCGTTATCTATAGTTTCTTTGGCCTTCTCCAAATCCTGGTAAACGATATAGGCCTTTATCAATTTGATAGCCTCACAGGAGGCGCGAAGCTCCTTTGCCGCTTCCAGGAACTCCCGGTAGGAAGAATCACCTGCAGGGGAAGTCACGTAACCGCCTTCATAATATTCACCCGGATTCTGTGGTAACGGGTTGGCACTGGTACGCTGCCGCCTGATCGCTTCGATAGTGCTAACGGCGTCGATCACTTTAGGATTATTCATTTCCGGCTGTGGTACCACATATTCCCCCTTATGAACCACGCCGGCCACTTCATAACGTCCGCCGGGACCGGTGTAACCACCTTCATAATACCCACCACCGGAAGAACCGGAAACAACACGTTCAGCCGTGGCGGTCTTGCTGCCGGTGGTGTTTTTCAAGGACATGTTTTTAATCCTGTCCCGTTCTGCCTTGGCCGATGCAAGCTGGGCCACACCGGTAGCCGCAAGCATTACTGCAGCAACGGTTCCGGCAATCGGCCCGAGGTCCGCGTACGCCTTCATAATCGAAACGGCCGTATCTGCTATGATCTGGGAACACTTGATAGCAAAGTTTACATCCGCGTACTTCTTTTGAATCTCCAGTTTCTTATTTTCCTTCTCTTCTTCCAGGGCGGCAGTATCTTCACCGTTGTTCTCGGCTTCCTGTATGAGAACATCGTATTTTGCTTCCACCTGGTCGATTTCGGCTTGTTGAATGGCTTCCACCATGGAAGAGGAAAGACCGGAATAATAGTCAAAGTATTTTTTAGCGTTATTCATCTGCATTTGCAGCTTTTTACGCTGGTATGTCTTTTCATCTATTAATTCCTGATCGTGCAGATTCTTTAACAGGGCCAGTTCATTCTGGTATTCCTGTGCCCATGATACGCCGATCTGGGATTGAATCTGGTATAAACTATTCTGGTATTCAAATTCAAGCTGGCTAATTTCCTGCTGTTTCTGTTTCTCCAAACCAACGGTAGAAATTCCCGCCTGCCTCGCTATCTCAATTATAGCATTATAAGTCGTTTCTACATCCTGAACCTGCTTCCGGTGTGCTTCCTGCATACCGGTTATTCCTACCGGAACGGAAGTTATTTCACGTACTTTTTGGGCAATGGCCGCCCGATCACGCAATAACTTCATTTCAGACTCACGCACGGCGTCGGCCGCTTCCGTCGCTGTTTCTATACGTTTCTGTTTGCCGGTAATTTCCAAAGCGGCAATATCATTCTGGTAAGTACGGTTTATCTCCAGAAGTTCTGCGGCGTGCTCCGCTTCAACTTCCAGCATATAGGCGTCGGCGGCTTCCTGCGTTATTCTCTGGTTTAATACCGCTTTTTCCATGGTGTCCTTCTGGACGTTGTAATAGGCAGTTTCGATCTTTAACCGTTCATCCCGTTTCTCCTGTGCCAGTTTTATACGGGCGTCCTCCTGCTTGCCGGTTTCCGTAAAAATGGCCGTCTGCGCTTCCGTTTCGAGCTTGTGGATTTCATCGAGTAACTTCTTCTTTTGGGCCGGCGTTTTTGCTTCCAGCTTCTGGAGGGCGTCAATACGTTCCCGGTAATAGCGAAGGTTTTCCGCCGTCCCTTCAAGAATATACTGGGCTTCCGTCTTATTTTCCTTTTCCCGGTTCTCTTTGATTAGAAGCATACGTTTTTCGTGCTCGATCTCCAGAGGCTTTAATGTGGCGGCCGTTTCCGTATTTTTGTACTCCCCTGCTTCCACTTTCTTTTTGACCTTCCCCAGTTCGTTTAAACGTTTTATTTCGGCGTCGATACGTTCTATTTCCTTGTTTTTCTTGGCGATATTCGCTTCGCTGTCTTCCGCCCATTGCTCCTGAACCTTTTTCTTTTCGGCCTCCAGTTTCTTTATAAGGGATGTTTCAGTATTTATATTTTCTTTATTGGTCCCGGTTAATGAAGTGGCCGTCGCCTCTGTTTTTAAGATATCATTATTGATCTGGGCGATTGCTGATTCTATACCGGCCAAATCCTTCTGTGTCGTCTGTAGGGCTTTCAACTGGTTAGCCTCTTTTTCCGTACCAAATAAACGGCTTATTTTAGCGGTAAGACTGTTCCGGTTATATCCTGACAATGTATTTTGCTGGCGGGTGTCCCAGTAAGCGTCGCTTTGCTCTGATTCCTGGCTTTCAAGATTCCTTTTTTTCTTGTACAATTCTTCCAGTTCCTCCTGGTAAGCTTTCAACTTGATTTGTTTTTCCAAGGAAACTAAATATTGATCTATAGCCTCCTTGTTGTTGTTTATGAGCCTGCCTTCTTCATTCAATTCCGCATTATAATCCGGTATCAGTTCTTTTAATTCAGCGAGCCTTTGTTTACGGGTGTAGTTGGAAAGGTTCTCGTCATTGATAGCAGCTACAAGAGTTTTTATTTTTGCTTCCTGGCTGGCATATTCTTCATTCACTTTCTTTACGACTTCCTGGTGGGCCTTCATCGCCGCCGAAGCCTGTTCCGTCTTCTTTGCAAGCTGGTAGATAGCAACACCGGCTGCCACGAGTAACGCGAGCAGGGCCGTATATGGATTCTTCAAAAGTTCGATCCTCATTAACCGAAGGGCGGCGGTACATCTTTTAATATTCAGGTGCAGCAATGCCTGGGCCGCCGCATAAGCCAGAGTAGCCGCCCGGCTGATATAAAGCTGTACGGCGTGCGCTTTCTCTGCAACGACCGAAGCAAGGGTCGCCGTTTTAAAACGGGCGTGCCACATGGTAGCGATTTTCAGTCCTCCATAGTAGGAAACCAAATAAGCGGTAACGGTATAAGTGACAACACCCCATTTATTAAACATGTCGATCATACCACCCACACCTTCCACCATAAGCGTAACAAGGTCTATTAAATCCCGGAGAATACCCTTTGATTCATAGAAACGTAAAACTACCCCTTCAATAGTTGAACTTAGCCGGTTTAATGCACCCTGAACGTTATCACCCATTTCTTCGGACATAGCATTAAAGGCGTCTTCCGCACCTGTTACCGCATCGCAAAGTGCCAGCACGGTATCGGTACCGTTAAGGAAAGTGTTAAACGCTGCAACGGAACGTTTATCGGTCAGTTCAAGGGCCTTGTTCAAGTCTATTCCTTCGCTGTTTAGTTTTTTAAGTCCCTTTACCAGATCATCCAGGTTGTTAACCGGACCGCCAAGAGCAAGCGCGAGTTTGCCGCTACTGTCAGCCAGGTTAAGCAAAATATTACGTGTTGCCGTCGCTGCCGATGAAGCGTCGAAACCGCTGTTTGCCAAAGCTCCCAAAAGGGCGGTCGTTTCCTCGATTGTGAATCCGAAAGAATTAGCAACCGGGCCGACGGTAGACATTGCACTATTCAGGTATTCAAAATTCAGGGCCGAAGACGTTGTACCTATTGCCATAGTAGAAAGTGCCCGTTCCGTATCTTCCGCATCAAGGTTGAAAATACGCAATGTTGCACCGGCAAGCGTAGCAGCCGAGGCAAGATCAGTGTCCACAGCCTTAGCGAATTTCAGCACGGAAGGCGTCATCGCTTTAATATCCTCTTTAAAAAATCCCAGCTTGGCAAGCTCTATCTGAAGTTCCGTTACCTGTGCGGCCGTATAAGAAGTAGTAGCACCCAGCCGGCGCGCTTCATCTGTTAAATCCTTGATACTCTTTTTCGTGGTTCCCAGAATAGCGGCCAAAGTACTGTTTTTCTTCTCGAACTCTATAATAGTACTGATCGCATCCCTTAGCCCGCCGACAATCTGTCCGGTTATCATTGCGCCGATAGTGACAAACACACCGGCCAGAACCGTTTTTATCTTATTCAGGGAAAGAAGGGAACCGCCGAAACCTTCCGCCTTTTTCGTGGCCTGCCCGTATGCTTTCTCAACTTCTTTCAGTTCCTTCTCCAGGGCGGCATATTTTTCCGGCTGCAAGGATTTCACCGTATCGCGAAGCTCTTTCCGCAAGGCGTTTGCCTTCCTTGCCAGCTGGTTGGCACTCATGGTGGTTTTATCCAGCCGTTTCTCACATTCGGCAATCTTCTTGTTATTCTCGCCGAGCGTCTTATTATTTTCTTTCAGTTGCTCATCAAGCCTTTTCCACTGTTTACCACCAGCTTTCCCTGTGGCGATTAAATCGGTCATAGCCTTTTTTATCTCCTTATTGCTATCCCGGAGCTCCTTGTTCTTTTCTGAAAGATTATGTATTTCCTTCTGCGCATCGGAGGCGTTCAGGGTTAACACCCATTCGATATAGTCAGGTTTTAATTTTGCCATAAGAGTAAATTTTATAAGGCAAAATTATCCTGGTGTAAAGTGGCGGAAAAGGACACAAAAAAAGCCCGTAGAACCATTCTACAGGCTTATTATACTAAGAAGAAAGTATTTTATCTCTTAAAGGTAAAATCCGAAGGATCAAAACATTCTTTATCCTTAATTGTTGCCCGATCTATCATCCAGCAAATGTACCAGGTTAGAGGAACCGATATAAGAGGCGTCACGATAAAGGAAAGAAAGGCAAAAGCAAGCCACCCGGATAAAGTAGCCGGTTTATGCTTACATCCTACGAAAAAAAATATTACCAGGAAAAAGCCGATCAAAAATAAAATATCTTCGTATGTCATACAATCATCGTTAGTTCTTTACCGATATCTTTAATAGTATTTACTATTAGGGCCTCCCGTTCTTGTGAGGGCTTTTTTATTCCACTTATATATTGAGACATAAGGCTTTGACTTATTCCCATACGTCGAGCCACCGCAGAAGCATTTAGTTCCGGGTGAGAAATAAAAATCCGATATAAGAAAGTTTCTTCCTTCTTATCTTGAATAGCTAAACAATCATTCATAGGGTCTAAAAATATGCAGCTATACCAATTTCATATAAAAACTCCGGTGCAAGGTCGGCACCATTGGCCCATTCAATAGTAGCACGGGTTAAACCATATTGAACAAATTTTTCCTTATCCAATAACTCCCCGAAAACCTCACCTGTAAGATAAGGTTCCAAATTTACGATCTTTTTACTCCCGTCGCTGAAAGTAACAAGAAGCTCGTAATTCCTAATATAATCCACATCTATAACTCGTAACATAAGCGTTTATTTTAATGGTTCAATTTTATCTATTTTTTCCCCTTTTTGGGCCTTTTCCCAAAGAGAAAGTATTTCTGCCTCGTGCAAGTTAATCCACTCATTTACTTTTGCAATAACTTTAGCTGGAGCCTGACCGTCTACAATCCGATCCAATACGCTAATAGAACATTCATAATCACCATAAGTAAAATGAATATGTGGCGGATTATGATCTTTCCAATAGAGGAATATAATAATACCGAAGAATCTACAAATTTCAGGCATAAACTTTGTTTTATTGGTTACTGAAACAAAGATAGGTAATAAAATCATTACCTACAAATATTTAGGTATTAATTTTATTACCTATTTTAGCGAACTGGCAAACATTTCTTTTATCCTTTCCCTTACATAATCCTGATATTCATATTTAATCTTCCCGAGTGTGTCATGATACAGAATCCCGTATATCTGTCGGTTATAAATCTGGTAATTACCGTGTTTCTTCATATCCAGGAAGCGGGTATATAATGGAAGGTTAGAATGTGCAATTACCCCCTCGCCGTCCGGAACGACCGAATAATTCGGGTTCTGTAGTGCGGCCATTAATGCACCGGATCGCCCTTGGATGATCTCCCCGGTTCCCTGTACTTTCTTACGTTCACGGCCTTTCTGGTAAATCCGTTTGGTAGCGATATCCAATTGGGCTTGAAATATGTCCTGTATTCCACGCCCGATCCGGTCGGTAAAGAAATCCGTTTTAAAATTCTCGGCCATTCAGTTATTCATTTTTTGAGAATCCGGAAATAATGTGCCTTTCCCCGGATTCATCCTTAACAGTTTCATTTTTCTTGTTTGAGGTATATTTATATTTCCAATAGGTACATAGCACATCATTTACACCTATTGTAATAATACCTATTATGACAGTTAACCAGAACCACGCAAAAGCATCCATTAGAATCTTGTTTTAAATGAGAAAGCCAGGCTCCACCCTGCAAACGTCCGGTAAAAGCCGGATTCCGGAAGAGTGGAAAGGCTGGTTAAATCCAGTTCCTTAGTGACAGGGCAACCGGTGGCAGAATCTTCTATCAGCATTTGTTTGATACGTTCCATAACCGGCTGTACCTCTTCGATAGTCTCATAAGCCCCTTTCCGTTGGGGATCGTACTTGCTCATAAGGAAAATAACGCATAAATTATTTTCCCTCACATTGTCAGCCGAAAGGCTGGCACCCGTTCCCGACGGGATCAGAATAAAGAGCACCGGACATTCTTCTTTAGATAGTCCCTGTATCGTCTTACTCATTTCCTCGTCAATGGTAACGGGCAGCACCTTCTTTATTTCAGGAATACGTTTTTGCACGCCTTCCCAGTATTCACGGTAAACCTTTATATCTATCATATTGTCAATCCCTGATAACGTTTCGCCTCCCATTCACGGCGGGTAACAAGCCCCGGAAGAATCTTACCGCCCCCGTATATCCACTTTTTAAACTCTGCCGGTATGGATGAATCATACGCATCTGCTCTGATCTTCTTATAAAGCGTTGATTTCTTGAATTTTCCGATACCTACATTAAAGCAAAAGCTTACTACCGCGTCAAACTGGTACTGTCCCAAATGAAGGGGAAGCGCGTTTACCTGGTTTTCTACCGCCCTGATATCCGATTCAAAGAAAGCATCGGCCTGGGCCTCGGTGATAACATCACCCGGTTTTACACCGGCCGTATGACCGTAACCGATCGTACATACTCCCGCGGCACATACATACGCTTTCAGGCGTAACCCTTCAAATTTCTTGATCTTGTTTTTTGTTCCTGTTGTCGTTCTCATTTCTTGTTACGTTTTTGGTGTAAATACTCAAACTTACATTTATACAGATAAAGCAATACATCCCAAAAGGGTGTATCGTCCACCTCCTTCTTATTTCCGAACACGCCGGAAGCCGCCACCTCAAAGACTATCCCGGTCCAGCCGGTTTTATCGTCCGCCTTCCGGTCCTCGGATGCCAGCTTCTGGAACAATATCCGAAAGTCGATAGCTTCACCACCGATATAAACCGGTCCGGAAAGAACCATTTCCCAAACGGCGGAAAAGAAGTTTACCGCATGAATGGCAAGCAAGGAAGGAACGGCCGGCGTCTTCTCCGGGTCCTTGTACCGGTAAAGCTTTAACGTGATATCCTGGAAGAATTCATTTATAGCCGGATCGTCTTTTTCTGCTGCCGCCTGTTTGCTTTGCTGCAACAAATCCAGGCAATCACAAAAGTTACCGAAAGTAAGACCGTTCAGCATGTCACCGACACCATGCCAGCCCCCGAAATCCTGCATCAGGTTACGACCGGTTTTCAGAATAGGCGTAACGATCCGCTCGCCCTCCTTACCGGTTGTATAAGAGAAAAAGCCGTCCAGCTTTTCCAGTTGACCGTCCAGCTCTCGGATGATCTCACGCCGGTACATGGTGTAATCCGCTTTCATGCCCAGAAGGAAAGAAAGCCATTTTACGCGGAACTGTCCGGGGCTGATCGTACCGCGGTTCATCAGTACCGCCAATATAAGAAACTGTCGGTACTGCTCACCGCTGACTTCATCCAGACAGGAAGGGACCTCCACCGTCTTACTATTATATGTAAACTTCTCCATGTCCGGACATTAAAAAGTTATTCCCCTGGATTGTACGGTAACACCCGGTATATAATAATCCACCGTTTCCGACTGCGCATCCAGTTCCCTAATGATATCCTGCAATACATCCAGGTAAGCCGCCGCGTCCTGCTCCAGACTGTTAGCAACCGATTGCCGGGCCTCTTTTTCCGCCCGCAATTTATCCCGTACGGTTGTGCTCTGCTGTACCTGTACGATTCCATTAGGCAGAACTTCCACCGGTAAACGTTCAACGGCCTTTTTTATGGTGAGAAGTGCAAGCGGGCGGCGTACATACTCCAGCAATTTCTCCATTAAAACGGTATCGCCTTCAATCAGTTTGTTATAACGGCTCCGGGTGATAACAGGTATTATCTGCCCGTCCTGGACTTCCCGGATCATAGGAATAAGCACCAGGAAAAGCCGATGACTTCCGATATTATAATATTCATCGAACGTTTCCTTATTCTGAATAAGAAGCCGGTTTATAGCCTTTTTCTTAATGCCGTTTATCCAGAAATCAAACTTTTCGCGATCCAGTAGCTCCACCAACGCGTCTACGGCTTCATAAGCCAGGTTCCGGATATTCTCTTCATCCTTGAACTCCTGTAAGGCAGTCATACCCGTTTCATTCTCTCCAAGATGTTTTCCACGTCCGGCCGTTCCGTGTTGTGCGTCCAAAGTGGGAATGACCTTTAACCAGGTAAACATCGCCACCGCCTGCTGCATCAGCCGCAAAGTTTCCGCCATGCTGTCCGTTTCCCTAACATCCGCATGATCTTCACGGTAATACTTATCTACCGCGTCTATGGGTTCCGTTCCGATGATAGCCTGTAAATCCCGAATCCCCAGCGGTAAGATAGGTTCCCACTTGGTAAAATCAAGATCATTATCGATTAATCCCAGAACACGGACTATTTCACCGGCCCCGTCACCGCCTTTATTAAATAACCTCGTCATTTGCTCGATCTCTTTTTAGTGTATATGGTTTCCAATTATCAAAATCTTTCGTGAAATTATTTATTTCATCGTAGAACTCCTTATAAAAGCGGGCCAGCCCGGTATCTATCGTTATACAGGTCTGCTCCGTGCGCGGATTGGTGTTTATATTGGCCGAGCTTTCTATTACAAAATCAAAAGCATTACCAAAACCGGCCATTACTTTAGCATGGTTACGGAAGATACAGACACGTGATCCAAAACGTTCCGCCACCTTCTTTAAGTATAAATAAACATCCGCATAGGAACCTTGAAAGATTTCACCTACATAAAAATCCGCGTGCCCTATGTCTTTTCTCTCCAGCCATTTCTCCACCTCCTTAACATCGGTAATTGCCATACACCAGGTAGAAATTAGAACATATTCTACCGGTTGTTGCTTCACGATCACACGAAGATAAGTAAGGCTGTCAACGTCCCCATGACTGATACAGTGATAAGCTGCCCCTTTCTCAAAATGCCAGGGCAAACACTCTTCCAGGTGCAGCTCCGATTTTACTCGCCGGTCAAAATGAACGTTTTTCGTCCGGCGGGCCTTTATATGCTTGTCCGGGCTATCATTGGCCCGGTTCTCTTCCGGTTGCCGGTCGTTTACCGGTTCTTCCGGCACATCTTCCGGTTTTGGTGTGAAAAACAGACTACGCATTTTCTTTCATACGGTTAGAGGGTGAAACGTTCTGTTCCGCTTCTACTATGGTACGATAAAGCCCTACTTTCGTAGTGGTACCCGGAAAATTGGCATTAATATACTGCTGTAACGGTTTACAAAGGATCATGTCCGGAATAGCCGTTTCGGAAGCGTTATACACTTTCAGACTATATAATTTCTCCGATCCAGAAGAGAGCTTGTTTTCTATAATCAGATTTGAAAGTACCGGATCAAGACCGAAGCCGGAAGTAGCGGCAGCGTCCGCCTTATTTGATATCTTAATTTGGGCGTCCACATAATCCTTTATCTTCTTATCCAGCGGCTCCACCGTCCAGCCCTCAAAGTTATTCGCTTCCGGATTCCAGAATTTAGTCGTGTGCATGTATTTCCCGGCGTTCTGCCTTCCGGTAATGTTGGAGGCGAATTTCTCCATAGCTTCGTCCTTAAAATCTTCCAGCATTTGGGCCGTGTATTTTTCGCCCGTACGTTCGCAAACTTGTTTTATACGTGCTTCCGCGCGGTCCCAGTAAGACTGCGGCGATTCGATATGTAGGGAAATAGCCGAAGCGTTTTCGTTATAAGCGATTAGGATAGCGGCCAGACCGCCGGCAAGCTCCAGCCAGTCAAGCGCACCCAGAAAACGCGGCGTACTCATGAAATCCTTGCAAAAGGAATAGATATTATAGTATTTCACAGAAACCGGATATTTGAACGGGTGGGCCGGATCAAAGACCGGGTAACGGTAAGTATAAGCCGGATCAGGATAAGGAAAGTCGCCCACAAGTACTTCCTGCGGTTCATCCTCGCCGTCGGGGGGATATACCAGGCGGGCCTTCTGATAGGGAATATGTTCCAGCCGTACCAAACGCCCGGGATTGCCCACACGCGGCGCACGGTTCCGGACAAACTTTATAAAAAAGCCCTGCATGTGTGTTAAGTCTACGAGTGAGCGATGAAGAACCGTCGTGTAATCCCACGACTCCAGGTCGGTAGTTATTTCCGGATCGAGTTTCCAACGCCGGTAAAAACGGTTATTGTCTTCGTCGATTGCATCCTCATACAGCCGCGGGCCTTCTCCCCACTGTAAACCGGCTATTTTACCCATAATACCTTCACCGGCGTAGAATTTATCCAGTAAACGCATGACCTCGCCCGGCATGTCGTTATTATCACCCATGGGAACGATAAAAGTACCGTTTACGCTGATCTTCCGCGAAAAGAAAGCCCCCCGCCGGTTTAACTGGATGCTGGAAGGTTCCCAACCTTTACCGCGGCCACCGATAGAAAAAGAGATCAAGCCCTTGTCACTGCCGGTATCTATAATTCCAAAGTTACCACTTCGTCTTATTTCCATAATCTTAAATCGTTATTCTTTTCCCGTTGAACTCCATTACCAAACATTCCCAGCAATTCAGCGGCCGGCCCGTTGTGGTGTCCGTCAGGAATAGTTTATAGCTTGAATTTTCGATGCTTTCATCCGTCGCCTTTTTCCTCAAACGGGCGGCCGTGAGTATCACCATGTCGCCGCCGTCCCGTGTCTGACGGTTCCATTTCCGGAACTTGATAGAAAAGGTACCCCCGGAAATGGTAATCCGCTTCATCTGTTCTACCGCTACATAAAGGTTTATTTTTTCCATAGCCGGCGGATAAAGTTTTTAATACTGGCCCAGTTATCATGTACCAAGCAGAAGGATAGAAAGAAAAACATGAATTTTAGGAACGTCCATAGGCTACACCCGTTTGTAGTCTTTTCTTTTTCCTGGCTTTGTTGCTTAACGTCGGATTTACGGGTAACGGCTGTTTCCGTTTGACTGGTAGTTTCCTTATGATCCCGGAGGGAACTGCTTTGATTCTTTCCAGTTCTTTTTTCAGTTTTTCGGTTACTGAAATCAATTTCTTTAATTCTTCCGAGGCTGTCGTAGTCGATACGGATATGCGTACTATCTTCCCGGTAAACGTCAAGTACGTGCTCCTCATGGCTCGAATCTCTCCGCGCAAGTTCAATAACTCCGTCAGTAGTTGTTTGTTTTTCTTCTCCAGTTGCTTCTGTAACCGTTTTTCGTGTAACAGAGCGAGGAGAACGACAACCGTAAAAACAAGCTGCAAAACAAATAAGAATAAGTAGGTGTACGATTCCATGTCTCATAATTGATTTTAGTTATTAGTGTCGAAAGTGATAGATTTACGGTTCAGGCAATTTTTCACCCCGCAAAGAAACGGTTTCATGATATCCATTACGCGGGCGTTCTGCCTGATATCCTTTTCCATTTCGTTACATTTCTGCTGGAGTTCCCGGTACTGGCTCTCTACATCGTCGATCCGCTGTTTCAATTCCTTACGGTCATTCTTCATATCCTCAATCAGTTCCTGGTAAACCTCCTGTACTGACTTCATGGCGTCAGCTTCCGCCTGTTTACGGGTATACCGGAGAGTGAATAACCAAGTCAGGCCACCCGTGCAAAGAGCTGTAATAATCGCTGTAATTATCGTTTCCGTCATATTAGTAGAGTTGAAAATGTTACATTATAGTCCGGACGATACATACATGCGTCAAATAACCCGCCACGATCCCGGCCAGGTCTGCCAGAATATCCTTCCAGTCCCATTTATTACAGGGGGACATTTCATCCCCGTATTCCTTACCCAGTGAAGCACCCAGGGCAAAGGGAACACCATAATCACCCAACAGGGCACATATAGCGTAATTAATTCCGAAATGCTTCCATTTGTCCGTTCCTATTTTCATAATTTGAATCATTGGTTACTGCAAAGGTGGGAAGAACGGAAACGGACGAAAAGGACATAAAAAAGAGTGCCGGGAACCACCCCGGCACAAACAAACCCTAACCTGGGACTTAAACCCAACGGCTGCCTTTTCAGCCGGTATGCTAAATTGTTAATATTAAGGATTAGACAACTTTTCGATGTCTTTTTTCATCATACGTAATAATTGAATCCTTCTTAACACCTCATTTGTTGGTGTACTTTCATCTCCTTTCTCTATTAGGAAATCGATTAGGTCCTCAATAACTTCGATGTAACAAGCGGAAACCGGTTCCGTCTTAGTTTGCCACTGTGTCAAAATCTCGGCACTTTCATCTGTTATATGTGCGCCGTTTACTTCTATATCTTTCATAACAAATCTTTCATTAAACGTTTTTAATCGGTGTAGTCTCTAAGGTAGTGAAATCAATTATTCCGGCCTGCCGGTATATCCCGAGGGCGACTTTCCTAAACCGTTCGTAATTACGTTTGTCAATGGGCGATAACTGCCACCTCTTCATGTCTTTCATCAAATCCGGTATATTATTGGCACTATTATACAGACAGTTGTTTTTACCGTACTCGTGATGAAGTGATACAGACTGAAAATCACCGGAGAAAACAACCAACCGCAAACGTTCAAGTTCAAGGAAAGCAAACTCATTGTTAACCTTCTCCACCTTATAGGCTCTTAATTCAATGGAAGGCGCGCCGTATTCACGTCTAACGAAAAATAGGATATCAGGATTATTTGTATTCATTTGGCACCTCCTTTTAAGTCTTCTAATTTAATATGTGAAATACTTGTTATACTTTCCAGTACCCCGTCGCATACACTTTTAACCCTTAATCCGCGGGAACCGTCTTTCTTGGGTAAATTCAGGTGATAATACGGGCGATTCCTCCAGAATGTAATCCGGAAAATCCAGCCACGAACTTTAAAAGTAGCATTGCTTATTTTATAATCAATCTGTATCAGATCACCCGGTTTAAATTTACTTTCTTGTAGAAACATTTCCTGTATTTCTTCCTTTTCCTTCTTTATTTCCTCAATCCTTTTATCATTGTTTTGTAATTGAGTAAGTAACACTTGCTGATATTCAGTATATATCATTCGGCACCTCCTTTCTTTTCTATCTGGGGACGCTCTGAAAACCTATATATTCTTTTAACCCGATAAATGAAAAAATAGGCTACAGGCTTGTCACAGCCGTTATTATGTGTTTTAGTGTCCTGATCTATATGAATAAACCCGCTACCGGAAGATATTTTCAGCGGCATTGTTTTAGGGTATTTCTCGTTCAGCTCCTTTACCTTTGCTTCCAGTTCAGTTTTAAAAGCATCAAAGGAAATTTTATCAGGGCAAAGCGTGTTACCAAACTGGTTTGCAAACTCTGCCATTTCAGCACATTTTCGATTCTGTGGTTTATATTCGTTAAGCTCTATAAAATAAGATATCATTTTCGGCCTCCTTTCCTCGCTTTCTTGGCACGACACACACATATAACTGCACCAATGACAGCCGGTGGATAGATAAAAGTAAGACAGAAACAAGCGATAGCAGATAAGTAATAAGCCCCAGAAGTTGAACAAACAGTACATTCATGTTTCGGTTCCTGAAAATAACGATGTTGGATTGTGTTTACGTCCGTGCTACCAGTACGGAACGAAGGTACATAGCTTGTACCGGATTGAAATTCATTTTTCATAACGGTGTTAATTTTGACTATTTTACATGGGAAAGGCGGTTACCATTTCCCCTAATTCGTCAAAATTAACACCGCAAACCGTCCGAAGATCGGGTTATAAGTTTAGGGAAAGGCAACCGCCTTGTATTAAACAAGCACTTATCGGGCATAAAAAAAGCCCGTTATTTATTCGAGCCAATAACCGAGACTCACCGGACCGCACCAGCGGTGTTAACTTTGACAGGGGCAAATGTCGGCATTAAATTCTGAACAAAAAAAAAAAAACGTTAATAAAAGTTTATTAGGAAAGAAAGTTTCTCGACTCTACGATTCGTTACTTCGTAACAAAAAACGCCCACCTGATTAAGGGTGAGCGTTACACACTATAATTAATATTCTATTTGTCTTTTAAATTAATTCCCTCTTTTATCTGTTCATCAGAAGTTACCTTTTTACAAAGAATATAGTGATAAACAGGGTCTTTGCTCATTCCTTGTGTAGGTGTAACCGGATAAGCCAGTATTAGTTCCCAACCCAATTTAGCCAAATAGTTAACGGCGTCTATCATTGAATTAAAATTCATCTTTTCACCGTTTTCATCTACTAAAAAACGAGCATTTGGTGTTGCCCATTTTGCCTTCTGGCCGAAATCTACTTCTATTTTTACTTTTGTACCGGTTATATTTCCAGTACCCACGATTTCACAATAAGCCTTATACGGTTCTTGTGCAATGGCTGCCATTGTTAGTATGGCCAATACAATAACTAAAAAAAATCTTTTCATATCAGTAACTTAAAATTAGTGTGTACTTTAGTTTGTACCACCCGTAAGTCCTGACGGTATATATGCAGTGTAATTTTGACGATTGCAAAAGTACTTAAATATATACATTTATAAAAAATATTACCCCAAAATCAATCAAAAATGAAAGGCAACCGCCCCAAAATACACGGTAATTCACCCAAAAATGGGCAAAAAATGAAACAAAAACGCATAAAAAACGCGCTTTTTCGCGTAAAATTTTGGTCTAAATGCAGATAAACAACTGAAAAACAGCCAAAAACCAAAGAAAATTTCAAAAACTAAAAAAATGACACCTTCCGAAGACCGAGCCGCTCAGAAGTCGGAAAGCAGTTGCCCTCCCCCTAAAAGGTGAAATATGACCTCTCCCGGAGGGGTACCCGTAACCTGGTAACACAAAAAACGCCGGAAAACCGATTTTCCAGCGTTACAAGGCAATTACCTTTTATGCCTGTTCTCTATCCATTGATCCACAAACGAGTCGGCCTGCAGCGTCCGCTTGCCTCGTACTAAAGCTATCCAGCCGGGGCGCATCAGTAAGTATTTGAAAGCGTCGGAGAAATTGGTGGATAACATCGGTAGTTTTTTCGGTGCCAGCTTTTCGGACTTCTTCACCTTGAACACTACCTTAGAATTACCCCGGTATTTGATTTCAGCCTTTGCCTTTTCTACGGAACTAACCATTTCTTTACAGTTCATCGCATCAACCAGCAAGATAGGCAGGTTCTTGTTGGTACCGCCCATAATCTCCTGCATAAAGTCGTATTCCGTATCCTGCCGGATAACTGCCTGTTTGCGGCTCTTTAGGTTTACGATCCAGCCGGTACGGTTTCCGCTACCGTCTTTTTCTATGGCGTCTTTGATCTTACCCGCGTAATCCTCCTTCTGTTTCTCAAAGTTATTACCTGCACGGTCATAGTACAAATCCAGTTCTTTATATTCGTGGTTCTGGAAGAAAGTGAGGAACTGGTCGGCGATCTCCCGGAACCAGCCCGGCGGTATCTCAAAAAAGTTCTTATGTACCCGGTAATAAGCACCGTCCGGCTGACCGATCACCAAAGAAAGCATATTACCGAAGTCCATACCGCCTTCAATCGTTTTATCATGGTGCAGGTACCGGAGTTCCCGCGAGCTGTAAGCGGCTTCTCCGGACATGGTACCGTTATAATACTTATGTCCTTCACCAAACAACACATAGAAACGTAAATCCCTGCGAAGACCGGGACGCATACCAACCACCGACTTCTTAAATTCGTGAAGCTCCATCGTACCATTATACAACCGCTTTAAATAATCAATCGTAAGTATCTCAACATTAGCGAATGAAGAAGCGTTAAGAAAGAACGTTTGTCCTTTTCTCAACTTCAACAAAGCCCGGTCGTAATATTCAATATCCCGTTTCAAACGTTTCAGCTTCAAGGGGGAAGGCTTATTTTTTCTTTCTTCTTTTAATAGAGAAATTACCAGGTCATTACGCATACTTGCCGCCTGTACTATTTTAATGATCCGTTCCGGGTCCATTTGCTTGACATACCGGAAAAACCAGTCGTACTCGTTTTCGTCGATATCCGGCATATCGGTAGTAATGGTTATCCCCAGGAACAAATGGGAATGTCCGTAAGTTATCGCATCACCGCGAAGAATAGGCATAGCGCGGTTTACTTTCATTTCCTTGTCGTACTTCGCTTCATCATAAAACAGGTGTATTACAGACTTTCCGGCAAGCAGCGAAGGGTTATCCAGTGATCCCATGAAAATAACACATCCGTTCCAGAAGCTGTAAACATGCTTGTAATCATCCACGATAACCGAACATTTACGCCGCCAGGATTCAGGCGGGCGGGTATCTTTTACATAGTGTACCCCTTCGATAAGCCCCATAAGCTGCCAGCCCTTCTGAACGGCCGGCATTATATTATTTTCCAGGTTACTGTAGGTATTGGCAACAAAAGCGAACGCACCGCCGGGCATTTCTTCCACACAACGGGCGGAACGTCTGGCTTGTATAACGGTCGATTTGGCCGTACCGCGCCCGTCAATAGATACAAGGATAGTAGTATCGATCCAGTCTGTCAGAACCTGGATTATATGGCCGTATTTTATCTCCACATCATCGGCGTTACTCACCTTCGTTGTCTTCCCCGAACTCTTTGATATCATACAACATACGTTTTTTCAGGTCAAAAGCTTTAATACGCGCATCCTCTTTTATATTCTCACGCACAATAACAGGAATTTCCGGTATCGCATCGATAAACTCTTCCAGTTCCTTACGGTCGATTTCAGGAACACCCAAATCCTTACGGCTGGTAGTATAAATAACCGTGCTTTTCTGTGCAAGCAGTTCCTCCGGTATTTCGGCCTGTTGATCCTTGTAACATCCGCGAAGTTCCGCCGCCAATTTCAGCAGGTTCTTAGCCTCCTTCACATTTCCCATAAGAAAGACGGTATTCGCCCAGTTTTCGGCCTTTTCAGCATACAGATTAGCGAAAGCCTGCGGGCGTACGTTATCCTGCGTATAAAAGAAATTGAGACTGTCGGCGTACACCTGGCGGGCCATCCAGTCCGAAAGCCCGTAAGGTTCCGACTTCAAAAGGCGGATGATGCCGGCCTTTGTCACCAACTTACCATTTATACGCATACGGGCACGAAGTCCCCGTACCATTTCCATAAGGCTGTAATATTCCCTTTCATCGGGCGCGAGGGCTTCCAGCGTACCGGTAGAAAGAATCCTTTGAATCTGGTTGATATCCACCTTGTCAAAGTCTATTCGTGAGGGCTTAATTAAATTCGTCGTCATCCATTTGTTCGATTAAACGTTCGAAAGTATGTCTTTTCCGTACGGCCTCCAGCTGTTTTATAGCTTCCACGTTTCCACCTTCCGCCGCTTCATGGAGTTTTATTTCAGGGGCGGCACGTGCTACCAGAATCCCTTCCCGGATCAGGAAGTTAACGGAAGTTCCTACCGTTTCCGCATCCCGGACAAAAAGCCCGGCATCCTCCAGAGAAAGCCCCAGGGAAACAGTTATATCTTTCGGGGAATATCCTAAAGAAGACAAACGCCGTACATCCTCCTTTTGCTGCGCATCCAGGTAAATACTATCCACCACCGTTAAATCGTTCATACGCATCTTTTATTCGTTTCTGTGCCGTGAAATAATAAATTTCGTCCTGTTCCATTAATACAAAGTTCCGGCCGCTTTCAATGGCTGCCACGGCTGTAGTACCAGAACCGCCGAAAGTGTCCAGGATCAGATCGCCGGGCTTTGTACTGTCTTCAATCAGTTTACGGATCAACGCCACCGGTTTCTGTGTTGGATGAACCTTTTCACCTTCTATCTTTTTGGCACCGGACGAAAAAGATCGGATATTATCTATTACGTTTGTGGCACCGATAGAAACACCATTTCCACAATGAAACAAAATAAGCTCATGTATAAAAGCGTAATGATTACCCGGCCCCGACTGTTTGTTCCAAACGATCATGTTTGACGCGCCTAAATACAAGTCAAACAACGGATAATAAAAAGCATACCCGCGCCAGTCCGTAAAAAAATACACGCAAGCACTGGGTTTCTTCACCCGGTTAAACTCCAGGAACAAATCCCGGTAAAAGGGTTTACAGATAGACAAATCTTTAAAGCTGCCTTTCTGCCCGTTGTGTGTCATTCCCAGGAAATAAGGCGGATCGGTTATTATACAATCTACGGAATTGTCCGGAACACGTTTCAACGCCTCCAGGCAATCCTCGTTATATATTTGGTTTGTAATCATTGAAAAGTTGTTTAAGCCGGCTTTCTTCTTTTTCTATCCGGAGGGTTAATGTTTTGAGCTGGTGCCCCAGCTCCGAGCGGTCGCAAGGATGAGAGAAACGACCCAGGTTCTTTGTGATCCGTTGCCGTTTCCCTGTCAGACTGGCAATAAGTTCAATTACTTTTTTTTTCGCGCCTCGATTTCTTCCTCTATGGCTTTCTGGGTAGTCTCCCACTTCTGGATCAATGCAAGGGCACTCGCTTTCTTCTTCTCATCATCCCCGGCCTGTTCCAGTTTCGCCTTATTTTTTGAAAGGTTGGCGCGGGCGTTATTCAGGGCCTTTTGTATGTCGATATCCGAAAGGTTCTCGACGCCCTTACGGACGGACAAACTTTTTACCTTCTCACATTTACCCAGAATCTTTCCGTTTTCCCGGTAATATTCCAGTTCGTCCCACATATCGCGGTTAGCGATGAAGTTTTCCACGACCGCCTGCGCTTCCTGTGCTGTAGAAAGTGAACTGACATCATCCGGCGTAGCTTCCAGGCGGGCGAAAGCTTCCTTATACTTCCCGTATGCGGTAAACATGTCGGAAACAAGTATTTTCAGAATGTCGGGACAATCCGGAGAGTTCAGGAAGGTAAATTTCTCGCGGAAACGTATCATTTTGGTTACGGTTTCCGGAGCTGCCTTGTATCGTTTCTCCGCCTGATCCAGTTCCTCTTCCAGTTCTTCCACACGGTCGGCATTTTCATCCATGGAAAGAACCTTATCCCGGAAATCAGACGAAACGAGTTCTTCCACGCTGACACCGAAAGATTCGGCAAGTTCCAGCAGCAAATCATCGCTGTATTTTACCGACGTTTTAGATGTTTCATCCCTGGCGGGTTCCATTTTTACCGCGGTCGGCTGTTTGGAGTTGCGCCGGATTGTCTTAAATTCACGTTCGGAAAGCCCGGCCAGCTTCCGTAGTTCCTCTAAAAGAATGGCCTTCATCGTTTCCGTTTCTCCCTGCCGGCGAAATGACTTCTTTAACATACGGTTGATACCGTATTTCTCGTATAGTTCCACGCCCTGGATAAAATTACGCGGACCGGCCAGATAGGTAATAATTTCCTGTTTCATACTATATAAAAATTTGATGATACAAAGAAAAAAGGGGGCAATTACCCCAAAAAGGACAAAGGGTGGCCGGGCATGTGCTGCCGGTCACCCTTTGAATTACATGAAAACCGTTTACTTACGCCTCATAACGGCTTTGTTCAATCCATTTCATAGCCTCCGAACCGTCGTTAAACGCCCGCAATGTCAGTTGGGAACCTTCGGAAGCGGTAAACGTCTTACCGCCTTTCAGAAGGAAATTACCGCCTTTTTCCACTGTTGGCGCAACGCCCGAACACCCCATAAGGGTAATTACCGATCCATGACTTCCACCGGTAACACCGGCTATTTTAGCCGCACCTGCGGAAAACTGGTACTGCCCGTCTGTCTGGTAATCTATATCTGTAGCCCCGGCTTCCACTACGGCCACCGGCTCTTCCAGGGTATCGGTACCCCGGTAAATGGCGATATCATCCCCTTTGCTGATCTGGGTGAAAGTAAGCTCGTTCGTATTCGATTCATTGGAACCGGTATAAGATACGGATAACTTACACGGGTTACAGGGCGTTCCGATCAGATCGGCAGGCTTTCCGCTACAATAACGGAGCACAACGATACATTTCTTAGACAGCCAGTTTGTCTTAAACTCGCGAATTTCCTGTTCGTTACCGGGATGATTGAACTTAATGGAAGGCGTATAGCCTTCGGCGTCCGTTTCTCCGTCACTGTTGGAACTGATTTCAGCGGTACCGGGTGTCAGATAAATACCGATCGCATAACGTCCCGCCTTCATTACGATATCCTCTTCGATAACCACGCCGGCATCGTTTCTCGGCGGAAAGGAAAGAATATCGTCAACGTCGTAAATTACGAGCTGATCCTTGGGCTGAATACCGTTACCGGGATTACCGGCCGGCCTTCTTACGCTTGCTTTTACGTATGTCATAACTTAATGATTTATAAGGTTATAAAAAGGAAGGGATAAAGTACCCCTTCCGTTAAAAATTAGCCTCTTGCCACTTCGTAGAATTTACCGTCGGCGGCTTTTGCCAGCTTGATAAACTTACCTTCGGAAAGTGTCATAGCTTCGGTTAAGACAAAGTTTCCACCGGTCGCAATGGTGGAAGCATATTCAGAACCGCTTCCGTAGATCGTGTAAACGACACCGGCTTCCGCATCGGTAAAGTTAGTGATTGCCGTTGCCTTTGTATTCTCGCCGGTAACGAATACTTCACCGTCAAGCAAGGAAGGTGCTGTTTCATCCGGCGCAAACTGCAACGCATCGGAAGAAGCATTTTCGCGGCCGATCTCGATAAATTTACCGTCGGCACGTTTCATCAGTTTAATAACATCCCCCTTGTCGGGCTGCCAGGCCTCGGAAATAAGTTCAAAGTTTCCGCTTTTCTCAATCTTAACGCCTTTATCCACGCTTCCGCATTTTAGGGAAATAACCGTACCTACCGGCGCATCTTCAATATCGGTAATAGCAAATTCGGCTGTATTGGCTACGGTAACAATGGAGGTATGAAGCTTGGCCGACGGGTTCTTGTCCTTGTCAGCGTCCACAAAGTAAGACGCCGGGCGGTCATACTCATTACAGAAGATCATCTGACGGTTATAGTCCATATCTTCTTTCTTGGTGTACTTGAAGCCCACGGCAATAGCCCAGATACTTTCACGCCAGTTACTCCATACTTTCAGGCTCCAGTCTTCCTGCTCCAGGTTGAAAGCCGTCATTTCACCCGGCTTGTCCTCGTAGGTTTTAATGTTGCCTTCAAACGTCCAGAAGATACGGTGGTGGTTGTCAGCATTAGGAACCGGGATAATTTTCACCGCCGGATATTCCTTTACATACATAATATTAGCCTTGTAATCCTGGTTCTGTCCGTAATGCAGTTCATTGTATTTATGATACAATACAATAAAGTGCGAAGGCATATAAAGGGCCAGATTACCGCTGTCACGAAGAACCGCCGGGATCATGGAAGTACCCTTGTACACCTTTTCACCGATGTTTGCTTCGGTAAGTTCTCCCAGCTCGAACGGCTTGATCTGGTAAACGAACTTTCCGTTATTGATATCGGTATGTCCGTTCACCTTCTTGTTCAGGAACTCATACAGACCGTCAGCTGCAGCAAGTGCTTTGCCCGGTTCGTTCAGATTCGGGTCCTTACGGATTCCGTTAATACGGCGTTGTTCGCGCTCGTTATGCAACTTCTTGGCGGTTTCGGCCAGGATGTACTCGATAAAAGACCATTTGATAGGGTTTGAACCTTCCTTGTTCAAAGTGCCGATCCAGGTTTTCTCCAGGGCTTTTAAATTTTTGAAACGGTGTGCAAACATCACGTTGAACATGCGCAAGGTTTCATCGTCGAACTCGTAGGAACCTTTAGTCACCTTATCGAAGTCGGATTCCTCATTGCCGGCCTGTGAGAACTCACCCAGCCAGATATTAACCAGCGTAGCCAAATCCTGATAACCGGATTCAAGCGGGAAAATACTTTCAATGGAAGGAAGTTCCATTAAAAAAGACTGCAAACGCTGTTGCCAGGGAATACGGTAAAAAGCTCCGAGGTCTTCCTTCAAACGGCTGTAGTCAAGGGAACTGGCTTTCGGAAGAGCGATCATTTCAAAACCGGCAGCCTCCATTAACGCAGCTTTGGCGCGAAGGTTATACGGGCGGTCCAGTGAGAACATTTCACCCTGCAAGCCCCCCAGCTGTTTTTCATCCCGGAGATTGAAAGCCCCTTTACCGTCCGCCTGGGCGTTGTGCTGCTTCCCTTTGCCCGGATCATCTTCCGCAGCGGCTGAAAGTTGGGCGATAATACCGGATAGCTTCGTTATCTCGGCATCCTTCTTGGCAATCAGCGAGGTGTTGTTCCGGTTTTCGTCACGCTGTTGCGTCTGCAAAGCTTCAAGCTGTTCCTGTGCCTGTGCCAGACGGGCCGCAGTATCACCCAACAAACCGCGAAGAAAAGCGGTAGTGGTAGGTTCTTCGTTTCCCTCTCCCTCATTCCCGGTTCCGGCTTCGTCCTGGAAGTCGTTCTCGAGGGACGCTTTAAACGCCGTGAGGAACTTATCAGAAAAACCGTAATTTTTCAGTTTTGTCATTTCCTCGGCCGTGATAGAGTTCTTATCCTCTACCTTGCTCCATTCCGACAGGCCCAACACGCCCAGAATGACAGCGGATAAACTCTTAAAATCCAATTTCATATATACAAAATTTTAAAGTTAATACTATATGTTATACATCTCGTTTACTTTTCTGACGGTAGCCTGTGCCAGTACCCATTTTACCGCGTCTTCCAACGTACCGAACTGATCGATATAGCCGTTTGCCACGGCTACGTCGCCGGTGAATATCTGTCCCCGGAAAAGGGGAAGTTCCGGATCGTAGGCAATACCCAGATTCCGACTGATCGCATCGCAGAAAATGCGGTGCATGACGGCCAGACGTTGCTTTATAGGCTCTTCGTTGTTGTCATCTTCAATCGCGCGGGTTTCATAGTTTTTCAGATCGGCACTATCCGGATAGATTTCCCGGTAATCAATGCCCTGTTTCTTGAAATAGTTCTTAAAGGATTGGTAAGTAAGCATAATACCGACGGAACCGACTTCACACATAGGGGAAGCGATAAAGGTTCTGCCGGCGGCGGTTCCCAGCCAAAAATGGGCACTTCCCATGGTACCGGCCACGTAGGTAGCTATAGGTTTGGAAGATTCGGCGATCATTTTAGCCGCCAGGTCCACATGCGCAACCATGCCGCCCGGACCATTGATCCACAGGACCGCGCCGCAAATCTTAGGATTATCGAAAACATCCCGGAGCTGCTTTTCCAGGCGGTAAGTCTCCCAGGAATACAAAGTACCTTCCAGGATAATGACGGCCACACTGTCAGCCGGCAGGGTGTCATCGTCCAGTTCCCACCGGTTGGCAAGGTAAGGCGTAGTAGCGTAGGCGGTTATTTTATTATTGTCGAGCCGTTTTTCGATCGCATCCAGGTTGCCGGCTGCAACACACGGCACAAGTAAAGAAAGCAACCGGTAATAATCATTATCAGCGATTGCCCAAGGTGCTGTAAAAATCTCCTGTATTTTGTCCACGTTCTCTTTTTTACGACAAAGAAAACGCCTATATCATAGGTAGAGAAGGACTGAAAGGAACCTACAGGAACGCATCAACGCCCGGACCCGTACCGGACAGGGTGCAGTTATACAGGCCCCCACCAATCTCAAAAGAAAAGGTAAGCGGGTAATCAGGAGAACCGGAAACACGGGTGTTACCCGTTTCGTCAGTATAGAGGGCGACAAAGGGCGTCACTTTCAGGTTTTCCAGGTAAAGCGTCTTATTTTGCGACACGTCGGCAAGCTTGAAGGTATGTTTTTTAGTATAGACGTCTTCATTTTTGCTGTCACCCGGTTTTAAGGTTCCCGGTACGATCATAAGAATATCAGGTTTTCCGATAGAGCGGATAACGACTTTCGAATGCACGATGCCAAAATGAATAATGTTGTAAACGGGAACCAGTTGCAGACTATGGGCGGCGGATATTAACTTTCTTGACATAATTACAGATATAAAGTATTGATAATCAAATATTCAGCATTTTTCGGACGTTTTTCAGCCAAAAACCGGACAAAAAAAGGACAAACAGATACAGTTGGTAGGTAAAAAATAACTTGCTTTTTTACACTTTTTTTCGATTATAGGCCCTTTTCTTCTTACGCCTGAAACTGTCCCGCCACCGCTGGTAGTTTTTCAGTAGCCCGTCTTCCTGAATGGAAGAGATATTATACTTTTTCAGGAAGGTAAAAACGGTTTCCTTAAATTCGATACCGTGCAGATGCTTGTTTTCGTCCATGAGTTCGTGAAGCTCGGCCCACATCAGGGCACGCAAACGCTTTTCAAGAATAGCGGTACCACGTACGGAAATATAATTGAACTGTTCCGGAGACTTGCCGCCGGCAAAATTGGCCTCCCGGCGGTCAGGCAGCATAAACTCCAGGTTGCCGCGGTCAGCCGGACAATTAACCGGCCGTTTCTCCATGAGATCGTAAATAGTCACATAGATATCGGACGAAGAAGGAAAACGGACGGTACCGATCGTTTCGTCGTAATATTTGCCCCGGACATACTCGGCCAGGTAGGATTCGATTTGTATTCGGGTGGTAATCATAGCAATAATATTCCTTTTTAAGGGCAAAGATATTCCTTTATCGGCTGTTGGTCTGCCATTTACGGGAAAATGTAGGCTTTCGACCGCCATTTTGATAAATATACTCCGGGAGAATAATTATAATGCACTTTTTCCTGCTGCCACACGGCCGGTATTTTCTCCGCCAGGCTGTGCTGATATAATCCGGTACTAAATTTCTGTAATTTCGTAACCGGGCAACCGATAAAGATAAAATCCTGTATCTTAGCAACTTAGCAACGTTACTAATTTCCGTTACAAAAAAATGGCAGGAAAACAGTTTGTAACCGGGCTTACCGGTAGAAGATAAAAAGGCCGGTGTTACAAACCGGAAAAATTCGTAACCGTTTTGTAACTGCAACTTCGTAACCTTTATTTCCTATTTATTTATTTGATTTTCAGACTTTTTTCTTTCAAGCAAACAAAGGTTACAAGGTTACTAAAATTTTGTATGAAATAGAGGTGGGGTATGGGGAGGTAAGACGGGCAGGGCGCCTCTGTTTTCATACGAAAAGAGGGACCGACACTTTCGTATCTGGTCCCTCTTTTCGTATCTTATACCGGCTCCAATCCGTCTTATACGCGATGTTTGCATCTGCTTAAAATCCATTTCTTTACGTCCGGGTCCACATACCGGTGCACGACGGCCGTATAGTCCTCGTTAAATTCATACTCCAGGGAGTTGTCTCCTTCCAGGATAAAAACACAGGCCGTTTTGATGATCCATTCGAGCTGCTCGCCCGAATAGCGTTCCAGCATCAGGACGGTACCGGGTTTCATACGCTCCAGATAGCGGTAAACCTGCTCGGCGAATTTCCGGAACCTCTCGCCGCTGTTCCAGAGCACGGTAAACTCGGACATGCTGTTTAATTTCAAATGCGCGTTATTCATTCATCCGGTCGTTCATCAGGTACAAACATGAGTGTCGGATCGGCCGGTTCCGTTCCACCACCGGCAGCCGCTTCCGCCGTGCCGCATGAACGCAGATAGATCATGTCGGCGGCCTTGCCGTCGTTATCCTTGCGTACGATACGCCCCTGGGAGTTGCAAAGGTCCTTCGGATTGAGCTCGTCAATGTAAGGGCAAAGGGCCACAAAGCCTTTGAGCGCCTTTGTAAAACGCTGCATCGTGATTTTATTCACACCGGAAAAGCTTTTGTAATCAGCAAAAGCCTTTTCACGGACGATAAAGCTGTCCAGGTGCTCGCTGTCCGGAGAGAAATAAGAGTTCGCCCAATCCTCAAAGTTATTGCCCATATCGGCCTTGTATTTACGCCTGATAATGTTTTCCATGGGCGGAAGTAGTTTTATAGATTCCTCGCAAAGGGAAAGGTAAAAACGGCAGCACTGCAAGAAGAAATTTATATCGGCGTTCCACTCGTTCTCGCTGTAAGTCTTGGAAAATAAATCCTTACCGAAATCGTCCCGGATAGAACGTGTTTCCCGATAGTCGTTATCTTCCGTACGCTGGTGGTAGTAGTCGGAGAATACCAGGTACAGCAAACGGGCTTCCGTGGACGGATCAAAATCAATAGGTACGTAATTGGTGGTAAATCCCAGCTTGGCCGATTCCTCGAAAGGTATAGTAAATGACTGGTTGTTCTTCGGGTTCACGGTCATATCTGACGTGATGATATCGTAAAACAGGCCCGTATTAAGATACCGGTCGCAATCATCCACCAGGATAAAGTCGGTATGCTGGTTTACCTGGTCGAACACATGCGGGTTATCCATTAGCTTGGGATTACGGCCGGAAAGCTTGACGGTCTTCATAAAGTAGGAAAGGGCTTTGAACATGAATGATTTGCCCGAACGCCCGTTACATTCACCGTCTTCACCGATCTTGTTATCCATGGCCTGTGGTGCCCAGGCACGCGAAGGGGATTTGTACCGATGCAGCATATAACCGATAGTAAATATCTTATTGATAAGGTTTCTTTTCTGTTCGGCAACTTCTTCCGCCGTGAGGCCTTCCCCCTCGATATCGAATTTATGTTTTTCCCGGTAGGATTCCGCTTCCCCCACGCTCTTGTCGTCGAAATTGTATTCCAGTTCCTTACGCCAGTAAACGCGGCTCGAATTGATTACATAGCCGAAAAAGTTAGACGGTACGGCATTTATCCGGATATCAAACACATCGTTGCCCTCTATGTCTTTTTTACGGGAAATGGTAAACATGTCTTCCATAAGACGGACTTTGTGTTTCAGTACGTTTTCTTCCCAAACGTAGTGGGACAATGTGCTGCCGTTGGCCGGATGTTCCTTTATACCGGTACCGCTTACCTCCATGCTGCAACCGGGAAAGAAGAACATCTGCGTATTATGGGTATAATTGGTAAAGTCCAGTTCTATTTCCTGCAAATTGTCCAGGGCCGTATCTGACAGTTTGGGGCTGTTCAGAATAAGATTCCTTATATCGCGGGATAAAAAGTTCTCTTGGGCCCACTCACGGATAAACTTCCGGATATCCTTTGCCTTTATCAGTTTTACAATATTGCCGGTAATACGGATGTATTTCGTTGAACTGGAATTTTCATCATGAAGCGAATAGAAACCGTTAAGACGTAAAAAGTAGTGAAGGCAGTCCGCGTCTATATTGTGATCCCATTGCCGGGATTTCTCGTTAAACTTGGAATACCAGAATTTGGCGGGCATGGCAAGCGTCATAAGGTTACGGAAATCCTCGTTCTTGCTTCGTAATTCCATAAAGTCCCGGAAGTCCTTACGGGGTTTGCCCCGCTGATCCCGGTAAGTGGTAAGCCAGGCCGGTAGCCAGATCGTGTGGATATCGATAAAACGTAGTGCAAGTTCCGTACCCTTTACCCTGCCCGTCGTGTCGATATCGGGTATGTTATACAGGACTTCAACGTATTTCATGATCTCCTTGTAGTCCTGTTCGGAAAGTTTATATGTTTCCGAATTAAACCAGATCGGGGAAAAGCCCAGCGATTTAACGCACAGGGCGTCGCGCTCTCCGGAACATATAAACGCCTCCTGCAGCTTCTGTTCCTTATAAGGCTTTTCCGCATTGGCCGGATTCTTTTTAAAGGCGGCTTCTTCCCTGGAATTAAACTCCCGGTATAAGGCTTTCAGTTCGGAAAGACCGTTTATATAGTCCTTCGGCTTGACACCTTCCGGGGTGTAGGAAAAACGCCACTGCTTGTCCGGATTCAGAGGCTCGTATATTTTATAGAACTTCACTTCGGGCGTGTCGCCTTCGGCCGGTTTTACCAGACATTCGCGCATAAAGATAGGGTATGTCGCAGTCGCGTATTTATAGGTTACCTCGCGATTTTTTACATACCCTATATATTTGGCCGAATACCAGTGCAGAGCCTCGGCGTTCTCCTGGGTGACACGGGGGCCGAGTATGCGTAACTGATCCGGGGTGAGATGATCGGCAAGCTCGAAAATTTTAGTACCGTCTTTCTGATCCTGGGAGGCCGGAACCTTACGGATATCCGGCTTGTTTACGTTACGGTTGAGTTCATCGGTTACGTTGTACATGGATGCAAGTTTAAGGATCGCCTCGTTAAACCGGAGGCCTTCCTCATACATGCAGATATCGACAGGGCTTTGAGCCGTTCCGGTATCGCCGAAATCCGTTACCTTATAAACCTGCTGGGAACCTTCCTTTCCGAATAGCTTGATACAGGCCGACGCGTCGTCTTCTGACGGCCGGCGTTTGAAATGGCGGTTGGTTCCGACACAATCCCGGGCTTGCGGATAATAATGTAGAATAATATCCAGCCCGTTGTTGGTTACTTTGTAGATGTCTTCTGCCTTTATCATCGTTATAAAGTTACATAGTTACTTATTTTTCGTTGTTTTCCTCCTGCTTTGTTTTCAAGTCTCCCCAAGGTTGATACAGGAAAACGAATAATAACAGCCAAAGAAAAGCGGTTTTACCCGTATAATAAATGACAAAGGCAATCAGTCCCATAAAGGCAACCACGATAATAGCGTGGGCGATGTATTTTAAATTTTTATCTTTCATTGTTCAAACATGTTATACTGAATTGAAAAACCGAATTTGCTTAATCTCCTTTCCTGGAGAAGGGAACGTTTGTCATGTGAAGGCATAATGACCACCAGGTTCTTTGTATCGAACTGGTAACCTTTCTTCCGCATCTGATAACGTAGGTTTCTTAGGCGTCTGTCTTCTTTCATGGCATTTCGTTAAGATCGTCTTAGTTTATAGAAGGCATGGCACACTATCACAAAGGATAGCGTTTAAATCCTCCTGTATGGTTTCCTGTTGCTTCTTGTTCAGGTGTACCAGGAAATAACCTTTTCCGTCGGAAAGATTCTTTATTTCCGCCAGATTATACTTCCGGTCCATTGCATCCACGAATGCAGGGGATTCCATGGGGCGGAAGCTACTGAATATTTTATAGGTTCCACTACTGCCTTCTATTCGTAACGTGGTTAATTCATCGGGGGTGGTAATTGTTGATTTCATTGCTGTATTATTTTTAGAAAAGTCCACATAAAGTGTAAAAAACTGATTTATATTTATCGCTCTTTCTTCTTTTGTATTAGAAAGATACACCCTTTTATTTTTCTTATCCATTTTTATTTAATCTCTTGCATCAGCCATTTTTCGGCCTTTAGCCGTTGCCGAATAGATATTCGGTTTATCACCTTTGAAACATTTAGTCTTTATCCATTCATATCTTTCAGCTTCCCGGAGATAAAATAATATTCCGTATTCAGATGTATTTTTCAACCAATCTAATTTCTTGATTTGCTCAAATGTCATAGGACCGCCATATACAAGCGATGATGTTAACATCTGAACTCTTTCTTTCAATGAATATTCACTCATATTTAATTTGTTTTACTCTAATTGATTCTTTCATACTTGCCACTTATGTTACAAGTTTTTAGTATCTCTGCGTTTTCTTCTCCAAAAGCGATCAAAACAGCACCACAACCAGGCGAATCCCCCCGTATTCCGTCCGGCCTGAAAAAACGAATCCTTCCGCGTAGAAATTTAATTGCCGTTGCCTTCTCAAATATAATATCCTGGAACATCTTACTATCACAGCGGTTGAACAACAGCGCAATGCCATTGCCGTGTTGTGCCAGTTTACGAACAAATTGTTCAATAAGCGGACGGGAATAAGGTGGATTTAACCAGACACGACCTACCCAATCTTTAGTTAATCCGTCATGGTTTTTGTTGTACATGGTTTCTGCCGTTTGCCAAAGCGGTTTAACCGGAGCACATGGATCTAAATCAAACTTTCCTAATGCGTCTATAATTTCTTTGGGTGTATACCACTCATCAGTGGTATTAGCCGATTTTTCAAAGGTTGTATTCATATCTATCATGTTATGAGGGGTTATACAATTCATATCCATTATCCCAAAGACTATCACTGCGAAAATTGAAGAAATCTTCCAAAGAGATACGTACACCATCTTCTAAAAGAAGAAATCCGTTTTCAATAGTCATCCATTCGTCAGAGGAAAAGAAACGGTGCGTAACCTTCTTACCCTCTTTCATTGCTTGTATAGCTTCTTCTTTGCTCATTATCTTTTCTTGATTTGAATTATTTTTCACCACTTATTTTTAATTTTACCAATTCACCAATAGGATAGGTCGTATGTTTCGGTCTGTTTATTTTCACTTTATGAGAAGAAAGAAACAACGGAACAGGTTCTATTCGATAGAAAGTGTAGTAAGCTTCTTTAGGAGCTGTTTTTTCATATTCCTTTAAATATTCTTCTGCTTTATTTCTCGTATCAAATGCGGCAAGGATAGAAAACCAAACGCCGTCTTCTTCGTATATTCCGGATTCCCTTTTAGTTACTATGTAAATTTTGCTCATTGTTGTTTATAGCTGTGCCGGAGGATAGCATCGAACTACCAATAACACCCGCTTTCGCCCTTCGGGGTTATCTCCACACTCCGGCGGTTATTATATGGAGCGGCAAAAGCCGCCCCGGTTATTTATTCACTTTTCTTTTCCGGAAGAAAAACAAAGTCTGCCCAAATATCAAGGAATTGTCGACCGCAATATGCTGCCAGTTCCGACGTTTTGAAGGCAAGCCGAACGCCGATGTTCGCAATCGTGTTCGAAGAATCGAGACTCGCGGTCGCATACGAAACACCGCCCAACGCGTACGCGTTGCTGTACGACCGATACACCACACGAGACTTTTCTTCCTCGTCCAACTTATTGTATTCTTCCCCTGTATAAAGAATAAACCAAGGATAATAACGGCATTCATCCTCTGTAAATCGAGGTTCCCAGCCTTCATTTAAAGCTTTGACAATGATACGGAGTTTCAGAAAAGCCAAAACGTCAGGTTCAAGACCGAGGGATATTTTATCTCGGTTCCATGCTTCTGCATCGATGCCAATTTCATGGCAGGCGTCCTCAAACGTCTTAATACGTTTTCTTACGTCTTTTTCTGGTTCATCAATAAGGGTTAAGATTCCATTTCTCCAGACAGCTGTTTTACCTTCCGGAATTTCGATTTCTAATTTCTTTGATTTCATTCTTCTTTTATTTATTGGTTTTCACTATGGAAGATTTTTACGCCTGTTACTTCCTCGATCTTATCCTTTGCAAGTTCGGGAATACGACAACGACTACCTCGCCAATTACGAAAGGTATGTAATGGCACTTTACATGCTTCTGCCAATTTAAGGGACATTTCAGAAGATTCTTTTACCGGCAAATTCAAAAGGTACATTCTTAGTTTCTCGCCGTCATCATTCCTTTTTAATTTTTTTTTCGTCATACCTTTGTGATAAATATACTCATTATTGCTAACTTTACATAGCAAAGGTATAATTATTTTTACCACAGGTGAATAAAATTCACGTTAATAAAAGTTATAACAAAGGTGTAATATGGCTAATTTTTTGTTAATAAGAGAGTTATGTGAATTAAAGAAAATCACTATACGAGAACTTGCTTCACGTATAGGAAAAGAAGATAGTAGCATACAGGCTATTGTTAGAAATGGATCAACGAACACAAAAACCATTGAGGCAATAGCAAAGGTTTTAGAGGTTCCTGTAGGTGTATTCTTTGATGATATTCCCATAACTGGAATAAAATCAAATGAACTTGATAAAGATGCAAAAATAGCTGATTTAGAAAGGATAATTGAGGAGAAGGAACGTCTAATACAAGTCTTATTAAGTAAGAAATAACCTGTAATAGATAAGAAATGTAGGCATATTGTAGGCCATACGTTTATACAAATGATTAATAATCAGGCGATTAAAGAACGTTACTTGAATCACAAAAGCAGCAATTTGAAATTGCTGCTTTTTTCATTTCATTGTTGGCCACTTACCTTCAGATCAACCGTATCTGACTTTCAAGAGCCTGTCTGATGACCCAAAAGCCAGATAGCCTCCTTTTTCTGTTGCCCTCCCCCAAATCTCTCATCACCGTAAATATGCGGTGATGAGAGAAAAATAAAACCACACACTGTTTTTCCTGTTTCTCAACGGACCTCTTTATAACGCACATCTTTAATTTTAGCGAACCCGGAATACTCCCAGCCCGGTTTCAGGGTCAACTTCATCCCCGATCCGCTCACATCATAGAAACGCAGCATTCCTCCATTATTATCCGTAGCGGCATTTTTGTAAGAACAGACGATCAGTTGATTTTCACGGTCTCGGTATATATTTTTGATTTCATCGTCATATTTCGAACACAAGTCATCGATGCCCCGCGGATAATCATAGCGGTTGAACTTCAAACAGGTAATCTCTTCGCCTTCTAAAGTAATCACCGGTTCGGAAACCCCTGATCCCACATTGTAAGCATAGACTTTATTTCCATAAGCGTAATAAATCACATAATACTGGGAACTGGCAGCAAAACAAGTGGCATTGGCAAAATTTTCCGCCATAACATCCAAATGGCAGGCCCCTTGTTTAAATTCCCCGCTTCCCAAATTCACCTCATAAATATGCCGCTTGCCATCTTCCTGCATAATGCAATACACCATTCCTTCGGAAAAAGAGGTGTTAAGCATACACACCAAATCCATATTTCCCGTATTGTAACTAAAATTTTTATTCTCCGGATCTTCCAACGGATGCAACACCTGCTTTTTTCCAGCGACATCGCTACCTGTAACACCTTCACCACTCCAGTAAACAAAACGATGATTATCCGTATCAAACAACAAGGCGATACCAAAGTCGGATGACAACGGTCTTTTCAGCGTAGTCCCGACATAAGGCGCCACCTTGTATTCAGGCGTTCCTCCCCGGACGGAAGTATTAATCGGATACTCGAATCCCGTTTCTACTTCCACCGTATTCCAGGCATAGACATTTCCTTCCCGGGATACGCAGATAACAGCATCGTGCTCTGGTTTATAGAGTCCTTTATAAGGCACTGACACAAAATTTACAATATGATCGTCAGTAGCAGCCAGAAACATTGCCGATTTCAATTCGTGATAACTCTCTACATCAAGAAATTCTCCGCCACCTTTAGAATCTGTTGTCTCCAGCCAGTAAGCCGCATCTTCGGACATTGCAATAATCCGGTTACCGGTAGCACTTCCAGTGGCATAGAATCCTATATTCGCAGCGTGGTACTGTTCCGGTACTCCATCCTTTCGCCGGATTACATCATAAGCCGGAACAATCCGGTCCACAGAAATCTGCGCCAGCATATCTAAACGCACCCGTTCTTCCGATCCTTCATCGCAAAGCAACATCCATCCCTCCGAGGTAATGGTCGTTGCATTGACATAAAACAATTTCAGGGTCTTTACTTCCGTCCGTTTATCGGTTACCGAGAACAAAAATGCATGCCTGCCGGACTCCAATGCAGCTAACATATGAAGGTCTTTCGTATTGGCAACTTCTTCCCATTCACCTTCCGAATTTTTCCTTTGGTAAGCAAATTCGAAGTTCGTATTCCGCTCATCAATAATTCCTTCCAAATTGGAAGTAACCACCGGTTTTAAATCGATATATTCCGCATTGGCCAATACCGACAGCATTGATGAAATGCTATCTATCGTAATGACCGCTTTATCTTCATACGTATAATTTCCTTTGTCTTCCGCACAGGCTATTGCCAACAGGCAAAACCACAACATGTTCAGACGCGAAATTTTTAATATATTCATTTTTTCTATATTTTAAGGTTTTAACACGACATTCGAGTAATCCACATGATAAGCATCCGGCAATTGCATATAAGAGCCGTCTTCATCGTATACCGGATCGCCTTCATCTGCTCTCCGTTGCAATTCCGACTGCAATTCCCGGGCGTAAAAAGGCATCCGTCCTTTGCTGACTTTGCCAGTGGCCCAAGTCCAATCCGTTGTCGTAAAGCCAAAGAAGCCATTGATATAGGCATATCGGACCGGATTCCACTTTCCGAAATACTGATCGGCAGCAACATCCCCCCACCGACTCGGCTGCGTATAAATTTCACTGATCAGAAATGTATAGCGGGTTCCGTCTATCGTATCTGCCGTTGTATTACTCCACACATTGCTGGATTTATAAGCATTGAGTACCTCAAAATATTGATTGGCCTCTAATTTCAAGACCAATGTATCCACCTGTTTTTTGATGGAAGCATTCCGCATGAAACGGACTCCAACAGTTCCCTCGTTGCTTCCGGCCTTGATTTTCAGCGTATCGAAATCCATCATATATCCTCCATCGGGATTCGTTACAGCATCATAAGAAGTCATCGTAGTTCGCTCTTCGTCGACAACGACTTTCAGGGCCCGGTCGTAATCTTTTACCTCGCCCAGCAACTTCACTTTGGCATTGAATACTACTGAGGTATAAGCCGCCGCATAATCGACAAACGAAAAATTAGTCCTCGTGGTATATCCTTCGGCGCCGTTACTTCCTGAAAAATTCTGTACCTGAAAATATACCATACTGTCACCACGGTTGTACAAACCGACGTTCTCTTTTTGGCAGGCGATACTTATTCCTGCCATGGCGGCAGCCCATATCCATTTGTTTATTCTATTCATATGTCTGTATTTAACGGTTATCCAATTCACTTTTCGGCAACGGAAGTACAAAGCGTTCTTCCTTTTCTTCATCAGTTGCTTTATCTTTATAATCGTATGTCGGAGGTATTCCAAACATTGGTATGCCGGGATTAGTCATCACCTTTACTTCTTTTCGTCCGTTGTAATCATTATCGAATCCCATATTCCGACGCTTGAAATAGAAGAACTTCTGACCTTCTCCGACAAATTCACGGATATACTCCAAGGTCAGCCAATCCTGTAAAAAGCTCTCTCCGTTTCCTGTTCCCCAGTTATTGGTACCCCGGTCAACGAACATCCGGTTCAAATAGGTCCATGCAGTCGGCAGATCGTACACCTCGGAACCGGTCGTACCGAGACATTCCGCTGCAATATAATACGCTTCGCTAAGCTTGATCAGCGAACAAAAGGTTCCGTAAAATTTCTGAGCCTGCAATAACTGGTTTTCATCTTTATTATTGGTCACCTCATCCCGTTTTTGATCCGCAATTTCTTTGAATTTTACCATTTGGTAGCTGGCATTTCCTTCCAAAGTGGTTCCGCTGGCCCATTGCGACTGGAAACGCCAGTCTCCGACCCAATATCCCCCGTATTTGTAAAACAAAATACCATCTACATATCCGGTACGGGGTATCAGCAAAGCTTTTCCGGTATTGCCTCCTCCAAAAGAATAGTCATAAATCAATCCTCTGTTTTTATTATAATACCCGAATAAACACTCGGTCGAAAACATCCGGTCGGGGTCGGAACTGTTCCCTAACAACTTACCCGATTCAACCACCGGGAAGAACTCCCTGACCTGGGGATCGTCGGTCAGTTTGCGGGCTTCGGTCAAGGCATTACCGTAATCTCCCCCCCACAGATAAGCCCGGGCAGTCAACAGGACCGTCGCATAGTAATTCAAACGCAATTGCCGATAGCGCATGGAGTTATCCTGACTCACCTCATCGTATTCTGCACGGGGTCCCTCGGTAAGTACCGGATCGGAAGCCAGCAACAAAGCTTCGGCTTCTGTAAGATCGCGGATAATATAGTCCTTCAGCACCGTACCGGCCGGCATAATGGACAGGATTTGCGGATCGGTGCTTTCATTGTAAGGGATACCGCGTCCATCCGGATTTTTCGCCATAATCGGCCCGAACAAACGCAACATATCCAAATGCAGCATTGCACGGACAGCCAGCATCTCGCCCTTGAGCATTTTATATTCCTGCTCCGGTAATACCTTGTCCTTTACAGCATCATCCTCGATGTTCTTCAATACCACATTGGTATTCATAATCGTCGAATAGGCTTCGTTCCATATACTGCTCAGTACGCTTGTAACCGACTCGTTCGAATAATCCCACTCGGTCAGAGCCCGCAAGTATTTATAATAATCGCTTTCATCCGACTGCTCCACAGCGTAATATTGCCCCAGAATATCGATCATGTCATAACTCAGATATTTCCCGTAAAGCGAGTTCCCGGACATTCGGTTGTAAACCCCGTTAACAGCAGCATAAAATCCATCTTTGGAAGAAAATTGCTGTTCCTCACTTTGTTTATCACTCGGTTTGTAATCCAGCCAGTCGGTACAACTGTACCATAAAATACAGCTCAACAGAAGCAGAAAAACGATTCTATATTTTTTCATGATATCGGATTTATAAAGTTAATGAAAGGGCGAAAGACACACTGCGTGCGAAAGGATAGGAAGTACCCCGTTCCATCTTGATGGTCGACAGGCGGAATATATCGTTCATATAGGCATTCAAACGTAACGAGCCCAGCCCCCATTTATGAACCAACTCAGGAGAAAATTCATATCCTATCCTCAAAGCCTCCAGACTCAGTGAATTGTCTTTCTGTACAAAACGGGAAGACATCGGAGTGGACGTCGAATTGGCAATATTCTTGAACTGCGCCTTATCGCCCGGCTTTTGCCAACGGTCATAAAGAGCACGCTTATCCTGATTATATATCAGCGAATTCGTACTGATGTTTTCCACTTTATTAAATAAAACGGAATTAAACGAATGACCGCCCACCCGATAGCGGAAATCCAGGTTACAGGAAAAACCTTTCCAGGAAAAATTGGTACCCAGTACCCCTTCCACCTTCGGACGGCTGTTGGCCACCACCACTTCATCGTCATATGAAAAATCATAAGTCAATTCCCCGTTTTTCTTAATAAACAGTTCCCGTCCGGTGGAGGGATCGATTCCTGCCGAACGTACAGCCCAGATATCATCGGGGTCTGCGCCGTCATAGTACCGCTTCGTCGACCTGTTATCACCTTCACGTTCCTGCGAATTATACATTTCCAAACGATTGCCGATACCGGACAACTCATTGGAACCATGCCGCAGATTACCCCGAACCGACCACCAGATCCGCTCGCTCATCCGGCGAATAATGTAATACGTAGCCGATGCCGTAAAACCTTTGGAGGTTTGTTTGCCGAAATTTTTATAAGTCATATTGTCGGTCGCTCCCGAAGAAGGCGGCATAGAGATAGCGATCAGCAAAGGATCGGTTGTCTTGTAATAATAATCCCCGGTCAGGGTCAGACGGTTATTCAGAATCGTAATATCGAACCCGATATTTTTATCGAGGGTTGTCTGCCATTCCAGATCAGGATTTCCCAGCTGAGCCAGCGAAGTGGTCATTCCGAAATAATTAAAGGAATTGAAATTATAACGGAACGTAGTAATGGTTGCCGAAGAAGAAAAATTCTGATTCCCCGGATTACCGATGGAAGCCCTCAGCTTCAACATGGAAATTCCGTCAAAATGGTCGGCAATAAATTTTTCATGGTGCAAATTCCATCCCAGACCGACAGCCCACGTACCGATATAATGCTTATTAGTCCCGAATACCGACGAACCGTTGACACGATAACTGAAATCGAGCAAATAACGGTTATCATAAGCATAATTTCCAATCACATATCCGCTCACCGAACGTGTCGTACTTTCGCTATAAGCCGGGGAACCTCCGTCCGGATAACCGTTGGCGAAAGAAGGAAGTGTGAAATCTCCTACCGGGAAACCGATAGCCGAATATCCTTGCGATTTCGCCTCTAAAGCAGAAAGGTAACCTCCCAATACGATATTGAATTGATGTACTTCTTTCAATACTTTGGCATAAGTAAGCGTAAATTCTCCTTCATACTTATTGCTCTGTGTTTCCGTATTGCCATACGAACCGCGTTCTGAGAAATCCGTTTCGGCAAAACGGGTATCCAGGGGAGAATAAAAAGCTTCCGCTTTGGTATTCTGGTGTGTAAAACCGAACCGAGCCCGTAATTTCAAGGTCGGAACAGGAGTATATTCTACAACAAATTTATCCGACCACGACAAATTGTTTCCCTTGTTATAACTGTTCTGCTTAGCATTGTAAAGCGGATTGGCAGCTTTGATATAATCCGTATATTCCAGCCATCTTTCCACTTCGCCGTTCTCATTGTATTTCGTATAATAAGGATTAGCGTCGGCATATTGGGAAAAAGCGACAATCGGATCCTTGCTGTCCGTATTGTTCATATCAAACTTATTCATAAACTGAAATTTCTTCAGCCGGTAAGTCAGGTCGATATTTCCGCTGATATTATCCCGTTTGGATTCTTTCATTACACCGGTAATCCCGTTATATGCCAGTCCGATACCGAACATAAATGCACCTTCACCGCCGTCTACATAGAGGGAATGCCGGTGATTCAGGCCAACCCGCAGAGGTTCCGACAGCCAATAAGTATTTACTCCGCGGGCAATATCGGCCAATTTATCATAATAAGACTTTTTCAATTCAACATCTTTCACAACATCATTCGATGCATCATACCTGCCGACCAAATTTTCAAAACGCAATTTTTCACTGGCATCCATCAAATTATAACTGCTCAGATCAGCCCATGAAACATTGGCATTTCCGCTGTAAGCCAGATTTAACTTACCCGATTTGGGACGGATGGTTTCCACTACCACCACTCCATTTGAAGCCTTCGAACCGTAAATGGCCGTTGAAGCAGCATCTTTCAAAATAGTAATCGAAGCTACCCGGCTCATATCCAAATTATAAATAGCTTCCAGCGAAGACTCGAAACCATCCAGAATAAACAAGGGCTGATTCGGGTCCTCGCTCAATTCATCCCGGGTACTGATCAGACTTGATTTTCCCCGGATTTCAATATCCGGTAATTTATTCGGGTCGGAACCGAACTCATTATTCTCAAGTACATTAAATGAAGGATCCAGTGTTTTTAAACTGGCGATAACGTTTTGGGTACCCACCGATCTCAGCTGTTCCCCGTCGAAAGTGGCAGAAGCTCCGGTAAAACTGTCTTTTTTACGGTTAAAAATACCGGTAACGACCACTTCATCTATTTCTTTTGCATCTTCCTGCATCACCACTTTTAAAGGTTTGTCATCTTTCAGCACAATTTCCTGTGTTTTCATTCCGATAAATGAAAATACCAGCACCACATCTTTCTTTTGCGGCAAAGCGATCTTAAAAATCCCTTCGGTATCTGTTACTGTTCCCAGGGAGGTACCCTTGATTAAAATAGTTACTCCGGGAAGCGGACTACCCGAACGGTCAGTCACTTTACCTGTCACTTCCGATGTTTTACTCTGAGGCAAAGCAGCATTCACCTTCCCTTTACGCAACACGACCGTATTATGGGTAACCTCATAAGTGATACCGGTATTTTTCAACACCTCACTCAGAATTTCGTCCAAAGTTTTATTCTCTGCCACGACATCGATTCCGGTCACCTGTTCGATATCCTTAACACTATAGAAAAAAAACATTTCGCTTTTCTTTTCAAGTGCCCATAAAATAGTTTTCAGGGAGGCATCATGCATCTTGAAATTCATTCTTTCATTTTGTGCAGTGACACGGGCCGACACCTGAAACACTGTACACAACAAAAAGCACACACCTAATTTCATTGTCATCAGAATTTTTCTTCTCCACACCAACCAAGGGTGGATTGTTTGCATTTTGTTCATCGTTTGTTTGGTTTAAAAATTATTGTTTTGCACTAAATACAATTGTTTTACCTCTTGTATTTACATTTATTTTATGAGTCGAGCGAATGACATCCAATATCGGTTCGATAGAAGCACTACGATTCAATTTACCCGCAAATTCAACTTCTTTGATCCAATCCGCCTGATAACAAACCTCGAAATCATACCATCTTTCTAAAACAGTCATGATCTCTGTCAGACGTTGTCCACGAAACACAAACTGTCCGTTTTTCCACGCAATATAAAGATCGAGCTCTACTGTTTTCACGTCCAGTTTTCCTTTTTCGATATCCCACTCAGCCTGTTGTTCAGGCTTCAACGTATTCCGGACAGACTTATCCATCCCCGTAAATACAGCCACTTCTCCCCGTACCAAAGTAGCCTGTACCCATTTTTCATCGGCATAAGCCTTTAAATTAAACTCGGTACCCAATACCCTCACATCCATATTTTCAGTCTTTACTACAAAAGGCTGTTTCTCATTTTTCGCTACCTTAAAATAAGCTTCTCCCTCCAGCCAAACTTCCCGGTTCTGTCCGGAAAACTGTACCGGATACCTCATTTTCGTTTCTGAATTCAACCAAACAACCGTTCCGTCCTGCAAAGTCATTATATATTCTCCCCCTTTAGAAACTTCCAGGGTATGCCAGTCTGCTACCGGCATTTCTATTTGGCCGTTGTATTTCAAACCGCAAGAATCATTACTGATAAGCATACCGTCACAATCGATCAATTGGGTATCTCCATTTCTTTTCTCCAACTCGACAGTTTTCCCATCGGCCAATACCAGACGGGCCTTTGAAATACCGGGATGAATTTGTTGCGTCACATCAACAGGAACATTTTCTTCCCGCTGCATAAACCATCCCAACACTCCTCCTCCCAATAACAACATGATAATTGCTGCATATTTCCAATACCGACCGGATAAGCCTTTATCGCCTTTACTCTCAGTCAAACGATTACGAACTATTCGCCAATGTTTTTCCACATCAACTGAATTTCTCTTCTCTTCCTGCCGGATAAGGTAATGAGGATCAGTAAGCCGGGAATGCAAAAGCCTGTTTTCTTCCGATTCTTTCAGCCAACATTCCAATTCTTCTTCTTCAGCAGGATTTAAACCGAAGCTGATCTGCCTGGCAATCAATTCATATATGCGCCGATATGCTGCGATATTCACCATAAAAAGGTTCGATTCTTTTTGCGGGAATCCGCAAAAAGAATAATTGCCAGATGATAATTGACAATTGTCTGGAAGCTTTGCTTCCATTAGAAAATAATAAGAAAAGAAATGAAAAAGAGAATGAAGAAGAGAATCATTGATTATCAAACAAATAAAGAAGAAACCACAGGTTGGGAAATATGTGGTCAATTATCATGCGATAATTGTCAATTAACTAAGTGCCCTCAGGGGTCAATAGCTTTTTAAACTTTACGAACTTTATAAACTTTCAACTAATTTAATCGAACATTTTTCAAGTCTAATAACAACTGAAAAGAAAAAAAAGACGAATGGAGGTTAAAAAAAATTCATTTTTAACATTAGAGGTAACAAATAGAAATGCTCTTTCAGAATGCCTCTTAACTTTTTATAAGCACTTTGTTTCAGGGTACGGACAGAATTGATGGATATATTCAATTGATCTGCAATCTCCTGATTCGAATACCCTTGCAGGCTTAATTGTATTATTTTACAAGATTGCTTGGGCAGCTGTTCAACTGCTTTATGGACAAGCTGATAAGTTTCTTCTTCAATAATCTGGTTCCGAAAAAAGAGTACAGAATCTTTCTCCTGTAGTCTTAAATGTTCGTCTACAATCTGATTGTGTTTAATGTGATTCAGTGCCAGATTCCGGGCCGTCGTATACAAAAACCCCTTTACCTTCTCTGGCGATACGAATTCCCCTTCAAAGCGCCATAATTGGATAAAAGCCTCCTGAGCGATATCCGCAGCCATATCCATATCATTGACATACTTATCTGCAAACATGACAAGAAAGGGGAAATTTTCTCTGAAAAATGCCCCGAATAATTTGTAATCTTTCTTATTTACAGCAGCGATCAAATCCATTCCGGAGCAAATATAGTGTAAATTCACTTAAATAGTACCTGTAAAAGAGAGTAAAAGTGATACAAAATTTGCAAATTATCACGCCCGGACATCCATCAGTTTCCCCACAACAGCCTGAACAATTCCTAAGCACCGTTTCATTCCGCCTGACAATCGGTTGGCCCATGAAAACAAGTTCGTCCGCGTCCCCGCAGCCTGTTATATACGACCGCTTCCCCCCTTTATCAGGATGGTCCCTGTGTCGGCCCATACACCGGTACAGGCCGCCAGGAATACCATCAACAATAAAGTACTTTTTACGTTATCTGTTTCAATCGCTATTTTTTCAATTCATTTTCCAGCATCTTCTTCAATTCCGGGGAAGAAGGACGGGGAACATCCACCGACACGATATTTCCTTTTTTGTCAAAAACCATAAACCGCGGGATTCCCGTAATCTTATAATCTTTGGTAATCTTGCTCCAACCGCCGGCCAATAACTGCACCCCTTTCAGTCCCTCCGTTTTAATGAAGTCCAGCCATTTCTGTTTATCCTTGAATACATTTGCCGTATTTCTCGGTCCACTCTCCCAGTTCCCGCAGGAGCATTTTCTCTTCAGGACGGAAGTCGCCGTCGGCCTGCGGCCCAAAATTCACAGCCATATTTTCCCCATGGATACGGCATGTACGATGTACCCGATACTCTCTACAGTTTTTTTCACATAGCTCAGCGACCAGTCTTTGTGATAGCCCCACTGATTTTCCGGTATAGTCATACACACTTCCCAGTCCCTCCGGGGAACCTGTAGATCCTTTACCGCATCGGGCAACCGTCTTTCATAGCCCGATTCATAGCCGCCCATCAGGTGACCGTTACTGTCGAAATGCCGTTTGCCATACTCGTCCGACCGCAGTCTGCTATTTACCGTCACCCCCGGGACCAGCTCTTTCAGCATCTGCTCGGCATATACCGTCCACCAGGCATTTTTCTTTATGCTGCTGTCCCATGTCCCGTCGAACCAAAAGTCCTTTACGCTTGGATAGCGGGTAGCCAGTTCTTTCAACTGATTGTCCATGAAAGCGAGAAAACGGCGGAAAGCGATGCTGTCCTCCCGACTTCCGATGTCATACCGCCAGTCGGGATGACTCCAGTCCATGACCGAAAAATAGAAATGAATATCCATTCCCTCCTCCCCGCAGGCTTGCACCAATTCGACCAGGATATCCTTCCCATAAGGCGTACGGGCTACGTTGTATGGACTATATTCGCTCGGCCACAGGCAAAAGCCTTCGTGTTGTTTTGTCGTGATCTTGATGTACCTGAATCCGGCAGCCTTAAACCTTCTCACCCATTCCTTCGCATCAAACTTTTCCGGATTCCATTGTTTCATCAGTTCCAGCCATTCATCCGAAGGTACCTTTGCCCAGGATTCCAGCCATTCTGCCTCTCCTGGATAGACCTTACCCTTCATCGCGTAGCCCCGTACTTCAGCGGAATTTCTTCTCCGTTTTCCTGTCCGCAGGCTATCCCCCAAGACCATGCAGACAAGGCCACTATCATTACAATTAAAAGTCCTGTTTTCCAGTCCCGTTGTCGGTTCATCCACGATAATAATTTTCGGGTTGCCCACGATGGCCTGAGCGATATCCAAACGCCGCTTCATTCCGCCCGACAGTCGGTTGGCCCAGCGGTCACGAACCTCGTACAGCCCTACCTTCCGCAGTAGTTCGTCCACTACCTCCGCCTGTTTCCGCTTTCCCCGGATTCCGGCGAGACCGGCTCCGTAATCCAGAAATTCCCATGTCTTCAACTTCTCGAAAAAGCGAAAATCCTGCGGTAAATAGCCCAATACAGAGCGTATTTCTTTCCGGTGGTGCAAAATGTCACAGTCATCGAACAGGATTGATCCCGAGGAAGAAGACTGCAACAGGGTCATGATTCGCATGAGTGTCGTTTTACAGCTCCGTTGGGCCCCAGCAGACCGAACATGCCCGGCTTGATCTCCAGATTCAAACCGTTCAACGCTCTGTACCCATCCGGATATATTTTTATCAGATTGTTTATTTTAATATTCATGATATCAATTTGAAGATTTCAATTTTGTAAACTTTACGGCATCTGCAGCAACATACAGGCTATTGCTCCGGTCCGTCATGGTAACGGTCGTCTCGTCCTGCGGCAGCAGGAAGTCACCCAGCACAATCCATCCCTTCTCCTCCTGAGCCAGGTCGATGGTGAATGTCTCCTATTCTTCCCCATAGGATACCACACAGGTACGGTCCTCTTCTCTGGACTCTTCTTTGACGGTACCGCCTTTCAATATAGTGAAAGAACCCGCTCCCATACTGCTCAATCTTGTGCTCCAGACAGCAATTTCATAATACCCCTTCCCGGAGATACGGGCCTTCCATTCTGCATAGGCTTTGCCGTTTCCGCTTTTCTTGTATACGGACGACCGGACGATTTCGCCACAGGAACTTTCAGAGGCCGTAAGCGTCCACCGTTCATGCGGCTGAAACCGGTTAATGACCTGATATTTCCCGTCGGCCTCTTCCCGGAAGATATCTTTCAGCCGCTGTTTCTTTTCCTCATCTACAGTCCGGAATTCCTGATCTTCATTGTCTACGATGATGACACCCGGTTCGGAGGCAGGCAATTCCGGATCGATAGGGAAAATACCTTCGGAACCGTCCTCCGTTTCCTGAACAACTTGCGAGGTGGATTGGCTGAAATAGTATCCGGAAGGAATATTTTCCATGATTCCTTTAATCCATACCGAAGCGAATTTCCCGTAAGTGATGAATTTCAGTTCCCTGGCTTCTCCAGCAGGAATAAGGTAATTGTAATAATTCTTATCATTCTTTTTTCCGTAGTCGTACAACGTCACTGAAATAAACGCATGAACTTCCGAAGGATTATAGATTTTCAAGCGCATCTGATACTTTTCTTCCTCGCAGCCGGTCATTTTGAACAGGGTGCCGTCCTTGAAAATCAAGTGCGGCATCCTGTCACAATGATACCAATTTTCAAGGAAACTGTCGAGCGAAATCGGAAACTTTTCCGACAACTCTTGTTTAGATCTTTCAAAAGGGATGTTACGAAAACGGTACTTCACGGCAAAATCGTTCACAAAGGTCCGGAAATCTTCTTCCGGTATTTGCGTACCGATATAGCTTTTCAGTCCGTTTGCCTTGAGCAGCAGCACTTCCCGTTTCAGGCAGGGATCGTTAAGGGCAGTTTCCAGACTGTGGCTGCTCAGATACTCATTTGCCCGCTGTTGGTCGTTGATACACCAATCTCGGGACACGGGAATGCCTATATCGCCGGTTTCTAATATTTTGCCGAAAATCATATTCAATACGGGATACCTTTCCGACCGGATCTGGCGGGTGTACTGTTTGAACATGGGAGTAATATAAGTCGGTTTCATTCCTTTGAGTTGGCCGCTAGGAATGAAATATTTGTATATATAGCAAGGACCAAAGCTTCGATCTTTCCCGGTTCAGTCAGAGCGGGAATCTGTCCTGTTCCCGATCTTTGCTCTATATTGATATCCTTCTGAAAACTAAGCTCATGCCGGTAGCCTCTTTCCTGTATGAATACTAAAACCGATGCCCGCGAGACAGAAAGTCAGCCGCTGGAGCAGGAACAACGGCAAATCCGCATGGCCCGTAATATCCGAAAGCGTTGCCGGAATAACCGATGCAAACAGGTCCAATACGCCGTATCCCAAGTCTTTGGCATAATAGAACAGCAAGGCTGTCAAACCGAGCAGCAGGATATAACCGAGAGCCCGGCTTCTCACAAAACTCATGACAAAGCAGGGCAGTCCCAGCATGAAAATCAGAGAAGGCAGACTGATGACAAAAAGATACAACACGTAAGGATAGAGCATGAAGGGTGAACGGACGACCGCTATATGGAGATAGGCGACCAACAGCAATGTGACGATATTAAGTACGAAAAACACTTTCATCGTGCCCCACACTTTTCCGGCAATGTATGCGGAGTTCGTAACCGGACGCACCCAAATCACGCCGGTAGTGTCCAGTTTCCGGTCACTTTGGAGAAAGTTGCCCGACAGAAAAATCACGATGACCGCCTGTATGATGGCATAGAGATAATTTCCAAGCCACGGGACATGCGAGGCCAATGCCGTCCGTTCCAAAGATCCATAAGTGAAAAAATAAGTCAGTAAAACGGCCGATATCCCGGCAAGCGACAAAACGGCCATAATCCAGAAGAGCCAACTTCGCAAAAATCTTGGATTCATACTTTGCTACAGTCTGAATATGGTTTAAGTTCATAAGTTTGCATTTTAATAAAGATTTTAAACGAAGAAGTGCTGCCCTGCAGGACTGCACTTCTTCACGGTATAGAGGTCATTATCCCCAGATCATTCGGACCTGTTCAGGATAAATTCCAACAATTTTCCCATCACCGGATTGGAAGGGCGCAGGGTGTTGGCATCAATTACTTTTCCTTCCTTGTCCAGTAACAGGAATTGCGGAATACCGCTCAGTCCGATCTGTTTGATGAAAGGATGTTTGAATCCCTTATCGCAGATCAGCTGTATGCCGCTCATGTTGTTTTTCTGCAGGAAATCCAGCCATACCTTTTTATTCAGATCCAGCGAGATGGATACCCATACGATCGGTTTACCGGACAAGCGTTTTTCTAAATCCCGGATATAGGGAATCTCGCCAATACAGGGATTGCAGCCGGTGGACCACATATCTATAAAGACATATTTACCTTTGAAATCCGCCAATGAAACGGTTTTCCCCTGGGCATCTTCGAATGTGTAGTGACTCAGGTCGGTTCCCGGCATCGCATCCGCAAACGACTTGCGGGCTTCTGCGATACGGACCGGCGTTTCGTTCAGTGTTTCCAGGTTTTCCGCCTTTTTCACCAAGGAACGGATATTTGCAATCCGGTTTTCAATATCGTACAGATAACCGCGCAGAACGTCCCAGTATATCGCTTCCATAACATAGGATTCGCGTAATTCCTCGTTATCGATACCGTGGGCCAGATCCGCCAGCCATGACCTCTCGTTTTGTATCCGGATTTGTCCGGCATCCAGTTTGGCATACAGCCACTCCTGCAGCAGATCGAACCATTGGGGATGATGGACGAGTTCCGGCAGCAGATCGAGATCCAGGATAGCATCGGAATAGCCTTTCCTGACATCCGGCCGTTTGTGCGCTTTGCCGAATACTTTGGCCGAAATGATGCTGCCGTACATCTTTTGCAGGAAATCGCCCTGCCAGTAGCCCACGCACAAAGCCTTTTCGTCCGGTGACAATGCCGACAGTCCGATTGTCCGGGCAATTTCGTCGTACTGTTTTCTCAACCGTTGTCCGCGGGAGCGGTCGAATACCTCGTTACGGGAGGGAATAAAAGTCCTGGCATATTTTTCAATCAGTACTGCCATCAGGTTGTTCATATCGGCATGGTCCCCGGAAAAACGGGACGGCACCTGCTCATCATATCCGACCCGTGCTCCAGGCGTAAGCCACAAGTAATAGTATGTCATGCCGTGGCTCAGAGCATAATATGCCGACGTTTCTATCCAGGCCGGCATCGTAAAGGCATGGTCCGTAACAGCAGCCGATGCCATTTGGACGGTCCAGCCTCCCGGTTTGGAAAGACTCATCCAGCTTTCTGCATCCTTTATGCGTCCGGAGATAACCGTCTTGCTGGCATCATAGGCATCCAACAATTCCGTCAGCTGTTGCTTAAGCACCGGATCGGAAGGACGACGCGCCTTACTGATCACAACGTTACCCTGCGGATCAACTAACAGGAAGCGTGGAATGCTTCTTATGCCGTAACGTTCGAAGAACTTGTGGTTGAACGCATCAGGAGCCATCACGCCATGTTCCTCCAATCCTGATTCTTCCAGCATCTTCTTCCAGGTTTCCCTGGCTTCCGGCTTGTCGGCCGAGATGGACAGGAAAGCGATATCCCGTCCCTCCAGTTCCCGTATCAGCTGTTTGAGATAAGGTATTTGTGCCTTACAGGGACCGCACCAGGTGGCCCATACATCTATCAGCAGGTATTTTCCCTTGAACATCGAGGGATTGACCTGCTTGCCGTCAATGTCTCCGAAATTGAAATAGGCAACGGCTTTCCCTTCCGGTTTTTGAGAATCCGCCTGCCAGGCCCGGTATTGCTCCAGACATTTTTCCCAAATCTTCTTTCCTTTTTCCGACACAACCAAATCCCGTACGGATTCAAGAATGGCTTCACCCTGATAGAGATATCCGTAGTCGAAATCACTTTGCAGGGTGTTGAGCACGTACAATTCGCGCAATGAAGGATTGGCAATTCGCCCGGCCCGCCTGCGCAGGAAATCGATCGACGTGTAGTCGAACAGATGCAGCTTGTCTGCTATGTCAAAATAAATGCGTAACACATTATCGCGTCCGGGATAATCCATGAATCCCGGATGTTCAAACCGTTCGTTCCGCACGAACTCCAGCGTCTCTCCGGGAATCTCCACCTGCATCTGTGCCATCTGGAAATTCAGACATTGCAGTTCAAGCCAGTTGTAATGGATTCGTTCGCGCTGTTCCGCAACAAAAGCCTCATCCCGCAATTTTGCAGTCGTCAACTGATCATACGCCCGGCGTTCCCAGGATTCCGTCCATTTCCGATATTCCGGCCGGTACAGCCCGGAAGGCTCCGGCCATACCTTCTGTTCTCGGGGAATTTCGGAAAACATCATCTCAACGGTACCCGTCAGATAATTCGGTTTTTCCAACCAGAACTTTTGTGTCCAGTCATACAGATAGGAATTCGTTTTCTTCTCGTCACCGGAGAATTTCCAATGTTCCGCGCTGACATTCACCGAAACGGTTTCTCCCGGTTGCAACCGGATCCATGAACTCCGTCCGTCAGCAATCAGCCAAAGCAAATCCCGGCACTCCTCCTCCGGCACATTGACCACTAGTCCCTTGCCTTTTACTTCGGCCTGGAAAGAGGCACGTCCCCGTCCCCGCAGACTGTTATACACAACGGCTTTTTCAGCCCCTCTGACCACAATTGTGCCCGCTTCAGCCCATAGCTCAGTACAAGCCGCAAAGAACATGGCAACCCATAAAATGCTTTTCCGTATCATATCTTTCGTCTGCTATTTTTTCAGTTCAGTTTCCAGCATCCTCTTCAATTCCGGCGAAGAAGGCCGCGGAGCATCCACCGACACGATATTCCCCTGTTTATCGAAGACCATAAAACGTGGGATACCATTGATCTTATAATCTTTTGTGATCTTGCTCCAGCCGCCAGCCAGTAGTTGTACCCCCTTCAAGTCTTCCTTTTCGATAAAATCCAGCCATTTTTGTTTGTCCTTGCTCTCATCTACAGACACTCCAAGGAAAACAATATCCTCGCCATGCAGTTCTTCCTCCAGTTTCTTCAGATAAGGGATCTGTTGACGGCATGGACCGCACCACGTGGCCCATACGTCGACCAATACGACTTTACCCTTGAAATCCGACAGCGATACCATTTTCCCCCCGGTATCCGGATAGGTAAAGTCGGCAGCCCGACCGCCGGGTTTGGTGTCGTACAGTTTGGTACCGACTGCTTCCGCCCGCTCTTTCAGCGAGGGTGTGACCAGATATTTACCGTATTGTTCCATGGCACTCAGATACTGGCCATAGGACTTGAAATTGCGGAACACGGAACTGATCAGATACTCCCCTTTCAACCGGTTATCCGGCAAATAAGAAAGACTGTTTTCCGTATATTGGGCATCACCGTATTTCAGGTCGTTTTCTTCTTGCGCGAAGGACACGTAGCTGCTGAGCATCCGCACTCCATCGGGGAATTGCAACACTCCGTCGTCCGTAAATTTATCCTCCGACACGATGTGCCGGTAGTAGTCCGGACGCATCGACTTTTCCGGATGTTTGGTCCGGGGCGTATAGAGGAAAATGACTGCATAGTAGTCGGTGGCATAATTTACGTATTCCGCCAACAGGGCGTCGAAAGCCTTATTCCCGCTTTTCAGCCGGTTTTTCAGTTCATCCAGACCTGCAACGTAAGCCTCGAATTCCGGAAAGAAATCCTCGTAATTGCTCAGGGTACGTTCGAAAAATACGGATTTCAGCCGGATGTCGGCAGCATAATCTGCCCACAGGTACAAGGCTTTGTTCTCTTTTGTGTTCTTGCCGTTCAATCCGGCCCTTGTTTCTAACAGGTCAATATTGACCTCCTCGCCTCCTTTCAGATAGACAGGAAAATTCAGGCGTTCCTCGCCGATAGAATAAAAGCCTGGTTCCGGATTCAGCAAAAAGCCGTAGCTACCGTCCGCACCGACCCGGGAGGTGGCATAAACCTGCGGACTGCCGTCAACTGTCTTGTACAAAGTGACTTCTTTCAGTCCGGCCCCTTTCACAAACCCTTTGATGGTTGAATATTCCTGTGCACAGCCGGGTAAAGCCAGGCACAGAAGCAATATAAACAGATAATTTTTCATAGAATATGGATTAATAAAGCGTTGTTTTTGTCATTCCATTGATATAAATCATAGCACCGACCCTTCCTTCCCCTTCTAAAATTTCAGGGTCATTCCGTAAGTTACCTGCTTGAATATCGTACAGGTAGACCTTATACCGGCTACCATCAAAAGTCGCTACCGCCAGTTTGTTGACTTTCCCATCGGAAGTCTTGAGATGACGCATGTAAGTGACCGTCTCCCCCGATGGAAGCGTTCTTTGATTCTTTTCCACATAGTTGGCATCGATGTTGCAGGACCGGATTTCATGTTCCTTCGAGAAGTAGATGATATTGTTGTTCTGGCTACTGGCCCAAAAGTCAGCCTGCAACAAACCTTTGGTACCATCGTCGATCAGGGTGTCGCATTTTTTGGCCGGATTGTTGTATGGGGTATAGGCATTGTTGACTTCCAGGCTGTACATCAGACAGGTATCTGTCTGTCTTTTTTTCAGGAGAGCCCAACCGGAAGGATAAATGCCGGGACCAATATACAGCAGGTCGGCATTCAGGTTGTTGACCTTGGGATAAGCGACTGAATCGACCGCACCTTTTTCGTTGAAGTTTACGACTTTACTGCTCATAGCATTTAGCGCGACGAACGAGCTTGACACTTTGTCGAAGCAAAGCGGCTGGCGGACACCATATGTCCAACCCGGATACAAATCGTAGTCACCGGGCAGAGCTGCACCAAACCGCCCGCTGTTGGAGCTCATGTTGTAGATGTAATGCCCTTTGCCGTCGTTTATCAGGTACAGCTCGGAGCTCTGCGAACAAACATTCTGGAAGTTGGCAACGGTCGGACGTTCGTAAAACAGATCTTCGATGTCACGGATGATTTTTCCGTTCGATGTTCTGATCACGATGGCATCCTCTTTAGACAGGGCAAAAATGCTGTTCGTATTGACATAGCGTTCGTTGACTTCGTCCCATGCTTTGTAGTTGTATGAAAATTCGATGGCACGGGCCTCTCCCTGCAGATTCCGTCCGTCATTGTTCGAAGCGATGATGCTTTCTATCTTCCCTTTCTCTGTAGAAAACAAATCGAGATCCGTATAACCGTCTTTCTCCCGAAGTACATACCAACCTTCAGCCAAAGCTGTTGTAACAGTCAGCGGCCTTTCCTCGATCCGGGTAATGCCCGTACCCCGTTCCGTCGCCATGCAGACAATCTGATACGAGCCGGGATCCAATGTCATCGGGTAGACCAGTTCCCGGGTCGTGGCAATAGTATCCAGTTTCGGCGCATAGCCCTGCACATTAGTCTGGTATACACACCAGTGAAAATCATATTCGGCATTGACCGGACTCACTTCCGGCGAAATACGCAGCGTATCGACCAAAGCATACAGCGTATAGCTCTCTTTCAGACTGTCGATGGTGATTTCGAAAGTCTCCGTGTAATCATAGTTGCCTTTGTCCTCATAACAGCCGCAAAGACCGGAAAAGAACAGCAAAAAACCGATAATGTATAACTGTTTCATCATTTAACGTATTAAGGATTTAATTAGGAAATGTCACTAACGCACTGTTCGGATTGTCCGGATCTTCCCGCATCGGGGCCAGCCCTTGGGCTATGTTGCCGGGGTCGCTGTTATAAGCGTCCAAAGCATCTCTCAACTTGTCTTTCGTATAGGATAATTCACCGTAGTCTGCAGCCAACCTGTTCCACCAGGCATCGTCGATTTCCGTTTGCATCACTTCGATCATAAACTCATGCTTCCGGGTACTGTAAGTACCAAAATAATAACGCTCCACCGAACTGTTCCAGAAACCAGGTTTACTGAGTCTGTCCGAGAAGATAATCGTCCCTGACAGTTCCGTGTTTTCTCCCAGCAGGAAGTCTTCGGTAACTTTCAACCGGAGGCACAAGCGGTATTCGTCTTTTTGCAAGGTGGTGTCCCGAAGCAGGATGACCGGTATCTCCGCTGTTACGGCATTGGGCTGGATGACCAACAGGGGAAGCATTTCCGGATCATCCATCGGCACATAATGCACGCCCGGCACTGCTTTATTGGGCTTTTCCGTCAGAACGGAGTCGATGAGATTACCTTTTTCGTCATACTTGTATTCAACGTCGTATTCGCTGATCTGTTCCATAGCAATATGACGCACCCGGTCTTCCGGATCGCCGATTGTATTGACTGTCAGATAAACCGTATCGCGATTGATTGAAGCATCCGTATAGTAAAAACTGGTGCGGATTTCATCCTCTTCGTCCATCTGTACGCGGGCAATGTCGTTGAACAACAGATATTCCGCCTCCTGGCAACCTGTCAGCCAGCTTGCTGACAGGAATATGGCTGTATAAATAATTCTTTTCATGTTTCCTGATGTTTAGTTTCCATAATTAATTTCAGTCAAAGGCAGGGGTACGACATAACTTTCCTCGTTTCCCGGGAATTCCGCCCAAAGGATATCTTCCACCGCCAGCCGCTTGAATGCGTAGAATGCCTGACCTTCGGCATAGAACTCCTTGTTGTACTCCTTGATTAATGTTTCTTCCAGCCGGGCTTCGTCTTGCAGGGTTACCAACTCAATATCCCGGGAGAGACAAAACTCCTCGTATAATCGGTTGGCCTCGCTCAGTGTGCCGCATTCCATAGCGATGAAATACATCTCGACCAGACGAATCAACGGGAGCTGATTGATTTCACTGCCTTCCTTTTGTATGAATTTCACGGTGGAATTGGCAACGCTCCCATTACCTGCAGTGTATTCTTTCCACAATGATATGAATCGGATATCGGTCGTTCCCGACGGAAATAAATCCGGCGAAAGAACGTTTCTGGCTTTCGAGTAGGAAGTTTCGGTCGTAAAGGTATTGTCGGCATTATCCTTGAGGTTATAGTCGTAAATGGCCAGGATGTGTTCGGTAGAAAAGGAGTAGTCCTCTTTGGCGATATTGTCCGTCGAGCCCAAAGTGAAAACTGTTTTTCCCTCACTGTCCTGTGCTTCGATCACTTCGGTTGCACAGTCATAGGCTTTGGCTTTGTTGTCATCTCCTCCCAGCCAAAGATAGAAACGGGCTTCCATTGCCTTGACAGCATAGTAGTTGAAGCGGATCTGGCGGGCTGTCAGGAAGTTCTCTGCCGAAAGCGACAAATTCAATTCTTCTCTGTCCTCTCCGGCCGGAATGACCGGGTCGAATGGGTACAGCAATTTCCCGGCATCGGTCAGATCGTTTTCCAATAGTTCCGTAAATTCCTGATAGCTGTGGTGGGTATTGTATTCGATGCCTACCTTAGTGACATACGGGAGAATTTTGCTGGCAGTGGTCCGGGTCGGCATAGGACCGAACAGACGCAGCAGATCGAAGTGGCAATAAGCCCGCATCGCCAGACATTCACCTTTGATGATCTCGTACATCCCCGGTTCGAAAACATCCTGTTTGGCGTCGATCTGTTCCAGAATCGCATTGACCGAAAGGATGATTTTGTAAAGTTGGGTATAAATCAATGTGAAACGGTTCTGCACATTATCATCGATGTAATTGAACTGCGAAATCTTTTCCTGAATACTTTCAGCCGTATAGTCCCAATGCTGGGCCAGATACTCTATCGTGCCATACATCAGTTCCGTTCCATAGGCACTCGAATTTTTCAGCTCCAGGTAGGCACCGGTGAGGGCATCCTGAAATCCCTGTTGGTCGGCATACATTTCCTCTAATGTCATCTCGGTCTCCGGCTTTACATCCAGCCAATCGTTGCACGAAACAAGGCCGCCGAACAGCAGGCAGGTCAATATATAAAATCTGATTTTCATCTCTGTTTGTTTTTATCGGTTAGAACATGGCACTTAGCGTAAAAGAAAACTGTCGGGAAAACGGGTAGGAAGTCCCGCGTTCCTGTTTGATGGTTGAAATCCGGAACAGATCGGCAATGTCTCCTTTCAGCGTAAGGGTCTGGATTCCTAAATTGCGTTTAAGCCATTTGTTCCCTTTCAGGTCGTATGTGACATTCAGGTTCTGGCAGGTAAACGTCGCTTCATCCTGTACGAATCTCGACGTGGCCTGGGTGGCGGTAGTCTCGTTGATTCCTTTGAAGAAAGTCCGGTCACCGGGTTCTTTCCAGCGGTCTTCGTACACCCGCCGGTCTACGTTGTATTTCTTGTCGGCATTTTCCACACGGCTAATCAAGGTCGAATTGTACTGCTGACCGCCCCACTCATAACCGAATGACAGATTGACCGACAAATCCTTCCACATGAACATCGTATTGATATTTCCCCGATAATCCGGCTGATCCACTCCGCAAAATACCCGGTCGTTGGCGTCCCATGTATAGGTGACTTCCCCGTTCTTTTTCAGGAAAAGTTCCCGGCCGTTGCTGGGGTCTATGCCAAGTGAACGAACAGCATAGATGGCATTCTGCGAGTCTCCCTCCTGCCATATCTTGTTAGGCGTGGCTCCTCCTGTTTCCAGTAAGGTAGCATTGGCCTCTTTCATCGCCTCCGAAAGTTCAATGATCTTGTCTTTGTTCCGCACCAAAGAACCCGTTACCGACCAGATCAGTTCTCGTTCCGTATCGCGCAGCAGGTAACCCGTCACTTTCAACTCAAATCCTTTGTTTTCCAATTTCCCGATGTTGGCCTTATAGCTGGAAAATCCATTAGAAGGAGGCAGTTCCAAGGAAGACATCAGTCCATTCGTCCGTTCAAGATACAGGTCGCAGATCATGCTCAGGCGATTGTTGAGCATATTCACTTCGATACCGGCATTGTATTTCATGGTTTTCTGCCATTCCAGATCAGGATTGGCCAGAGCCTTCATATTCGCTCCCATCCAGTTGTAATAACGATCGCTTAAAGAATAGGCATAAGTAGCCATCGCTTCGTAAGAACTGAAGTTATTCGAACCGGTTTCTCCGACAGAAGCCCTTATTTTCAACCGGTTTATCCAGTCAACATCGCTCATGAAACCTTCCCGGTGGATGTTCCATCCAATACCTGCAGACCAGAAAGGAGCGAAACGTCTGTCGGAGCCGTACAGGGAAGAACCATCCGTCCGGAACGAAGCATCCACGAAATAGCGGTCCTCGAAAGAATAGCTGGCATTGCCGACAAAACCGACACGCCGACTCTTGGATTCGCTGCCACCCGGCTTACCGTTTTCCTTATATTGCATGGCTACCGACAGAAAATCAAGCGATCCGCTCGGGAATCCTTCCACAGAAAAACTATAACCCCGTGATCTCTGATCCTCCAAATCCATATTCAAACCCGCATAAACCATGTGCTTTTCCGCAAACACTTTCGAATAGTTGGCCGTTAATGAAAAATTGTAACGCGAAGATTTGTTCGTACTATAATCGTAAGAACCGCGTCTGAAATAGTTCTCATCCGTGTAATCGGCAAATGAAGTGTGCTCCGGCGGCAGGTAGTTGTCTGTATTGCTTGTTTGGGTATAGATACCGAATGTGCCTCGCAAAGTAAATTCCTGTATCGGTTTCCATTCCATTGAAAAGTTATTGGTGATATTGGTATAATCGCTCGTTTCTTTTGTATTCAAAGTAGCGTTGTACAACGGATTGGCCGGATAACTTCCTCCCCAATACTCGTAATCTTCGTCGAAAAAACGTTTTATGTTGCCGTTTTCATCTGTTGCCGTCCAATAAGGATTCAGTTTTACATACTCATCAAAAGTCCCGTAAGGCGACTCCTGGGCCTTGTTCAAACTGATCGTCAGCTGATTTCTGAATATCAGTTCGGAAGTCTTGTAGGAGAGATTGATCCCTCCGTTGAAGGTCCGGCGGAAAGACTCTTTCATCACCCCTGCCACATCGTTATACTGGGCAGTTGCCGAATAGCGGAAACTCGGGTCACCTCCCTCCAGTTTGATGTTGTGACGATGCCCAATGCCGACACGCAGAGGCTTCGACAGCCAGTAGGTATTCACTCCCCGCTCCACCTGTTGCAGAATTTCATTGTATTTTTGCTTCAAAGCCACTTCTTTTTCAGCCCTTACATTGTCATAATATCCGGACCGGAGTTCCAGATCCAGCTTTTCCCTGGCATTCAGCACATCATAATCGCTCAAATCCGGCACTTCAAGATTTAAACTTCCCGTATAGGAAAACCGCAACTTTCCGGGTTCTGGCTCTTTCGTTGTAATGACAATCACTCCGTTCGCACCACGGCTACCGTATATGGCGGTTGCCGAAGCGTCTTTCAGCAAAGTGATCGTCTCCACCTCGCTATCATCCAAATCCATCATGCGTTCTAAAGTTATTTCAAAACCGTCCATGATAATCAAAGGCGTGTTCAATTCTGCTTTTGTATCGCTTTGCAACTGGTCGATATCCGGCATATTGGCCGCTCCGCGGATCTGTACTTCCGGTAAACGGTTCGGGTTAGAACCCCATTCGTTGCTTTCCAGGATATTGAAAGAAGGATCGATATTGCGCAAAGTGGTCAGTATGTTTCGGTTACCGAAACTTTTCAATTCCTTTTCCGTAATCACCGACACAGCGCCAGTATAGCTTTCTTTCGATTTAGAGAAGATTCCGGTCACAACTACCTCGTCCATTTGCTTCACATCTTCTTCCATCACTACATTCAATTCTTTTTCCCCTTTATAGTACACTTCCTGAGTTTTCATCCCGACAAATGAAAACACCAGTACCGTTTCATGATCGGCCGGCAGATCCATTTTAAAGTGGCCGTCCACATCCGTCACTACTCCGACAGAGGTACCTTTTAAAACCACGGTCACTCCAGGTAAAGGATGGCTTCCATGATCCCTTACCCGACCGGTAATTTTCCGGGATTGCGGGAGTATTCCAGCCGTTATCTGTTTCTTTCCAGCCTCGCGGATGATCACCACCCCATCCTCTATGACAAATGAAAAACCACTTTTCACGAATATACTTTCCAACACTGTTTCCAACTTCGTTCCCTTCATCTCTACATCCACCCGTTGCATGCGATCAATTGCATCGCTGTCATACACAAAACGGTATTTGCTGATTTCTTCTAAATAACACAAAACCTCCGATACCGTAACATTTTTCATCGCGATATCGAACTTCGTGTGTTGGGAAAACACATTAGCCTGTACATTCAATGTACACACCAATGAGATAAATACCGTTTTCATGATTAAAAACATCCGTGGTAATTTAAGGAACACGGAATCACCTGTTCTTGATTTTTTTTCCATACTTTTGTAGTTAGAGTTTATAACAATTTTTTGCTCTATGTCGGTAGAGCAAGGGTTTTATAACTAAAGGCGGGGTATATGCCACTATACTCCGCTGTTTTTATTATTCCACAATAATACACTGTCCCTGAATACGGAAATGCACGCGTCCCGTTTTTTCAATCTTCGACAATATTTTATTTATATTGTCATAACGTTCCAAATTCAGCGTAAAACGGGCATTCTTCAAGTCCGGAACTGCAAAAAATACCTCTACATCATACCAGCGTGCCAACCTCGTCATCACTTCTTCCAGCCTTGTCCGCGTAAAACGGAATTCTCCCCTGGTCCAGCCGATATACTCTTCAGCAACCACTTTTCTCACCCGGATTTGTCCTTCCTGCTTATCTACAAGAGCCTGTTCATCCGGGCTCAACAGTTGCCGGTGCTCTTCTGTCTTCACCTCAACCCGCCCTTCGACCAAAGTCATCTTTACCTCTTTAGTTTCGGGATAAGCCTCCACATTGAATAAAGTCCCCGTCACTAACACTTCTATTTCATCCACTTTCACGACAAACGGCTGTTTTTCTTTTTTCGCCACTTCAAAACATGCCTCCCCTTTCATGATTACTTCCCGGTTTTCTCCTGTGAAACGGACCGGATAAATCAGCTGCGACTCAGCATTCAGCCATACTTTCGTTCCATCCGACAGTATCAGCCGGTATTCACTTCCCCGGGGGACCCGTACCGTATTCATTTCCTGTACCGGAACTTCTTCTTGTTCCTCTGTCTGGTAACTCACGACGTTCTCTTCTATCCTGATTTTCGTTCCCTTTCCAGCATCGACCACCCTTTCCTGTCTCTTTCCCAAATCAATTAATTCTCCATTACCGAGAATCAACACAGTCCCCGCACACCGGTCATTCCCCGACCGAGATATATTCAAATCATCAGCCGGTAGAAATATCCACCCCAATCCCAGGAGCAAAATCACTCCGGCACAAACAGCAGCCCCCGAATGCCAGGACCAGAATAGCCTCCTCGTACGGGGAAGTTTGCTCCACACTCCTTTCCAGGCTTTATGCAAATCCGGATGCTCCGTTCTCCGTAAATCAACAATCAGACGCTTACATATAATCTCATATTCTTTTTCATGGGATTCCGATTCTTTCCACCACTTCTGAAACCGTTCCTCTTCTTCCGGAGTAATAGTTCCCATAAGCCGGCAGCTAATCAAATGTGCAAGTTCATACCTATTTTCAAACCCTCTCATTTCTATGTGTATTTTATACTGAAACACTTAAAATCAACAAGTGGGTGTGCGCATCTGAAAAAAAAAAATTACTTTTGTTTCCGAATATCAGTATAAACGACCGGCAAATAAAATGCTTCTAAACAATAAAAGATTTGAATTATTTTTCAATACTTACTATGAACCTGTCTATCTCTTCTCCTTAAAATATGTAAGAGAAGAGCCTGTAGCTCAGGATATAGCTCAGAATGTTTTTGTCCGTTTATACGAGAAGAGAGAAAATTTTTACGCCATCGAAAAAGCCAAATCTTTCGCTTATACGACTGCACACAACCTTTGTCTTAATCATTTGCGACATTCCCAGATCGCACAAAAATATATTTCACAACGGGAAGAGGAAGAAGAGCAAAATTGTCTTCACGAAATTACTTATCAGGAAACACTCCGTTTACTCAGTTTCGCCATCAGCCAATTGCCCCCGCAAACCCGGGAAATTATCCAGCTCGGTTTGGAGGGCAACAATAATACTGAAATCGCAGATCTTCTGCATATCTCTGTCAACACCGTCAAATCAATGAAAAAAAGTGCATACAGACGGTTACGGGAAATACTCGGAAAGGAATACACATTACTTATCCTCAAATTGCTCGGTTGGTAAAACCGTAAATTTTACTGTCCTTTCCGATTTCTCCTGGCCATAACCGTGCTGATAAGGATCGGAATGCCCACAAATACTACCGTACCGACAATTACTAACCCCGTATAAAAGGCAGGACTACCGACCGGCAACTGCGAAGGTGGAAAAAAGGTAACGATAAATGAAAAGGCGACAGCCAGAAAACCGACTCCCGCAATCAGCCACATGCCCATCTTACCTCCGGGCACTTTATAACTTCTTTTCAGATCAGGTTGAGTATACCGCAATTTTATTCCTGAAGCATACATCATCATATACATAACGAGGTAAAGTCCGATCGTCAAAGCACTCAACAAAAAGAAAGCCACACTGACATCATCCATAATGATATACAGGGAAGATAAAACCGATACAATAGCTCCCTGAATAAAAAGGATATGAGTCTGTACCCCATTCCGATTGGTTTTTTTCAGGAAATCAGGCAATTGTCCATCGTTAGCCGTCCATAATAATCCACGGCTAGGGCCGGAAATCCATGACATAACCCCGGCCAAAGCTCCGAAAGCCGCTAACAATCCCATCACATTAGTCAACCACCCGATATGATAATGACTGAACAATTGCTGAAAACTGACGAACAATCCGGCTTGTAAGTTGATCTGATCATAAGGAGTAACTATCGCTACTGCCAGAGAGCCTAAAGTGAACAAGGCAAAAGAAATCAAGGCAGCTAAAAACATGGCAGCAGGAAATTGTTTTTGAGGTTCTTTCATTTCCCGGACATGTACGGCATGTACCTCGACTCCGGCAAACAACAGTAAAATACCCGCCAAAAAAGCGATATCACTGATCCCCGTCATATGAGGGAAAAAACGCGGATGTACATGCCCGGCATTTACGTTGACCACTTGAGTAACCGTATCCGGGACATGTTCGAAAGCAATCGGATTACCTCCTGCAATCCAAATAATCGCCATAACGATAATGACCACTCCGGGTAATACGGTTCCTAATAAAAATCCCTGGCTGGTAATCCGGGAAATAATCGAGGTGCCCTTAAAGGTCAACCAGGTAGCCAGCCAATACATAGCAATAGAAAACAACCCTACAAACCAGCCATTCTGCGACAAGTCGGGTTTTCCGATCATATATGCGATAGAGGCGGCTGCAAATCCAAGTACTGTCGGATACCAGACTACATTCTGAATCCATTGCAAAAAAATCGCCGTAAATCCCATTTTCCGGTTAAAGGCTTCTTTCACCCAAGTATATACTCCACCACCCCGGTCGGCAAAAGCGCTACCTAATTCGGCAGCGACCAAAGCCGCCGGTATCAGGAACAGGAAAGTAGCAAAGAAAATGTAAAAAAACATCGTCAGCTCCTCCTGAGCCATCATCGGCAATCCTCTCAAACTAATCACTGCAGCTGCCGTCATCAAGGCCAACTGCCAAGTTGAAATATTTTTCTTCATTCCAATAAATTTTAATTAATCAACTTCATTTATTAACCTACTAACGGAATAAATCTATTTTTGGTTGCTTTCTGTATCGGCTAAAAATTCGGGAATTTGTAACAAAGCTTTTGCAAAAGCGTAATTCTCCTAATTCAGAATGAAATTAAGGTATATTATGATCCTCAGCATTATTATCAAAATCATCATCGGTATGTCCGGAGTGATCTTTTTTCTCCGCATCTCAGGCAAGACACAAATGGCCCAGCTCACTCCCCTCGACTCGGTCAATGCATTTGTTTTAGGAGCTCTGATCGGAGGCGTGATTTATAATCCGGACTTGTCGGTATGGTATATGATCTTTGCGCTCGGAACCTGGACAATCGTCAATATGACTATCCGCTACTTGCTGCGTTTCAGTCTGATCAGGCGTTTAGTCAAAGGAGATACGGTTATGATCGTCAGGAACGGACAAATCAATCTCAAAGAATTCAAACGTAACGGTCTGGAAATGGAACAATTCCGGACCATGTTGCGGGAAGTGGGTATATTCTCGATGTTCGATGTAGACGATGCCCGCTTCGAGACAAACGGCAAGCTCACCGTTTCACTGAAACGAAATATTTCCGAATCTTATCTTTTTGTCAATAATGGATCGATCCTGCAAAATTCACTGGATAATGCCGGAAAAAAGGAAACCTGGCTACTGGCTCAATTAAAAAAACTGGGATACGAAGATATCGATTCGCTCTTCTGCGTGGAATGGACCCCTGGCAAGGGATTTTATATTGCTGCTAAAAACACGGATTCTCACAAAAGTGGTCAGGCACATTCCGATAACGATATTTCGAATTGATTTTTCAATTAATCCGTTAACTTTGCACGCTGAAAATATAAAAATACATGAAGCAATACACGCAGCAACCTTCTTTACTGGCTTTAAGTCCTTTATTTATATTTCTGGGAGTCTACCTGGTCACTTCTCTTATCGCCGATGATTTTTATAAAGTACCGATCACTGTCGCTTTCGTGATCTCTTCCATCGCAGCTATCGCCATGACCCGTCATCTCGGTCTGAGTGAAAGGATTGCTCATTTCTCCGGAGGTGCTTCGGATAAAAATATCCTTTTGATGATCTGGATATTTATTCTGGCGGGAGCCTTCGCCCAATCGGCCAAAGCGATGGGAGCCATAGACGCCACGGTCAATCTGACTTTACACATTCTTCCGGACAACCTGCTTTTGGCCGGTATCTTTATCGCCGCTTGTTTTATTTCTTTATCGGTCGGGACCTCCGTCGGAACGATCGTAGCCCTCACTCCTGTTGCTGTAGGAATCGCCGATAAAACCGGTGTAGAACTAGCCTATATGGTAGCTATTGTCGTCGGAGGGGCCTTCTTCGGAGATAATCTTTCGTTTATCTCTGACACGACCATTGCAGCCACCAAAACTCAAGGGTGTGAAATGAGAGATAAATTCAAGGTCAATAGTTTAATTGTCATGCCGGCAGCCATCCTATTGCTCTTTTATTATGTCTTTGCCGGCATGCACATCCATACCCCCACGCAGATCGAAGCCGTCGAATGGATCAAGGTTATCCCTTATCTCATCGTTCTCGCAACTGCTTTAGCCGGCATAAATGTCATGCTCGTATTATTTCTGGGGATATTAACTTCCGGGCTTATCGGTATACTCTCTTCCGGTTTCGATTTGTTCGGCTGGTTCGGTGCTATGGGAGCAGGTATCACAGGCATGGGGGAATTGATCATTATCACTTTATTGGCCGGAGGTATGCTCGAAATGATCCGATACAACGGAGGGATCGATTACATCATCGTCAAACTCACCCGACATGTCAATTCCAAACGTGCCGGAGAGCTGAGTATCGCCGGTTTAGTCTGTCTGGCCAATCTTTGTACGGCCAACAACACGATCGCTGTCATCACCATCGGTCCTATAGCTAAAAATATAGCTGACAGATTCGGCATCGACTGCCGCAAATCTGCCAGCATATTAGATACATTTTCTTGTTTTATCCAGGGAATCATACCCTATGGAGCTCAAATGCTGATCGCTGCAGGTCTGGCCTCCATCTCCCCGCTTTCCATCATTCAATACCTGTACTATCCGATGCTGATCGGGATATGTGCCCTATCGGCTATCGTCTTCCGGTATCCGCGCCGTTATTCCTGACAGACTCAACGGTCCGTTCCCCCCAAAGCTTTGGCATACTCGGCCAAGGCTACTTTATATTGATAGTTGACAGAAACCACATTGGTATACGCCTGTAACCAGCTCACCTGGGCCGACAACACATCGATAATCGGCAGTTTCCCTTCATTATAACTAAACGTATTCAACGTCAGGTTGTCCTTTGCTATATCGAGAGAAGAATATACGATCTCCAGCTTTTTGGATATTTCGATCACATTCACCCAGGCATTATTCAGCTCTTTACTTACCTGGTCCTTGAGCTGGCTTCTTTCCAGTTCTTTGGTCCATTCCTGAGTCCGGCTCAATCTCACATTCTGCCGCATTTCTCCCCAATGGAACACCGGTATATTGATTTGTGCATAAGCCGTAGTCGCCCATTGAGCCTTTCCGTCCACATTCAACAAAGTCGTTCCGTATTTTTCTTTTATACCGACAGCCAATTGGGGCAAATACTTCGAACGGGCCATATCGGTCTGCAATTTCGCCATCTCTATCCCCATAATGGCAGATTGATAGTCGGCTCTTCTTTCCAGGGCCTTATTCAACCCTTCCTGCTTAGGAACCCAAAGCACTTTTTGAATAGAATCGGTCAAAACTACAGCAGCATCCGGCTCCACTCCCATCATAATATTCAAAGATTGCAGTGCTGTCTTATAATTCGTCGAATTCGTATTCAATTGTAGTTCAGCTTCTTTCAAACGATTCTGCACCATCAATACATCTGTTTTACTGATAGCTCCTTCTTCAAACCGTTTATTTACAATCTCATACAATTCCCTTACAATCTGAACGAATTGTTCTGAAAGCTCATACAGATTGCGGTTTGCGGCCACCGACCAATAGCTGACATCGGCGGCATAAATCATGTTATCCACTGTATGTTCTACCGACAACTGAGCAATAGCATGTTGCAATTTAGCTACATCATATTGTTTCCGGACAGCGCTCCCGGAATAGACATTCTGTACCAATCCGGCTTCTACTCCATAATTATCGTGTTTCAGGTCGGTTCCGGGCAAGAACTCCACCTTCTCCAACTGATAGGAATAGTTTCCGGTAATATCCAATTTCGGAAAAAAGCCCGTTCTAATTCCTTTCAGGGAATATAAAGCCCCGTTTACAGCCTGTTGGGACTTTTGGATATCCTGATTATATTCCAACACCTTTTGCCGGTATTGTTCCACCGACAACGTCTGGGCGTCAACTATTCCACCCCAAAGCATTGCTCCGACGATTAAATATATTTTTTTCATTCCGTTTATTTTTATCCATTCTTTTTATTATTCCTCATTCATTCTTACCTCAGGGGTATCTGTCACTTTCACCCGGAACAACAAACTATAGGTAACAGGTAAAACAAAAATAGTCAACAGACTGGCCACCAATAATCCTCCCATGATACAAGCGGCCATTCCGCCGAACATAGCATCGAACAGCAAAGGCAGCATACCGAGTATCGTCGTCCCCGAAGCCATCGCTACCGGCACAATTCTCGACTTTGTAGCTTCGATAATAGCTTCCAGCCGGGGAGTACCTTTCTCTTCTTCAATACCGATCTGGTCTACCAGCACAATAGCATTCTTGATATTCATACCGATCAACCCCAATACCCCCAGGATTGCAAAGAAATCGAGCATTTTCCCGGTTACAGCCAATCCGAAGACAACTCCGATAAAGATCAGGGGCACCATCAACAAAATGATCGTCGGTTTACGATAAGTTTTAAACAAAAACAACAACACGATGAACATCAGGATAAAGGTCAACGGTAAATTGGCAGCCATAGCCGAATTCGACTCTTCCTGAGTTTCATTTTCCCCGAAGACCTGCATCCGGTAACCCTGAGGGATATCCATACCCTCGGTAATCGCTTTTTTTACCTGCGCAAAAGCTGCCATCGTATTGGCTCCACGTTTGGAGTCACATTGTGCCATCATCACCTTATCGCGGTTATAACGCTTAATTACGTTGTAATTATATCCGAAGGCAAAGCTGTCCACCACCTGAGCCAAAGGGACGGCATATCCCGACTGGGAAAATACAGGTAAGGTCTTCATATTATCGATATTCGACGATTCGATATTTTCCTCTTTCAGCAAAATAGGCATAAACAAATCCTTCTCCCGATAATCGCCCAAAGGCAAACCGTTGGTTGCAATTTTCAGGGCATAGGCCACTGCCTGCCGGGTAATCCCCAGCCGTTGTCCCCGTTCCTGCGAATAAGCCGGCTCCCAGACAGGTACTTTATTTCCCCAGCTATTTTTGATATCGGTAACCATATCACATTCGTGCATGATACTCATTGCCTTCTCCGTCAACATCGTAAGCGTATCGATATTCTCTCCGATAAAACCGAATTCAATATTCGCTTCCACTGCCGGCGAAAGCTTAAATAAAGAGGAACGGATCAGGATATCCGGATAGTTTTCACGGACATATTTATTCAGGCGTTCTTCTACCTGAGCCGTATATTTTTTATCTTTTACTTCGACCAGGAAATTACCGAAATTAGATTTCGGACCGAAAGAAGTACTGGCCAGATAGTAACGAAGTGGTGAGCTTCCGTATGTAGCCGATACATTCACGACTTCTTCCTGTTGTAACAAAAACTCTTCGATCTTTCCCATTTCTTTTTCTGTCTCCCGGATACTGTATCCTTCAGGTAAAAAGCAATCGGCCCTTAAATAGGGTTTATCCATATTAGGGAAGAAATTCTGGGGCATCAACCCCATAATCGTCATCGCCAGCATAAATAACCCCACCATCACTAACATCGTCGTCCCCTTGAAGCGGATCAGCAAACGCAGGAATTTACCGAATTTATGGTAAAAAGGAGTATCGTACGGATCTTTTCCAGTCTCACCGGAACCTTCTTTCAAAATGAAATTTCCGAAAACAGTTGTCTGAGCCAACGCCAGCACCCAACTAAGTAACAAAGAAACGGCCAACACAATAAACAAAGGTTTGATCATTTCCGCTACGGAAGATTGCGCCAGATATAAAGGCAGAAAAGAGAATACGGCGATCATCGTAGCCCCCAGCAATCCCCATTGAGGCGTAGTAGCCCCGTCTATCAAGGCTTGCCGGCGGCGTATTCCCCGCTTGATCGCTATTTGTGCATTATCGGTGACCACGATAGCATTATCCACCAACATCCCCATGGCTATAATAAAAGCAGCCAAGGAAGTTCTATTCAATCCTACTCCCATAAACTGCATGATCAACAGTGTTCCTCCGATACAAAATATCAACGAACTACCGATCAGAATACCGGCCCGGACTCCCATGACGATAAGAATGATAAAAATCACGATCACCACCGACTCGATCAGATTCAGAATAAAACCGTTGTTCGCTTCCCGGGCGATCTGATCCTCGGGGTACAGCGTCACCATTTCGATCCCTACCGGCATTTGTTCTTCCAGTTGTGCCAACTTCAACCGCACAGCCTCTCCGGCCTTCACCACATCATAGTCGGGTGCCGTAGAAACTCCGATACCAATCCCTTTCCTGCCATTTACCCGGATCAGGGTACTGGGCGGTTCCATATATCCTTTTTCAATCACAGCAATATCTCCTAAACGGATTTGTTGCCCGGTCTCGGTAGAAATCAACTGATTTCTGATATCGGTCAGATTCTTGTACGTTCCTTCAGCCAGAATCTTGAGCTGGATATTTCCTGCTCTCTTTTCTCCGGTATTGATCAACGAATTCTGTGATTTAATGGTCTGCATCAACGAATTCAGGTTGATCCCCGAATTGGCCAGTTTCGACATAGAAATAAAAACATTGACCACCTCGGTCTGTTCTCCGAACAGGGCCACCTTCTGCACACCTTCGATCGTAACCAACTCGGTTTTCAGCCGTTGTCCCCATTCCCTCAGGTCATGATAGCTAAATCCTTCGTCGGCTGTCAGAGAGAAATAGATACCGAAAACATCTCCAAAATCATCGGAAACTTTAATATCGGATGCCCCTTGAGGCAATTGCGACTGAACATTCAATACCTTACGCCGGAGTTCATCCCACATTTGCGGCATTTCTTCGGGCGGAGTTGCGGGACTCAATTCGATATTGATCTTCGACATACCGTAATATGAATCGGATTTAATCTTATAGACACGCCGCATAGACTGAATCTCCCTTTCAATCGGCTCTGTGATCAGTTGTTCCACTTCCTTCGGAGAAGCTCCCGGATACTGAGTAATCAATACGGCTGTCTTAATCACAAAAGGCGAATCTTCTTTTTTCCCCAGCGAACCGAAAGAAATCACCCCTCCGATCAACATGACGAAGAGAAAAAAGTAGATGACCTTCGGATTATCCAATGAATACTTTGCTATATTCATATCAATATGGTTTCAATTTTAATTTCTAATTTTCAATAACGGCAACTTTCTGTCCATTAACGATATAATTCACTCCTGCAACCACGATAATATCGTCGGCTTCCAATCCTTCGGTCACCAAAACACGATCTGTCCCCAACAATTGCTCGGTAGTGACTTTTTGTCTTTTGACCGTCTCATCGGCTGTATGATACAACCAAACCGAAGTTTCGTCAGTTTTTAAATCTTTAAATACAGCACTTAACGGCACAGTATAGCCTTTTCCGGTCTCATTATCGATACTCAGGATCACTTTACAAGAGAAACCCGGATAAATATTATACACATCGCGGTTAAAGCTCTTGTCGGTAATGGCCAGTCGCACAGGTATCCCACTCCCGTCGGGAGAAGCATCCACAAATTCTTTCACCTCTGCCTTAAACCATTTGCCTTTGTAAGTATCGAATTCGACCGCCACTTGCATTTTTTCACGGGTCAACCTGACATTAGTCTCGGGAAGGATAAAACCGACTTCCAATTTATCCGGATTCACCAATTTTATAATCGATTCTCCCGGCTGCACTTTTTGATAATTTTCAACATATTTCTGTTCTACAAAACCGTCGAACGGTGCTCTCAATTTTGTATCGGCCAATGTATTCTGCGAAGTCTCGTAGGCCGATTTGGCTTTTACATAGTTCGCTTCGGCTATTTCATAATCCTGTTTAGAGATCGCCTGCATCGCCAACAACTTCTTATTTCGTTCCATTTGCAATTTGGAGGTGACATAAGCCGCCTTATTGGCTTCGAATTGCAAATTATAATCCAAAGGATCGACAGCAGCGATGACTGTCCCCTTCTTCACCTTCTGTCCTGCATCCACATTCATTTCAACCAACGGCCCGGAAACCTTAAATGCCAGTTTACTGTATTCTTCAGCCTGTACCACTCCGGTATACATTTTTTGCATAGCTCCCAGTGATTCTACTTTTACCACCCGTACCGGACGAATACTTTCCTGGCCGGTATTTTCTTTTTTTCCTCCACAGGAAACACCGATCCAAGCACACAAACCCGACAAAATAAATAATCTCAATTTCATGATTCTCGATTTATTTTCTTTTTTTTTAAATTCATTCACAAAGACGCCTCTCTTCTATCAAAAGATAAGCCAAACCCTCCCCTATTAAGTTAAAAAATATTTTTTATGGGAAAAACCAGTAAAAACCTCATTTGTTCTTTTATACGGTTTTCACTAAAAAAAGTTGAATAGAAGTCATCGGAAATTTCTATCTTAAATCGTTAAAACGGGTAGAACCCCTCTTCCGGTTTCTTGATTTTCTTCCCCAGGCAAAGATTCCTCCCCCAACAGCGACGATAAATATAGGGAATAATAAATTCAGCATTTCCCACGAAGTACGTTCCGCTTTCAGCCGGGTTTTATCCAATAGATATAAGGACAAATTCCGTCCTCTCAGCTGCATCCATCCCTCATCATCACACAACCAATTGACACAATTGAGAATAAAATCACGGTTTCCGTACATCTGTCCGCTATACTCATCATAGCCCAAGGGTACGATCCGGGCATTTTCCCCCACCCCTCTCACCTGATTACGGATCACCTCCCCGTCAGCTACTACGATCACCCGACTATAACCGCTCTGTGCTTTAAAAGGCTGTCCCGCCACTTCTTCCCGATTCCGGTACTGGAACAGAGAAGTAAAATTTCCCTCGACAGCTACTGCTACCGGTACAAACCGACGATTGAACCGGTCGGGAGTCATCTTCTCCTCGGTTATCGACAACGATACAGGGCAAGGAGTTTTCATAACAGCCGCATAAGAGGAAGTGGACAACAATACGGTCTTTTTCAGTCCATCGTTTTTTCCCACCGTATCGATACTGTTGGCATAATCCACCCGTACCGGTTGCAATCCGGCCGTTACCGGATGTTGTCCGCGGGCGAGTAATAAGGGCGAATAATACCAGCAACCCGGACTATAGTCGGGAGTCGTCCCGTTCATCCCGGTAATCACAGGAATCAGCACACAATTTCCATCCAATACCAGATCAGGATTTATCCTTACCCCATAGCGGAACAACATATCTTCCACATTCAAAGGCCGATAAACAGCAGGTACAGTCTCCTGATTTTTCAACACTTCGTGATCTACATCCACTTCGTCCAAGCACCATAGTAACCGTCCACCATGCATAAGATACTGATCGATAACGTATTTATCCCGCTCAGAAAAATCTTTCGTCGGTTTAGCGATAATCAAAGCAGCATAGCGTTTCAAGTCGGTCGCCAGGCTATCACAACTCACCAGATCGACCTGATAATAATAGGAAAGTGTCTTCGCCATATCCATCACTTCCGGATAAGTCAATTCGCCCTGTCCTACCAAAAAACCGACTACTTTTTTTTGTTTCTGTATCAGTAACCGAATCGCTTTTGTCAATTCATATTCCAATGCCTCGATAGAATGGTTGATATTCTCGTCGGCACTATTTCCGGGCACATTCTGTAATAAATTGACACTTACTTCAGTTTCCTGATCGTAAATGATCAATCCGGGAAAAATGATCTGCTGGGATAAAGTCTCGTCTTCACTTCTGCGATTCAGATTTATCGGCAGGATTCCCCGTTCTGCCAGGTATTTTACTAAAGCCTTTTTCTCTTCAGGATCCTGTATTTCCGTAGGATCGATCAGCTGATAACGGAAATTATTTCCCGAAAGCCGGCGGAATTCTTCGAGATTTCTGGTCAATGCATATTGCAATTTTTGCAAACCGGCAGGTAATTTTCCACCCAAAAAAATATCTACACTGACTCCCCGGTCGATTCCCCGGAGCAACGAACAGGTGGATTCGGAAAGCGTATAACGCTTATCATCGGTAATATCCGCCCTCAGGTAAACCCGGGTACAAGCCAGATTCAAAACCACAAAAGCTATTATAACATAGCCCCCGCCTAACCGTATTCCGTGAAACCGCCGTACGGTAGCCCACAGAAAAAGAAAAACGAAGGAGACAAAATAAACGACATCGCTAAAAGCGATGACCCCCCGCGACATGGGCTCATAATGAAAATGAATTCCCCAAAACTGAATCGAAGTCTGATAATCTTCAAACAAAGGAATACCGGCTATAAAGTCGAGACCGGTATACAACAAAAAAGCCACCACCAGGGTGTAGAGAAAAGCAATAATCTGATTTTCGGTCAAAGCCGAAGCCCAAACCCCGGCAGCCACATATATGCCGGATAAGAAAATCAACCCGATATACGAACCTATAATTCCTCCCACATCGATATGTCCGACCGGCTGGGCTAAAAACCATAAACTGACCGGATAAACGAGGGTAGGTAATATCGAAAAGAGCACCAACAGAAATCCGGCCAGATATTTTGCTCCGACAATCTGCCAGGTAGTTAGCGGGCGGGTAAGCAGTAACTCCAGCGTACCGGTACGCCTTTCTTCTGCAAATAGGCGCATACAAAGAGCAGGAACCAGAAAAAGGTACAAAAGCGGAGCAAGGGTAAAAAAAGCCTGCATGTCGGCCAGGCCACTTGCCGGAATATGATATCCTCCCGGAATGATCCACAAAAACAGACCATTAGCAAGCAGAAAAAACACCAACACCACATAGCCTGACAGCGAGGCAAAAAAACTTTTTAATTCCTTCCTTACCAGTTTACCCATATCTCCCGTTTCCGGTTTCGTTCCTACAGGAAGCTACACCCCTTTTACTAACCCGGAACTTCTCAGTTTAATCTTAGTCAACACCTTTTTGGTATAAAGTGGGAAATCACTTTTGATCATCCAATCATAATATCCCTGTTGTTCTTTCAACACCTTCTCTACAGGCACTCCTTTATTCTTACCGAAGTTAAACACTTCTACCCCTTTATCGTCATAAATAATAAAACCGGCAAAGTCGACGTTCTTGTTTTGGGTAGAAAACTTACTTAAGAAATCGATATTATTTTCCAGCTTTTCCCCATATCTATCCAGCTGGGCCATCAGCACCTCATAGGTAGCCATCGTGTCGGCTGCAGCCGTATGGGCATCTTCAAGACATTTATCACAATAAAAATGGTAGGCAGCCGACAGGGTACGCTGTTCCATTTTGTGGAAAATAGTTTGTACATCTACAAACTTCCGTTTACTCATATCGAAATCCACCTCCGCACGCAAAAATTCTTCTGCCAATAAGGGGATATCGAAACGATTCGAATTATATCCTCCCAAATCACATCCTTCGATATAATGCGCCAATTCGCGGGCAATATGCTTGAACATCGGTGCATCTTTCACATCTTCATCGTAAATGCCATGAATAGCAGACGCTTCTTCGGGGATATGCATTCCCGGATTCACCCGGATGGTCTTTTGTTCCTCCTTACCGTTCGGATACACTTTCAATACCGAAATTTCCACGATCCGGTCTTTAGCAATATTGATTCCCGTGGTTTCCAGATCGAAAAAAACGATGGGATTAGCTAAATTCAGTTTCATATACTTCAAAATTTATAATCTCTTCCGTAGCAGGACAAGGACAAGCAACACTTTCCTACCCATAAATCATAAGAGCCGTTCGATTTACTATAAAAACCAATCAAACGACTCTTTATCTTTCATTTTTACCTTTACTATTCTATCGGATAAGTCTTTCCGTTACACCATCATCGGCATCAGCAGCATCAACAAATCTTCATCGTTGTCCTCGTTTTCAAACGGCAGGAACAATCCCGGACGAGTCGGATCGGATAACTCCAGCACCACATTTTCAGATTCGATATTAGAGAGAATTTCAAGGACGAAAGGCGATTTGAAACCGATAGCGATGTTCTCGCCTTCATACTGACAAGTCAGTGTTTCGTGTCCCGACATCGAATAATCCATATCCTGGGCTGAAATGACGATTTTTCCTTCTGCAACATCGAATTTCACCAGATTACTAGCCTGATTGGCCATGACAGACACCCGGCGTAAAGAATTGTAAAGCTCTTTCTTTTCAATGATAATCTTTTTCGGGTTATTCTGCGGGATAACCGAATTATAATTCGGGAAACGTCCCTCGACCAGAGTAGAAGTCATTTTATAATCACCGAATACGAAGCAAGCCATTTTATCGTTAAAAGAGATCTTCAGTTCCGAGTCGTCTTTCGGCAGAATATTCTTCAGCATCAAGGCCGGTTTCTTCGGTAAAATCAAAGAGAACTGTCCGTTTTCACTTTTGGCGTCGAACCGTTTGTAACGAACTAATTTGTGAGCATCCGAAGCGACAAAGGTAAAATTATCTTCGTTCATTTCGATCAGGATACAGTTCATAACCGGACGCAGATCGTCGTTGGCCGTTGCAAATATCGTCTTCACAATTCCTTCCAGAATCAAACCGCATTTAGAGGTTAGGTCGTTGCTGCTATCGTTGAGTGCTGCCTGTATCGGATAATCTTCGGCACTTTCTCCCGGCACAGAAAACTCTCCCTTCTCGGAAATAATTTTCACCTCATTGGTCTCCGTATTGATTTCGAATGTCAACGGTTGTTCGGGAAATTCCTTCAAAATATCCAGCAATATTTTGGCAGGTATCGTTATTTTACCTTCTTCTTCCAGACTTTCCAATTCTATCCGGGCTTCCATGGTCGTCTCTTTATCAGATGCTGTTGCATATAAGACACCTTCGGTAGCCACCAACAAGATATTATCCAGAATAGGTTGTACGGGCTTTCCACCGATCACTTTACTTACCGCTTGCAAACGGGTCAGCAATGTATTGCTTGATACGACAAACTTCATAGATTCAATATTTTATGTTTTACTTTATTTCAATCCCAAAGAGACGCCTAAATTAGTGTTTTTTCCCTTCACAGAAAAGATTTACAAGAAAAAAGTTTCCTACTTTTATCAACATCGGTGTCCCCCCGTTCCACTTCTTTTCCATCCACGAATATTCCCCATACATAAGCTCGGGACCGACATTTCGTTTGCTTAAACGAATCGTCCCAACCACCGTAGATACCGATTCCATCCGTTTTAAATACTTGTTCTCCCCAGCGGTCATCAATATACCATTCAAAGCGGCTTCCGGAAAGATAGTCGAGCCCATCTTCGATAAATCGCCCCCAGGGTACCGCCCCTTTGATTTTTGGCGATAAGCAGACGGGATATTATCGTTTAATTGTAGGTTTATTTTTTCTTTCTATTCCGATTCCGGGTTTTATGCCGTCAGACCGGTTCGCCAGGACCGGTCCGCTAAGGCTTTCCTTCACTGACCGGCGGAACTCCTCGCAAGCTCGTCAGACACCACCGGTCGGGCGTTCAGAAAAAGCAAG
>OGUP01000073.1_pt1 | contig 62913 bp, 74 predicted proteins | sample 1553661 | NCBI WGS metagenome assembly OGUP01 (sample SAMEA2580026, study PRJEB22360) | human gut metagenome | biome: human gut; feature: human-associated habitat; material: faeces | place: Denmark | collected 2008/2010
CTTAATTCGAAAATTACAAGAATCGTATAGGTATTTTGATATAGATGAAAAAGACATAGATAAAATTGACCTACAATATTTAGACGACAGATGCGCTGAAATTTTTGAATATTAAAAATAAATTAATAAATAGGGGACATAATATGTCCCCTATTTTTAATAAAATTAAATTTTGCGATAAGGACACCGTGGCCCCTTTTTACTGCTAGCCCGCTTAGGCTCCTCATGATAAGCCCTTCCTGAAGGCCCATACCACATAGGTATATATCCATCACCTAATCACCCCCTCTCCCTACACAAAATGAAGAACCCATCCAAAGGCCCTTCATAAAATTTTTCCAGGATATTTTTAAGGCTCCCATTATAAGGACTTCCCATACACCTTTGCCTCATAAACCTTAATCAATTTATCAAAGGCCTTAATCCTGGATTCAGTATCAAACCTATCCCCCAATGAATATCATGGATAGAAAGGTTATCACTAAGGTTCTTATAGATCCCCTGTATTCTTATCACCACCCAAGAAATCAAACCAGAATGCAAAAGATTCCAAATATAAATAACTACCTGATATTTGAAGATATTTTCTAGAAGTGTTGCCTAATATTGAAAGGACAAGCCCTGTTATTCCTATTAAGGAAGTAAATCATAGTAATTTACTTTTAATCCATAAACCATATAGCTATGAGTTTCCTTATGTTTCACTCGGGTAATATACCTATAATTGAAGAAGATGATATGAAGTTAGTAGAGTTAGTTATTAAGATCAACAATCAAGGAGGTTTTGATTGTTGTTTCTAATTCAGTAGTTACCCATAGTATTGCCTCTGACCTTATGTACGGCCATATTGATTGGGTAAAGCTAAAGTGTTTGAACCAAGCACACAATAATAATTTTCTGATTATCATACCAGACGTATTTGTGAATATGGAGGTAGAGGGTGTTAATTTATACTTACCTGACAATGTCTTATTCTTAAATGATGAAGGTACCCAAAAATTAGTCAGAATAGGTTGTTACCAAGACGGTGACCAGGAGTTCCAAATGGCAGCCACTATGCAGACTAAAAGAAAAGGGCAGGAAATTTCCTGCCCGTTAACTGTGTGAATGTAATGATTATTTCTGGTCTGGTTCTTGAATCTTTGCTCTCTGTTTCAGGTAGAACTTGGTCTCTACAAATAGATATGGATAATAATTATCCTCCGGGTCATGTACTAATGTATAATCAACCCCTCTCACATTAGCCCTCATATAGTGTAACTTTCTCCAGGCTTCACTGGTCTGGTTTTTGATTACCTGTTCGAAAGAAGAAACAAAACCTATCCTCTTCCTAATGTATTGTTTCGGTGTTCTCAATGTACTTCTACATACTTCTTCGTAGAACATCTCTTCTACTACTCCACCAGCTGCATAGAACTGACCAGGTGTATAAACTTTTACTGCCATATAATTGTGATTAAGATTCCCAGATATCAAATGATTGGTCTTGGTTTGTTGTAACTACTAAATCGTAGTTTTCCCTCTTTACTCTAAGCTTGGAGTAGGTTATACCATATTTCTTGTAAATACCTGCCTCAATATCGGTTAGGATATTTTCTATATTACCTTTAAGTTTACCACTAAACTTCTGAGGACACCCCATTATCAAGGGGTTTATCTTTCCATAGATTTTGTCCACTATCAAGCTTGGAATATCTCCGTCCAGTATTACTTTCTCTATATAGGCATCCCATACGGGAATATCCTTCTTCTCTTGGTCACTACCCCTCGGGAGAATTATCTCAGTGCTGATTCGTCTTCTTGCCATTTCTGAAGAGTACGTTGAATGTTAATATAAACAGCCCGGTTACTACTGCCGGACTTACCGCCCAAATAAGGAATAAAACTCCATACCTTACTGTATTACTGGCTTTCTTTAAGGGAGTTTCCTTGATTACACTTATCAGGAAGATACAAAAAATAAACCCTAAAACATACATGATGAGTAGGGTATAACCCAACCAAGTCGGGGGAGTAGCTGTTAGCGTATTATACATGATATAATGATTAAGCAGGTGATGCAAATTATGAGTGTTTGTATGGCTTCTTTCTTACCATTGGACCAAGATTGATTACCTTCATATTCCTTGTCAAGCTCTTTCAAAGCTTTCCAAGCCATTCCACCACTATATGCAGTGTAACTGAGTATGTTAACTATAGCCCAATGTAAGAGGAATCGTATCATATATCTCCGAGTTTTTCGAGGATACGGCTTATTTTAGCCGCTGCATACCTAATAATATTGGCATTTTCAATGCCTTTCTTATTGATAGCGGCTAATTTATCGATACCCCTAGTTAAAGTTCTCTGAGCCGTCATAGTTTTGTACTTTTCTTCATCGAAAACTTCAATTTTGTACTTCGAATTTAGAGGATGAAGAGTTCTATCCATCTTGATACCATTCTCAAGGGTGTAAATTCCCTTTTCCTTCTCCTTAATTGCCGTTTTTTCAAAGAAGGCAGGTCCTGTTACCAGTAGTAAATCACCAACTTTCATAGGTTTTGTTATTATTTTATGCAATATAATATAGATTATTCAACTTCCTTCAAGTATTCAGCTATAATAGGATCTTCACCTCGTATAATCTTATGTAAAGGACGGTAACTTTTAACTTTGAATTTAGATTGAAGTTGTTTAGTAGTCCAATTAGGATGTTTTTGATAGAATTTATAAATCTTTATCTTGAGTTCGTTGCTATATTTAGATTTTGGATGTTTATCTCCGAATACTCTATAATAAGGGTTTTTATCTCCTCGTTTATCCCCTGGCTTCATTCTACCCTCTCTCACAGCTTTTTCAGTATTTTCTTTGGGTGTACACCAATATAGGTTACTTACCCTATTATTTAGGGGGTTATTATCCTTATGACCCACATAAGGTTTATTATATTTGTTAGGTATATGAACTTTTGCTACTAACCTTGAAACCGAACGTATTCCTCCTCTAAAATAAAAATAAGCTCGACGGTATTTATGATTCTTGGATAAACTGTGGTATATCCTTAACTGTACCCAATTATTATTCCTTAACTCAAAGATATCACCGTCAACACTTACATATAATCCGGGCATCCAGGGAACATTCTCTTTCATCATAAAATATGTTTTAGAACAATAGCAAAGCTAGTTCTTTGCAAGACCTTCCGGTATATATTATAAAATTCTATTTTCCAATGAATGTCTTAGGTATATGTGGAGCCCAAGGAGCTCTATTATTCGAGTTTAAAGAGCATCTTATAGCCAATGTAGAGCCAAGAGCAGTATTTCACTCCAAAAAAGAGGAGCAATGGAAGCTCAATTTTGGCAATATACCGTTTGTAAGGAGCCTTGAAGAGGTCAAAAACACCCAAATTGACCTAATACTCGGTTCTCCCTCATGTGGTCATAGCTCTGTATTCTCCTATTCGAGAAAAAAATCCTTGGGAAAACCCCGGGAGGATGTCACCCTTAATTTATATCTTTCTAGTATAAAGAAGTTCAAACCATCAATATTTATGCTGGAGAACCTCCCTAAGCTTCTAGATTTTATTCCTATCGGGGAATGGGAGCATAATTTACCCGATTATAAATTTATAGTTCACTGTCACTCCGTTTCGGTATTCGGTAATTCCCAACAAAGTAGGAAACGTATGGTATTGATAGGGGTGCGTAAAGATTCTAAAGTTAATCCCGACCTCTTTACTCATACTTTTCAAGTCACTAAGCCTAAAAATCTATGTGAATTGAAGAAAGAAGTACGTAGAGATATAAATTACAGAGAAGCGGATGATAAGAAGTTGGCAATGTACCATTATGCAGATAAGTCAAAAACTACTCTAACTGTAGCTCAAGTGAGAAAGTTATGGAAAACAGAGTTTAAGAATGACTACAAATGGCCAATGAGAACCCAGAAGATGAAGACTCTTCCTGGGGTATACCGTAATAGAAAAAGAAGTTATCCCTTAACCGTTAGACCATCTTCAAGGCAATTCAATCCTCATGGAAGGATTATAGGCCTTGAAGAGTATAGGGTTATAATGGGCTTTCCTAAAAACTTTAAGGTATACTTCGATAAGGCTAATCCAACCTACTGGTTAAATAAGGGAAGGAATACCTTAACCAAGGGGACTGTATATGAAATCTCACTATGGATTAAGACTTGTCTGAAGAAAGCAGATCTGATTTGAAATCTTTGTACATTTGTTTCAATTTATTATTTATCTCGACCTGCTTAGCTTTAAGCCTTAATCTCTTTATAGTAATGATAGTATACTTAGCTTTCAATTCTTTAACCTCGGGTAAATCCCTAAACTTAATTGCCTTTTGCATAACTAAAAGATTTATGAACCAATAGATTCCCAAAACTCTTTAAGGTAGCCTCCTTATATACGTATGCGTAATACGCGTACAGCCCATGTGATAATAGATATACATTAAAAGTATATCTATATATCTATATACGTATATGATATCGTCTATAGCTAAAGCTATATCTACTTTTTAAGGTAATGAAAAAGAACAAAATAACAAATACAGAAAATGAAAAACGTAATCCTAATCTCAATCCTTATATTTATGGCCTTAACCATATTCTGGCTATGGAACCGAAACTCGGAATTAAAAGAAGGTATTAAAAATTCTACTGAGCAACCTGATACCGTTTGGGTTAATAAACCTTTTACAGCAAAGGTAGAATTTCCAAATTTTAAGTTGCCCAAGATGGTATTCCTCTATCAGATAGATTCAGTACCTATTGAACGTATTGAATATGTTGATAGAGTAGTTACTATCATTCAGAAAGATTCAACCAAGATTGAATACAATGAGTTATTTCTAACTAACTATCCAAAGGCTCCAAAGTTATTGCAGATACTTTCAAATCGAGATAAGCTATCTATCACTACATTCAATACAGACTGTAGATCAGCTACAGAAGAATATACAGTCAACTATTCTCGATATCAGTATAATTACCTGGATGGAAAATTAACCTATAAGAAAACACCTTTCCTTAAAAGATTCAATCCAGTGATTCAATATACCTTACGACCAGTACATAACTTCCATGATTTAGATTTAGGCTTGAAGTACAATACCAGTAAATTTAATTATGAGGCTGGGTTGAATATTAACTATTATCCCAAACTTCGGGACAATTTAGGTCTCGACCCATACCTAAGAATTTCATACAATTTCTAACATGGCAAGAAAAAAGACCTTAGTTGAAGATGCAAGTCTTACACCTGAACAACTTAAGACCTTGGTTCGGGTGATGAAAGACCCGTTCTTCTTCTCTACTTTCTGCTACGTGATTAACCCCGTATTGGGTATGGTAAAGTTCCTTCTCTATCCTTTTCAGAAGGCAGTTCTTTACCAATTCATGCTCAATAGGTTCAATATCATCCTAAAGTTCCGTCAGGCTGGTATTACTGAGCTAATCTCTCTCTACTGTCTTTGGTTAGCAATGTATCATCCTAACAAGAAGATAAATATTATCTCAATCAAGGACACCGTAGCAAAGAAGGTACTGAAGAAGATTAAGTTCATGTACAAGAACCTTCCTTCATATCTGCAAGAGCCAATTATAAATGGTCGTGCAGGGGAGTTTGGTTCTGTATCAACTATAGAGTTTGCAAACGGTTCAGTTATTGAATCTATACCAACTTCTGACCAAGCTGGTCGTTCTGAATCTTTGTCGTTGTTAGTAATTGATGAGGCAGCTATTGTTAGGTGGGCTTCAACTATTTGGGCCTCAGCTTTCCCTACTCTATCAACCGGTGGTGCTGCTATAGTAAACTCTTGTATTACTGGAGATACCCAGATTATAGGTAAAGATGGGCCATTCAGAGTAGATTCTATTTGTCCCAAAACTTTTGGTAAGATGGATATATCACATCTTGGGCTGAGAGTATTATCACATACTGGAAAGTGGCAGAGAGTACTTGGTTCTGTAAATAAGGGTGTACTTAAAACTTGGGAAGTTCACAATGAGCAAGGTAGGGTTATTAAATGTACTCCAAAACATAAGTTGTATACTCTTGAAGGTTGGTTACCTGTTTCAGAGATAATCAAACGAGATATACCAGCTATCTTCTATCATACTGGTATAAGTGGTCTGGAGCATAATCCAGTAACCGTAAAACCCAAGAAAGAGATATGCAAACCCATACCTGGTTATACAAACCATGAAGTCTCCAACTGGGGAAGAATCTTCATTGTAAAGAATGGGACGAGGGTAGAGAAGTTACCAAGACCTTGTAATAATAGGGAGAGATACCTAAATATAAGGTTGTGGAATAAGGGTCAAAAGAAAAAGATATGTGTCCACAATCTGGTGGCTAAAGTATTCTTAGGAGAAATTCCAGAAGGATATGTAGTTGACCACCTTAACAACAATCCTTCAGACAACTATGTAACCAATCCCCAGATAGTTACAGTAGCTGAGAACAGTCAAAAAGCTGCAAAATACTCTTATAGCATGAAGCTTGGGTCTAAGCTGAAAGGTGGATTCAACTACGACTTAAGAGTAGTAGCTTACATAAGATATCGTTATCAAGAGCTTGGTTACTATTATGGAGTGTTAGATAAGATATCTAAGGAGGTTGAATATAAGTTCGGAATTAAGCTGAACAAACCTTATATTCAACGCATTGTATCTGGTAAAAGGTGTACAAGTATCTATCTTTCTAAGCTTAAAGTAGTTAGAAAGTATTACGATACCATTTACGATATTTGCGTTGAACACGATGAATCTTACCTCATTAATGAAGACTACGTGTCTCATAACACCCCTTATGGTGTAGGTAACTTCTTCCACAGTACTTGGGTAGATGCTATATCTGGAGGTAATCCATTCAACCCCATACGTCTGTATTGGCAGATGCACCCAGACAGAGATGAGAAGTGGTATGCAGAAATGTCTGCTGCACTCGGTCCAAAGAGAACTGCTCAGGAGATAGATGGTGACTTCTTATCATCTGGTAATACCGTATTCGATTTGGCCGATATCAAAGCTATTGAGGAATGCCTATTAGACTACCCGATTATCAATACACGTTTGAAAGGTCAATACAAAGAATTCAATGAGCCAGACCCAAATAAGGAATACTTCATTGGTGGAGACTGTGCTACTGGACGAGGTACTGACTACTCTGCTTTCACCTGTATGGACCGAGATGGAGAAGAAGCTGCAGTATACAAGGGCAGAATACCCTTGAACAAATATGCCCGCTTACTTGGTGATATCGGGGAGAAGTATAACTTTGCTAAGTTAGCTCCTGAGACCAATGACGTTGGTATGACGGTGACAACCATACTTCAGGATGAGGGTTATCCAAACCTTTACTTCTATACTAAGCTTCTTAGGAAGAAACGTAAGAATAGACCTGAAGAAGATAAGTTCCCTGGTTGGTTGACCACAACCAAAAATAGGTCTGTCATCATTGAGAACTTGGAGAAGGATATACGGGAAGAAAACGTAATCGTGAAAGACCCGTTCTTTGTACAAGAAGCTTACACATTCATATATGATGGTGCAGGAAGACCTATTGCTCGGGGTAAGCACAGGATGAACAACTCTTCTATGGACCTTGACTTGGAAGGTGAGACATATTCAGATGACGCTATTTTTGGAAAGGCTATCACTAACCATATCAGGTGTCACAGTGCATCTAACACTATAGTGATTCCACAGTAGACCATAAACAATCTTATATAACATGAAACTTAATCCTATCAGGTGGTTCTTAAGGTCAAAGCCTGTAGAATCAAAGAACAAAGATGAAGGAAAGGGTTCAATAAGTCCGGGCAGGGTTTCTCAACCAGATGATGGTGTGGGGAACTCTGAACTCATTACCACTCTTAATGGTATGACGAACTTAGTTACCCCAACGTTCAGAACTGAACTAATACCTATCATTCGGGACTTATACAAAATAAACCCGGATGTAAGTATTGCACTACAGGACATGTTCAAGCTGTCCAATACTGGTCATACCATTGACTTCCCAAATAACACGGCTGAGGAGTCTACCAAGATGAGGGAACATCTAAAGAAAGTTACAAAGAGGTGGTCGAGGTATACTGCAGGTATAGACGGGTTGGTAAACAAGTTCATTGTTCAACTATTGGTTAGTGGTGCAATATCTGCAGAGGGAGTACCAAACAAGAAACTTTCTGGATTGGAAACCATTCTTTTCATTAAGCCCGAGACTATCAGGTTTAAGAGAGAAAATAATGGAGTATATCATCCATATCAAAGGAATCCACGTATAGTAGACGGTCTTAAAGATTCATTTATCAAATTGAATACCGAGACCTACTGTTATGTTGGGATGTACAACGACACTGACGAACCGTACGGAGTACCTCCTTTCATGTCTGCTCTGGACTCCATTGCTGGTCAGCATACTATGAGGAAGAATTTCAAACATATCATGGAAATCATGGGTATGGTTGGATTCTTGGAAGCAAAGATGGCTAAACCTCCTCGTACTGCTGGTGAAAGTGAAAAAATTTACCAAGAACGTCTGAACAGTACGCTCCGAAAGATGAAAACCAACATTGTTGGTGGTATGTCTGATGGAGTTGTAGTTGGTTATATCGATGACCACGAATTTGATTTGAAGTCTACCTCGGCTTCTATGCAGAACATTAACCTCCCTTGGAACATGAATCAGCAATCTGTTGCTAATGGATTGGGAGTAAATGGTTCTATCATAGGGGTTTCTGCATCACAATCTGGTACTGAGGGTGGAGCTGGTATACAGCTGTCAAAGATGATATCTCAGTTAAAGAATATACAAACCCTTGTAATCTTTGTACTGGAGTTCTTTTATTCTCTAGAACTGCGCCTGGCGGGGTTCAATAATAAGGGAATAACAATTCAATTCGGGACTTCTACTGTTTCTGATGATATCAAGTTACAACAGGCTCGTGAGTACCGTGCTCGGGTGAATGTAACCCTTTATAATCAGGGTATAATCAGTCAGGACCAGTTTGCTCGTGATATGGGTTATGAGGCCCCTGACCAACCCGAACCTCGAGAACCCGTTGAAGCCGATGATGATTCAGGTACGGGTGATACTACCACTGGTAAGAAGAAAAAGAAACGGGAAGATGATAAGGATAAGTCCGACCGTAGAACCCGAGATAAGAATAATCCAAATCCTAAACGAGGAGATCAAGACAGTAAACCAAGATAATTATGCCAATTGGACAACAGAACACCGATGTGATGGTGTTAAGTGCAGCTCATAGCTTGATGGTATCTGATGTACCAGAGATAGTTATAGATGCTCACTCTCTTTCTGAAAACTTCTACAATGGCACTGGCAACTTCAGTGAAGACCCTAAGAAGTCCCTGGAAAGATTTGGTATGTGGGGAGGCACTCTGAATGTCAACCAGTTCATGCCAAATGTAACTCCAGAAATGTTAAAGCCAAAGGACAGTGACTTTATAGAGCCGATGTTCAGAATGCTTTCTGCCTCAATCGTGGCAAAGAAGTATAACCCAACCGAGTTTCCGGCAGATATTCTGAAGGAATCTATGCCTTTGCTTGTGGGTCAGTCAGTAAACCTTGACCATGAGACTGATGTAGCCAATGCTATTGGTGCAGTTAAATCTGTAGAATGGCAGGAAGCCTACAAGGATGAAAAAACCGGAATAATTATTCCGGCAGGTATAAACGGTATCCTGAAAATCGATGGGTTATCAAATCCTCGCATTGCTCGTGGTATTCAAATGGACCCACCATCTATCCACTCCAATTCGGTTACAGTTGAGTTTGCATGGGAACCTTCTCATACCTTCGAGGATATGTGGGAGTTCTATTCCAAACTCGGAACTTACACTGAAAACGGAGAACTCATTCGTAGGGTTGTTACAAAGATTATCTCCTACAAAGAGACTTCTTTGGTATGGCACGGAGCAGACCCATTTGCTCAACTTATCAAGAGTGGTAAGTTAAACAGCCCTGCTTATGCAGGAAGTCAGTACTATTCTTTCTCTGAGGACAAAGCTGCTGAGGCTAACAACCCATCAAAGCGGGTATCTTTCTTCGACTTCAAGGTTCTTTCAGAAAAAGAGATAAAGTACAATACCACCCAATCTAATAATGAAAAGGGTGCCGGAAAGGGTAACCACAATAATCAAAATAATAAAACAAACATGGACAAAGAATTGCAGCAGATGCTGACGAGTCTCTTTGGTGAAAATCTTTTGACCCTTTCTGAAGGTCAGGAAGTTTCGACCGAGCTGGCTCTTTCCCAGATTAAGACTCTGGTACAGCAGAACAAGGACTTTGCTGAGGCAGTCGAGGCAAAGAACAAGGAGATTCAGACTCTCACGGAAGAGAAGACCAATCTCGAGAAAGACCTCAAATCGTACAAGGAGGCAAAAGAAAACTGGGATGGCCACATCCAGATTTTCCGTGAGGAAACGGTGGCAGCCTACAAAAAAGTTTCCGGAGAAGAGAACGTAGACTCGAACATCCTGGCACTTCTGGAGAATGAGGGAACTACGATGGAAACTCTCAAGGCTCTGCGTAAGACATATGACGCCCAGCTGGAAGAGAAATTCCCGATGCACTGCAACCACTGCGGCTCTCATGACGTGGGCCGTGCTTCTTCTATCAATCCCGAAGAGGACGAGGAGAAGAACCAGGCTCCAAAGTCCACTCGTGACGTAGCTCAGACTCTGGCAGACCGGAAACTCCGGGGCGAAATCAAGAAATAAAACTGAAGAGTAACTTAAACATTAAATTAAATTATGGCAGACTTACACAAAGTGGGTGGACGAACCCCACAGGCTGTGATTTACAAAAGTGAATCGCACAAGCTTCATCAGGCATTTCCGGTAAAGGACGGTGACACCATCGCTCAGGGTCAGCCGGTAAAACTCAACACCGATGGTACCATCTCTCCGTATACCGGAGCTGAAGGTGAAGTATACCTCGGTATCGCTGTTAACTACAGCAAGTACCCTGCATACCCTGCAACGGCAGCTGGGGTAGAAGTAACCGTAATAATGGAAGGATTTGCCGTCATTCACGGTATCGCAAAGGATAAGATTACAACGACTGGATATGTCCAGACTGACGGTACTCTGGATGCCAGTGGTACGTATCCCAACTTCTCACCCTCGACAAGCGGTGCTGAAACCAAATTCATTGCCATCAACGAGGCTGAGGTGGACGACCTGGTACAGATTCTGGTAAAATAACTGAAAACATAAATTCAATATGGCAGAAAAAACTTTAACTCGGGAGCAGTACTTAAAGGAGCTTCCCGAAATCGTAAAGAACATGGATGGCTTCCGACAGGGAAGCAACAAGAGTCTCCCGGTGGACATTCATTTGGGAGATATGCTCCAGGAGAAATACGGCATAACTCAGGAGGACTACTTCAAGGCAGTGGGATTCAATCCCAAAGTTGACACGATGGAGAACATCTACTCGATGCCGAATCCCGAACTGCGCTGGCTCGTGCCGGAGATCGTCCGTGAGGCAATCTACCTGGGTATGCGAGAGGCTCCGTTCTATCCCAACATCATAGCTTCCGACCAGCCTATCAACGGGCTGACCGCTATCATGCCGCTCGTCAACATGTCCGACGCCAACCCTGCCAGGGTGAACGAGGCTGAGACCATTCCTCTTGGTACCGTATCCTTCGGCCAGAAGTCGGTCAACCTCTTCAAAATCGGCAAGGGTTTCAAGGTTACCGACGAGGTACGTAGCTACGTATCGATGGACGTCATGGCTATCTTCCTCCGTGACTTCGGCGTTCAGCTGGGTTATGCCATGGATGCACTGGCAATGGATGTCCTCGTCAAGGGTAACAAACTGGACGGTTCCGAGTCGGCCCCGGTTATCGGCGTAGGCGATACTGCAAAGGGAATCCAGTATCGTGACCTCCTCCGGGTATGGATTCGGGCATCCCGTATGGGCCGTCAGTTCCGTACCATTATCGGCGGCGAAGAGCAGGCACTCGACCTTCTCGACCTTCCGGAGTTCAAGCTGCGTTCGTCGGGTACTACCGATGCCCGCCTGAACCTGAAGACCCCGGTTCCCAACTCGGCAGACTTCTACATTCATGGCGGAACTCCGGCAAACGAGGTTATGCTCGTAGACCCGGCAGCTGCCATGATTAAGCTGACTGCAAAACAGCTCATGCTGGAGTCGGAGCGAATCGTATCGAACCAGACCGAGGCTATCTATGCTTCGCTGACGACCGGTTTCTCGAAGATGTACCAGGATGCTTCTATCCTCATCGATGCCACGAAGGACTTCGCAACTAGTGGATTCCCTGACTACATGAACGTAGACAACTACCTGACCGGTATCATCGAGTAACCTTCATAACTCAAACCTGGGAGCGGTATAATACCGCTCCCTTTAATCAATTTAACTATGGCAAGTCCCAAGTACATAAAACTTAATCCGAAGGCCAGTATCTTCTACGACCAGGCTTCCAAGATTAAGGTTCTCCGTAACGAAGTTGTGGAGATAACCGAAAAACAGTTCAACACTCGAGTAATCAAAGCAGCTATTGCAAACGGTTACCTTCAGGAAGCTAAGGCAGACGAGTTCAAGGCCGGTGGTGCAAAGGTTAATCCCCCTGCTCCTAAGAAGGAGGTAGACCTGGAAGCCGTTAAGAAGAAGTTCGAAGACCTCGCTGAGGCAGAAGAGGCTCCAGAGAAAATCAAGGAGCAGTTCAACACGGAAGAGCTGAAGGCCCTGGCCATCTCCCTGGAGATTGAGCCCGAAGAGGGTGATACCAAACTCGACCTGGTGAATGCTATCCTCGATGAGCTGAAGGACGAAGACGACGAGTAAGCTATGGAGATGGTAGATTTCTTATCTACCCAAGTTGGACTCAATGCAAGGTTCAGGGCATTCGCTGATGAACTACCCCGTAGCTTTACCATAGAGTGGACATTTGGTGATGGGGAGAGAGAATCACATGTAGGTGTGGCAACTGCTTCCCATCTTTATAAAACTCCTGGTAACTACGTTGTCAAGGTAACCATAACCAACAACGTAGGCGGAGCTAACTTTTCCAAGTCAAGAGTCATTGGAGTTAGTGATAAGGTAAATACCCAGCTGCCTGGCAGTATCTATGAGCTGATTGATACTTATATCCCTGAGGATATCTTCGGTAAACTTTCTCTTCAAGAGAAGCAACCGTTTATTGAAAAATGGCAGCTGTATATTCAGCCGCTAGTAAATCACGAAGTACCCATAGAGGAATTTAATAATGAGTTGTATTATGAAGCTCTAGAAAACCAGCTAATTATGGAATTGGCAGCCTATGATTTCATGGTTGTACGGATTTCATTGATGGTTGGTGCTACTGCAGAATCCGTTAAGGAGAGTAACTCATCCTCAAGTTCTGAATCCGGATCATCAGAGTCAAGCCAAGGTTCAGGTGAAGTTAAACGAATACAAACAGGTCCAACTGAGGTAGAATTCTTCAACGATACCGACTCTGAATCTAAAACCTCATCCAATGTTATTAAAGCAATGCAACCCGGCGGAGTTATTGATATACTCAAACAAAACCTATGTATGCTTGCTGAAAGACTTTCCATCTATCTACCCATTTGCCGTACGGTGAAGAAGGTAGTAGTTCCCAAAGTAGTTAACCACCGGAGGCCAGGACCACTCGATGGCCCAGACCCAGGCTTCCCCGTAAAGAAGTAGGGTATGGCACGGAGGAAAAGAATTACAAAAGGAGTATGGGACAGATACAAGGCCATTGTAAATGACTTTGTTGAAGTGGATGCAGGAAAACAACCTCTAATCTGGTTAAAGAGATTTGACCAGATTCTGTCTTACGGTGAAGATGTTGGTAATAACTACGAACCGTATTTTCTGGATGGCTTAATCCAGTATAACTATATAAGAACATGGCCTTCATTAAAAGAGACCGTCTCGGGTGAACTGGACGGTATCAATATCGTGTTATACGTAACCAAAAGGTCACTGGAAGAGAATGGACATATAACCAAAGAGGGATATTGGAACTTTGACTGGGCTCAGGATAAGTTTGTAATCAATGGTAAAGTATATTCTCCAACCGGTGATACTCAGGTTGCTCAGGCACATGATGAGGCTTTGCTCTTCTTTGTTGTACTGAAGAGAGAAACTCCGGAGGAAACGAAAAGGATACTCTCCTATATGGAGAACATCGATAAGTACGTAGAGCTGACCAAATACATTCTTGAACTGAGTGAAATAAATCATTACGAGGATGAAACCACAGTAAAGACCAATACGACTTTCAAAGTGAAACCCAAATAAAAAAAAAAATGGCCGACGTAAAACAGAACGGTGTAGTTGTCACCCCGTCGAAAGGTTCTGGTGATACTACTCTCCAAGTAAAAGCCGAAACCGTTAACCGTGGTAATCGTGTAGTTCAAATTGCTAAATTCGAAGTAGAAGGTGCTGGTGTTGCTGAGAAGAAACAGTTCGTAGCAAGCCATCTCCCCGCAGGTGAGTTCATCGATTTCGATAACACTAAGCCTGCGGTAGACAAGGGTGGTGGTGTTATTACCTTAACTGGTAAGTCCAACTCCCAGAAGATTACCTTCGGGAAAGGTAGTGGAGATATCATCGGTGCCAGTCTCACGGCAATCAAGTTCACTGCAAACGGAGTCGAAGCTACAAGCGGTACTAATATCCCGGGTGACCCGGGTGCAAAAGCAAAGTACAGTTTCAGTTTAACTCTGACTGCAGCAGGGAATGAAACCATCCAATCCCGTACACAGCAGATTATTGCAACGGCAAACGGTGGTCAGAAGGCAACGGCCACTCTGACCCAGACAGCTGGTGACCCATTCATCGAAGTTGCACCGACCAAAATCGATGTGCCTCAGGATGGTTCGGTAGTTCAGGTCACTGTGGACACCAACACTACATTTACGGTTACTCCAACAAATTAATAGGACTAAGGAGTCTTGGTATAGCAGGGTGGGATATCTCTGCTATACCCCTAAATTTAACCTTTAATGTATGGCAAAAATTACTATACCTTGGAATGATGGTTCCGGTGATAGCTTTTACATTGACTACACTGGGATAGAAGGAAGCTCTGAATCTCTTATAACTTCTGATACAAACCTAACCGGAGTAGAAAGAAGGAAAACACTGGTATTCAGGACCACAACTGCAAATGTAGGTACTGCACAACAGGCGGAAGCTTACCTAACAGTAGTTCAAAGAACTGATAGCTTGATAGTTGCTATGTTCAAAGGTGTAGTATCTATCTACAATGACAAGAAGGCAGGTTACAAAATAGACGAAGCTAAGTACCTAAGGACACAGCTTGGGGGTTACATGAAAACTTTAGAAGACGAGAAAATATAATTAAAAGAGGAATAAGATATGGCAGAATTTCATGAGATTGGTAGTTCTCAGTTTACTGAGGTAACTCCAGCCGGTACTGAACAAATTCAGATATCAGCCACACAGAAAACTACTCTGCGGAAGATAGCTAATCTTTTCAAGGCTATGTCTGCAGCCTTAACAGGGTTCACCCCTCTCGATAAAGGAGCTCCGAGTATAAATTCAAGCTCCACCATACTTCAGGCATTCCAAGCTCTGTATCAGTTGGTGGGTTCTGCAAAAGTAAAGATACTCGGTAATAATGGGTCTACTCCCGGATTTGTATCCTGGTCGGGTACTACTTGTTATGGTATTCTGTTTGATACCACCGGTGAACAAGTGTACATCAGGAACGGTTGGAAAATAAGCAATCCTTCAGAGCAAACTGATGCTCAGTGGATAGCTGCTATAAAAGCCGGTAAGGCCATTAAATTTGGTAGCAGCGTAAGTATAGCTGACTTAAGAATATCGGGTTGGTCGGATATTACTAAGTATGATGATGTCCAATACCCTTACATTATTAATGGGGATACTCTGATAGATGCTCTGAGGAAGTTACAGTGGATGACTGGTAACAACACCATTAAGACCTTTGGTAGTGTTTATGGAGTAGGTATGATGTGGTGGGATGGGGATGCTCAAGCTGACTTATTCACGGCTTTCTACTTCAACATAGAGACAAGTAGGTTGTATATCATTTTTAAAAATAAATTCACTGGTTTAGGTGTACAGTCTACCGATGACCAAATTATAAGCTACATTGAATATAATGGATCTAGTATACACCTAAGTCATGATTACCAGGCTCCTATGACATATACCAGTATTTCTTCACCGTCTTTAACTATCCAGGGTAGCTCAAGCGTTTGGTATACGGGTAGTAATAATCCAAGTGTAACTGTCGATGGTAGTTCGTTTAGTGGGAAAAAGCCTACGGCATGTTTTATATGCCCATATAAGATAACTCCAAGCTTTAGAGCCTCATCAAATACAATATTACACCTTAAACTGACCTCCTCCAGTGATAGTCCCATTTCAGGTTACCGTGTGTATACTCTGTATTGTCATGTCATAATACCTACAAGTAAAACTTCTAGGATAGTAGACAATACTAAAAGTCACATTTTTATAAACTTCGACTGGTATAAATAAACTACATACCACATGAAAATCTCAAAACTTGGCTGGTTATATATCGGCCTGCTTATTGTATCGGTAATAATTTTCTCCTGTATCTGGCGATGGCTGGATAATGGGCTGGTAGCATTCCTGCTCATCATATACCCGATAGCATATTTCATTGCTGGGTACTTTGCACATTATCTCAAGATAAAAGCAAAGGCTGACGCAAAGGAGAAATAGGCAATGTCTAGTATCCTAAAAGAACATTCCCATAAAACTAAGTTGGGCAAGTTCTTGCATACTCTGGTACATATCTTTTTGTATATTTGGCAATTACCACAAAACTTTGCCGGACTTATATACCGGATAGTTCTAAAAGGTGAGAAAAGAAGCCTTAAACAAAGAAACACTGCTTTCTATGTGGCTCCCACAATGAATGGTGGTGTAAGTTTAGGAAACTACATCTTCCTTTCAGAGAAGTCCGGATTAAAAGAACCGGTATATGACCACGAGTTTGGCCATTGTATACAATCCCGAATTTTGGGTCCATTATATCTACCAACGGTTGGCCTATGTAGTGGCTTGCACTGCTTGTTCCACAACAGTGCTAATAACTACTACGACTTTTGGACAGAAAAATGGGCAAACAAACTCGGGGGAGTAGAAGGATATGCTGGTGAGTTCCATTATCACAATGATGGTGTAATCAGAACTGCATATACAGAACTGAAAGCTTTTTACGGTAAACATTTTTAACAAATGGCAAGGAAGGTTGATATCACATTTCCCAAAGTATCTGACCTTGTTATTCAGGTAAAGCTCAATGGTGAATGGCAAAAGGTAGAATCCTTAGTCAGTAACCTTGGGCCAAGTATGCAGAGTGGATATGATAAAGCCGTGAGTAAATTCTCACGCAACCTCCTTGCAATCGTAAAGAAGTCACTAACTTTGGGAATACCACCAGTAGGTGGAGGAGTAACATGGCAACCATTGGCTCCTTCAACCATCGAAAGGTATGGACAACACCCAATCTATAACCTGACTGGCCTGTATTCCAGGTCAGTTGGGTTGTTTAGATATAAATCGAAGGTTCTAATAGGATTACCCCTAGGAATCAGACGCTCTTCACAGAAGAAGCTAACTATGAACCAACTAGCCATAATGTTGGAATTCGGTTCCAATGATGGTAGGATTCCACCCCGGCCCGTGTGGGCACCATCTCTCAAAGCCGCTGGTGGTAAGAATAAGCTCAAGCAACTTATCCTAACGGAGATACGTAAAGAACTTAAAAAGTATGGTGTAAGACCCAATCAAGTAAAATGGTAAATTCTCAGGAAATTATAGAGAGGTCCATATACGTGGCCTTATTAAACATGGCTATAAGGTTGGGCTACACTATAAACCCAGAAGACTATCTCCCAACAAGTGAAGCGAATGCAAAACGCTTCCAGGAAGACCTCAAAAAGATTACCGATGATAAGGGTTTCTACGTCGGTATATTTGGAGTGGGTAATAACCACTCCAGAGGTATTAAAGAAACCCCTCGTATCGTAGTTGATTCAGAAGGATTTTATCCTGGAGATATCGGACTACCGAAACAGATAATCGAGAAAGAAGAGGGCATAGGCTACACTGCAACAGAAGTAGCCTTTGAAACCCTATCACAATACATGAACATACGGCTGTGTGCACACTCTGCAGAACACATGAGATTGTTGCATCAGATTATGTTCTGGGCAGTTCCTCAAAGAGGCTACCTAAAACCCTACGATGAGCCAAAGTTTTTATTCACGGGGAATATATTCCTCCGGATAGTTAATTTTTATAACATGCCGGATTGGGATAACGGGTTAATGGAAAAGGTATACCAATTTGAAGTACAGGATTGCCTCTTAGAGGGAAATACTCCCCCAGAGGTAATTACTCCAATAAAAGATATTTCTGTGCTTCTAGAAAATGCCGATTACACTCTGAAGGTTCCCAAAGAACCCGACCCCCCCTCTACCACCTATCAATAAAGGTTCATACTTTAAGGTTAGTTGGGGTGGCTTCTTTGAATATGCTAACTAATCAAAAGTATGACTAAAGAAGAGTTAAAAAACCCAATAACGGAAGTTGTTAGGAAAAACGACATGAGGAATCGTCATGGTAAAAACCTCCATATACTCCTGGGTATTTTGGATTATATAGATTCAAATATATCTTCTTATGATACCGATGGCAATGTAGTATCGAAAAAAAAAGAGGTTCAAACTGTTAGGTACTGATGAGAATGGTGATATTTATCTACTTATTGCCTTAAACCGTTATCCTAGCGAAGACGGTAGTAATAAATATGCTACCGAGGTAGGTTCTACTAAAATACATCTGACTCTGAATACCGGTGAGGAATCTAAATAGGGTAACAAGGTTCAGGTAGATACTCCAAGTGGAGAAAAAACTCTGGTATATTCAGAGGAGACCCCAAGAATAAAGAATTCAATTAACCTTAATCAATAACAATATGCCACAGACTCCAAGAGTTAGGTTCAACTTCAAGAACCTAAATGTACAATCGAGTGTGCCTCTGTTGGGCGTAATCAACATGGTAGCTCGTACTACCAAGGGCCCGTTCGAAGACCCTCAGGACCTGATTTCAAGCCCCTCACAGTTCGCTCGCATCTTCGGTTCGGAAATAGTTCCGGATGGTTCGGTATCGAACATACTTAAAGCCCTTGAAATGGGTGCAAAAGTCCGGGTATCCCGAGTAGCTGGTAAGGGGGCTACTTACGGATGGGCAAAACCCATGACTGTAACTAGGTCAGAGGGACGGGCAGTACCTTCGGTAACTGTTCCTGACGGGTCTTCAGTAATCTCTATAGTAATCTCCGACCCGAGTGGTGCTGAGAACAGCCTGACTATGCACATGGCTATCCGTACTAAGGAAGCAGGTTCCCCGGTATTGGATTATACGGGATTAAATCTCAACCGTCCTTTCTATCTGAAACTGAATATGTCCACGAAACCAACTCTCCGTGCAAGCATTATTCAGTACGGTGCAAGGGATGAAACCTCCAATGTACCCACTTCTGACAGCATACTTAATGAAATGCTGTTCTTCTCGGCTGTATCTGCAAACACCACCGAGGGAGTAACTAACCCCTCTATCAACGTGAATACTCTCCAGAACTTCCTGGACAATGCTCCTAATATTACCTTCGAAGCCATTAAGGGTAAAGAAGGAGATGGACAGGGTACTATGAAGAGCCTGGCTACCGGTATCCAAACAATGGAAGATATCATATCTATTCTTCGTCAGTTCTCTAATTGGAACTCGATGATTACTATAGGTAAGATTACTTCCGGAACTGTAGGTGCCGATGAACCCAGTGATTCAAATGTATACATGGAATGCTCGGAGGGTAGTGCAGGTACAACTCCTACGGCTAATGAGTGGCTTTCGGCTTATCAGGCCAGCAAAGCTTACTACGAAGCATACTCGGTAATCCTTTCCCATATCCATCAGCATCTGCCTGATGACTACACAAAAGTGTATATATCGGTAGGAACTGATGTTCACAATACGTTCGAGAACATGCTGTATGTGGAGGTACCGAAATATGCTCAGGGCACTCGTACACCAGCCACGGTAGCAGAGACTCTCTCTGCTCTGAAAGCTCTGGTGCAGGCTATCGGGGCAAAGAAGGAAGTAGCATACTTCGGCGGTGGTATCAAGTACTACAACGAAAACGGTTCTCTCCAGAAATGCGATGTACTTGGTTCGGTAGCCGGACTGGATGCAACATGTGCTTCTACCTACGGACCGTGGTACTCATTCTCCGGTATGAATCGTGGTGTAATAACCTCGGCACTCGGTCCGGTAATGAAGAACCTCGGAGGTCCTGCTGATGTAGATACTCTTAACGAGTTCGCTCAGTGGTACATGAACCTGTTCGTAATCAAGAACACTCGTACTCAGGGTCAGCGAACTATGCTTTGGCATGGTTTCACATCTAATCCGGTGGATGATTCCGAGAAATTCATTTCCATTGTACGTCTCAACTTGTATCTGAAGAAGAATCTCCGGCCTATTCTGGAGAGCTACATCGAAGAGCCAAATACCTTCGAGTCGTGGAAAAGAATATACCACGAAGCAAAGGATATTCTGGATGACCTGCAAACCCGCAATGCCATTACCTCATACGAGTGGCTGGGTGACCAGGATGCTCAGAGCTACGAAGACCTTCAGGTTAACAACGAGGCCGATGTCCGCCATGGTAAGTACAAGGCTCAGCTGAAGTACAAAGAAGTTGTTCCAATGCAGGACATCGAAATGGATGTCATCATCGACATTGCTATGAATAAGAGCACCGGTGAAATATCCATCTCTGCCCAGTAAAACTAACCAATAAATAAGATAATACTATGGCAGGAGCTAAAGTAAAAAACCCGAGGAAGAAGTTTTTATGGCAAATCATATTTGTCAAGCATCCAATAAACGCATTCCTCTTTCAGAAGGTGGGTATTCCCGAAATCAGTATTGAACAGGTATCACACGGGGATGTAAACTACGATGTAAAAACAGGCGGCCGGGTATCTGTGGGAAACCTAACTGCTTCAAAGTTGGAAACAACTTCGGGCTCTGATACCTGGTTATGGGACTGGCTGATGTCGGTTCAGGATATGCTGCTCGGTGGAGGTTTAACCCCAAGCCAGTATAAGGAAACAGTACTCATCAACGAGCTGGCCGAGGATGGCGTATCTATCCTTAACTCTTGGACTTGTACCGGAGTATGGCCTTGCAAAGTAAATGGACAGGACTTAGACCGAATGAGTTCGGACAACACTCTGGAGGAACTTGAGTTCTCTGTAGATACTTGCGAGAAACTGTAATAAGTTAATCACCAAGGGAGAGCTCTGCAATGAACTCTCCCTTTTTTCGTTATCAAAGATTATATTAATCGGAATACACTTAACAACTCAACAACATGGAAGACCAAACCCTTTACGGTAAGAAATTTACCTTCAAACTCCCCAGTGGTTACGAAGTAACCATAAGGGAACAGAATGGAGAGGATGATGACATCCTCTCAAACCCTGTAGATGCCAAAACATTTATGAACATATCTAAGTTCATTTCTGGTATCGTAACTGACACAGACATTACAGCAAATAGATTGCTGAGTGCAGAGGATGTACAGAAGATGCCCTCACTTGACCGGTATGCAATCATGTTGAACTCACGAATCTTCTCATTGGGCAAGATTCTTGATTTCAGTTATGATTGGGAAGGCCCAGCAGAGGGTCAGGTACGAACCCTAGATTACGAAGTAGACCTTCAGGAAGAGTTCCTCTTCGACTACGGTACAATCCCAACTATGGAAGAGATGGAAGCAAAGCCCAATGCAATTCCTTTCTATCCGGTACCAAAGCAAAGCAAGGGTATTCAGATAACTACCAAAAGCGGTAAAGAGCTTTGCTTCGACCTACTCAGTGCAGAGGGTGAATCCTATGTAATGAATCTTCCAGCAAAGGAGAGAACGAAGAATCAGGAACTGGTTGCACGTAACCTCCAACTGAAGGTGGGAGAAAACTACGAGCCGGTAAAGAACTTCCGACTCTTTTCTTCTCAGGATATGATGGATATCCGTTCTGCAGTCAAAGGCATGGACCCCGTATTCAACGGTACTACTCAAATCGAGGACCCGGAAACGAAACAGAGAATCATGGTACCGGTAATGGCTGTGGATAATTTTTTCTACCCCAGGGAGAGCTAGAGGATGTATATTTATACATAATAAAGGCAAAGATTAGTATTGACTTTAATACTCTAGCAAAACTCCCCTGGCGGCGCAGGAAGAAATTTATAGAAGCCGCCTCCAATTATTATGAACAACTTGAAAAGGAGATGGTCCATTCTTAGGGCCCTCTCTCTTTTGTTCGTTAAATCTGAAACTATATGGCTTTTACAAGTGGTAGTCCTTCTGCAGGACAACTCGAGATAGGCGTAGCTCTTGTCCTTCAGGATAGGTTTTCAAATCAGGCAAGAGAAGCCAGCTCGGTTATACGAGGTTTACATAGGGATGCCAAAAATGCTGTACAGGCTAACTTAACTGCAGTTCAGTCGTACGCTAACATGGCAAGTGGTGTAGCTAACTCAATTGTGTCAACGTTAACTACTACCATTGAGACTGGAGCAGACTTCATTGACATAATGACTACCGTAGGTGCTATCTCGGGAGCCACCGAAAACCAAATCTCTGGGTTATCAGAAACAGCTCAGACATTGGGTTTAAGGACCATGTTCATGTCAAGGGATATAGCTTCAGGTATGAAATACTTGGCAATGGCCGGTAATGATGCAAATCAGATTCAGGAAATTATATCTAGTGCTGCTGTGATGGCCAATGCTACCGGCATTGAATTGGGAGGTAAAGGAGGTACTGCCGACTTATTAACCAATATCATGAAGACCTTCAAACTTGAGGGTCAACAGGCTGCTGATATAGTTGGTGACCAGCTTACTAAAGCTGCCATGGCATCCAACGTATCAATGACTGACTTAGCTGAGTCAATCAAATACTCGGCTGCATCGATGGTAACTCTGAAACAACAGTTACCACAAGTAGCTGCAATGATTGGTACCTTAGGTAATGCAGGTATACAAGGTTCCATGGCAGGTACTTCTATACGAAATATGGCTGACTACCTGACCCAGTCTATAACCAACCCTAACTTCAAAGGAGCTAAAGCCCTGGCAAAACTGGGACTGGGTAAACAGGACTTTGTAGATGCTAACGGAGACCTTCAGGACTTTGCTGTCATATTGGAAAAGATTAGTACAGCTACTCAGGATTTATCTACTGTAGACCAGAATGCTGTATTCAAGAGTATCTTCGGTGTACGTGGTATGCGTGCAGCAGTTGCAATCATGCGGGATACCGAGGGTTACTTTGACCTGCTAAACAAGATACAAAACAATTCTGCCGGGTTTGCTGAAGAGGTAGTGAGAAAACGAATGGAAACTCTTGCAGGTAAGATTGATATTGTTCAGTCTGCTGCAGAGAACCTTATGACTACCTTTAGTGAGGCACTTGATAAGAATCCTATAATAATGGGATTCCTCGATATGGTTGGTTGGGCAATATCTCAACTCCGAGATTTGATGGCAACTCCTTTCGGACCTTGGATAGCCGGATTTGCTGCTATTGCGGCTGTCGGGTTAAAGATAGGTTCTATCTGGATGGGACTAAGAGCTCGTTGGTTATTACTCAACGGAGACTCTCAGGTTTCATTCAGAACCATGGTAAGACTCATGATAGGGGGATGGAATCAAGCCACCATATCTGCTCAGGGTTATCTCAACATTGAGAGAGCTATCATGGCTCAAAGGGAAGCTGGTATTAGGGCAAGTGCTGCAACCGTGGCTGCTATTGGAGGTATGCCTGTTTACTACTACAATGGCAACACTCCAGCAAAAATGGGAGCTAATGGTAGGTATTATGCAAATACTGGTAGAGGAGCTTCTGGATGGACTCCTGTACCGGCAGCTATGGTAACTACTACTGATGCAAGTAAGATGACCCGTAGTCTTATGGGAGGTGCTGGAGCTGCAGCTGGTGCTGCATCCAGAGGTGCTCTTGCTTCTGTAGGCAGAGGATTACTCGGATTCGGTTCAAGAATAGTAGGCTTATTGGGTGGTCCACTTGGATTAGCTATCACAGGTATATCCATATTCGGACCAATGATATACAGTGCTATCAAAGGTAATAAGTCTGCTCAGGATGAAAATACCAGGGCTACAAATGACTTAGCATCAGCCATCAAAGCTACCCGAGAAGGATATAAACAAAAGGATAATCTTCAAATGCTAACTATACAAGAGATGAGATGGTTAGTGCAGACTCTCGGATTATATGCTGAAAGACTCAATCAACGAGATAATAAGGGTACTCACTTAACTATCAATATGGATGGTAAGAAGTTCCTTGAGGAGTATCTCGGAGATAGGGATGCAGAAATAAATGTAGCAGCTGGAGTAAACTAAACAATTATGGCATCACTCATAGGAAAGCCTGTTGGAAAGGTAGCTCAAGAAATAACAGAACTTGAGCAGGGGAGAATATTCCAATCTCCCCTTAATAAGGTATGGAGAGCCCTGATACTCATTAACAGGGCTACTTCTCCAATGGCTAAGGCAGAACCAAATAAACTTGGAAAAGTATATGATGCTCAAAATGCACATGTAGCCAGGGAAGGTTCTTATTCATTAGCTCAAACTCAAAGCGAATGGTATCAAAACATAATTGCTGCAAAGACAGCAGGTATTAACCCCGATGAAGTACTTAAGGCTAAGTCTGTAGATTATACCATAGCCAACAAGTTTACTTCGGAACTCATTAAGAACGATATTGTAATTGCTAATTTGAATGTATCACCTGCAATCAGTTTAGTAATTCAAAATCGTCCTGACAGATTGAGGGTAGAGCCTGCTGCAACTTGGGCAGCAGTTAAATCCATGGGTCGTAACAATCCTTTCTACTTCTACACGGGGGGAGAAGACACTATAACTTTTGATATCTCTTGGTATTCAGTAGATGCGGACCACAGAGATGATGTGGTTAATAAATGCCGACTCTTGGAATCATGGGCAAGAGCCGATGGGTATTCAGCATCACCTCCTACATTACGTATCCAGTGGGGTAATTCGGGGTTATTCGAAGATGACCTCTTCATACTGGCTGCAGCTCCTTATGAGCTGACTCACTTCCAGAATGCTTCTCGTATGATGAGGAGGTACGATAATGACCCAGATACCGGCCAGAGGATAACTAATACGGTTAGCCAACCTTATAATCTTAAGCTATTACCTAACTGTGCAACTCAAACCCTCACTTTCAAAAGGGTAACTAAGAACAACCGAACCTGGGAGGAAATCATCCCTGCTAGTAAGTTGCAATATACTCCTGGAGTAATTATAGATGGTGGGGAGGTAGATTCTCTAGAAAATTCCGATACCGAGAGAATAGGCACACAAAATTAAATTATTATATGGTAACTATTCCTGGAACAAGTCCCTATGAGGACAGTTATGTAATAAAGTTTCCTGATGGGGATATATCCCTGGAAAGAAATATCTCATCCATATCTTCTGACCATATAATCCATTCGGTACTGGAAGGAGAAACCATACAGAACATTGCTTTCAAGTATTATGGAGATTCTGGGATGTGGGGAGTCATTGCAGATGCCAATGATATACTAAATCCTTTTGAAGACCTTCATGCTGATATGGAGTTAATCATTCCTAATTATGGAGGATAGCAAACCCATTCTCGTAAACGGTAATGGTACACCATACCTGGCTATATTCGATGGGGCAGGTTCTCCTATTATGGATGAATTCAATGGTCTGCCCATCGGTATGGAAGTCGAGAACTTTAACTACAAATATACTGAAGGTAAAGGTGACAAAGGTAAGTTTACTATAGTAACTGACTTTGTAGGAATTGTAGACCATCCCTCTCTACAATTCAAGATGCCTTTGAAGATACAGTGGGGATGGATATTCAGCGATAGCTCTTTCAAATCCGGTCCTGTAAGATTAGTGAATGTAAAGAGTCATCAAATAGAATTCACTCCTGAGGGGGTAAAGTTTACCATAGAGTTTGCAGATGCAAAAATGTTCTTGGAAGCTGAGCCTTCTAAGTTTGTGGGCAATAAAACTGAATATCTGGATGTCTTTAAGGAGTTAGCACTCGGTAAGATGCCGTTAATAGTGACTGACTATGCAGAGAAAGCTGGTACGGCTTTGGTGATAACCGATAATCAACCTTGTGATGGCAAAACAGAGCAACGAGAAAAGTAAGCCTTGCTTACCTTGCTATATGAAAATACAAAGCTCCGAGAAATTGGATGATGGGTTGGTAGGGGTAAACATACTTAAGCTATCCCCGGAGAACTTATCTAAACCAGCACAGGACCCAGACAGATATAAGTTGAGAACGATACCGGCTACATTCGCAGAGGGTACTGCAATTGTGGGTTCGGCAACCTTCTTAAACAAATACTCTCAGTTAGTGGGCATAGCTAAAGCCATGTCTGGTGGTCCTAACTTTGTGGACACTCGTGATAACCAAGTAGAGATACATAATGGTAAGCAATCCGGTAAAGCTGTATTTGTATATACCTATGCAGGTGGAACCGGAGAATTGCTTGAGTTCAGGGTTCAAACTAAATACGTTCAAAGTATAGAAGCTGGTAAAGCCTCAAGTGTTGACCCTGATACTAAAACTATTGAAACAGACGTAGTACAATGTGTACCTACGAATGATGACCCTTGTAAGCCAGATGCTTATGTAAGAGAGAACAAACCTGACCTTCTAAGGTTCCAAAGGGATGTAACTCGTATAGCAAAAGTTGAAAGGGCTGTAGTACCCAGTACATCGGTATGTAGGGAGATAAGGAGTACTACTCCAAAACCCCCGGTATATGAATCCATTACTGATGCTCAGCAGAAGATAGCTTCAAATCCATCTTTAACTAAAGAGGAGGTAAAAGCATACAACTCTCAGCTTGAGTCAGAGTGGAAGAAGTATCTGGATGGGTTAAAGGAATTTGAAGATGCCATACGTTCGGGTAAAACCGATGTAGGACTTCCCCAACCTCCAGATGAGGTATCTGACTTTGTAATCAAGAGGAAGGTAAGAGTATTACTCAATCCTCATGACTATGTGCCCGAGAAATACAAATACCTGTATGGTGGTAACAAAGCTTTCTGGAAAATGGGATTCCGAGCATTGGAGGAAAGAAGTGATATAACCATCATATACCCAGCTAACGGTAAGTACAGTCCAGGTAACAACTACGGTACTCCCGGTGATAAAGTGCTTGCTGAAATGGTGGTTGAGATACAAGTACCAGGTGTACGAGTAGTATCAGATCCTTTGTTTGCAACTCTTGGTGACTTCATGGCCAATGATATCATTGAGTCAGTAAACAGTCAGATTAAATCTAAGGCTAAGTTTGTTGGTAACCCCAACATGAAATCTTCTCAGATTATCGAAATTAAGAATGTAGGTCAAAGGTATTCTGGAGATTGGTATGCTAAGGAGGTAGACCATAGCTTCGATACTGCCGGGTATTTTACCGAGGTTACTTTCGAAAAGAAATCTCGAAACTCTATACTGAACAAGATATCTACTTCTGTCAATATGCAGGAGGTATTCCAGAAAGCCCATGATGTGGCAGAGGAATCTTACACTACAGATGCTTGGAAGATACCGAGTCAAATCAAAGCAGCGGTGGAGAAATACAGAGAGTCATCCTGGAAGAAGGGTGAGAAAGAAAATCCCAGAAGAGCTGGTCGTCAGATTGTGGTTCAACAGGATGCCGATAACCCAGCTGACTACCAAATCTTTGAGGCAAACACTGACTTTCAAGTAGGTAGAAACATAAGTCCTAAAAAACAATGACCTTATACGAACTAATTCAGCAGAGAGGTATAGAGGCAATCGGTAGGTTCTACTCTACATATCGAGGGGTTGTTATAACCAATGATGACCCGGACTCTCAGAATAAGGTATGTATATATCTGCCCAGTATTTTGAGGGGAGTGGAGGTATGGGCATATCCAAAGCACCAGCAAGGTGGACCTGGTTCAGGGTTTAAGTGGTTATCTCCAAGAGAGGGTTCTATAGTATATGTAGAATTCGAGAATGGAGACCCAAGACACCCACTTTGGTCTTATCATGGTTGGGCAATAGGTGAAATGCCAGAAGAACTTAACAAGCCTCATGTACTTGGGTTTATAACCCCAAAAGGTAATAAGATTATACTGGATGAAAGTGAAACGGGAGTATTAACTGCAATAATCCAACAGGATATTGTTGTTAAAGCTCTAGAGGGCAACATAAACGTCGATGCGGAGCAAATTATAATGCAGAGCGGGGAAGTTGGTATTCCCGAATCCACTTCAGTAGTAGAAAGGATAAACACTATAGAGAAAGACATCAATAACCTTAAACAGGTATTCTCATCCTGGACTCCAAAGCCTCAGGATGGAGGTGCTTCTCTAAAAGCCTCTGCTTCATCCTGGTTTGGAAGTCAACTAATTGAAACCAAGGTGGAGGATATCGAGAGTGAAACAATTAAACAACCTAACTAATGGCAAACTATAATCAACTCAACACAATTGGTAGTGGTGCTTATTTCCCGGTAAAGCTAACTCAGGCTATTGGGAATGATGGTAAACCAGAAACAGTACAGTTGCCTGATGGAAGGACAGTACCTAAAATTGGGTGGTATATATTGCAGGGGGATGTAGCTTTGATAAAGCAGAATCTAACCGCAATACTCACCTATCAAATCGGTCAAAGATTCCGACAAGAAGATTTTGGTTCTCGAACTTGGGAATGCCTTGAAGAGCCTAACACAAGTGCCCTTAATCTGATGATTAAGAACTTTGTAAAGGATGGCATAGCAGCTTGGGAACCTCGAATAACTGCTCTTAAGGTATTTGCTCTGAAACCCACTAAAGAGTCCATACGACTCTTGATATATTTCAAGATACAGAACTCTCAGAAGGTAGAAGAGCTGAACTTTCAATATAACTTAAATAACTCAACAACAAATGTCTACTAGCAACCCTTGGCTTACTCCCTTTCAGAGGTCATACAATGACATAAAAGCCAAACTAATTCAATCTCTGAATGAAAGGGTTCCAGAGATTACTGATATGAGTGAGGGTAATATATTTATCCTTACACTCTCAATCTTTGCAGGTATTGCAGAGGTGATACATTACTACATTGATGGTATGGCAAGGGAAGCATTCCTTCCAACCTGTAGAAGGTACTCATCTTTGTATAAACATGCAAAGCTGGTAGACTACCATATCAAATCAGCTATACCATCTTCTGTAGATTTAACGGTATACATGCAAGACGGTAGCCCTTTCCCGGTAGATATATCTGTTCCCCAGAATACCGTTTTTAATTCAAAGGACGGTAAACAATGGATAACTACCAGGAATGTAACTATAGAGAAAGGGACCTACACTTATAAAATTCCGGTAGCTCAAAAGGAGGCAGTTGCCGAAGTAGAACTCGGTACATACACTTCTCATGATATTATCATCACTCTGGGTGATTTGCCTACGGATAAGAAGTATGTAGAAGGTTCTATGGTACTTACCATAGGTGGAGAGGCTTGGACTCTGGTAGATACCTTTGCTTATTCAGGTCCTGGTGATAAGGTATACAAGGTAGAGCTTGACAGTACTCTGAAACCTTATCTGGTATTCGGGGATGGTCAGTTTGGTAGGAAGCCCACCATAGGTTCTCAAATCAAGGGTCAGTACTACCTGACTTACGGTTCTAATGGTAATATTCCGGCTAACCAATTCGATAAAGTGCCAGAAGTGATGACTGATGTAACTTCTGGACTTACTTTGACAAACACTATAGCTGCAACCGGAGGCTCAGATTATGAGGACTTCGATACGTTGAAAGAGCATATCCCACTCAGTATCAAAACTCTCGGAGTGGCCATTACCAAAGAAGATTACGAGGCAATAGCTATGCTTATCGACGGTGTGGATAAAGCCTACTGTAACTACATTTGTGGTAAATATGTAGAGATATACATTACCCCAGATGGAGGTTCCGAAGCAAGCACTGAGCTTATCAACAATGTAAAGCAGAGGATGGAATCTTCTAAGGTACTTACTACCAGGGTAAGTGTATATTCTACACATGCTGCCAAGATATACCTGTCAGCAACTATAACCGGCCGGAAGTCTTTCAAGTCAATAGATATAAGCAATCAAGTGAAGAAAGCTTTACTGGATGCCTATAACTATCAGAACTCTGATATCAACAAACCAGTAAGACAGTCTGACCTGTATGCTCTTATGGATAATCAACCCATGGTTGACTTCCTAACTATAACTGAGTTGTACTTACTGCCTTATCCGATAGCTATAAATATCAACTCACAAAATACCGAGGAGATAGTATCGGTACCCGCTCTAAACATAACCTATTTCAAGATGCTGTCATTTGCTACAGTAACTCCTGAAACAGATTATGAGAACTGTTACATTAAAACAGTAATCGAGGATGGTAATGCTTTCTATCGGATATATGCTAACAAGGACCTTTCAGGAAATGCTTTGTACACTGGCCAGTATGGTAAACCTCTTGAGGTATCCCTGACCAAGTCGAAATTCAGCTTAACCATCAACTTACCGGTTGAGAATGCAAACTATGAAAATGGGACCGTATATCAACTAACTACACAACCAATGGGTAGTGGAGGAAAGCTGGTAGACCTTATCCCTCATAATTACAATATCCCAACTATCAGTTCGGATAACATAACTCTTACAATCAATGAAGTGGTTTAATCCAGCTAAGAGGTTCTTCAGGGATTACATCTTCAGTAACCTATTCGACCATTACTATAAAGCCAATGATACTTATCAGGATTCAGAAGGCAATGGTATATTCGAAAGGTTCATAGATGTATGTTCAGGTTATTTCGATACTGAAGTAATGCCCGATATAGATAATTTCATGGAATGTCTGGATGTGGATAAAGCCAATCCGATATTCCTGAATTATCTTTGGGAATACTTTGGGTTCATCCCCTATGCCTATGGCGTACTTACTAAGGGAGAACCATATACAGAGGAGAATCTAGAGAATTGGGTAAAAGAGGACAGGGGTTTTCCTACCGCTGATTTCCGATTAGTTCTAAGATACGCCATATCTTTATATAAGATACGAGGTACTCGACGGTTTTATGAAATATTAGGCCGATTTTATGGAGTAACCTTTACTCTCACCGAAGTAGATGAAGGAACAAAACAAGCTGTTGCCCAGTCAATAGGAGATGGTTCTGTAAACTATGACACTATCTCTCACTTCGATACTCCATCAGCTACATACGATACCGAGACAGATTGCTGGGAATGCGTACCAATGATTCTCACTATTGGTATACCAAAGGGTCAATGGGACTTTATGTTAAAGAGGGACAAGGAAATTCAGGAACAACTCCTGGAAGAGTGGAAGCTAATGAACCCAGATGCAACTGAGGAAGAGATTCAGGCTGCAAAGGAACAAATAGAATCAGAACATCCCTCTGATTACAGTGATAAGGTACGAGAGACTTTGGTAAACCTTGTCAACAAATACCTTCCAGTAAATGTAAAGTATTTCGAACCAAAAGATAGTTCAGTAGTATTCGAACAAACCTCAGTAATAATCTATATTGTATATGCTTAGTATGCCTCTAATCTCATTTCTATTCTCAACTGCTCAAGAAGACCCTAAGTTGGACCATGCAGTTCAGTCGCTAACCCAATCTTCTATCGAGTTAGCTGAAGCAGCCTCCAACTACGGAGCTCTAAAAGTAATCTTCGGTATCTTCATGGTATTGGTCCTTGTAATGGTAATTATGTTTATATACACTATCTGGAACCTAAACAAGAAGATATCTATAGTATCTGAATCTTCACAACAGGTAGAGGAGTTCTTCGACGGGGCCGCTGATTCTAGGGTGGGTATAACTGAGGCTCAAATACTGATTCGCAGGGAGTTCAATTGTTTGAGCCATATATTAAAATATGCCATACTACGGATAAGATTTGAGAATCACCTAGACAATAAAGAGTCTACAGTAAAGAAAGTAGAAAGCTTAGTAAATAATGAATATTATGAACTATGGGGACTATTCTCCAACTTCACTTGTAATGGTAAATCTCTCTCAAATATCTTTGAGCCTCAGGATAACGAGGCAATAAAAGATTTGGTAATAGAACAGATATACCTACCTAAGGACCAGTTCTCCATTTCAAACATGGACCAATCTGTAAGTATGTATCTCAACGGATTAAAACTAATATACCTTAAAAAATTATAACTATGGCACGAAGATTATTGCCTATTATCGACTTTGCTCATGGGTCTGATGTAGCAGGAAAACAATCTCCAGACGGTAGACATAAAGAATATCTCTGGAGTCGTAAAGTGGGAAAAGCTTTGGCAGAGCGTCTCGAGCAAGAGGGATTCGAGGTAGCTTTCACCAATACCGGGGACACCGAAATCGGGCTGTCTAGAAGAAAAGAAATTGCAAACAAATTAGATACTCCCCGAGGGGGTGCAAAGTTTCTGATTTCACTCCATAACAATGCTGCAGGTACGGGGAGTGAGTGGTGCACTGCAAGGGGTTTTGAAATATATACCGCTAAAGGCCAAACTCGTTCGGATTTATTTGCCACGGTGATATTCGAACAGTTACAGGAAGACTTCCCAATCACCGACGGTTATAAGTATAGGACAGACCCATCTGATGGAGATCCTGACAAGGAAGCTAACTTCACTGTTCTCATGGGTAATAACTATTGGGGAGTACTTATCGAGTGGTTATTCCAGGATAATCCAGATGATGTGGCATTACTCGAAAATGAGATTGTAAACCGGAAATTGGTAGAATCTCTCACCAAAGCCCTCATCTTCATCGATGAAAATCTCGACAAATTAAAGTTGTAAGCCATGGCACAGAAGGGTGAAACCGAAGTTGTAAATGGTGTAGTACAACCAAGGTTCTATCAGGTGTACGGTGACTTGATAGAGTCTAAAGAGGTTATGGAACCTCTTGCTATAATGGGGGGTACAGGACCCATTTGTGGCTTCGACTGGGTAGATACTACCCAACAGAACATAACCATAACCAGTATCTTCAAAAGGTCTGGTACTATGCCTTCGGGGATAGGCAATATCTTAGGCAAAGCCAGGAGAGTATTTCTTTCTAACAAGGATAACACTGCCGGCCAGGTATTCAATGCCTATACTACTCCAGACGGCTTATGTCATATAGCCCCTGACACTCTTACTTTCACAGGTGTAAGACCTGATGGGGGTTGGCCAAGCTTAACTAATCCTCAGAAGTTGGTAGCTTTTGCAGTAAAAGCGTCCCATACTTATCGTCAAGATGGTAGTGAGAATCCACCGAGCATATCCAATTTTGGATGTGGGTGGATAACTTTCGATGATGTATCTGGGTTGGAGGAAATACTTTCTTGGGGGTATGAAAAAATGTTAAGTCTGTTAGAAGACTCTAACATACCTTTCAATAAAGATACAGACACTCTCATAGGAATATACTTGGTAGGTTGGAGACCCGAATGGGACAGTGATGGAGTAAGCCTTAGGTATAAGGATATTATGGCATCGCTGAACTACACTCTTTGCTTAGTACCCTATAACGGTCAGTTCCCTGTAAAACCCTACGGACTCAATCCTCTGGACCTACTCGATTTGAAGAGTCGAGTTAAGGCTTTGGAAGAAAGTACAGTTCCTACTGATGTAAGTGTCCTAACTCGATACTTAAACACTCAGATGAACAGTCGGGGTAAGGGTATAGAGATAGAGTACTCCGTTAGTACGAGAGACGAGCTTGACGTATATACATTCAGTAAGTTGGTTATCAACGGTTGTGTATTGGCTGAGCCATCAGCTCCAGTAAGCAAAGAGATAGGATATCAATGGAGAGTATATAGTCCTTGTATATGTATATATACTACGGTATCTATATTAACCCACGCTTCTCTTCATTCAACCCAATGGAATATAATTAGAGGATATCCCCATGTGGATAGTAAAGCAGAACTTTGGGATGGTTCCTTCGATAAGTCAAGTATGAGTATACCGAGTAGTGCTACTTTGGTGGCAGTATTCGAAATAAATTCTTCATATTTAACTGCTTCAGTACTCCCGGGACATGCCTACAGCCTTCTCAACAATGAAAAGGTAGATGGTCTTACAAGGGCCATACTCGGATTGTTTAGGTATACCTTCGAGAAAGGTAATACTGGTTTAGATACCAGCGTAGAGCAAACTACCTCAGGAAGCGGTGGTACTCGGTCAATGTTAACGGTAGATGCTCATTACCATAATGGAGTGGCAGTATTTGACTTAACCGAGATTATGTTCCCCAGCTGTCCGTCCTTTAAAGATGTGGCTGTGAACGTGACCGACCTGTTAACTGCTAAAGATTCAAGGTGGGGTCCTATCTTAACTCAAATAGCTAGAAAGTATTCCTCAGATACTTATGGATATGGGCCATATATGCAGAAGTATGGTGATACAGCTTACTACATTGAAATCTATCCAAACCTCTTTACTAAATTGGGTATGGAATCGTTCAGGGTAACGGTATCCGGAAACAATGGTACTTCTGGCAGTGATTTAAATGCTTATAAAGTACAACTTACCTTTGTAGTGGGCGATATTGGAAATAATACTCTTACCAATGATGCGCGCCTACTTTTGGCATGTCTTAACAATCCTTTCAAATCGAATTATTAAACTGAACCCTAGTTGAGTTGGTTAAGTGGGGCTGGAGCAAGGTTAGAGATAACCTTGCTCTGGCCTTTTTCATTGTTTAAGGTCTATGGCAGCTTGTTCTAAGGTCTTCTGTATAGTCTTTCGCATTTGAGAGAACATGTTGACTGCAAACTTATCCCTGGGCAACTCAAAGTAATCAATCAAGTGAAGGATAGATAACTTACCGTGGGAACCCTTGATACTAGCCTCAAACCATTTGGGAGGTTCTAATTGTATTTGCATCACCAGGTATTCATCCGGAGTAAGATGCTCTTTCATATACTTATGGAATCTTTGAGATTGCTCTTCTTTAATTCGAGTCTCTTCGGAATCATCCAATAACTCTTTATTATTATCGAATAGAACTTCGAAAGAAGTCAACCCTTGATTGAACTCAGCCTGTTTGGTATAAGCATTCCGAAGCAACTTACTTTTATAAGTTTGCAAGGAAGATAAGAGAGTTGCCTTTAACCTCTCTTCATCATATTCGTCTTGGTATTTATTAAATACATACAAGAACTTATCCCAGAAAAAAGAGTTAATTATATCGGGAGTAAGATTGAATCTTCTGGAATCCACTCCCCTTGTCAGCCTACGGATTAAAGGTTTGCAGGTTTTATACAACCTATTAAACAAATCCTCATCATAGGGTTTTAATTCTGTTAATCTGTGTAGTTCACTTCCGTTGTTGCCTTTCATAGTAGTAAAGTTATTTAACCATGCAAATATAATATAATAAGTAACCACTTGTATGAATTTTTATCAAAATATTTCACCGTCTGTGTTCAAGTTAGTTCAAAGATGAGCTCAGTGAACTATATTATCTAGCAGATACTATTGATTATACACTTATGAATATTATATAATATATGAAACAAAATAGGGTAAAGAAAAGGTTAAACTCCTGTAACAAGTTCACATTCTCTATTGAGTTTCAATTGGAAGTACTCAGGTTTTTAATACAAGGGAAGGAATCTCCCTTGTATGTTCAAAAGATAAAACCCGGGTACTTTACTTTGATTGAACACTCGATAGTGGTAGAAGCCTTGGTAAAGTTCGTAAAGAAATATCAACGAATCCCAAGTGAGGTTTTAATGGTAGAGCAGGTAAAAACTTTATTGGAAGGTAGGGATTATGTAGACTTGGTTACCAAGGACGACATCCCCAATATTCATAAGTTAATATCCGAGCTTTATAATAAGCCTTTGAAGGACGTAGATATCGTATTAGAGAACATTCATAAGTTCATTGCTTATATAGAATTGAAGGCTTTGAACGAGAGTATGGACTTCTCTGATTACAATTCATACGAAACTTATCAAGCTAAGTTAACCAAAATACTCCAAAGTTCAAAGCCCCAGAAAGAAGATGAACCATTACTTATGGTTAGTGGAACTGCAATGCGTCAGCTTATGAGAAAAGTTGACCCGGATGTAGTACCTACTCCTTTCTGGCAATTAAATAGATTGGGTAATGGAGATGGCTATCCTAAGAATTCTCTATTCGTTTTAATTGACCGACCTAAACGGAGAAAGACATTTGCTCTCATCAATATTGCAAGAGGTTATCTGGCAATGAAAAAGAATGTTCTTTACATTGATACCGAGAACGGTAAGAATCAGTTAATGGACCGTATGATTCAGTCTACTCTTAACAAAACTAAGAGAGAGATGTTAACTGGTGATTACGATAAGATGGAGCAAAGGCACATGCGTAAATATAAACGTTTAGGTGTAGAGTTTATAGTCGAACGTGTACCTGCAACCATTGCTGATTGTAATACCATTATGAACTTGGTTAGGAAATTGGAAACTGAGAAAGGTATCAAGGTACATGTCATCATGATTGACTATGCTGCAAAGTTAGCCTCTATAGCCAGAGATAGAGATGATGTGGAACGTATCAACAATGTATATATAGATATAGATAATATGGGTGATGAGTTAGGGCTTGATGCGGTATGGACTGCCCAACACGTTACCAGAGAAGGTGCTAAGCATCAAGAAACCAAGTACGAGGATAATGATATCGCATCTGCTATATCTATCATAAGGAATGCAAAATGTGTCATGGGATTAAACTCTACTCAAGATGAAGAGGAACATAACATTATGAGAATGGAAGTTGTAGTTCAGAGGGATGGAGTTCCAAGTGGTAGGGTAATGTTTAATATGGACCCAGAAAGACAGCGTATGAAAGAGTTCTCAAAAGAAGCTCGGGCAAAGTATGATGAGTCCATAGGTAAACAGGTAGATGACTTACTTAAGAAAAGGAAAAGGGTAAGCAATCCCAATGCAGATCCCGAAAAGAGAAGTAAAACCTCAGGAGATATTTAGATAAACCTTAATAATTAAAATTGTATGGCACGAGTTATCGATTCTATGGATTTAGCTAAGTTTGGAGAAGGCGTTACATCTTGTAACAAGTGTAAAAAGGTAATAGCCTTCAATAAGAAGGAAATATTTTTAGACTTAAGCTATGGTCCAGGACATGATGGAGAAGAAAGTGTTAGATGTCCTCAATGCAATTCGGTATTACATGTAGGAAAGTTTCACGCCACTGAACACATGTAATTATGGACATCCGAATATTAAAAATATTTCGGAGGAGAGCTTCAAAGGAAATCTGTATCAGAAGACAACCTGGTAAAAGGTACGAGATAGTATGTCCATCTGAGGATGCTCCATTAGGGTATTTCTTTAGAGATTGGGTACCTATCAACTCTCAGCTTGCCTCAGTAACTTGGGAAAAGGTTACCCCTAACGGCAAAGACTTTCACGATAGGTCTTTGGGTTATAGGTCTGACTGTTGCGTACCTTTTAAGAACACTTTCTTAAGGCTGGAAGAAGCCGGGGAAGAGTTGGTAAAGATAAGAAGAGGTTACATAATTCATCACTTGGTTTCGGAATTATGTAAAAGACTACTAGTTAGATAACAACTACCCGGCTATGGTTTACATGGTCGGGTATTTTCGTTGATGATATGAAACTCAATAGCAATATCAAAAGTAAGATGCACCAGTACTTCATTAAGAAGATTGGAGCATTTGATTACCGTAAAGGCTGGATGAAGTCAGACTGCCCGTATTGTGGCAGAGAGAAGAAGTTCGGTATCAACCTTTCAAATAATAGGTGTAATTGCTTTAGGTGTGGTGAGCATCCTTCTCCAATAAGCCTGGTAATGTATCTGGAGAATACGGATAGTTTTCATGAAGTACTATCTATACTTGAATCAGGTGATTATTCTGGATATGTTTTCAAGGAAGAGAAGGTTGAGTTAAAAGGTAAGAAGGAGTTCTTTCTTCCCGATGGCTTTAAGAATATATCCCTGGGCACCTCTCTATTAGCAAGGTCAGCCAGGAACTACCTTAAGAAACGTGGGTTTAATATAGAGGAGTTAGCTCGTAAGGGATGGGGATACTGTAATACTGGAAAGTATCTCGGATATATCATTATACCATTCACGGAGCATGGGCAATTAACTTACTTCAATGCCCGATTATATATGGGCGCTGGTCCTAAATATAACAACCCAGAAGTAGATATAATTGGTTTGGGAAAGAGTTTTATTATATATAATGCAGATGCTCTAGAAATATACCGAACCGTTTTTATTTGTGAGGGTGCAATCAATGCAGAAACCCTGGGAGAGAATGGGATTGCAACCGGAGGTAAAGCAGTATCAAGATATCAAGTAAATCGCTTAATTAAAAGTCCAGTTGAGAAATTTATCATATTGATTGACCCTGATGCTAAAGATAAGTCATTGGACTTGGCATTCAAATTAGTGCCTTTCAAAAAGGTAAAGGTGGTATTCTTACCAGATAATGAAGATGTCAATTCTTTGGGTAAGCGTAGGACTTTAGAATATGTACGAAAGACGACATATCAGACTTATCAAGAACTTTTAACTATAAAATCAGAATTGAAATTGTGATGGCAAGAAGAGAACCTTCTATACATATATCAAGGGTTACCTTTTCACGGATATTCAAAGAAGTGATGGGCAGGTCTCTTGGTGATAAGTTCATCGATGAATTCTTCTATAAGGCAAGGCAATCCTCATTAGACCATCGTTCAGTGGTAGGGGAGAATAAAAAGGTACAAACCCAGGCTATTCGTAGAGCTTCTGGAAGTATAGGGGATGCAAACTTATTAGCAGATATCATCTATTCCACTAGAGTTCAGCTCAAACATATAGGAGTAACCAAGATAAAGCAAACTGATGCGCAATGGGCATCAGTTAAAGAATTGGTACCTGTTGTAAATGAATTCTGTCAAAAGTTTGGATTCGAACCTCGTCAGGGATATATAGAGTTTGTAACTACTGGTATTAAGCTAATGTCTCAGGCAAAGAGGGTGAACTATAACTTCTGTGCTAATTGGTTACATCAGAGAGTGAATTGGATTATGGATGTATATGAGGCTGAAAAGGAAGTGAAGGAAGATAAATATCCCAAATTCACTCGGGAAGTATATGAACATTATACTAAAGAGATTCTCGATAGAGTAGGTATCAATAACACCTATGACAAGAATCCTCAAGAGTACGTATGGTTTGTAAGAGCAAGGAATCTTGCAGATGAGATTGGTATTGACTATGAAACATTTGTACAGGCTCAGTTTTATGCACTCGAGTTCTGTAATGGTATACCTAAGATAGAGGACCTATCAAATGATAAGGCTCGTCAAAGGGTAATAAATTATATGGCCAAGTTCAATATTGTATCACGTCCCAAAGTTGATAACACCAATTGGGATGATTTTAAGAAATAAGGTTATGAAAAAGAAGATTGATGGGAAAGCTATAGCTTTCTATGTTATTCTGTCAGGTATTATTATAATGGGGATTTTATTCCTTGCCTATCTCTTCATATTAACTCTACACTCATGATAACTATCACCATAAAGAACTGTAATGTTTGTGAAATTTCTGGCCCAGCTAAGTTCACAAATAAATTATATGAGATGTTCCGGATTAAGCATCCGGATGCTTGGCATATAATGATGTATAGTAGGGCAAAGAATTGGGATGGGTATGTAAAGTATATCTCGGATTATGGGCAATTCAAGATAGGCCTTTTGAATAAGGTTTATAATGAATGCCTCAAGATGGGTCAAAAGGTAAAAATTATAGATAATAGACTCCCGTTAGGAATTAAACCAGTAATTCCAACAGTTATGGGGGATAAAGAATTACGGGAAGTACAAAGGGAAGCTCTAGAAAAGATACTGTATAATAAGGTTGGAAATACTCCTTTCCTTATTTGTGCATCCGACTTGGCAGTTAACTTCGGAAAGACTTTGGTGTTCTGTGGATTGCATCAAGCATTCAAGAGGAAGTTGAAGACTGTCTTGCTGTTGAATAGTGCAGACTTATTCAAGCAATTCAAGAAGGAGATTCCAGAGTTACTACCTGGAGAGAAGGTAGCATTTATCCAGGGGAGTAAATGTAGTGAGTGGGGCAACTTTAACGTTTGTATGGTTCAATCTCTGGCAGGCAACATAAACAGGTATCAAAAGTTCCTTTCGGAAATAGACATGGTACTTATAGATGAGGCTGACGTGATTGACAATAAAACTTATAAGACAGTAATACAACATCTGTATAACTCAAGAGTACGAGTGGGATTGAGTGGTACCCTTTATATGAGTGAGCTCAAGAAGAAGCTGGTTCACAACATGAATATCATGTCATTTATTGGTGATAGAGTAAACCAGGTGAAACTGGCTGAGATGATTGATAAGGGGTACTCTACTCCCATTATCTGTAAGTTGGTATATGCCCATTACAAGTATACCAAAGATGAAGATTATCCCACCGAATATAAGGAAGTGATATCTGACAATGTAAAAGCTTGGCGATTGTCTTTGTCTCGTACTAAGTATAACATCCGACGAAAAAGATTGCCGGCACTCATTGTATGTAAGTTCATTGGTCATTGTGAAAACCTTTACAGGTACTACGTTAAACATCTCGGAAATAAATACAATATACAATATGTCCATCACAAGACAAAAGGGCGAGATGAAATTCTACAAGCTTTCAGAGAGGGGAAAATAGATATACTAATCGCTACTACGATTATTTCTAGAGGTCAAAACTTCCCTGAATTGAAATATCTGCAGAACACAGCATCAATGGATTCTAATGAAAAATCGTTGCAGATATTGGGCCGACTTGCAAGAACTCATATGAACAAAAAGAAAGCTTATTTGGACGACCTTCAATTCCCCGGTAATTATCTAAAGAGACATGGTAACCATAGACGAATGTATTATCAGAAAGAAAAATTAAAGGTAATCAGAGTGGAAGGGTAATACGCATATATGCGTACGTATATACACATACTTATAACTCTATTAGTATTTAGTATACTAAATACTAATAGAGGTTTATATAGCTAAAGCTATATAAACTTATACTTAACTTACTTAGTAAGTATTAACTTAAGCTAAAGCTTTAAATGTGCACGCACGTATAATGGTGAACCAGAAAGTTAGTACATATACTATTCTACATCAATGACACTGAAATACATATTAACTATCACTTGATATCAAACTATCAAATATATGGCGAAGAAAAAGAAAGACAAACTTAAGGAAGTAAGAAAGGAGTTAGAGACTGGGGATATTCTTGAACCTATAGACATCACCAAATTAGGTTCAGGTAATGACCCTTGCTTCGGTAAGCATTACGACCTTTCAACCCAGGAATGTAAGATGTGCGGGGATTCAGAACTCTGTTGCATTAAGTTCACAGCTCTCATGGGTAAAACCCGTAAGGAGTTGGAAGCAGAGACTCAGTTCAAGGATTTGGAACCTCTCATAGATATGGAAGGTTGTAAAAAGTATTATCGTAAACTGGTAAGGGAAAAACTCGGTAAGAAGGAAATACTCGATAAGCTTCAGAGTAAGTTCGAGTTAACCCGTAAGGAAGCAAGAGATTTATATCGTAAATTTAACAGTAAATAACATGGTTCAATTAGAGTTTACAAAGATTCGAGAGGTTAAATCCCCTAACCGAGCAAATGACGGGGATGCCGGGTTGGATTTCTACATCCCTCAGTTATCTGACCAAGATATTCTTAAGGTTGGAGAGAAAGGTGAAAATGACTTTTCTGGTATCAATCGGAAGATGCTTGGTAAAGGTTACCTCAAACTGAAAGGATTGGGTACTGAAGATGTACATGTAGTAATTAAACCAGGTGGAAGACTTCTCATTCCTTCTGGTATAAAGGTACTTATCAATCCAAAAGAGTCCATGCTCATGGCAGCAAATAAATCCGGGATTGCAACCAAAGAGGGTTTATCATTCACTGCCGAGATAGTGGATAGTCCATATACTGGTGAAATGCACATCGGTATTCACAACGGTTCCCCCGAAGAGGTTTGGATTCCTCTGAACCAAAACAAGAAGATAATGCAGTTTATACATGTACCAATTATACTTTCAAACTCGGTAGAGATTACCAATGAAGAGTATGACGAGAAAGCCAAGAATTGGGGAACTCGAGGGGATAAGGGATTCGGTGCTCACGATAATAAGTAAAAACCATCCATGCTATGGATTGAGAGGTAGTAAAAATCCCAACGCTAAATTAAACCTGAGGATAGGGTAAAGATAAAAGAGTTACATGTAAAAGGAATAAGTGCTAGAGAAATACGTAACCAGTACTTTCCTAATGTATGCGAAGAAACTATACGAAGGACAATTAACCAATGTTTAATCTAAAAAATACCCGCTTTGGATTCACGTGATATAAAGGAAGAACCGGGAATTATTCCCGAACACAAGTATCTAGAAGAGATATATCAAATGCAAAAGAACCTCTTGTCTGGGTATATAGGCATAGAGGGGCTACCACAGTATCCGGTAGACATCAATACAAAGGCTTCTCAAACCATGTTAAAGGACTTTACTGCAAGGGTTATAGAGGAGTTATCAGAAGGCTATGAGTCCTTCGAAAATGTAATGGACTTATTCGAGGCCAACCATTCAAAATTGGTACAAACCCATGGTGATTGTATAGAGTATACGGAGATACTCAATCACTTACAGAATGCTAATGAAGAGAATGCAGATGCTATCCACTTCTTTATCGAACTTTTGATATATGCCAATATCCAACCCGAGGATATTATGGCATACATGGTGAAGTGGGTAAAGGATAATCGTTGTCCTCAATCAGTAGTAGATTCTCTCAACAAGAACTATGAAGATATCCTGCGTACAGCCATGAATCTCGGGGTAATGTGGATAATGGGCAAGGGAGATATCGGTGTTATCTCCCACAACAATGCCACAGACCTTATCAAGTGGTACGAGAACATGGATTCAGAAACACATCTGGACTATAACACAAAGTTACTCGAGGGAGGTAGATACTTCAATCATGTAGAGTACTCAGTAAACTACCCATACCTGTTATGGAAGATAACTCACCACCTTAATATAGCCAGGAATTTCCTGAAGAACAAACCTTGGAAACAATCTCAGGTAATGACTCAGGAGTTAAAGTATCAGGCTGAGTTGGTGAAGGCTTTCATATACTTCTGTGGTTATCTTGGATGGATAGGAATGGATTCTAAGGAAGTGTTCTATATTTACTTCAAGAAAAATCACATAAACCTGTTCCGCCAAAAATCTAAGTATTAGTATTAGTATGAATCTTATAAAAACTAAGAGCCCAATAGAGGCTTGGGAGAAGATACTCGAAAACTTCTTAATCAAGAAGACCGAGTGGTTCTGTGAAGGAGTTGGTTACAACCTAACCGACTCTCTATTCACTTATGACTTAATGGTAGAGATAGCAGAAGCTAAGTTCGACCCAAACTTCGACTTCGGTAAGATGTTTGGGTACACCATGACAAAGTGGACAGGTTTAATTACCAACTACTTGGATTTGGATGTACTTGACCAAGCTAAGTTGATGATAAGGAAGTTAGAAGAAAATAAGACCGTAAACAGGAATTATCACATAGGCTTCCATTTTGCCGATAATCACGGCAGCGGTAAGGGATGTTTGGTGGGCGGTATATTCTCTCGTAAGATCGGGATTGAAAATCCCGAGATAACCGTGATACTTCGCTCATCAGAGGTGGTTACACGATTGCCAATAGATATTCTCCTATTCTGTCGTATGGGACAGTATATCTACGGTCATGATAACTTCTCGCTAAAATTAGTTATCAAGGCTGCTTGGGCAAATGATACTACAATCTTGTTGTATCAGAACCGAAAAGATATCAAGGAGTTCTTGAAAGAGAGCTGTGATGATGAAGCTCGTAGAAAAAAGATACGTAAGTCTCTCAAGAAACTAATGACAAGTGATGAAGCTGGTTATAAAACATACGGTAACAGTTTCAGAGCTTTCAAAGTATTAAGGAAAGACTTGGGATATAAGCAGAAGTCCATGTTGGCATCATCTTTAGAGATTGGTGATTGGGATGGTATTCCTTTACCAGAAGTATGCCCATCTATACTTAAGCGAAACATGATAAAGAAGACATACTTAAAGTTCACTGAAAAGTACGGACTTAAGCTAAAGCTTGAAGAAAGTGGGGAAAGGAAAAAGAAGAAACTAATCTCGTTCTCCTCACCAGACGAAGATGATAGGGATGATAATGAATCAACTGTAGAATCAGATGAGTAGAGTAAAGGTAAAGAATAACCTGTTAATGTTCAAGAACAGCATGAAAGCTTGGGAAGGACTTAACAGGTTATTCCTGTTCAATACGCTTGGTTTGGACATAGAAAGAATTGGTAAAGCTCAATACATAAATGATTTAGTCATTAGTATTAAAGAACCTCTGGTAGACCCCGAATTTGATTTTGGTAGGCATTTCAATTATACCATGTCAAAGTGGAAGTCATTAGTGGCTAACTATGTTGATGAGAATAGTCTTTCATTACTGAGGCTGGATGTTATAGAGGCTATCAACAATAGAAAGATATTCAACATAGGCTATCAGTTTAATAATAAACATGCCCACGGAAAGAATTGCCTATTATCCATGACTGTATCTAAAAAAGTGGGTATGGATAACCCCATGATAACAGTATTCATGAGGGCATCCGAGGTTACTAAAAGGCTGATATGTGACCTACTCCTTATTCAACGTATGGGAGAATATATATTCGGATATGGGCAGAAGTTTCATGTATCAATACATTTCAGTCAGATATTCAATGATGATACTGTACTTCTTATGTACCATGCCCATGAAGACTTACTTAAGCTGAGTGATAAGCTTGGTATATACGACGGTAATTGGTATGACAGGTTGAAGTATCTGCTTGAGGTGGACCCTGACAAAATAAAATATAAGGTACATAAAAGAGCAATAAAAGTATTAAGACCCGAGCTTTTCAAATATCCTAATACCTTAGCTAAAGACTGTACTCTTGGGAGTGAAGCCTGGTTACCGTTCTAATATAGGGAAGTCTATTGAATTGCAAATATCAATGCAATGAATATAGAAGTAAAGAAGTCTCCCTATACAAGTAAGCTTGGTGGAGATATCGATATTACCTTTTCTACAGATATTGAATGGCTATTTAATACCGTTGCCAATATAAGTAGGAAGGATTTAAGACAACTTAGAAGAAAGATAAGGAGGTATATCCATGAAACAAGAGAGGAAAAGTAATCCATACTTTGGTGTAGAAATATCCAGGAGCAAGTATAAAAATGGGTATGATAGAGATATTTAATTATCTATATCTTGAATTATCTATATCTACTAACGGTTATCACTGGATAGGATTGCCAAATATGAATATCCAGGACCTGAAAGAACTACGAAAATCTATAAGAAAATATATTAAAGAAAACAAACAATGAGAATATATTCGAACCCCTATGAGTTAATGTCAGAGACGGCAAGAAACTTATGGGAAATGGGTAATGAGGTAAAACCCCGTACCTATCAAAACAAGGTAATAGAAGGCAATGATGACTTCATTACAAAGGAACTCATCTGTGAGCAGTACTGTTTAACTCACATGGAAGACCCAGCTGCACTTTTTGTATTCACTAAGTCCAAAGATTGGGCAGAGGCAGAATTCGAAGAGAGAGTATGCGGTAGGATGGAAAATCCAGGTAAAGCATGGGAACTCCGTAAAAACGTTTGGGAAGAGTTTTTAGTTGGTGGGTTCTTTGACTATACCTATGCAGAACGTATGAACGAGACCGTGTCATACAAAGGTAAGGCATTCTCAAAACTCGAAGCAGTAATAGAATTGTTAAGGAATGACAATGATACAAGAAAAGCCATATTAAACATATATGGTGAAGTCGGTTTCAATGAGGACTGCGATTCAAACTATCTCGGTGGAGAAAAGAGAATACCGTGCTCCATGTATTACGACTTCCTCATCCGAGAGAATGCCCGAGGAGAAAAGCAACTCAATATATGTTATCACCAAAGGTCTTCTGATTTTGTAACCCACTTCGGTAATGATGTTTACCTGGCATGGAGACTCATGGAATATGTAGCTAGCGAGGTGGGAATCAAGCCTGGATATCTATATCATACTATTGATAGTTTGCATAGTTATAAAAAAGACTGGGTGAAACTGAAGACCTCAATCCAAATCGAATTGAGATAACCTCAGAAGGTAACGGTATAATTGGAGGGGATTGTTCTTTTCTGTAACCATGAGATTAGTAGTAAAGTTACCGTTACCTTCACTCGGACCCATAGCTCAGTTGGTTAGAGCAGCGGACTCATAATCCGAAGGTCGGGGGTTCAAGCCCCTCTGGGTCCACAAGATGAATCTTTATTTTGCGCTGTGGACAACGAGTCCTGATTCACCCCGGGTATCCGACTGTAGGGATATAGACTGATACCCATTTTTATACGGAAGTAGCACAGTCCGGTTAGTGTACTTGCTTTGGGAGCAAGGGGTCGCAGGTTCGAATCCTGTCTTCCGTACAAGGGCTATATGCTGGGTCATAACCGGAGATACGACCTCCAGCTAGCAATGGGCAATAACCTGGTACGAGATACCAAAAGCTCATAATTAAAGTCGAAGGCTATAGCCCTGGGAGATGAGCGAAGAACAGTACCTCATCTCCCCCCTTTGTAAAGGCTCGGATGGAGAAATAGGTAAACTCATCAGATTTAAGCTCTGACGGTCATTGACCTTGCGGGTTCGATTCCCGCTCCGAGTACAAAATACCTTTAACATGACAATCACATTCAAAGATTACCCTTGCGGTACAATTTCATTAGGTACTTCAGTAACAAGAATACCTAATTCATATCGGATTAAATCAATCCAGGATATGGAAGATATAATCAACCGTTCTAGAGAAGAAGTAAATAAAAGTCCAGCATTCCATTCCATACGTTTGCAATAAATAAAAGAACTACAGCTGGTATGATTATTGAATGGCGAGCCCATAATATGCTATATGCACTGCATATAAAAAGGAATAGGACTCGAACGGTTGACCTGGATATAAATGAACCATGGTACCTTAACAAGGCAAAAGAATTAAGGAGTAAGCTTGAGTAAAATAAAAGGGACAGTATATTGTGAAAGGTATACTGTCCTTCTTGTCGAAGAAGCTGAAGAGATATCTACAGAGATATGGTTTACTAAAGAACTATTGCATACTACAAATATTTATATTAAATACCACAGATGGAGTCAAGATATGCTATACTAAAGAGTTTCTCACAAGTCAAGCGGCTTGTGAAAGCTTGTTTAAGAACTGGCATAGCTTCCGTCGACTTCGAGACAAATGCTGAAGGTATCTATAACAAATCTTTCAAACCAACCATCCTATCAGTAACTTTTCAGGTAGGTTCTGGTGTATCAATCCCTTTATGTCATCATGAATATAACAACCCTCGTTGGAAACGTTGGTTAAAGTATTTTGGTAGGCATGTGATTGAAAATCCTAAAATAACTAAAGTAGGATGGAATCTGAAGTTTGACCTTCAGATATTCGAGTTATTTGGGATATATGTTAGAGGTACTGTTCTGGACGGAATGCTTATGAAGTATCTCCTAAATGAGGAGAGACCTAATGACCTGAAATCAATGGTTAGAAGGTATCTACCAGAACACGGGGATTACGAAAAGTCGGATAAGTTTGATAAGATACCATGGGACAAGAAACCATTGGAACCCTTATGCAAATACGGTTGCCAGGATACGAATTATACCTTAATATTATCTATGTTCTTTGAGAGCAAGTTAATTGAGATAGGTATGTATCCATTATTTAGGCATTTGATAATGCCAGCATCCAGGGTACTCCAACATGCAGAGAAAACTGGGTTATACCTTGATAGGGAATTCAATCAGGAATTGCTTGAATCTTACAAGCCAAAGATTGACCAAGCAACTGCTAATTGCTTGAATCTTCCACGAGTAAAGAAATTCTCTAGATGGCTTACCGAACAGAGAATAAGCAAATACCTGGAGTCCATAGAAAGTGAACTTGAAGATATGGATTATAGAGACCCTGCAAATAAGAGGAAGATAGCAAGTAGGGAACAAAAGATATCCAATATCAGGGCTGGAGTATTTACAACTAAGAAAGAACTTGAATTAACCCGAGAAGTAAACTTGGGCAGTCCTATTGATTTACCTTTATTATTGTACTCTAAAAAGGGATTCAACTTCCCGGTTATCAAGTATACTAAGGATAAGAAAACAAATAGGGATACTGATAAACCAAGTACCGATGAAGACACATTGGTAGAACTTAGGTTAACGGTTAAAGATCAAGAAAGTCCGAAAGCTATATTCCTGGACAATCTTCTTGAATTGAGGGGATTGAAAAAGATGTACACTACATATATTGAGGGATGGCATGATAAGGTACAGGATGATGACCGTATCCATGGTCAATTCAAAATCATTGGTACTACATCTGGTAGATTAAGTAGTTCTGAACCTAACCTTCAGCAAATACCTAAAACCTCCGTAGATGCTAACATAAAGAAACAGTTAGTAGCTCCCAAAGGAAAGTTATATATGGCACTTGACTACTCTCAGGCAGAGTTAAGAATCATGGCTCACCTTTCCGGGGATGAAACTTATCTCGAGGCTTTTGCAAAGGGCCAGGACCCTCACCTTGCTATTGCAGCAAAGAAGTATGGTGTATCGTACGATGAAGCAAACAAAGCTTATAGTGATGAGCAACATCCAGATTACAAGGTTTGGAAGAACAGGAGAAAGCAGGCAAAGCAGATATGTTTTGGTATTATCTACGGTATTCAAAAGAAACTACTTGCAGTTAAACTATCTGACCCGAAAGCTGGTATCATAGTAACCCCCGATGAAGCTCAGCAGCAATTGAATGAGTTCTTCCAAGAACATCCCAAGATTAAGAAGTTCATGATTAACCAGGAGAAGGTACTGATTGAACATGGATATATTAAATCTCTGTTTGGTAGGAAGAGAAGGTTACCTCAAATATACTCAGATAATGAGCAAGAGGCAGCATACGCAGTAAGATTATCGGTTAACATGCCATGTCAATCAGCTGCATCCGATATGAACTTATTCGCTTCAATCCTAAACTATTGGAAAATGAGGCAAGGTAAGTTACCATTTATGCAAGAGACTTGTAATGTTCATGATGCTACCTATTACTTGGTAAGTCCCGAATATATAAATACCTGGGTAGTATACGAGATTTGGGAAACTTGCCGTAACCCAAATACTAAAGAATACTTCAACTTCCAGATAGACGACGTAAGTATGTCAATGGACTTCGTTATCGGGCGTTCTATGGCAGAGGAACTACCTTTTATTCCTGGATATGATTATAGGAAAATGCTTGAACCAGATTTTAATCCTGATGAGTACTTAGAGGAACATCGTAAGTTCAAAGGTATTGAAATAGAAGATTATCCTAAGTTATATCCAGAAGAGATAGAGAAAAATAAGAGAGAGTTTAGGAAGAGAATGTATGAAAGGTAATATACCAAGCCCTAAGTTGAGTGAGGAGTCTATAAATAAGATGATAGAAGATTATGAGAGTGGTATGAGTAACCTACAGATAAAGGTCAAATATGGAAAAAAGGCAAAAGATAGTACGTCTATCCCAGATTAAGAAAAATACTCTGAAGATTCTGTTTCAAGGTAAAACCCATGAGATTGATTTAGACCAGGAACTCATGATTGATGAGAACCTGGTCAATCAGTCTTTACGTAGAAGTCCATCTAATTATGCTCTATTGGTGATGGTAAGGGATAGGCTTATATATAAAAGGGATAAACTTGAAAAGGCAAAAGATCAGGCTTATAGCAAGGCATGGCTTTACTACAAGGAGTCAGGTAACATAAACAACGATGCTGCAGCACATAAAGCTGAAAATAACCAAGCCTATCAAGGGGCTTTGAAAAGGTATATGAAGGCTGAGTATAATGCAAGCAAGTTCATAAGTATCTGTAAAGCATATGAATCAAGAGAAAATATATTAAGAACCATAAGTGCGAACATAAGGGTACAAGATGGATTTAAGAGATAACCATCCCTATTTAATAGGGTATCATATTTCTAATGTAGGTAAAATATACAGTAGAGTAAAGGGTTATTGGAGAGAATTAACCCCTTGTATCAATAGAGAGGGATATCTTAGGATAAAATTAAATGGTAAGCAATACTCAATACATAGATTAGTTGCTGAAGCTTATATACCTAATCCGGAAAATAAGCCCTGTGTATGTCATAAGGATAACAATAAGATAAACAATTCGGTTGATAACTTGTATTGGGGAACACAAAAGGAGAACTTAGAACAAATGATTAAAGACGGTAGGAGTTTGAAAGGTAGAAGAAACCCTATGTGGAAAAATCATTATAATTCTGGTTATGGTAGATATGGAGAAAAAGCAACAGCTAATAAACTATCAAACAAAGATAGAATAAGTATAGTTAAAAGCCTAAACTCGGGTATAAGTATAGATACTTTATCCAAAAGATACAAAGTATCAAGAGCCTGTATTAGAAGTCAAATAAGAATAGTGTCAAACTTACGTAAACAACAATAACTATGTCAAAAGTAGAATTAAACCTTATCTCGGTAGAAGAAGCAAAGGAGTTGAATGATAAACTGAAAGGTTTGGGAACCCCCACAGGAAGCAGGGTACTTATAGTATCCCCAATAGTAACTGCAGATACCAAAACAAAGGGTGGATTATATATCCCTCAGGAACACGACAAAGATACAGTACCACGCAAAGGAGTGGTCATTCAAGTAGGGCCAATAACTAACGAACAGCAGGAAGAATATCCTGGTCTTCAGGTGGGTGCGGTAGTTACATACGGACTATATGCCGGTAAAGAGCTAGACGTAGTAGACCTTCCTAACCAGGTAACAACTATATTATCTCTGAATGAGATACTTTACATAGAAATCAATAAATAAAGCCATGAAAGAAGAGAAAAAGAAGAAAAATGGTAGTGTAATGACTACTCGGGAAAAGATGCTTGCCAGGAAGAAGGAACTTGAAAAGCGAAGCAGCGGTGGAGGTATTATCTACCCGAAAGAAGGAACCACACGAGTACGTATCAAATCTCGTGGTGCTGATGAAGAGCTGGGTATAGAGATTGTCCAGTTCTATCTGGGGCCGAAAGAGGGAGGTATCATTTCTCCGGCAACTTTTGATGAGCCCTGTCCTTTCATGGAGAAGTTCCAGGAGCTTAAGAACTCCGATGACCCAGATGACAAGGCACTGGCCTCGAAACTGGTACCAAAGAGAAAGTACCTTATAGGGGTACTCGGTTACAAAGATACCAAGGGTAAAGAGATTGACCCCGACCGAGTTGATAAACCCATGATGGTACCCCGTTCGGTATATCAGGATATCATTGACCTTTATCTCGACGAAGAGGATTGGGGCGATATGACTGACCCAGTAGAAGGATACGATGTCAAGATTACCCGTACCGGCTCTGGTAAGAATGATACCAGTTATTCTGTATCACCTTGCCAGAAAACCAAGCTGGACAAGAAGTATCAGGGCGAGGTCGACCTGGAGAAAGCAATCCGTGCAAACATTCTTTCCTATGAGGAACTCGAGGAGAAGCTGGCTTCATTCCTTAACGAAGGCGGAGATGAAGACGAAGAGGATGAAGCTCCCCGTAAGAAATCTTCCAAAAGCAAGCTAGCGGACAAGAAGAAGAAAAACGGAAAGAAATATAAGGGTGATATCTAAAATCTCTGGATATATACCTAAACAGGAGTGGGATATAGTTTATATCCCACTCTTTTCATATAATAAATAATAAGTATGGCACGAAAGGCAAGAGCTCCTAAAAAATCAGGAGGTCGTAAATTCAAAATACCAACACAAAACGAGATACTCAAGAAATATGGGTCATCTCTCCAATTCAAAGCCAGTACAATAAATCATCATGGGTTGTGGATTCCTTCAACCTTCTTTGCTCTCAACTATCAGATGGGTGGTGGTGTACCCTTCGGTAAGATAATTGAAATCATGGGAGAGGAATCATCGGGTAAATCCCTGATAGCATACAACTTTGCGTATGCAACTCAGCAACTCGGGGGTCATGTAATCTGGGTGGATGCAGAACAAGCCTGGATGAACTCATGGGCTGAAGAGAACGGTCTGGACCCTGAAAGGGTAACAGTACTTAATGACACCCGAATAGAAACCATATCTGATGCTATAGCAGATTTGGCAATATATTGGAGGTCAAAACTAACCAACAACGAACCTATTATCGTTGTGATAGACTCTATAGCAGCTCTGGATTCAATAGAAGCCATAGACGCTAAGATGGCTGATGGTAAAGCCGAAATGGGTAACCGAGCAAAACAGATATACAAGATGTTCCGAATCCGTAATGAGCTGTTTTATCGGTTGGGAGTAACTATGGTATGTATCAACCAATTACGTAGTAAACTTGGAGCAGGCTTCGGTCAAGATACAAGTACTACTCCAGGAGGTGCAGCACTCAAGTTTTATGCTTCAATACGTTTGGCTTTCTATTCTGGTAAGACTCTGAAGATTAAGTATAAGGGTAAAGAAAGACGGGCAGGTAAATATGTAACTGTCCAGATGAAAAAGAATAAGGTATCTCCTCCACGAGAGACCATATCTAAAGCTCCGATATATTTCAATCCAAAATATCACGAGGTAGGGTTTGACAGATACTTCTGGTTGGAAGAGTCACTGGAAGATGCCGGTGTAATTGAAAAACTCGGTGGTGGAACATATATGTTCGAGGGAAGTAAGTTATGCCGAGGAGAGGATGCTTTCCATAAGTTGATTGAAGAGGATGCTGAACTTCGAAAGAAACTTCTTAAGGCTGCAGGTATAAATACTATAGGAACAACAAAACGCAAGATAAAGAAGATTGCACGAAACATGTTCCCTGTTGATGCAGACTTAGACTATGAATCTCAAATAGAAGCTGATGATACAGAAGAAGACGAATACCTCCCGGACGAGGGGTAGAAAGCCGAGGATGCTTATGGTAGTGGACGGGAGTAACCTTGCTCACCGTTCATACCATAAGTTTAAGAATCTTAAAGCTAATAACGGAGCTGGTACCGGATTAGTATATGGATTCTTAAGAATACTCGGTTCATACCTTGTAAGGTTTAAACCAAGTCACGTGGTAATAACATTTGACACTCAGAAGAGTAAAGAGTCTAACTTCCGTAATGAATTACTTGAAGGTTACAAAGCTCACCGGAGTAAGATAAGTATGGATTATGAAGACTTCAATAAACAGTTAGCTCTGTTGAGAAGGATTTTAAGACTACTCGGGGTTCAGATGATTATAGATAAGAAAGGGTTAGGACATGAATCAGATGACTACATTGCCTGGCTGGCTATAAACCATCCTGGTAAATCTCTCATAATATCTTCAGATAAGGACTTCTGTCAATTACTTGACAAACGAGTGAAGATATTCAATCCCAACAAAGAGACACTAATCCACAATCAAACCTGCAAGGAGATTATGGGTTATTCTGCTGAGGAATGCGTTGATTACCTAATACTTAACGGAGATAAGTCTGATGATATCCCGGGTTACTACGGTATGGGTGAAGTGAAGACCAAAGCTTTCCTGAACCAATTCGGGAGTATAGCTGACTTCATAGATGCAAGAGGAGCAGAGTTTAAGGGCATAGAAAGGGACCAGCTAGAAGAGTTATATAAGAAGAACAAGCCTCTTATAGATTTGAAAGCTGCTTTAACTCTATACCCGATAAAGAAAGTCCCTTGGGTAAAAGGATGTACTAATAATATAAGGAAAGATAGGTTATTCATGGTCCTCGATAAGTTCAATCTGAGGTCATTTAAGATACCTGACTTTTTGGAACCTTTCAAAAAACTACAAACGTATGTACAACGGTAAATATCAAATTATGTTTACAGGTGTTTCCGGAGTAGGGAAAACAACCATTGCAAAGGAAGTATCGGAAATGTTGAAGATACCCTTTATATCTGGTTCATACTCTGACCTGGTGCCCGAAACAAAAGACATGCCCCATGCTGATATGATTCAGCAGGATGCAAGGACAGTATTCATGCAGGATATGCAGGTACTCAATCTTCGTAACAAAGCCTTTCGAGGGGAGGATAACTTTGTAACTGATAGGTCATACTTTGACTCTGCAGCATACTTCATCAATAAGTTATCTCATAGGTTGGCAGAGTGTGACCTGGAACATGCTATAGACTTATGCAAAATGCTACTTGGTCAACAGTGTACTCACTTGATATTCATACCATTCTCCTCAAGCTTTTTCAAGGACTGGGTAACCGAGGATAACGGGAAACGAGTACTGTCAAAGTACTATCAGTTCCAAGTTTCTCAGGTTATGTATGGATTACTTGACCTGTGGGGGTACAAGCCAGATTCCAAAGTAATGCAAGCAGTGAATGGAATACCAAGTACTGGTACTTTGGAAATCATGGGTTACAAGGTAAAGGTTCTCATATTAGATGAGATGAACTACGAAAAGAGAAAGCATTTAATAAGGAAATTTCTTCAGTTATGAAGGTGATAGGAATAGCATTCTCTGATTTGCACTTGGGAGAGTATCCCAAGTTCAATGAAGAAAACAAGAGGACCCTAAGTATTTTCAGGGTCCTCTATTTGATTAAGGACTTATGTATCAAGTATAAATGCCCGGCATTCTTTTCGGGGGATTTTATGCACCGTCCAGAATATATAAGTACTTCACTTGATGAAATTATAATCGAGAAGTTCGAAGAATTAAATAGGTGCGAAGAATTTAACATATATGGTATATCTGGAAACCATGACCTTCAGAAAAGTAATTCTATAGACAGAAGGTCACCATCTCATTGGGCAAACCTTTGTAATAGATATTCATTCTTACACAATCTGGATTTCTCATACCATGAATTCGATAAGTTCAGAGTAGTAGGAATACCTTACTTAGACCATAACAAAGGATTAGATACTTTGATAAAGGCTCAGATGAAGGAGGCTATGTTAAAGCCTACAATCCTATTATTACATACTGACTATCCGGGAGCTAAAGATACCGATAACACTGAAGTTGGAACAGTAGAGAATCTGAACGTAAATCTACTGTCAAAGTTCAAATTAGTATTGATAGGCCATATACATAAGCCTCAAAGGTTGGGGAAAAAGATATACATGGTAGGAGCTCCTTTACAACAAAGAAGAACCGACCGTAATTGTAAACTTGGATACTGGAAGATATATGAAGACTTCTCAATGGAATTCAAGCCATTCAAAGGCTTTCCTAAATTTGTGGATGTATCATCAGAGGATGAAATTAAAGATGACGGCAATTATTATACTGTCGTTGCTAGCAAGTCTCGGGTTGTGGCGGTGGAAGATACCCCGCAAATAAATCGGGAACTTACTAAGAAATCTATGGTACGCCGATATATGAAAGCCAAGGGCATAAAAGACAAAGAAAAGAAGGCCACATTATTAAAGGTAATAAAGGAGGCAGAATGATACAGTTTGGAAATATAATCATAGAGGGCTTCTGTTCTATACCTTACCTTGAATTAAATCTGGGTTCAAAGGGTATAACTGTAATCAGAGGAGCTACCGGAGAAGGTAAGACTACAATCTTATCAGCTCTGGTGTGGGGTGCTTATGGTAAGAATCTCAAAGGCAAATCAGATGTAAATACTTGGGAGAAATACAGACCTAAGAATTATAACGGTACTAAAGTAGAGATATACTTTGGTAAGGATGGAAAGACCCATAAGATAACTCGATGCCTTAAATATAAAGGCGAGGTAAATGGAGCTAAGGGTAAAGATAGACTCATATATGAGATAGATGCTGTTGAAGTATCTGAAAAGAATAAGGGGGAGATACAGGCGCTTATAAACGCTGATTTGGGTATGTCTTATAGCCTTTTTATGAATTCTATACTATTCGGTCAAGGTATGAAAAGACTGATACAAGAATCCTCTTCAGACAAGAAAGACTTGTTTGAGGAGATTTTTGAGTTGGGATACATATCCAAGGCAAGAGATATTGCAAAGGGCTACTATACGGAAGCTTTGAGAGAGTACAATGAAATAAGCCAGAAGTACTCATCAAGCAGAGAAAAGAAGCAATCTATTCAGCGAATGCTTGATGACTTGAAGAAGCAGGCCAACCATGTAAAGAATGACCTATCTTCAAGAGTAAAGGTTTTGGAAAAGAAGTTATCGTTGCTAGCTAAGGCCAAAAAAGAGAACGAGCTTAAGGAGACAGTAACTTATAAGAACCGTATAGAACAGAGACTTCAGGAAGCCCGGGACAATCAAAAGGAGTTACTCAATAAGATAAATGATGCCAAGAAGAAGACCAGGGTATCTCTAGAAGAGTTTATTGGTGTAATTATAAAGTTACTAAAGAGAGGTGATATTAAGAACTCTTTGAAACGTCTAATAGAGGTAAAGAAAGCCTTTGGAGATATAGAAAGGTTACAAGATAAATGTTCTAAACTGGCGGACAAAATCTCCAACTACAGGGATAAGTTAGAAGAACTTAGGGACCAAGAATATGAGGCAAATAAAGTTCAGAGGGATATTGATTTAACCAATGTTGAGATAAAGAAGCTTTTGTCTGAAAAGAGAGCTGGTGTTAACCTGGGCCTAATCAAGAAATATAAGACCCAGTTATCAACCATATCAGATAAGCTTCAATCTATCGAGAGTGAGATGGAGGAAAAGAGGGCTAAAGTAGATAACTACAAATGGGTAATGGATGACCCACTTGGAAATAGGGGTATAAAAGCCTTCTTATTTGAAAGCTCTTTGGATATATTGAATGAGACTCTGGAATCATATTCAGAGGTACTTGGGTTTAGTATACTGTTCTATGTAGATATCCAGGGTGTAAAGAAGGACTTCAACACCCAGATAATTATGGATGGTATAGAGGTATCTTATGAAGAGCTATCAGGTGGTCAAAAAACTTTGGTGAACATAGCTATGGTATTGGCTATGAATTCTATGATTCGTAGAAACTGTAGAATTAATGTGTTATTTTTGGATGAGGTTTTTGAGGGGTTAGATATGGAATATTGTGATACGGTAAGTAAACTATTAGAAAGGATATCCATAACCGAAAAGCTAACAGTATTCATGGTAACTCATCAAGAGAGTATACCAATCAAGGCCAGAGTATTAACAGTCAAGAGGGACAAAGGCTTATCTTACTATGGTTAATAAAATTAACTAGTGGGTATGAGACAAGATAATGTTCCGGGATTCCCAGGTTATTATATTAGTAAGAGTGGTAGAGTATACAGTAGGTATATAAAAGGTAGTCATAAAATGTATACTTCATTCCATCGCATACGGTGTTATTAAAGGAAAGGAGATGGTAGATATAAGATATCCTTAGTACATAAAGAAAAAGGTAAAATAAAAGGCTATCGCAGTAGGTTAGTAGCATTGGCTTGGGTATGTAATACAAATCCTGAAGAGTATACTGAAGTATGTCACATAGATAACAACCCTTTGAATGATTACTACAAAAACCTTTATTGGGGCACCAAGAAAATGAATTCACAACAAATGGTTAAAGATGGTAGGTTGAAAACTATCTATGGTAAGAAACACAATAATCCCAACTATATGAAAAGAGGTTGGCATGTACACAGTAAAGTTAATGAAGAGGAGTTTAAGAAAATCATAAAGCTTAGAAAAAGGGGATTTACAAACAAGTATATAATTCAAAAACTTTCTCTGAAAATCACTTCAGCAGGTATCTCGAGTATTTATAAGAAATACCAAGAGGGGTATTATACTGGTATTGTACATTAGACTATTGGTATTAAACACTATCAAAACCATGAGAAAGAACAGTAGAAACAAAGGAAGCAGGTTCGAGCGTACCATAGCAAAGGCCTGGGAATCCTGGACAGGATATAAATTTTCTAGAACCCCTGGCTCAGGAGGATGGGCAAAGGCAAAAGATGCTATGGGAGACTTGGTATGCACTGATGAAAAACATTCGAGAAGATTCCCTTTCAGCATTGAATGTAAGAACTATCAAGAGATTAAATTCGAACATATACTCTTAGGCCTTAGAAGTTGTAAAATCATTTCTTTCTGGGAACAGGCTACAAAGGATGCCAAACGATGTGGAAAAATACCCGTATTGATTATGAGGTATAACTCCATGCCCAAAGGAGAGGCCTTTTTTATTATAGAAGGTAATGGAGCATTGGATTTATTCATGTTAAACAGTTGTTCAGAACTTTCCAGAATGGAAATCAAAACACAAAAGGTACACTTATCCGTATACATGTTCAAAGAAGTACAAAGGTTGTTAAACTATATGGACATATTCAAGTATGTTCGGAAATTAAACAAGTAATATGAAGACCCCCTACGTATATTGTATCTTTAGGCTTGATAGGAAGTTCTACAAAAGAATCAACTCTGACTTGAAAAGTAGGGGGTATAAGCATGTGAAAGCAATAATCCCTACTATCAGCGTATTAAAGAAATCTCGAAAGGGTAAGAATGAGTACGAGGATGTACCATTATTGTTCAACTACGGATTCATACGAATGAAGCCAGAGAAAGCCTTTGACAGATACTATCTAAACAAATTAAAGAAAGACATACCCGGTATAATGTCTTTCATGAAATCTCTTGACTATAGTCCGAAAAGAAAGAGGCTAAGGGTAGACAATGCTGAGGACTTTGATGACTATTCGGTAGTAGCTACCATAACTAAGGAAGAGGTAAAGAAATACAGAAGAATGTCTAAAGCCAATAAGATATTCTCTGCAGATGATATTACCCGGGTAGCTATTGGGGATTACGTAGTACTTAGAGGATATCCGTTTGAGGGAATACCTGCAATCTTATTGGAGAACAACTTGTCTACTAAGATGATGTTGGTAAAGTTATATCCAGAAATGGACGGCAGTTTGGAAATAGAGGTACCAAGGGAAAATGTACTCTACTCTGCCTATCATGAATCAGACGAGTATAAAATGTACTCAGCAGACTACGAGGTAGACTTATCTCAGATTCCAGACGGTAGTACTGAAGATATTCTAATGAACAAACAATACTAAATATGGAACGACATCAAGAATTGGCTTGGGACTGTTTGACCGAGCCCGAGAAGAATAGCCTGATGTTTATTCAGGGCAGAGGACTATCAACTTGGGAAGCTGGAGAAATTCTCAAGATGTCTCATTACAAATATCTGGAACTAAAGGCCAGGGCAGAAAAATTCTTCAAACTATTCTATGACTACTTTGAACTTCATCCATCATTAGTAAATCCCCAATCTCCAATAGAACCGAGGTTCAGGGACTACCTATTCGGGGCCATGGTTAAAAGACTACCGAAAGAAGAAGCAAAGATACATTCAGGAGATTCATCTTGGTTGTTAACTTCTATAACAAACTCAAGAATCATAAAGAATATGAAAAGGCTGAAAGAATCAGAGAATAAGTGGGATAAAGACCTCTATGCTCTGATTCTTGAGTTTGATAGATGGAACAACTATCGAATAATGCCTCGTGTATTACAAGCTCCTACAGCATACAAGAGAAGGTCAACTAAGAAGGATAAGGTATACTTATCTTACCTTCATCGAATACCTGACTTTAAGATAAGGCAATTGATTACTGAGTATTGGAAGAACGGTCCTTCCGGTAGGAGGTATTTCACAGCTATAGTATCAGATGAACTTTTCCCAGAAGAGGGTTATGGGGTGATGCCAATTAAGAGAGAGGATGATGTTATTAAGGCTGTTACTGATTTAAGGATGTATATATTCGAGAGTCAGCCTATTGCCGATACCTTTGGATTTTTGGTTACAAGGTACTTTGAAAAAACGGTGGATAGTAAAGGGGGCTTGAAGTTCTGGAAGGAGTACAGGGAGATTATCCAGAAAGCTATTAACTACAAATCAATAAATAACATGGATTTTACTTGTGAGACTCTGGATACTGCCTATAAATTACGCCGGAAAAGAACCACTAAATCTAACTCTTAGAATTTTAATGCAAATATTTTGCAACTTCGAGAGATTTGATTATATTTGCATAACGAAATAAGAAAATAAATTTTATACTTATATAAATATGCGCAAAAGTAAGAAAAAGGACAAAAGACCGTTAAAGCTTAACAAGGAAAAGCTTAAGGTCATGGGAAGTGGGTTAGAAAATATGACCTACAAGGACATGAAAAGAAGAGCAGTTGCTCTCGGCATGCCTTTCCCAGATGCTTGTTCAGCAGATTACAATGGACTGGCATCATGGATTCACCACTCAGAAAATAAGCCGGATAACTCCCTTATTGATGAGTATGATAAGTGGATGGACCAGCAACTAGAACTTGCGGGTTATGCAAAGGACGATCCGATGAGAAACTATCAACTCAACCTAGGGTTCATTGGAGAAGATGCAGTAACCAAGCAAAAGAAAACTAAGAGGGTGAAAGGGTTGGAGAAACCTAAAAAACCTAAGAAAGAGAAGGATGATAACGGTCTCTGGAAAGGAACCAAGAAATCCTATGTATTCGAATTAACCTACAAAGGTTTGTCAATCGACCGTATTACTCGAAGAGTGCAAAAGAAGTTTCCTGATGCCAAGGAGAAATCCATTCAGCAATGGTATCGGGCAGCATTACGTAAACAAAAGAAAGAGTAGGGTATGCCTGTTGTATTTAGATTCAAGGGTCATGATGACTTTGAAGAATCCTGCTATAGATTAGGAATCCCATGGGTACCTCCTCAAGTTCTTAAGATGAGTCTAAGACTAAAACAGCAATGGCAAAGGAAAGTACTCTGTGGAAAACTAAAGGTTTATAAATATAGGGAAAGGGATAAACGCTTTCTGGATAGATACCGGGAATGCTTAAAAGAAGCTACCAGGATTAACGGGGTAGTAGATCCCGATTCTTTACCTCCTGATGTAAGGGCATACTTCCTGGAAAAGAAACGGAGGAGAGAGTACTACAATAGGTTCAATAAGGTAGTAAAAGAAAGGGACTTAAAGATTTACCTTCATAAGTGGTATCCGTGGTCCTACAACTACAAAGGAGAACCGGCAGTAGTATTACAGGGATTCTATTCATTGAAGGCAGCCAGAAAAAGGTTCTTAATCTATTATGGACGAGAGAACTTAAAAGCAGTTCATTGGATAAAAGGTAAAACAGCACTTGAGAAAAAGTTTGTTATAGGTAATTCTTTACTTATAGCTGGAAAAAGGAAGAAACCTATATCCAAGATATTGCTAACCGAAGCCTACAGAAATAGTAAGGAAGCAGCCAAAAGGGAAATCGGTAAGAGGATTGCTCGGAAAAAGAGGTTGGGCTCTCAACAAAAGGAAAAGTACTTTTTGAACTTGGTAGATAAGTTTAATTATGGAGCAAAAGAATATAGAACTTTACTCAAGCCTGTTCCGGAAAAGCTTGTTAAGTTATCGAAGGCTAAGGAGATTGAGTCGAAAAGAAAGAAGGCTCTTTACGAAGAAGAGTGATTTAACCTGGGCTCAAATTAAAGTAGCCCTTGCATATAAAGCCATAACTAAACGTTCTGCTATCAGTTCTATCAGGTGGACTAAAAGACATTGGAATGAATATCAAAGGGCAGTATTGAGTAGGGCAGGTGGGATGCCTTTGGTAAGAAAGGGGTTAAATGAGAAGTATATTCTCAAAGAACTATTATCACAAGGCTTTGTTCCAAGGTCAGATTTCCGTATGAAAATGAAATCTGGATGGTATGCTTACTTGGTAACTAACCAAACGGTATGTGGAGAACACTATATTTATCCTGAACACTTTGCTCATGATTATAGGGCAAGTAGAAAGGGTTACAGGGATATCCATACTGCTTTGAACTCCGGAATAGGACAAGAAGGATATACGAGAATCTATTATACTGCATATAAAAACGGAATAGCGAAATGACAGTAGTAAATAAAAGGGAGCCAGAAAATCCCTGGGATGGTATAAAACTCATAGTAGGTATAAAAAAATACTATACCGAAACAGGTAATGCGGTAGACGATACCTTCACCACAGAAGGTGAACCTTTCGAAGTAAAAGACCAAAACGAATTTACTCAGAAAGTAGAAGCTATCAGGGATAAAAACGTATTCTTGAAAGCAATGGCGGTCCAAGAAAACAAGGAGATATATACTCAAAAGTTTATCACGAAACTATAATCAATCAAACATTTTTCAAACAACCTTTTAATTCATTAAATTATGGCAAAGAAAAAAGCTGCAGCAAAAGAGGTAGAACGCAAGGTTCTCTCTAACGGGGTTATCCTCATCAAATACGATGACGGTTCCTATGCACTTCTGACTCCTATTTCGGCAGAAGATGCCGAGGATATCTTCGGTGGGGAAGCCGAAGATTCGGAGGATGAAGATGAGGATGAAGATGAAGCCGAAGATTCGGAGGATGAAGATGAAGACGAGGATGAAGATTCGGAGGATGAAGACGAGGATGAAGACGAGGATGAAGATGAAGACGAAGATGAAGACGAAGATGAAGACGAAGACGAAGATGAGGATGAA
>OGUP01000078.1_pt1 | contig 62244 bp, 51 predicted proteins | sample 1553661 | NCBI WGS metagenome assembly OGUP01 (sample SAMEA2580026, study PRJEB22360) | human gut metagenome | biome: human gut; feature: human-associated habitat; material: faeces | place: Denmark | collected 2008/2010
TTTTATTGCTTATTATCCGCACCCAAAAAGTTGCATTTATAAGTTGAACTCAAGACTTTCAATTCCTTTTCAATCGGTGGAAAACAGATGTGTGCGTCACAGCATTGATAGCTGACGGTACACTTTGCTTCCCCTTGTCCACTACCGGAGATTTCGTACCGGAAAATGGCTTCATCTTCATAAACGGTGGTACCTTGTTTATTATACGACTTGGCGGAAGGGAGTTTCGGTTTACCGACAATCGTCCACCCCTCCGGCAATTGGAGCTCTACCTGCGTGGTAACAAAGGGATCGCTCTCAGCAACATAAGCATAAATGTGATAGCCCGGATGGATTTTCAGGCGGACCACAATCTCCCGGTTGCCGTTCGCTGCCTTTTCAAGCCCTGCAACCATCTGCACAGGATTCCGGTCATCCGTGGCGGCCGGTCGGGACGATGTTTCCTGTACCGGTTGTGCATAACGTGCGCTGTAATCGTTGGCAGGATCAGGTTCGCGAGTATTCACCATAAAAAGCCAGCCCCCGGATTCCGTAAAAAAAAGACGCTCTTTGTTCTTCTCATACCAAGTCCGCCACTCCTGCGGAGCTTCAAAGCGGCAAAGGGTATAGCGATGCAGGATGCGGTTGGCCTTTTCGGTCTCTTTCCCTTTTTCCAGCAACCGGATGGCAGTATCAAGCAAGCGTTTGTCGTTATAGGGAATGCCAAGGCTCTTCACATCTTCGTCAATACTCAGCACATACATGCCTTCACCTCCATAAAAATAATCTATGTTCTCACGGTAATAACGGGCATAGGCCGCTTCGTCCTCGCCAAACAAATCGAACAGCTCTCCCTGGTAACGTTTCAACATATCGGCATAACTCATCGGCGGTTGCGGTTCATAGTTTAGGAACATCTCTTCCCTGCGGTTCAATTTCTCACCACGCCTCTGTTTTTCCTGAACCACTTTTTTCAGTTTTAAACCCTCTGCAGCAAACTCTTCATCGCTTTTCACCCTCTCTTGCCAAGCTTCCCGGGTTGACAAGTAAAGCTGCTCTTTCACATATTCGCGGGTAGCAATGCGATCGTTGTATTTCCGGACGAAGGGTTTCTGTCCGGCAAAACGGGAAATGTAGACAATCGCGTTGGCAAATACCGTCTTTGCCTCTTCCGTCATATCTGCCGGCGAAGCGGCAAATCCCCAATGCAGGAAGTTCCCGTGACGGCCAATAGCCACTGCATCCAATGTTTTGGCGCAAACGCCACTGGAAATATATTCCGCGTCCGGAGAATCTTCAAAGCCCCAAGGACGAGCCACCATCCCTACCCGAAAACCTTCGTGCGTCTGATAACCTTTGTTCTGCACTTTCCACATCAGAACCGAATCCGGTACAGGCTCATCCATAAAATAGGCATAATGAAAAGCATCCGAAGGTGTCGGACACATGCGTACCGTCATCTTTACCGGAAAAGGTCCCTTGAAAATCGGGTGTTCTGCCCGCCAATGGTGGGCATCGGCATCCAAGCACAAACAATACCAATCGCTTTTCAAGCCGATGCCGCGCCCGACGGTATTCCCCACCTCGGCAATCGTGACCATCGGACGGTCAAAACTTTCCGGCAAATAGACCGCACTGTGGTAAGCGATTACTTTACCGGAAGCGTCCTTTTCCTGCCAAGCGGGTTTGATGGCTTTTGGCCGGCCATCCATCACGGTCACATCGTATGCCCGGGACATTTCCGGCGTCCAATCCTCCGCCGCAACGACTTTCACAGTCTGGAAATACTGTCGGAGCATCTCCCCGAATGCCGCTGTCCGATCGGCAATGCTTTTGCGCAAAGCCGTACTGTCGCTAATTGTTTCGTTCAAAACCTGTATATCCGCCGAACCGCCGACATACAGGACTTTCAACGGTTGTTTTTCTATTTTATCCGATGCACGACTCATCTGCATACTGCCTATCAACAGCAATATGCACAAACAAAATAGGTTTTTCATAATTTCAAAGTTAAAAGCCATGCCGGCATAGGAAACTCCTGCCGACATAGCATCTGTTGTTAAAATGGATTCTGCACAATGGCACCTTGCGAATTTTGGATATCCTGCTGCGGAATAGGAATGGCCAAACGACGGTCGTCTCCTTTCACGTTAATCTGTACCTTTTGGGAGGGGTCTACCCCACTCTGGGTAACCTTGTAAAATTCCCGTCGGATGGTTACGTCATCATCGGGTGTCACACTGGCAGCAAAACGCTTGATATCCATCAAACGAAGTGTAAAAGGCATTTCACGGCGACGTTCAAGCAACACCTGTTTTAAAGCTTCGCTCTGCGAAGCGGCGGTCAATACCGTAGCCGTTCCGGGAAGAAAGCGGGCTTCACGCAACGGTGCCAGTGTAACCAAGGCGTCCTGCCAATTGGCACTACGTGCCTGCAATTCTGCCTTCATCAGTACCAACTCAGCGGCAGTCAAACCGGAAATGGCATAGCAGTCATCATAAAGTTGGTTGTAGCGATACCAGTCATAAGCTACTGAAAAACGGCGATTACCATGTTCCACATAGAAAAGGTCGAAACGGCGGTCGTTCTTCCCGTCAACATAGCAATCCAACAATTCCTGTGACGGGGAATGCCATTGCGTCGCCAGATATTGCAGACGGATATAAATCCATTCTGACCATTTATAGATTTTTTGCAGATTCCAGTTGTGGGTTTCACAATAGTGCAGTGTATCCTCCGCCATCGTGCCAGTGGCAGGATAAGGCACCGGTGTTGCCCAATCCAGATTGTTATAGTCATACAGTCCCGGAGCTAATGCCAACGCCTTGTCCACGTAGGTAGTCGCATTGTCATAGTCGTTCATGTAAAGATACACGCGGGCAAAAGCTCCGTAAATGGCACATTTGGACGCCCTCCAGGCAAAGCCTTCCTGTACCCGGTCCACCACACAGTATTTTTCCGCCTCGCGGAAGTCATCAAGAATCCGGTCAAAGGTCTTCCCCAGCGTAGCACGCGAGATATCCTCTGTGAAAAGCGTACCCAAACGCAACGGCAGCCCCATCTCGCTGCGGTTGGCCTCACTGTATGGCAGACAGTGGACGGTAGCCAAGCGGAAAAACGACCAGCCTCGCATCAAATAGGCATTGCACAACGCCTCGTCTTTTTCTTCCTGCGAACCGTTTACAGAACCAACAGAGGCAATGATCGTATTGGCATTGAATATCTTGGCGTATTCGTATTCCCAAACGTTATTGCCTGTCGTTGTTTCCATAACTTCGCTGCTCAAGGCATACAAACTCATCTGATCAGCCCCAAAAGTAATGGGACTAGCATCGTACAGTGCCAAGGGCACACCGTAATCATCGGTGGCATACACTCCGGGATAATCGTATTCATACGTGTTTGTCACATAATCATAAAGGGAAAGCAATTGCGATACCTCGGTAATAGGGGCGTCGCTCGTTGCCGACGGCTGCTTGTCCAAAAACGAATCGCACGCACAGAACATACTCGCCGTGACTATCAGGAACGATAATTTCAATAAATGCTTTTTCATATCTTTTTCCTCCTAATTATTAAAAGTTAAAGCTGGCTCCAAAAGTAAAGCTGGTGCTGGGTTTGTTGGTGCCAGGCAACCATTCGGGGTCGTAGTTGTTTTTGTTGGCCGTCCATACCATTCCCAAGTCACGGGCCTGTACGAATACTTTGGCCTTCTGCAAACGGATAGAGCGCAACCACTGCTCCGGGAGGTAGTAGCTCAACGTGACTTCTTTTAAACGGATGAACGAAGCATCCTCCACATTGCCGCGCAAGTAAGGCAAATAGCGGCCCCAACGATAACACATGTAATCGCCCGGTGCCGGTAAAGTAGGGAAAGTGGTCCCATCGCTTTCCATCAACCGGGTAATAAACTTGGAGATCGTGTTTTTCGAATTGGCCAATGGAACCGATTCGGCTGTCGGCGCCCGGAACTTACCGCCGAAATTACCGGTCATATAAACGTAAAGGTTCAACCCTTTCCAACTGAACGAGTTCGCCCATCCGAATGAAGCGGGAGCAATGGTAGTCCCCCCGTAATACATCTTATCCAATCCCAAGGTTCGGTTATGCAGCGTCAAATCGTTGAACGTCCATTCATTCCCGTCCATAGTTTTCACGTGCGGCACTCCATCGCGCACTCCGGCATAATCATAGCTGTAAACAGCACCCACCGGTTTGCCCTCGATGAAATAACCGTTTGAAGGATCAGAAGCATAAGCCAATTGATGGCAATAAAGCGACGGGTAGAACAGTTTCTGTACTTTATTTTTGTTATAGGCAAACGTCACAGTCGACGAAATATTCAAACCAATCGAACGAACCTGTCCCTGACCGGTCAGTTCCAGTTCTACACCCCGGTTCAGAATTTCGGCATTGTTGAACCTTTGTTCTTTGCTTCCATATACGGAAGGAACAGTCACCGTTCCGATGATGTATTTCCCCAGTCGGTTGTAATATTCCACCTTACCGGAAAGTGCATTTTTAAAGAAAGAGAAATCCACCCCGACATTAGTCGTATAGGTCTCTTCCCAACGCAATAAGGGATTACCGTAACTGGTCACACGAGATACGTTAGTTCCCGTCGTCACGTTGGCACTGGTAGAAATCAACGTCTGGGGGGAGGTGCTCTTTTCTGCATTACCGTTGATACCGTAAGTCAAGCGCAGGGTCAGGCGATCCACCCAGGAAGAAGCGGCCTCCAGAAACGATTCATTGGACATGTTCCATTTGAGCCCGGCCGACCACATGGGCGACCACCGGAGGGACTTGTCATCGGTTACATAATTGGAACCGTCCGCCCGGATACTAAACGATGCCCCGTATCTGCCGTCGAACATATAAGCCGCATTGGCAAAATAAGAGAAATAGCGGTCCACCCGGTCGGAGTAAGTCGTCTGCACTATCGTAGCCAATGTATTGTAGTAATCAGGATAACCGACAATAGTCTTTGCCGATTCCTTGCTACCGTAGTAAGCCGGCAGGGAGGTGTTGGTCTTTTCATTGTAACCCACTACATAAGGATAAGTAGTGCCTGATGTTTTATATTCGCTGATTTCCATACCAGCCAAAGCCGTTACGTCATGCTTTCCGAACGTTTCGTTGTAACTCAACTGGTTTCGCCAAACGTAGTTTTCGTTGGAATTTTTGCTGCTGCGGATAATGCCTCCCGAAGGGATGTACTGATTTTTCAACACATCACCGCTCAAATCGTAGTCGGTATAGTAATTCACCATTTGGCGCACATAGTCCGTCTCCTCATTGTCGTACTGCCGGGTATCGGCGACATTCTTTTCATACTGGAACTTGGTATCAAAAACAAGTTCGCGCCAGATTTTGGCATTCAGCCCGACGTTAAAACGGTATCGGGTGGTTTCCGTCGTATATTTCCGGTTGCACACCTCGCGCAACATATTGTAGGAAAGATCCTTGTAAGGCAGGTTTTGCAGGTTCAGATCTTCTGCAATCAACCGGTTCCAAGACCCCACGTTGTAGGCATAGCTCCCGTCCTCTTCCAACAGCAGTTCATAAGGAGCCAAATTACGAAGTTCAGCGACCGTAACACCACTGGTTTCCGCTTTTTTCCGTTGAAACGTACCAGCTACACTCGCCGCCAGCCAAGGTGTGAATTTATAGGTATTATTAAAGTTTACCATAAAACGTTCATAGCCGCGTTTGATGGTAGCTTCATCGTTCTTTTCATACATCAGCGAAGCATAGGTTGTATTTTTTTCCGTACCGCTCGAAAGGTTGACATTGTACTGCTGCAATGCCTGTGTCTGCATCAAATGCTTCTTCAATTGGCTCCGATTGTCCGTCCGCCGCAAACGGTCAAGATTTGTGTTCATCTCCGCCTCGGACATTCCGTAATACTTGTTGGCATAATAATATTCCTGCGAAATGGGCAAACTGCCTGCAATGCTGGTAGGAGAAGGTGTGAATTCCGAAAGGAACCATCCGTTTTTTACAGCCATGAGTTCATAATCCACCGTCGTTTTGCTATCAGCTTGCGCTAAAATGTAATCCAGGTCGGGGCGTATATTGAAACGGTAAAAGCCCTGTACCTCTACATTCAGTTTGCCCTGCTTCCCTTTTTTTGTGGTTACAACGATTACACCATTGGCCGAACGGGCACCCCAAATGCTGGCTGCAGCAGCATCTTTCAATACAGTGACACTCTCTACGTCATTGGGATTGATGCTGCTGAAGGTACCCTCAATAGGAAAACCATCAACTACCACCAATGGTTCTGTATTGGCATAGAGCGAACTGGTACCTCGAATCAGGAAATTGACCGAGCCGTCTTCATTTTCAGTGGATTGCATCCCGGCAACTACACCTTGTAGCATATTGGAAAGGTCGGAAGAAGGCCGTGAATTGAGTACCTCCACGGATACTTTATCGAACGAACCGGTGGCCCGCTCTTTGGAGATGGTTTGGTAACCGGTGACTACCACTTCTTCCAAAGCTTTGTTTTCCGGTTCAAGGACGACATTCAACGTAGTTGCTTGACCAATTTTCATTTCCTGACTTTTCATTCCGATAAACGAAAAAACCAGCATTACATTCGGATCGTCGTTTACCTTAATTTCGAAACGACCGTCAACGTTGGTCGCCATCCCGGAGGAAGTGCCTTTGACAAGGACCGAAACGCCCGGTAACGGCATACCATCCCTATCTTTCACCACGCCGCGCACCGTCCGCTTCTCTGCTTGCGGTAAATCGACATTATTCACCGTCACAGCCCGCTTGATGGCAACGACGCCGTTCACGATTTCATACGTGTAGCCGGGACCTTCGAGCAAACGACTCAAAATCGTGTTGATTTCTACGTTCTGCAAATCAAGCGTGATGCCTTTGATTTGCTCCAGTTCCCTGCCGTTATACAGGAAACCGATGCCGGTAAGCCGTTCAATCTGCTGGATGCAGCTTTTCAAATCGGCATTTTCCATCCGGAAACGGGCAACGCGCTGGGCACTGATTTCCGAGAACACATTAAAATGACAGACCAATAGCAGAAAAAACAAACATTTCATCACCATGATGAGTTTTTTTCTCCATTGAAGGGAAATCGGCGCTCGTCCGACTTCCAAATTCGGATGTTTTTCCATAATTTTGTAAAACTTTAAAGTTAATAATCAGAGAGGGGATGACAGCTAATGTGGTAGTTACTATCGCTCCTCTTTTATTGTATAAAAATTGTATTTCCTTTCCGTTCAAAGTGCAGGGGACTGACATTCTCCATCAAGTCGAGAATGACCTGCAGGTTTTCAAACCGCGGTAACTTACCGGTGAAGACTTCTCTGCGCACGGCATCATTGGTATAAAACACATCGATGTGGTACCAGCGTTGCAGAATTGTGAAAATTTCTTCCACGGAGGTATTATCGAAGCGAAACTCTCCACGGATCCAGGCTGTAAACAGTTCTGTATCCACTTCTTTCACTTCCACGTTACCGGTCTGACGGTCGCACACCGCCTGCCGTCCCGGAAGAAGCTCTATGCTTTCGCGGGTGTGGACATCCGTCATCTCCACTTTACCGATGCAAAGGGTCGTTGCCCAACTGTCATCGTCGTCATATGCTTTCACATTGAAAGAGGTGCCCAACACTTTCACCTCATAGTTGTCGATTTTAACGTAAAAAGGACGCTGTGCATCGGGCTTTACCTCGAAAAAGGCTTCGCCTTTCAACTCCACGCAACGGGTATTGCCATTGAAACGGGTCGGGTATTTCAATTCCGACATAGCATTCAGCCACACTTTTGTGCCGTCTGCCAAAGTCAGGGAATATTCACCACCGCAGGGTGTACGGATCAAATGTTGCGAAACAGGCATCGAATTCTCGTCGGAGCCGGTATAATCTACCGTATTGCCGGCAATGACGACCTTTTCCTGTTCGCTTTCCAGTGTTTTCTGCATATCCGGCAAGAGTTCCACAGCCGAACCGTCTGCCAGCACCAACTCGGCACGTCGGATTCCCGGTTCGATTTTTTCAATGGTTTCTGTTACACGAGGCTGAGATTCCGTCCGGGGAAAGAGTAGCCACACGCCCGCCACAATCGCCACGACAGCCGCATAAGGCAGACTCCACCGCACAACACGCCGGAGGGCGTAACGCTGTAATAATTTCCGGTTGTACGCCAACGCCCGCTCCGTATCAACGGCCGCCAATTCATCGAAATGCCGCCGGAGAGCCCCCGGTTCCGCCAAACGACGATAGAGTTGTTCGTGGCTTTCCTCTTCCTGTCGCCACTCCTCCAGCATCTGCCGCTCATCGGCCGTCAATTCGTCCCACTTTTCACGCACTAATAAATCCCGTATCTTTTCAAACTTCTGTTGCATAACTTAACGCTATATATTATATAGACACAAAAGTTTAAAAAACGTGCAAAAGGAAACGAAAAAATATAAATTTATTTGAGTAATATTTCTATTCGCTGTCTATCCATTTCCCGAAACGCCCCTGACATATCAGAATAAACAAACTCAACCCCAATGCCGCTGTCAACTTCCGCCGGAGGATTTCCTTTCCCCGGCGCAATTGGCTGCGCACGGTTTCTTCTGTGATATCCAACTGACGGGCAATGTCGCGGTTGTCCGCTCCATCCAATTTCAAGATAAAGATGTCACGACAACGGGCGGGCAAACGGCGGACGGCGTCATAAAGTTCGCGATATACTTCCTCCTCCATCATCCGACCGACAAAATCATCTTCTTTCAGCATATCCTGATCCTCTATCGGAATCCCGCGCCGGTCGCGCAAGTAATTCAACAGACGATTGTGTATTGAACGGTATAAATAAGTTGTAAACGAATGCATTTCTGCCAATTGCCGGCGTTGTTTCCACAGATAACAGAAGAACTCCTGAACAATATCTTCCGCGATCTCCCGTTCCTTGACAATACGACTGCTATAGACCACCAACGGAGCATAGTATTCCCGAAAAACAGCCGTATAGGCCTCCCTATCTCCTTGCGATAATCTTTGTATGACAGACGCGTCTATTTTCATACTTCCCAGTTCAACGCATATATTTTAAATTCAAGGCATACATCACGATAAAGATAACAGCAAAAATAGCAGAAAACAACATACCGGCAAGTACCATAAAATTAAAACCGGCAAAATAAGGCAGCACAAACAACATCAGGATTTGAGCCGCCGTATAGAAATAAAAACCGATACGGCGCAATTGAAACATCAGAATAGCTCCCAGCAAACTAATCACACTCAACACCAGGTTTATGACAGCAATCTCTTTAGCATGTACAAAAGTGGCCTGTAAACTCGCCATGGTCGAACTCAGGATATCGGAAAGCACGGCAGAATCGCCCCCCTGGTCCATACCGTTCAGCATGGAAGAATAATGTTCCATCTGCATCGATGAATCGGTCAATCCGGCTGTAAATACGGAAAATAAATTGGATAAAGTTCCCCAACCACTACCGATAAAGGTAAGAATACACAATACCAATAAAAAAGTCGGGCGCTGAAACTGGTTCTGCTGTTCTTCAAAAGGATTTTCCATGTTTTTCAATTCTGTTTGTTCACATTCTATTGGGTACAAAGATACAAAATTCAAAAAATATCTAACCGATTACATCACTTTCAATTCAAAACTTTTCAGCAAATAAAAGTTTGAAATGCTTTGCTTTGGAAAAGGATTTAATTTAATTTTGACAAAAATATTTTTAACTACTTAACTATGGAAAGAGATACCGTTATATTTGACCTGATTAAAAAGGAGTGCCAGCGTCAAAAAGAAGGAATCGAACTGATTGCTTCTGAAAATTTTGTGAGTGATGAAGTCATGGAAGCCATGGGTTCGTGCCTGACTAATAAATATGCAGAAGGTTATCCCGGAGCCCGTTATTACGGTGGTTGCCAGATCGTCGACCAGACCGAACAATTGGCGATCGACCGGGCATGTAAATTATTCGGTGCCGAATATGCGAACGTGCAGCCTCATTCCGGAGCACAAGCCAATGCTGCCGTATTTTTTGCTTGTATGAAACCGGGCGATACTTACCTGGGACTGGATTTGGCTCACGGAGGTCACCTGTCTCACGGATCACCTGTCAACCTTTCAGGAATCAACTATAAACCGATCGCTTATCATGTAAAAGAAGATACCGGTCTGGTAGACTATGATGAAATGGAACGCCTGGCACTCGAACATAAACCGAAAATGATCGTTTCGGGAGCTTCTGCTTATTCCCGTGACTGGGATTATAAACGGATGCGTGAAATCGCCGATAAAGTAGGTGCTATATTGATGTATGATATGGCTCATCCGGCCGGTTTAATCGCCAAAGGCTTGCTGAACAATCCGTTCGAATATTGCCACATTGTAACGACCACCACGCACAAGACCTTACGCGGACCGCGTGGAGGTATGATTTTACTTCCCAAAGATTTCCCGAATCCCTGGGGATTGAAAACGCCGAAAGGAGAAATCAAGATGATGTCACAAGTCATCAATTTTTCAGTATTCCCGGGACAGCAAGGCGGACCGCTCGAACATGTCATCGCAGCTAAAGCTGTTGCTTTCGAAGAAGCGTTGTCTGATTCTTACACCGAATATGCAAAACAAGTGCAGAGGAACGCAAAAGTTTTGGCACAAGCTTTCATGGATAAAGGATATAAAGTGGTTTCAGGCGGTACAGACAACCATTGCATGCTGATCGACCTGCGGACTAAATTCCCGGAACTGACCGGTAAAAAAGCTGAAAATACCCTGGTAAAAGCCGACATTACGATCAACAAAAACATGGTGCCTTTCGACAGCCGTTCTCCGTTCCAGACTTCCGGTATCCGTGTCGGAACTCCGGCTATTACAACCCGTGGTCTGAAAGAAGAGGATATGAAAGTGATCGTCGACATGATCGACCGGATCCTGTCGAATATCGACGATGAAAACGTCATTGCAGAAGTGAAGAAAGAAGTCAATACGATGATGAATCCCCGTCCGATGTTCGCCTGGTAATAGGAAAATATAACCCATTAAAAGCTGCCTTAAGGGCAGCTTTTTTGTTTTCCTCTCACTCCAGGATCTTAAAAGCAATATCGAGATAAGCATCCATATCGATCGTTTTCTCCCGGATATATTCGTCACTGCGTTTATGCCCCAAACGAATCACGATAGCCTTTTTCTGAGGAATGACGAACATATACTGTCCTCCTAGCCCCCGAAACGCAGGAAACCGCATCTCTTTGTAATGCATAATCCAGATTTGAAAACCATAATAATCCAATGATCCGTCTCCGAACTCATTTTCCAGATATCCGGCTGGAGTTATCGCTTCATTCAGATAAGTTTCGGAGATCAGCTGCCGGCCGTTCCAATTTCCTTTATTCAGAATCAAACGTCCGAGCCGCGCCAAATCCCGGGCCGTCGTATTGAAACAACAATATGTTTTCTCATCCCCGTCTTCCCGGTCCAGGTTCCACAAAGCGTCGTTGCAGGCTCCCAGGGGTTTCCATAATTTTCTTTCAGCATATTCACTGATACTCACCGGGCTATGGACTTTCACTTCTGTCTTAAAGATCCCCCACTCATATTCCTTCTCTTTATGCACCTTATCTAAAGCTGCTTCGAGCACAAATGAAAGTAATTGAGTATCACCGCTTTTATAGGAATACTTTTTTCCAGGTTCTTCGACTACTTTCAAATCCATAATCAAATCCCGGATCCGATCACCATAGTAAGCCTGAGTGGTTTTCGAAATCAGGGCGGTATAGGCTTCATCCCAGTCCAATCCCGAACTCATCGTCAAAAGATTGCGGATCGTAATTTTATCCCCCTCCCCGAATTCAGGCAAATATTTGCTGACTTTATCATCCAGACTTTCGATAAATCCTTCGTCATAAGCTATGCCGACCAGCAGGCCGACAATACTTTTGGTAGCGGAAAATATATTGGAAAGCTTTTGCGGTGTCCAATCTTCCCGGTATTCCTCATACCGGATACTATCGTCCTGAATGACGAGATAAGCCACCGTTCCGTATTTTTCGAGATACGCCTCTTCGTCGTCGGTCATCCGGTATCGATTGGCGTCCCTGGCCTCCGGCCATTCCCAGCAGGAATCAGCTTTTCCTACCGTATTCGACGGAAAAATATAGGTATCCGAAATATCCGGGAACCAGTGAATCAAAGCCTCCTGCATATAAGTCGGCATCAGCAGAAACAGCAGGGCAATCCCCAGAAACAGCAGGGCACTGATTTTTTTCCATTTTCTACTCTTCATATTCCGCCGAACTTTTCTTTAACCTCCCTTTTCACATTCCCTCAAATCCTCGGTTGTCAAACGTTCCGGTAAGAAACGGGTGACATCCCCGCCGTTCAAATAAATATTACGGACAATCGTCGAACTTACAAACGTATGCTCAGTCGAGGTCAGCACAAAGACCGTCTCGATACGTCCGTCCATGGCCCGGTTAGCTTGTCCGACAGCACGTTCGTATTCAAAATCGGCCGCCGTCCTCAGGCCCCGGATAATGATGTGGGCATTCACCTGCCTGCAAAAATCTACGGTCAAACCGAAATAAGGTTCTACCGTCACCCGATCGGTATCTTCAAAAGCCTTTCTAATCAAACGAATACGACAATCCGTATCGAGAAATTCCTTCTTAACGGGATTGACACCGACAGCAATAATAATCTTATCGAACAATTTCAAGCCCCTTCTTACGATCTCTTCATGCCCGACCGTAAAAGGATCAAAGGATCCGGGAAATACAGCAATTTTTTCCATAGTCGAATAAATCAATTCGGCAAACATAGCGAAACAAACGTTATAAATAAAAGAAAAAGTCAAAAATATTGCCATTCACTTACAATTTAGAAGCAGAAACAAATTCTCACAAACAATTAATGAATTTTTTCTATATTTTCTTGCCACTTTATTAGAAGTTGTCGTTTAAATTTAATATGTTTGTACAAATCAAAATAACAAAATACAAACACTCAAGTTATGGCACAAAAATTATTAATCAGAGATCTTACTTTGAGAGACGGCCAGCAATCTTCTTTTGCAACCCGTATGACTCAGCAGCAGATCGACAGGGTATTACCGTTTTATAAAGATGCAAACTTCTATGCAATGGAAGTTTGGGGAGGAGCTGTTCCTGATTCAGTAATGCGTTACCTGAATGAAAATCCATGGGATAGATTGGAAAAAATCAAAGCCGTAGTGGGTAATGTATCCAAATTAACAGCATTATCCAGAGGTCGTAACCTATTCGGATATGCTCCTTACACAGACGAAATTATCGAAGGTTTCTGCCGCAATTCGATCGAATCGGGCTTAGGAATCATGCGTATTTTCGATGCATTGAACGATGTGAACAACGTCAAATCGACCATTAAATATGTGAAGAAATACGGTGGAATTGCCGACTGTGCAGTATGTTACACCATCGACCCGAAATATCCGAAACTGGGCTTACTCGACAAATTGAAAGGTAAAAAGAATCCGGAACCTGTATTTACCAACGCCTATTTCCTGGACAAAGCAAAACAAATGGCTGCCCTGGGAGCCGACATGGTGACCATCAAAGATATGAGTGGTTTGATCCAACCTTCACGGATTGCAGAATTAATTCCGTTATTCAAACAGAATCTGTCTATTCCGGTAGATTTCCATACTCACTGTACCCCGGGTTATGGATTGGGTGCCGTCCTGATGGCTATCATCAAAGGCGTAGATATCGTCGATACCAATATCTGGAACTTTGCCGGCGGAACCGGAGCCCCTGCTATCGAACTGGTTTATATATTCTGTAAGAAATTAGGTGTCGAACTGGACGTCAACATGGAAGCCGTTGCTAAAATCAACAAAGAGCTTTACGGCATCCGTAAAGAACTGGAAGCGGTAGATGCCAGCAAGCAATTCCCGAATCCGTTCAACCCGTTGACAGACCAGTTACCAACTGAAATCGACAAAGAATTCGATAAAGCGATCGAAGCTGCCAAAGCAAACAACGAAGAAGCCTTATTGAATGCTTGTCATGCTATCGAGGCTTATTTCAATTTCCCGAAACCCAATGAATTGGTAAAGAAAGCCGAAGTTCCCGGTGGTATGTACAGTAATATGGTCGCTCAGCTGAAACAATTGAATTCTATGGATATTCTGGAAAAAGCCATGGAATTGATTCCGACCGTACGTTTAGCAGCCGGATTGCCTCCTTTGGTAACTCCTACCAGCCAGATCGTCGGTGCACAAGCGGTTAACTGTGCTCTGGATATTAAAGCCGGGAAACCGATGTACAGTAATGTTTCCAATCAATTTGTGAACCTGGTGAAAGGGGAATATGGAAAAACTCCGGTCCCTGTAGATCCTGAATTCCGTCTGAAAATAGCAGGTACCCGCGAGGAAATCCCTTACGATACCAGCAAATACCAAATGCAGCCAAACCCCGAATTACCGGAAGCAGGCGGTGTGAAACTGGCTGCCAATGAGAAAGAAGTATTGTTGCTCGAACTCTTCCCGCAGGTAGCTAAAAACTTCCTGACTAAACAGAAAGTAGCTGCTTATGAAGCACAGCATAAAGCTGACGCACCCCAGGCAGAAAAAGTGGTTGCTGAAGAGAAGAAAAACGAACCGATCACCGGTAAGACGGTAAAAGCACCGATGCCGGGTAGTATTTTACGCTTCACCGTAAAACCAGGCGATACGGTAACCAAAGGTCAGACTGTAGTCATACTCGAAGCCATGAAAATGGAAAACAGCATCGCAACCGACTATGCAGGTACTGTAAAACGTTTGTTGGTAAAAGAAGGTACTACTGTAGCTGCCGATGCTCCGATGATCGAAATCGAAGCTTAATCATTATAAAGTCCATGAAAAATTCTTTCATGGACTTTTTTTATATCCATTCGTCCCAAGCTTTACAAGCCCAATTTGGGAAACATAACCTTTTCGTCCCCCTCGGCCAAAACAGCATCCAGGTCTTCCCCTTCCTGAAGGTAGAGGTTAATATTATTAATCCGGGCAAACTGATGACTACTACGAAAATCCTCATATCTTTCGTCCAATAATTCATTAAAACGGTCTGTCCTTTCTTCCGGAGTCATCTCCTCCCACTCTTCTTCTTCCAGGATATCCAGCAAAAACTCTGCCGCCCAACTTCCCAATTCCTTTTCTTTATTCCAATCCGGCTCGTAACTGTCTAAAACTTTAAAAAGTTCCTGCAAATACGCAGAATCCCCCCACTCTTTATAAACCTGGACCAGATCTTCCTGATCCGGATAAGCTACGGCCAATTCTTCTAATTTTATTTGATCCATACTTTTAGAATATTAATTACTGATTCAAAACTCCGGAAACCTAAAATCCCCCTTCCTATCCTACAGGTAATGCTTCGGATCTTCAAATTCACAATCATTTTGATTTATCAAAAATAATTAAAAATACAGAAATACCAAGACAAAAGATCGGAATTTAAAAAAAATCATACCCCCGGAACAATTAGTATTCAATTCAAAACTTTAACAACTTTTTCGGTATATGAATTTAAAATAGAAACACATACATTGGCATATTATTTGTATTTTTGTATGAGTTATTAAATTTTTCATTTCTACTATCCTATGATCATCGACACAGGCAATATCCTATTGATAGGAGCTGTTCTCCTTTTTTTCAGTATTATCGCCGGTAAGGCCGGTTTTCGTTTCGGAGTTCCCGTTCTGTTATTATTCCTCGGTGTAGGTATGTTATTCGGTAGCGACGGCTTGGGAATACAATTCAATAATCCTCATGGAGCGCAGTTCATCGGTATGATTGCTCTGAGTATCATCTTGTTTTCGGGTGGTATGGATACCAAATACACAGAAATCAAACCTGTACTGGGCCAAGGAGTCATACTCGCCACCCTCGGGGTGGCACTGACAACAGCCATTACCGGTTTCTTTATTTATTGGATTACCGGTCTCGTATCCGATTTTTCTGCTCTCACGCTGACTGAATCTTTGCTAATGGCAGCAGTGATGTCATCTACCGACTCGGCGTCGGTATTTTCCATCCTGCGAAGTAAAAAACAAGGATTGAAAGAACAACTCCGTCCTATGCTCGAACTCGAAAGCGGAAGTAACGATCCCATGGCTTATATGCTGACGTTATTGCTCATCCAAATTATACAAACTCCTGCAGGTGAAACAAACCTATGGTATTCCTTCCTGATGTTTATCGTTCAGATGAGTGTCGGAGCCGTAGCCGGTTTCTTACTGGGAAAAATGGCCGTATGGCTGATGAACCGGTTGAATATCGGCAACCAATCTCTCTATCCCATTCTACTGTTAGCCTGTGTATTCTTTATCTTCTCTATCACCGAGCTGGTGAAGGGAAATGGCTACCTGGCCGTATACATCGCGGGGTTGGTCGTAGGCAATCACAAGATTCAGCACAAGAAAAGCGTCACCACCTTCTTCGATGGATTCACCTGGCTTTTCCAGATCGTCATGTTCCTTACCTTAGGCTTACTGGTCAATCCACGTGACTTGCTGCCCATTGCAGGACTAGGTTTATTGGTGGGTTTTTTCATGATCATTCTGGCACGTCCCATCAGTGTCTTTTTATGCCTGGCTCCTTTCAGGCAAATGAGTACCAAAGCCAAAGTATATGTTTCCTGGGTCGGTCTCCGGGGCGCCGTTCCGATCATTTTCGCCACCTATCCGCTGATCGCCCAGATTCCCTATGCTTCCCTGATTTTCAATGTCGTATTTTTCATTACGATCGTATCTCTGTTGATCCAGGGAACCACAGTCAGCTATATGGCTAACTTGTTGAACTTATCGGAAAAAGAACCCAAACAAGGTAATGATTTCGGCATGGAACTACCGGAAGAAATCAAATCGGCCATGTCAGAAATCGAAGTTGCGGACAACCTGCTGGCCAACGGAAACCGTCTGATGGACCTGAGTCTACCGGACAATACACTGGTAGTTATGGTTAAACGGGGAAATAACTTTTTTATCCCAAGAGGAGGTACCGGTTTAGATATCGGTGATAAACTTCTTGTTATCACAGACAATGACGAAGAATTAATGAAAACCTATAAAAATTTAGGTATCAACGAATATATGATTCAAAAAAATTCATAAGATAGTCCGGGCATGATGAGATATATTCTGATCGGATGTTGTTTCTTTTGCAGCCTGTTCCTGTCTTCCTGTAACAGCACGAAACGACTCGGCCAAACGGCGACTCAGACGAGCCAACTATCCCACCAACTGGGTTTTAAAGTCAATCGTAAAGACGATCTGCGTCTTTTTTCGGAAGCGGCCCGATGGCTGGGAACCCCTTACCGCTATGGAGGTAGCACCCGGAAAGGAGTCGACTGCTCCGGGTTGGTGAATCAGATTTACAAACAAGTCTATCATCGATCCCTCGAACGTTCCAGTAGTGGTATAGCCACCCGCAACTGCCGTAAAATCATGAAAAGCGATTTAAGTAGTGGTGATCTCGTATTTTTCAATACTTCCCGGAAAAAAAGAAAAGGAATAAACCATGTCGGCCTATTCCTTAAAAACGGCTATTTTATCCATGCTTCTACTTCCAGGGGAGTCATCATCAGTAACCTGAAAGAAGATTATTACCGAAAAACATGGAAACAGGGAGGAAGAGTAAAATAAGCCTATTTCAATAATCTCTTCAGAGTCTGCATCAGCTCTTCCTCTTCGATCTCGCCATTCCATCTCCAAAGTTGTTCTCCGGCTTTGTATATCATCATCAAGGGGACAGCCTGCACCTGATAATAATCTACCAACCGCCGGTTAGCCGGATCATCGATATCGAAGCATTGCAAATTCAAATGCTTGTTATTCTCCAGCTTCCGGACGATAGGTAACATTTTACGGCAATGCGGACACCAACTCGCATAAAACATCACAAAAACCGGCAAATTTCCTTTGATCAAAGCCCATAAATTCTCCATAAATACTCTTTTTATTTTAAGAATATACTTCCCTGCTTCCTGAAAAGTTTCGATTTTCCTGTATTTTGTTTTCACAATTTTTATCAGATCGGTAACCGCCGGGAGTTACCTTATCGGCTTTTCATTACAGAACAGGGTATACCTTACACCGGTCTTACCGGAGAAACTTTTACTTCGTTTGTTCCTGCTGTTTATATCGGAGAATATGTTGCCTGTCAGCTGGCTTCTAATCAAGTCAGGGATAAAAAAGGGATATAAAACTTACCCGTGCTCACGCATCTTACAGAAATAATAAAAATCGACCAAATGACCATTCTTGACTGCAGCATGATGCAAAACAGCTTCCTGTCGATACCCCGCTTTTTGCGATACATGCATAGAAGCGGGATTCGTACTGAATACAATCGTGTACAATTTTTCGTAATGAAAATTTTGAAAAGCATATTCGGTGATATCCTCCAACACTTTACTCATAATGCCATGCCCCCAATATTTTTCCCCGATCCAATATCCCACCTCGGCAGTCACTCTTTCTACATCTCCTTCGGAGCCGAATCCGATACTTCCCACCGCTTTTCCTTCAACCTCGATAGCAAAACGCATCGGTTTGCCCGGCATGGCTTTTACCATACTGATGTAATCGAATGCATCCTGTTTGGTATAGGGATGCGGAAAATTATCCATTAAGTTATTCCAGATTTTGTTGTTATCGGCATTTTCTGCCAAGGATTCACAATCGGAGTAACTGAATTCCCGGATGACATACCCTTCTCCCTCGATCCGCACTCCCTGTTTTTTTCCCTGTAAAATAAAGAACTCATCTGCCCCACTCGTCGATCGGGGCAACTCGGTTTTACCTGTTTTCATAGTTGTCAGATTCTTTCGAATCTCTCCTTTTTCAGATTTGTTTGTTTTAATTTTAAACGCCACAAACATACAGAGATATTTCATCGGGTGTAACTATTTTTCCTCAAAAAAAATTCATCCGACGAAAGATATTTCTGACATTCCGAAAACCGGATATTCAAATAATTTTATACATTCGCGATTTGGATGATCACGAACAGATAAAATATAAAACACTGATAATCAAAGGTGTTTTTCAATCACTTGACGAATTTGTGTTGCTTGCATCGCCCCACTCTGCCGCCAAACCATTTTACCTGCTTTGAATAACATCAATGTCGGTACCGCCTGTACCTGATAGGAATTTACCAACTGCCTGTTGACCGGGGAATCGATATCTATTTTCACAATTTTCACCCGCTCCCCCAACTGCTTTTTCAGGCCTTCCAATACGGGATGCATCATTTTACAAGGTCCGCACCAGGTAGCGAAAAAATCTACGAACACAAGGGTATTTCCCTGAATGATGTCTTCGAATTTTGCCATAACTTTATGCTTTAGGTCTGCTTATTTATATCGCAGATCATGCTGACAAGTTACGCTTATAGGGACTCTATTTTCAATCGGTAGTCGGATCCAAAATTGACGATATAAAAACCCTGATTTTCTTTACCGGCTTGACCTTCCATCTTTTGAAAATAAAAACGCGAAAAATCACCGTTACGCGGATAAAATTCAAGTGCATCCAGTGTCCGGTCCCGGTATTTTACCGCCAATTCAATAAAATAAAGACTCATATCGAAAGCCTTATAGGCCAGATTATTCGGTTCGGTATAAAAATATTTCCGGTATTTTAAGGCAAACCGTTTGGCAGGCTCCGTGGTATTGTCCACATAACTATAGGTAAAGATCTTCGTATTCAGTTTGAAATAAGTCTCATGATCTACCGAAGTAAAGGCCTGCCATTCCGGGAAGCCGACGACGGTAATCCGATAACCATCCGTTAAAGCCGATAATACCGGTAATATCTTACTGACTTCAGCTTCTTTCGTAGTAGGCAGAATGATTATATTTTCCCGGTCGGGCAACAATTGCAAACGCAATCCATCCAACGGAACTGCCGAAGTATTCCAATCATAAAAATTCATACTGCCGATCCGATGCATATACTCCTTAAACAAGCGAATATCTTCCAGGTCCGAATGACTGACCTCGTTCCCTGTCAGATTCAGACAAACCAGATTCGCTTCTTCCGCTTCTTCGCGCAACCAATCACTCATCGCAACAGTCAGTGCTTTCATAGAAGGGTTGACCTGGATAAAATCAGGATACACGCCAAATTCTTCACTTCGGGAAGATAAGGGATAAATGACCGGGATATTTTTATTCGTTAAATCATCCATTAAGGCCTTATACACCGAGCCATATACCGGACCGATGATCAGGTCGGGATGAAACCGGTCGATTTCATCGACCATAGTATACATTTTCTCTGCACTCCGTTCGGTATCGAAAACCTTCAGGTTAACTTTGTATCCTTGATTTTTCAAGCTGTCCACCGCCAGCAATACCCCTTCATAAAAAGAAATAAATTGCTCGGAGCGGGCAGAAATCTGTACCGGCATTTTTTCCACCAGCGTATCGACAAATACAGGATAATCTTTTGCAGAAAAAGGGAGCAGTAAAGCCACCTTCACAAAAGGATCGACAGGCATCACTACTTCGGAGATATAATCCGGAATTTCCATTTTATCGGTAGCCCCGATAACAGTCGTAATCTCTTTTTCCGGTTCTTGTTCCGTTTTTTCGTTTTTTTGCATCAGGGCATTTTGCAGGATATCGGTCACGGACGCTTCTTCCACTTTTTTCACGCTCTCGTTTCGAACCGGACGCTCAGGGCGAATCTCCTGCTTTTTTCCCACCGAAGCTTCGATTTCTTCTTCACCCAATACAGAAAGATCGATTTCAGCCAAAGGCAACTTCACCACAGCTCCTACCGTCAGGGGTTGATTCTGGGCATATCCTTCATTGAATTTCAATAAACGTTTCGGTTTTATCTTATAAAGCCGGGCGATGGAATAGAAAGTCTCTCCTTTAACCACTTTGTGATAATAAAATTTGTCGTCCTGTTGCACAAAAGGATCGGTATAAGGCACTTTCAATACCTCGTATAAACTCAACGCATTATCTTTCTTATCATTTAAACTCTTTACCTCGTCGATGTTCGCTCCGTATGCCTTACATATCGAATACAAAGTCTGACCGGGTTGCACGGTATGCAAATAATAACTCTTTCCCCGAATCACAACGATATCGTTGGACTTCGTTACCGCAGTCCCTTGCCCGAGTACCTGACCGCAAGACCATAAAAGCAAAAACAGAAATAATAATTTTAGCATAGCTATTCCTATTAATAAGCAGCAAATTTAGAAAAAATAGTAGATAATTTAAAAATCTGCACTATTTTTGCAAGTTGATGAACCCAGGCTTTCACAACAAAGGCCATAAACCAAATTGTAACCGATGAAAAAATTTCCGGCAAGACTCACCTTTTACCTGCTGAATCTGTTAGCAGCCATTCTTCTCGTTTGTGTGATAGGTTATTTTGTTCTATCCCATCTGGAGAGTTATACCCAACACGGACAATTTATTCCGGTTCCTGCCTTTAACGATTTGACAGTGGAGGAAGCACACGCGGTAGCCCGGCATGCTCATTTAACTGTTGTGGTGACCGACTCCCTGTATGACGATGCGGCCAAACCGGGAGTCGTGCTCGAACAATCACCGTTAGCCGGAGCACACGTTAAAGAAAACCGTCTGATCCATCTGATCATCAATGCCCATAACCCTGAAAAAGTGGTTTTCCCGAACCTGCAGAATGCTGCTTACCGGCAGACACTGCAAACCCTGACCAGCCGGGGATTCAAAATCGGTCATATCGAATATGCCCCGTCTGAATTTCATAATCTGGTATTGGATCTTAAACATGACGGAGAAAATATCGTTCCAGGGAGCTTATTGACCAAAGGAGCCGTTATCGATATCGTGTTAGGAAGTGGAAATGGAAGGAATACAGTCGTTCTCCCGCAACTGACCGGGAAAAATCTGCAGGAAGCCCTGGATATCCTTCGTAAATCTTACCTGAATCTCGGCGAAGTACTCCCGGATGCCAGTATAAAGAGTAAAAACGATGCCTACTCGGCTGTCATCTACGAACAGGATCCTTTGAGCGAGACGACAGTCGAAGGAGGTACTTATGTCAACCTGCATATCACCCTACAAAAAGATAAAATTGCAGCACTCGACTCCTTGATGGTTACCGAATAAAAACGTGAACTAAAACAGCATCCTATGCCCGAATTTGAAGAAGAGGAAGAATTATTGGAAGAAGAGGAAGGACAAGCATCCGAAATGTACGAACACCACCGGATCGAAGCGGATAATGGCCAGAATCTGCTCCGGGTGGATAAATTTCTGATGTCACGTCTGCCGAATGCTTCCCGCACAAAAATTCAGGAAGCTGCCGATGCCGGAAATATTCTGGTAAACGGGAAGGCTGTCAAATCGAGTTATAAGGTAAAACCCAAAGATATCGTATCGGTCGTCATGGCCTATCCCCGTCGGGAAATCGAGATCATACCGGAAAATATCCCCCTGAACATCGTTTACGAAGACGACGACCTGATGGTAGTCAATAAACCCGCCGGGATGGTAGTACATCCTTCCTACGGGCATTATACAGGCACTTTAGTGAACGCCCTGGCCTGGCACCTGAGAGGTAATCCGCTTTTTAAAGACAATAGCGATCCGCGTCCCGGATTAGTCCACCGGATCGATAAGGACACGTCGGGATTATTGGTCATCGCCAAAACCGAAAAGGCCAAAACCCACCTGGGATTACAATTTTTCAACAAGACTTCCGACCGGAAGTATGTAGCCGTTTGTTGGGGTAACCTGGAAGACGAAACCGGAACGATCACCGGACATATCGGGCGCAACCTGACCAACCGCAAAGTCATGGCGTGTTTTCCGGACGGCAGTCATGGCAAACACGCCGTAACGCATTACCGGGTATTGGAACGCCTGGGCTATGTGAACGTAGTTGAATGTATTTTGGAAACCGGCCGAACCCATCAGATCCGTGCTCATTTCAAATATATCAAACACCCGCTTTTCAACGATAAAGAATACGGGGGAAATGAAATTCTGAAAGGTACCACCTTTGCCAGGTACAAACAGTTTGTCAACAATTGCTTCGAAATTTGTCCCCGACAGGCACTGCATGCGAAAACCCTGGGGTTCGAACATCCCACCACAGGTGAACGCCTGTCGTTCGATTCGGAAATCCCGGACGATATGCAGCAACTGATGGAAAAATGGCGGAATTACATCCAGTCCCGGGAAGAATAACAGGGATTCCGGGACGGTTCTTCCGTCCCACTTTTTCTCAAACAAATCGTCCAGGCAACCAATCACCAGACATTTCCCGTCAGGCCATACTCCTGCCTCCCCCGAAGGGGCACATCCTGAGTCTCCCGTCAAGCTTTCAGCCTTTAACCTTTTACTTTTTACCTCTTACTTTTTACTTTTTTTCCTCCCACCATCTCTCCCACCACCTGCTCCACCTCCCCCACATCCTCCCCCTCTTCCCTCAACTTCTCCACCATCTCCCCGGCCCTCACCAAACACTCCTCCTCCTCCACATAATAATAACAGTAAGCCAGCAATTTCGCGCTCTCCGCCGAAACAGTCAGTTTATCCAAATTCCGACTAACCACATCCAGTACCTCTTGTAACATTTCCTCATCCTGCGTCACTTCATACGCATCCAATAATACTAAGAGCAGCCCCGGCGCTGAAATATCTATCATATTCTGTGATTTCCGGCACAGCAGTTTCAATTCTCCCTGTAACTCCCGGCATTTCGCCTGATATTCAACTTCCATTCTATATACCTGATAATCTTGGCAAAAATGTAAAATTTCCCGCATCAATTTTTCCATTGTTTATTCCTCTGCTTCTGATTTTTTTGAATATTTCAACATCTTTTTACAAAACTTGATTTAATTTTCTAGGTAAACTACGAAAAGGAGGCATCCCATCTTTAGTGGAACGGAAGCCTTTCTCAGTTATGATTTACTCCTCCTTTCACACCCTCCGGTCAATAGCCGATCTGTGATTCTTTTGTATATTTTAACTACCTCCTGAATATCAAATACCTCCTCCGCCATCCGGCGTCCATAACTCCCCATCTCCTCCCGATCCGTATAGCTCAAACTCAGAAATTTCTTCACCGCCTCAATTAACGATTCCGTATCCCGGGGCCGTATAAGATAACCGTTTTTCCCGTCTGTTACAGTTTCCCTACATCCCGGAATATCAGTGGTGATAATCGGTTTCCCCATGGCAAGTCCTTCCATTAACACCCGGGACAAGCCTTCATGATATGACGGTAAAACAATACAGTCTGCCTGTTGAATATAGGGCAACACATCCGGATGATACTCCAGATACCGGATATGCCCTTCTTTTTGATCTTTCAGCACTTGCTGTTCGGGAACATGATTGGGATAATCGGGATCGATATTACCCAGCAGCTGAAATTCACATTCAGGGCATATCCGGCGGATGGCTTTGGCAGCATCCACATATTCCTGATATCCCTTATCATAAAGCAAGCGTGAAATCATCAAAAATCTGATTTTGTCAGAATGCACTATCGTTTTCCGGGGATGAAAATGGCTCAAATCAACCCCTTCTCCGCCTCTCAAAAGGATAAGCTTCTGAGTAGAAACGATCCGCTTCTCCCGAAGAAACCGATCATTATAATCGTTCAGTACCAGCACAAAATCCGCAAACCGTAACGCAAACCGATATAACCCTCTCGCCACCCGGTTGCCGGCTCCTGCCTTGTTAAAGACATACCCTAATCCGGCTATCATCGCCGAAGAGCGTATCCCACACATGGCTGCCGCCAATGTCCCGTAAATATTCGGTTTGATCGTATAGTGAAAAATGTAATCCGGTTTTTCCTTTTTATATATCCCCCGCAATGTATTGCAATATTTCAAATCCTGAAACGGATTTTTCCCGGAACGGTTCATATTCACCGGAACCACTTTGATCCGAGGCGACACGGGCTTATAATCACAATTTTCCGGTGCCACCAAAACCACCTCATACCCCCAGGCAACGTAAGCATCTATTACCACTTTGCGGAAATTCAGCAATTCCCGCAAACTATTATCACAAAACAGGATTTTCATATTCATAGGAAATAAAAAAGCCTCTGCTCAAAAAGAACAGAAGCCTAAAACATTTTGTCAAAAATACCCCGCAGATTTCTCTGCAGGGTCAGCATAAAAACACCTTAATATCCATGTTAGGTATAATTCCTTTTAGGTAACCAATGTTTTAATAATATTTTTGGGAACCTTAAAACAATTATTGATTAAATACCATTTCTTAATTTCTGTGTACAACTCTATGGATATAGAATAACAGAATCCACCTTGTCAAATAAACGCCGACAAACTGTAAACATAACTTTACTTTTCTTACTTTCGGGTGTAAATCATATTGAAGTAGCCAAGCATATTTTTCCAATAAAATAATCTGTTGTTTGCGTTCAGAACTCGGGAAATGATTTACCATTCCCATTAAATTACAATATTCGTATGCCATAAAAGACAATAAAGCATTACTCAAATCCTTGTCAGTAACATTATGCTGAATCTTTTGAGTTTCCTCACTTAAGATAGCGAATAAATCAGCATATTTTTTAGCACTAAAAGAAGAAGATATCGTCTCTCCTACTTGTTTGCGATATATGTACATATATTCATTGACAAACTTGAAATGACGGCTTTTATTTACAAGTTCTAGAAACCATGGAATATCTTCAGAAACAATTCCTTTTATGAACGAAATATCATTTTTTTCCAAAAATTGCCTGTCTATTATCTTCATACAAGCACTCATTGGAAATATACCGTAGCGAATCAGACTAATAATCTTTTCTTTATTAGTCCGATCAGAAACGACCTCTTGTGGATAAGGAGCCCAATTCTTAAAAACGCCATCTTTTTGATAATAATACTTACAGTTAAAGTTAACAAAGTCATACCCATCAACCTGCCCCATCACTCGATTCAACACTTCTGCATCTGCCCAATAATCATCACTGTCCATAAACACGACATACTTCCCCTTTGCTATCTTCAATCCTTCATTTCTCGCATCCGACAATCCCCCATTCTTCTTATGTATAACAAAAACACGCTGATCTTTTCTAGAATAATCATCACAAATCTTGGGACTACCATCAATCGAACCGTCATCTACCAAAATTACTTCCAAATTCCTATAAGTCTGTGACAATATTGTGTTGATACATTGACACAGATATTTTTCAACATTGTACACAGGTACAATGACACTAACCAATTGCTCCATAAAAATCACCGATTTACCATCTTACGTTTTACCCACAATCCAAACTTAGCATAACAATAAGCGATTCGATACAAGCCATGATGCACCAAATAGAATAACATCCGATCGGGGAATGAAAGAGAAGCACTATATTGGGGGGATATTTCAGGATATAAAGAAATAATATCACGGTAAACAGCCATACGACTCATTTTCAACAAAGCAAGTTTAGTCCTGAGTTTTGCTATATTCAACAATTCAACATATTTATCTGCCTGTGGCAAACTCGTAAAAAAATCACTCAACACCGCATCCGCACGAACCATATCGTCTATTGATTTGCGGGTAATATTTTTTGTATAAGCCTCTTGATTGTATTGTACATAATTGTAAAGTGCCGAACCCATCGTAACAATTTTATCGGCATGATAAATCAAACGTGGAATAGTTGCATAGTCCTCCCCATGATTCAATCCTTCAATTGAACGTATTCCCGAATCCCGATAAAATCGAGTCCGGAATAATTTTCCCCACATAGACGGAGCTATCGATTTATACAATAACCCTTCAAGATATTTTTCCTTGTCATCAGGTACATGACATGGTGTATAAATTGCTTTATTTTCATACACCAAATTTGAAGCACAAACAACAATATCAGCCTTTGAATTAATTGCTTCTCTCACCAATAATTCAACTGCGTTTCTTTCCAGAAAATCGTCACTGTCCACGTGCATCAAATAATCCCCCTCTGCATAATCCAAAGCTGTATTCCTCGCCGCCGACAAACCCCTGTTCTTTTCATGTTCAACAATTTTCACACAAGCCCTGCGTTCCGGATAATCAGCTACTACTTCTTGCAAAATGTCCATACTCCGATCTTTCGTACAGTCATTCACAAAAACATACTCTATGTCCTCATAAGTCTGTTCCAAAAGAGATACAGCACATTTTTTTATAAACTTTTCTACACCATAAATTGGCACAAGGATAGATACTTTCATAACATTCAATTAATTATCCGAATTGAAAAGGTGAACAACCGGCAGCCCCGTTATAAATTTTCATAATAAACATCGCCATATAAAGCAAAATAACTCCCCCTCCAAGAGAATAGTTTAATAAACTTCTTTTCACATGAAACAGATAGTACAAGAAATAAGCTAATACCACAAAACGCAAATTCACCATTGCAAAAGGAATACGGCTTAGAAATACATCCACATCAAAAATGTTCGCCATACATACTCCGACAAAATAAATTCTGAACAAAATATTGAAATGAGCATTTTTATACACCCGTCCCAAAATGGTAGAAAACAAAATCAACAATACATCAATACAACGGGTTGCCAGAATTCCTAAGCCGGAATCCACATCCATATTCCAATTGCCCAAGAGAGCCATATTCTGCAGATATTTTGTATTCGTTATATATAAGGGCAAAACAGTAATAATAATATTCAAAAAATACTCGAACAATAAAAATGACAATACATACAGAATAAGCATCAGGTACTTACTGTCCCAAAATTTCATCCACCTCAACGACAAAAAATAAACAGGGAATAAAACTATCGAAGAATAATGAAATAAACTTGCAATCAATATACATCCTGCATATTTTATGAATTCCCTATTTAAAACATACCTTAACGCATATAAAAAAATACAAAAGGCCAAGGTTTGTCTCTGTATATTCAGCGAAGTAAAAAAAACTGTTGTAAAATAGAAAAAGAGCCCTAATGGTAACAAAAAAACACTTCTGTCAAACGATTTATAAAGCAATATCAAATGTATAAACATAATAATCGCAAAAAAAATCTGATACGGAAAATTGAAAAAAGCAATACAAGCATTCAATATCCAATATAAAGGTTCCAAGGTAGAATCTACAATTTCCTGCCAACTTATGCCACAATTCAGAATATCTACATAATAAGAAAGATATGCCTTCCAATCCGCTCCGACATCATATCTAAACCCCATTAATAAAGATATGGTCAAAACCGGTATCATCACGTTCCACTTCCATAAACTGAATTTGTATTTTTGTATACTATGAATGGTAAGCCACGCAAAACCGACAACAAAAATGAGAATGAAAAAATAAACGGAATAAGCCAATAACATAACGATGGATATTACTAATTATCTGATATCACATACATTGTTACTTTCACTAAAATTTTCCGCGAAAGATAAAACGACGGATCCTACCTAAAATATGGGTATTATTCTTTCCCACTTTATCAGCTATTTTCTTTATCCATTTATCTTTATTACCCACCCACGAACCGGCAAAATGATGGATGCAATACGTATTGTCTGTCAGATAGATTTTCCCATCATGATAGGATTTCGGACAGAAATAATCTTTCGGGTAAAATGTTATCAAACCCGGGAAATCCTGGAAAGTGTTATTTTGCTGCAATCCGAACTTCAACATATAATTCGTCAGAGTCGCTACATTCGTCGTCAAGTCGAATGTTCCGTCCTGATTGATAAAATGCCGGTCCGTATAGTATTCCAGGTTCTCTTTCGCCCACTTCCCGTCTTTCTCGCTCGCCATGATACCTGTAGGGATCATCCGGTCATCCTCAAAACCGGAAAAAGCAGGATGGACCAGAAAGCGGTCCAGGTTACGAAGTACCTCCACATCCGTATCCATATACACTCCTCCCTCCCTGGAAAGGGCGTAAAGCCTGACCACATCCGTAACAAAAGCAAATTTACGGGAATCGTAAGCCTCCCGGGCATAAGGATATAAATCCAGGTCAAAATTCCTCTCGTTCCATTCCCTGATTTCATAGTCCGGAAGATACTTTTTCCACGAAGCAATACATTTTTGAGCCAATTCAGGTAATGGTTTTCCGCCAAACCAGCAATAATGAATAATTTTAGGTATCATAAAAATCAATTACTGAAAAAAGAAACAATTCGTTCACAAGCCTTCCCGTCTCCATAAGGATTTACCGCCCGGCTCATTTTTTCATATATTTCCGGCCGTTCCAGCAAAGCCGTCACTTCCCCGACGATTTTATCATAATCCGTTCCTACCAATTTCACCGTCCCGGCCTCCAGTGCTTCCGGCCGTTCCGTGGTATCGCGCATCACCAATACCGGTTTTCCCAATCCGGGCGCTTCCTCCTGAATGCCCCCGCTATCCGTCAGGACAATATCACATTTCTCCATCAGACAGACAAAACTCAGGTATTCCAACGGCTCTATAAAAAACAGATTATCCAGTCCGCAACCGTCAAAGACATCGTGTATCGGACGGCGTACATTCGGATTCAGGTGCATCGGGTAAACAAAGTCCACAGCGGGGAATTTCCCGGCAAGTGTTTTGATAGCCTGGCAAATATGGGCGAAACCTTCCCCGAAATTCTCCCGGCGGTGGCCCGTAATCAATACCAGCCGCCTTCCTGACCCTAAACGGGTTACATCATACCCCCTTTCCTGAAGTTCCGACTGTAATTGCCACGCCAGTCTCTCCTCGCGTTTAATCTTATCCACTACCATATACAGGGCGTCAATCACCGTATTGCCGGTAACCACTACCGACCGTTCGTCCACATTTTCCGCTAACAGATGCTTTTTACTCAGTTCTGTCGGGGCAAAGTGCCAGGTAGCAATGCGTCCGGTAATCTGACGGTTCACTTCTTCCGGCCACGGACTGTAAATATCATAAGTACGAAGTCCGGCTTCCACATGTCCCACCGGAATCTGCTGGTAGAAAGCTGCCAGAGCCGCCGAGGTAGAAGTGGTCGTATCCCCGTGTACCAATACAAGATCCGGCCGACTCTCCCGGAGGACTTCCCGCATTCCGGTCAATACCCGCGCCGTAACATCATACAAATCCTGTCCCTGTTTCATGATATCCAGATCGTAATCCGGGGTGATCCCAAAAAGTTCCAGTACCTGATCCAGCATCTGCCGGTGCTGCCCGGTCACGCACACGACCGTTTCAAACACATCGGACCGTGACTCGAACGCCTTTACAAGCGGAGCCATCTTTATTGCTTCCGGCCGGGTACCGAAAACAAGCATTATCTTCTTCATTTATGATTAAATTATTTTTTCAACAATCGGTAAATACTATATACGAAAGGCACTTTCCTGAGCCTTGATTTCATCGAATCCACGAAATAATAACGGACATAAAAAGGGCGCAGGCAACGCCTTGCAGCCCTGGCAAATCCATATAAAGGATACAGTTTCCGGAACAATCCGTAATTCCGGTCTCTAACCGACGGACGCTGCAACTGACCGTTTCCGCATACCGCCTCCTCCACTTTCCGCTCCTCGCAGACCAATCGTTCCCGACATGTCTCGAAAAAACGGATGCCCTTCTCCGTATTCAGCAACATTGCGGAAATGCCCCTGCCCGTATCCAATGCCGACTCCCCGATTCCCCAATAGTCGCAGACCGTTATGTCAGAGACACGTCCGGGATTCGCATACGGACAAGCATAACAACTTTCCCGATAAAACAACCCTGTCATAAACCCTGTGATATAAGGGTCTCTCGGATATTCTGCTGATAATACAGAAACATTGTCATTATATAAAAAAACGCCGTATTTCAAATCTTTCAGATGCGCCCCTTTCTTTCGGAAATCCACCCGATACTCTCCTTCCGGTAATCTTTTCTTTCGCAGAATTCGTTGTACCTCCTCCCGCAGCAACTTCCCGGAGGGTACTCCGTGACACACCAGGTCCATCGTCAGCAAATCCGGATAATCCTTTCGCAAAAAAGAACGCAAACCGGCTATCTGACAAGGGGTACCGGTAAACAACACCCGTCTCCGGTCCGACAAATCCTTTTTCACTAACCTGAACGTGTCGCCTATATCACTTTGCACATATTTCGAACCTTTGAGACGGCAGAGCTGTTCCGCACGGTCTATCCTCAAATGGCGGATATTGCGGTAAGATTCCTGTACGCACCCATACGCCACTCCTCCGTTCTCCACCGTGACCCGGGCCAGAACGGAGGCGGCTCCTCCCGAAGTGCTGCTCATGCGGTCGTCATCATCCTTGCTGTAAGCCGCAAAAACAGTGGCGGAAGCACGCCTTTCCAAAGGATTGTTCACAGGACAGACAATTGCACACAACCCGCAATCCACACATTCGTCCTGCCGGATAACCGGATAACGGAAACCGCATTCGTCTTCCTCCATGACAATCGCCTGACGGGCGCAGCTGTTATAACAAGCCATACATCCCGTACACGCTGCAACCGGACAAATCCTTTCCATAATCAATCTTTTAGCGCAGTTGTCAAATACTCCAGCGACTGTCGCCTGCAAACGTCCAATTTCTCCTTCACCCGGCTCCAGTCAATGACAGGCAAACTTTCCACTTCCCCGATCCTGCTCTTACCGATAAAGTAATCTTCAAGCCCCAACAACGCAAAGAGATGAATCACCCGTGAATTTTGATTCAGTTTCGAGGTGTCGGCAAACCGCTTGAATGTGCAGAAACGTTTTTCGAAAAGAATCGAAAAGATGCTCCCGTGAAAGGAATCCGTGAAGAAATAATCGCTATGCCAGATATAATCCAGAAATTCTTCGGGACCGGCAGTCACACAATCCGCCCAATCCAAATAACACCGCTGCGTGCAGAAAATTTTCACCGGCAAATCCATCCGTTTGGCAAACTCCTGCACATACTCCATATACCACCGGTTAGGAGTCAGGAAATAACACAGGATATATTTTCCTTTTACAGGAGAAACCTCCTTCACAAAAATCTTCCACGCTTTGCCCTCCAACAATAAAGTAGGATCAAGGACAGGACGGACTTCTCTGCCCAACATCGCCGACAATATCCCGGCTCCCTGTTGTTCACGCACCGAAAGATGGTCGAACCTTTCCAGTAAAGGGCGTACTTTCGGCACAAATTCAGCCGGATAATCCGTCGTCCCGATACTGGGTGCATAGGCGACCTTTTTCTTTTCCGCAAAACTCAGATAATAATACGGAGAATAGATATCCGAACCGGGATACCATATCTGGTCACTCCCGCAAATAAAAGCATCGTACTTCCGGTTCAGACTTTCCAGCGGTCGGATCCGGGTATTGATCCTGAGGTATTTTTGTCTGAAATCCGAATAACACCTGTCGGTACGACGCTGTATCCTGAAATAGCCATCCCTTTTCAGGAAAGACCTCAAACATCCGGCAATTCTTCTCAAAAGACGGAAACACGTTCCGCTTTTCCCCTCTTCCCGGATGGAAGAATCATCCAATATATCGTTGTCATACTCCAGATACACGACAACTTGCTGCAAGGCATAAGCCTGGAGAAAAGTGCCGAAATTGTGGTATTTGATCCAGGTTACTGTTGCTGTCTTTTTCATCTCACTCTATGATAAATGCTTACTATTTTCCGTTTAACAAATTCTTTCTCATCCGGCCGGAGGCCCAGGAAATAAACACAAATGGCGATACTGATGAAAGCAGCTGCACATACGGCGACCAATCCACCGAAACTCCCTCCGGCTTTCAGATGGACACAGGCAGGCAGAATAAAAGCAACCAAACCGACAGCTATACCGGCAACGATTTCCCGGAGGAAACGGACAACCGGCAACCCTACCATCCGGCGTAACAGCCAAAGGCGGATGACCAGCAAGACTACCGATAAAATGCCGTACACATAGAAAACATACACCGGAGCCGCCCCCGTCTTCAACACCGCATAAGATAACGGCAGATTCAGGAACAACACAAACGAAACCACCGTCTGGTATTTCCGGATTTTGCCATAAGCCTTTGCCAAAGTGGCAAGCAGGTTTGAAAACAAATCAAGCATCATGTTCAATACAGACATCCGGCAAAACAAAACCGTGTATTCCGGCACCTCTTTCAGCCAAATCCTCAAAATCAAAGGCATTTCTATCAAAATCGGGATGGCAAAAAAAAGAAACAGGAACAACGAAAAACTCGTACTCCGGAACAACAGGCGGAACATCGCCTCTTTTTCGCCCGCTGCATAATATTTAATCAGTTGCGGATTAACAGCCATCTGGAAACTGGAAACAAAACGGAGAATGGCCCCGGAAACCTGTACGGATATGGCTCTCGCAGCATTCACTACGGGATTGAAAAAAACGTTCAGCACCAGATTCACCCCCTGCTGCGTGGCTGCCCAAGCTAATTCTCCCATCGCACTCCATCCGGCAAAACCGACCAATTCCCTGAAAAGAGAACCGTTCCAATAACGCCTGAATCTGGCTTCTTCAAACCGGCAACGGCAATAAACGGCATACAAAAAAGTGATGACACAAGCTACTCCCGCCACCAACATCGAATAAAGTTTCAATTTATCGGCATTACCTATATAAAGCAGATAAACGACTCCAAGATTCATCACTACTTCCGCGATACTGACGTAGGCATAAAAATCCATCTTCTCCCTCGCTATGATAACTGCATTGTAAGGCACCCGCAAAATATTCATGCAACAGGCAATAATTGAAAAATGGAATATCCATACGGCACCGTCGAAACTTCCTTCCGGTATATGCAAATAATTCACCAGCAACCAATAGCCGAATAATTCCGCCAAAGCAGCTATGAAAACAGCAAGAAACAAATGAACGATGAGCGACAAACTGAATATCTGTTTCAGCCTGACATAATTATTACGTCCGATCTCAAAAGAAAGATACCGTTGGACGGCTATGGATATCGAAGAATTCAGAAAACCGAACATTACCACAATGCCTCCCACTACGTTATAAATCCCGTAATCCTCCACGCCCAACACGTTCAGCACCACCCGCGAAGTGTACAACGACACTGCCATTGTCAACAACATCCGGATATACAGCATGGCCGTATTTTTGGCAATGCGGCGGGTGTTTTCTGAGGACATAAAAAAAGGATTAGTGGTGACACAATAAAAAAATCCGGAAAAGCGTGAAGCCTTTCCGGACCTTATATAACATACTACGGAATTATTTCCTGAGCTTTTCGATTTCGGCTGGGGATAGACCGGTCAAGTCAGCGATGGTTGCAGTGGGCAGCCCCTGGGAGATGGCCTGGCGGGCAACTTTTTCTATGGCTTCCTGACGGCCGATTTCTTTTCCCTCTTTCATCCCCTGTTCCAACCCTTTCTTCAACCCTTGTTCCAAGCCTTTTTTCAATCCCCGTTTCTCGCCTTTCTGCTGGCCTTTGCGGCTAGCGGTGTTCACGACATTGATCAGATCGCGGTAGATTTTCAGGCTTTCCTCATATTCCCGGCGTTCTGTCGGGGTATAGCAGGCAATCTCGGCCACTTCAAAGGCTTTCTGAAAAATTCTGGTCTGCAGCGACTTCGGACAACGGTCCAGCACCTCCATGTGGGTCAGCAGAAACATCCAGCGGTCGAAATTCGTTTCCAGTTCATCCTCGCTCTTATGAAACTTGGGCATTTCCAGATAGATAAACGTCAGCTTGTCGTAAAATACTTTCTTCGATGCCGTGTCCATCAGCTTGATTTCGTGGTGCATCACCTCATTCTTGTGGCGATCCTCGGCAAATACGAAATCGAGCAAACCCACCGTATACACCGCATTCAGATGGAAATCCCATTTCCCGCGCGGAGCCTGCTCCTGAATCGGAAAAGTGGAATAGAAAATGCTCCGGTCCTTGAAATAATCCTGCTCGGCTTTCTGCATCTCGACGATAAACTTTTCCCCGCGGTCATTCTCACAATACACATCGAAAATTGCCTTGCGTTCAAAATGTCCGCCTCCCAGACGTTCCGTCGGAAGGTAGGTCAGTGATTCGATCTTTCCTTCCGCATGCAACAAAGAATTCAGGAAGTCGATCAGTAGATCCTTGTTGACTTCCGTACCGAAAAGCTTTTTAAAGCCGAAGTCGGTAAAGGGATTGATGTATCTGCCTGCCATAACATTCTGTTTTTGATTCTCTAACAAAAATACAGCATTTTTCCGGAAAATCAAATTTCAGGTATAACGGAGATTGTGTCAAAGCTTTGACACAACCTCGCCATTTTAGTATACGCCGCTTTCAGATGCTTGTGCTCCCAAAGCACTCCCGTAGCTATTCGGTTACAGGAGTTTCACCGGACTTCGGACGGACACCTCTGCGGGTTGCCTGCTGGCGGGCATAATCGACGGCTTCGTTGATCTTTCCGGTCAGGGTGCCGTAAGACTCCGCACCGTAAACCACTTCACAGGCATTCACCAACAGGGCCAACTGCTCGAACTCCGCCTGAACAGCCTGACGGGCTTCTTTCACTTTGCCGGAAAGTTTGGTCGAGTTGTCGGCCTCCCGGCTGACAAACAATACATCGAAACGGCCGGCAGCCTCTTTCAGCTTATTCACCCAGTCTTCCAGATGGAGCAGACCGGCAGCAGCCGCATTTTCTTCGGTATCCAGATCTTGCAGCAGGTTGCTCAATACCCCCGATTCCTGCAAATACGGCAAGCGGTCGATCCCTTTCCCGTATTTCTCGATGACATGGAGTAATTTCAGGGCAGCATCGGCCTTCTCGGATTCTGGAAACAACGTATAGGCTTTCACCACATTCAGCAGGGCTTTCAGGGCATTGTCGCGTTCGGCATCGGCCTGGCTGATCTTGCCGGATAATACATTGCCCCGTTCCAATACAAGCACCTCGTCATAGACCCGGAGCTTCGTTTCAAACGTCTCTGCCAGAGAGGTTAGTTTGAGTTCCTCCAGATTCTCACCTTTCAGATAAGCAAGAACATTCGACATCACCTGGAAATGTTCCAGATTCCGTAACATACTTAAATTAGTAGAAGTAATCATAGGATCATGGTTTAAAGATGAAACATTCTCCCCCTCCTTCTTTCTGTATCTTGTGCTGCAAATTGCAGCGGTTTATCCATAAGGATTTTTTTCTTCCTGCAGATTGCAGCGGATCATCCACACCTGTTTTTGTCAAGCTGCAAATTGCAGCATCAAATCTGCAGCCTTGTTTTTCGTGCTGCAATTTGCAGCAACAAATCCACAGCCGTTATTTTCTTCCTGCAATTTGTTTCAGCCCGTTCTTCTGTCATCCTGTATTCTCCCATGCCGATCTCCTCCCTCACCGGTCATCTGTTTTGTCGCTACCGGGAGAATCGAACTCCCGCTCCCGAACCATCGTAGCGGCGTTGCCTTCGGGGGTTTCCCCACCATCCCGATCACTTGCGGACCAGATGATTCACGCTCGGTCTGTTACCCTATGCGTGTAGCAACCCACGGCGACGCCACCGGGAGACTCTTTTACGTCCAAGAATGGAAAGGAACCCGCACAGCCGGAAAAGGAAATAAAACTGAAAAGAATACGATCGTCTGAAATGACAGACAAGGGGATAAAACACCGAACATATCGACTATTTGTATATGTTCACCAAAAAATCGGACGATTAAAACGGTTATGTCTTGAATCTCTTTTCTTTCTCCGACTGTTTTACAATCCTCACCTAATCAATCTTTTCAAAATTTATTTATAACCATTCCAGCTGTTTTTTCATTACAAATTTAATCGTCCGTTTTTTTACATACAAACTCGCTGATTATCATTTTTGTAATGAACTGCGACAAAGATACGGATTTTTTATGAGTTACCAAAAAAAATCATACAGCCATCGATAGCCCATAATAAACAGACCGGGAATCAAACTTTCAAGAACCTCTGATCTGCTCTACTTTGCAAAGTAGCTGTGACGATAGATGCAGGGGCTTATGTCTGAAGACCATTGGAGCAGTGAACGAGAGTCCGGTTAGGTTTTCCGAACGCCCGACCGGTGGTGTTTGACGAACGAAGTGAGGAGTTCCGCCGGTCAGTGAAGGGAAACCTTAGCGGACCGGTCCAGGCGAACCGGTCTGAGGACATAAAATCCGGAATCGGAATAGAAAGAAAAAATAATTCTACGTTTATAAATGTAAATATGTATATCACTGGCATAATATTTTTAAATTGTCATCGGTTTCTATTCTGTCGCTTTCAAATCCACTTTTAGGCCCCTACGCTCTCTCAAAGTTTGCAATATCTGTTCTTTCACTCTGTCGATCCGATCTTTCTTTACAGACAAATCAACACCGGTATATTGTTTCTGTTTTTCCGCTTCATCCCATCTTTTCCTTTTGGAAAAAACTTCATAATAACCTTCAAAAAACTCTAAAAATAAGTCAATAAAACAGATAGTTGATGAAATACCGTTATATTTGAAACAGAATAAGACATTATTTATGGAAATCGTTATTATTTTAGGATTAATTTTTTTTAACGGCATTTTATCCATGTCGGAAATTGCCATGGTATCTGCCCGTAAAAGTCGTTTAGAAACAGCAGCTAAAAAAGGAAGTAAAACTGCAAAAACCGCCCTGCGTCTGGCCAATGAGCCGGATCGTTTTTTATCCACGATACAAATCGGGATCACCCTGATCGGTATTCTGACCGGTTTATATTCGGGAGAAGCTTTAGCCGGGGATCTGGCCCGTTGGCTGGAAACGATCGGTATCCCCCAGGCCCATAGCCTCACTTTAGCGAAAGGAATCATCGTTATATTAGTCACCTATCTGACTTTAATATTGGGAGAATTGGTACCGAAACACCTGGGCATGAATGCACCGGAAAAAATCGCCCGGTTGATCGCCCGGCCCATGGAAGTGCTGTCCAAAATCGCCTCTCCTTTCGTCTGGTTGCTTTCAGCCAGCACCCAAGCAGTTATCCGGCTCACCGGTCTTCATACCTCTACAGAAAATAAAGTGACCGAAGAAGAAATTAAAGCAATCATTCAGGAAGGTACTGAAGACGGTGAAATCCAGGAAGTAGAACAAGACATTGTAGAAAAAGTTTTCAACCTGGGCGACCGTAAAATCGGTTCTATCATGACCCATCGCAGTGACCTCATTTGGCTGGAAATCGGCGAATCCGCCGAATCGATCCGGAATAAAGTGAAGGAGAACGTGTATACCGTGTATCCGGTAGCCCACGATGAACTGGACCACATCGAAGGAGTGGTGTACCTGAAAGACCTTTTCAGCCATTTGGACGAACCGGATTTCAAGCTGGCCGATATTTTACGTCCGGCTCAGTTTTTCCCGGAAAACCAAAGCGTGTACAATACGCTGGGACATCTGAAATCCGATCACATCAAATACGGATTGGTAACCGACGAATTCGGTAGTATCCAGGGAATCGTTACTTTAAAAGATATCGTAGACGTGTTGCTGGGAGAAATCACCGAAAGCCACGACGAACCTGAAATCATCCGCCGCGACGACGGTTCGCTATTGGTCGACGGCCAATGCTCGTTCTACGAATTTTTGGAATACATCGATATGGAATGCCTGTATCCCGAATACGACTATAACACCATCAGCGGCCTGATCCTGCATCTACTGGAACACATCCCCCATACCGGCGAGAAAATCTCCTGGCACGAGCTGGAATTCGAGATTGTCGACATGGACGGAGCCCGTATCGATAAAATATTGGTGTATAGCAAGAAACACGATAAATAACAAAATTTTATACGAATTACTTTTCAGGCTCGATCGCATTTTTAGGAACCGATCGAGCCTGAAATTATTTTCCCAAATACGTTTATAACGCTTTCCGGATCCGAACCAATTTCTCCAGCAATCCTTCGAGCAAATCCAGACGTAGCATATTCGCACCGTCCGATTTCGCATTTTTCGGATCAGGATGAGTTTCGATAAAGATGCCGTCGGCTCCGACAGCTATTCCGGCTTTAGCGATGGTCTCGATCAACTGAGGTTGTCCGCCGGTCACCCCGCAACTCTGGTTAGGTTGCTGCAAAGAATGAGTAACATCGACAACGACAGGACATTGACATTCTTGCTGCATAATCTTGATTCCTCTATAGTCGACCACTAAATCCTGGTATCCGAAAGTCGTCCCCCGCTCGGTCACCATCACATTTTCATTTCCGGATTCACGCACCTTATCGACAGCAAAACGCATAGCATCGGGAGATAAAAACTGTCCTTTCTTAATATTCACCATCCGGCCTGTTTTCGCTGCCGCTACCAGTAAATCGGTTTGCCGGCAGAGAAATGCCGGGATTTGGAGAATATCGACATATTCCGCAGCCATAACGGCATCTTCAGGACTATGAATATCCGTCACCACCGGTATTTGAAAATCTTTCCGGATCTTCGCCAATATTTTTAAAGCCTTTTCATCCCCGATTCCTGTAAAAGAATCCAAACGGGAACGGTTGGCCTTTTTAAAAGATCCTTTGAAAACATAAGGAATCCCCCATTTATCGGTGAGCTCGGAAACATGTTCCGCAATCTTGAGTGCCATTTCTTCGCCCTCGATGACACAAGGACCGGCTAATAAAAAAAACATCTCTTGTCCAGTCATTTCATTCAATATTTTCATATATATAGGATTTTAGGGCCACACACCCATTTCAGGTTAATATTTCTTCTTCCACCAGGCTTTCAGTCGTTCCAATAGTTTCAGTTCAGCGGCATTTTGCTGAGGTTTATAAAATACCTGCTGTTTCAGTTCCTGCGGCATAAACTCCATTTCTACAAAATTACCCGGATAATCATGAGCATATTTGTAATCTTTCCCATAGTTCAGTTCTTTCATCAATTTGGTCGGAGCATTCCGCAAATACAAAGGAACGGGTAGGTTTCCGGTTTGTCTCACCGTCGCCATCGCTTCATTGATCGCCATATAAGCCGAATTACTTTTAGGAGAGGTGGCTAAATAAATCACACATTCCGATAAGGGAATCCTGGCTTCGGGCATACCGATTTTATGGACAATATCGAAACAGGTATTGGCCAGCAACATCGCATTCGGATTGGCCAATCCGATATCTTCAGAAGCGGAAATCAGCAAACGCCGGGCGATAAACTTAGGATCTTCTCCCCCTTCCAGCATCCGGGCCATATAATACAAAGCCGCATTCGGATCACTTCCCCGGATCGACTTGATCATGGCAGAAATAATATCGTAGTGCTGTTCCCCGTCTTTATCGTACATCAACGGATTTTCCTGTAATTCTTTGCGTACCGTATCGTTATCGATGAGGATTTCCGGTCCCGGCTGGGCATTCACCACCAGCTCAAGGATATTCAACAACTTACGGGCATCCCCGCCACTAAAGGAAATCAGGGCTTCTTTCTCCTTAACGACGATATTTTTTTCTTTCAGATAAAAATCTGTCGTAACCGCACGGTCTATCAAGCCTTCCAGATCGGCTTTCTCCTGAGATTTCAGGACATATACCTGACAACGGGACAATAAAGGCGAGATCACCTCGAACGAAGGATTCTCGGTCGTCGCCCCGATCAGGGTAACGGTTCCCTTTTCGACTGCGGCCAATAAAGAATCTTGCTGTGCCTTGGAAAACCGATGGATTTCATCGATAAAAAGTATCGGATTAGGCGTATTGAAAAAACGCTGGCTTTCCGCTTTTTGTATCACTTCACGCACATCTTTTACTCCCGAACTAACGGCACTCAGGACATAAAACGGACGTTTCAGCTGTTCGGCGACGATCATGGCCAAGGTCGTTTTACCGACTCCCGGAGGTCCCCACAAAATAAAAGAAGAGACCACCCCGGATTCGATCATCTTACGCAACACTTTCCCTTTTCCTACCAAATGTTGCTGACCGATATAATCGTCCAGCGTCTTAGGCCTCAATCGCTCTGCTAAAGGTTTATTCTCCATAAAAAATCCGTATCTTTTTACAAAGATACGGATTAAATCTTTCATTCTCCTGCATCCATTCTCATTTTTTAGAGGTGCCGCTCTCCAGGATACTCACAATAGAGAATAAACAAAAACAGATCGCTCCTAACCCGACCAATACCCGGGCCGGAACAAAAAATGCATTGTCATACACCCCTTCCTCAAACAGAAAGGCAGCTAAAAACAAACACAACAAAGCAGTCAGTACCGGAATCAACGGAATCCGGTTGGCTAAAGCAAAACTCTGTTTCCACACTTTAGCCAACAAAATTACTTTACTGGAGATGCTGAAACAAACCAATCCCAAGCCCATCATGATGAAACCGGTGGTATTGGCCACATTCCCGGCCATAGCAAGAATAACGACCAATCCCCAGATAAAAGCCACCGTTCCCATCACCAAAACCAATTTCGGCCAATTTTTACGGTCACTTTCTCCATAAATATTCCGGATCTGTTTGGCGATACTGGCCACCAAAGCAATCAAGCTGGTACAAATACAAGCCAATCCTCCCATCACAGTACCGGCTACCAAAAAATAAGCCCCTTCACCGATCCGGGATAACAACACAATCGCCCAAACCCAGGCGGTCAAGGAAAACAATAAAGTCAAACCGATCAGTACATTCTGTGTCATTGCAGAAAAACCTTCTTTATTGACTTCATTCGCCGCATTAGCCGAATTGGCCGGTATTAAATAAAATTTTGTAGAAGAAGTTGCTGCTGTAGAAACGCAAGCTGTGATCAAACCGACTCCGGCCACGACATGGCCTGAAACAATGAAATTGGAATTTTCAGCAAAACCGAAAATCCAAATTCCCGATGCTATTGTTAAGAAAGCTACAACATATCCGAAACCGGGAATAATATATTTTAAAACCGTATGGAATTTATGGATCAATTGCCGGATAATAGTTGCAGCAGTCGCAAACAAAGCCAGACAAATAGCTCCCAGAAAAAAAACAACAGGTCCGGCAACCTGCCTGGCTCCATCGTCTCCATACAAAAAAATAAACCCGCCGAGAAAAAAACAAATAAATGCCATCACAACGGGAATTACCCGAAACAAAATACTGATACCGTGATTCATAATTCAATATTTGAAAATTAAACTCACACGGTATACGGAAAGCTCCGGATAAAAGTTCTTCGGTTATTTTGTATCGATTTATTAATGAACCGGTTCTATTCCAGCCCATCGCTAAATCGATACCTAAATATCTGATCCAATTTCTTTTATATCAAATCACATAAAGCAGCAGCTCCCGCAATAATTGCAGTCGTTGTATCGGCGACCGTCATGATAGAAGCATTGATCCCGTTGGCTTTCATATATTGACCGATCAAAGGCAGGAAATACTGTTCGGAAAGTACCATACCTCCTCCGATCACCAGCATATCGGCATTAAATCGGGTCATAAAGGGCACCATGATCTCTCCGAAAGAATTCGAAAATTCGCGGAAGACCTGCTCGGTCTCTGTTTTATATTTACCGGCCTGGTATAAATCGATCATTCCTTTCACCCCGTGAATCGCCTCTCCGGTCAATTCGGCAAAACGCTTTTCGAACCAGCGGGTAGAAACATAATCCTCAGCGATCACCCCACGGAACGGATAATTCCACAGTTCTCCTCCGATAGGCACTCCGGGGCCATAAGTAGCATAACAACCGTCTACGATAAAACAAGCTCCGAAACCGGTACCCAAAGTCACTCCGATCAAATGGCGGTCACGGCTTCCGTTCAATCTCCAGGCGCCCATACCGAAAGCAGCGGCATCGTTCGTAAATAAAATAGAAGAAGGCAGGATGCCTGTAACACGGCTCAACTCCTGACGGATATTCAGTCCTTTCAGAGAAGCGAATTTGTGATCGGCCATAGCGATCCCCTGCACAAAATCGAAAGGTGATGGCATAGCGACTCCAATTCCACGGATAATCTTACCTGCCGCTTTACCCATACACTCTTTCAACGCTTTTTCCCAAGCTGCCAGAATAATACCGGCACTTTGATTTTCAGCCACTTTAACTTCGGCATACGTATTTTCGATCAAACTACAGTCGCTCAAATTAACAAGCTGACAAGCAATGTGTGACCCTCCGATATCCACACCCAGCACATAAATATCTTCCATTATCTATTCTTTTATAAGTTTAGTAATTCATTGAAGTACAAGAGGGTGTCCAAAAAGGCAAAATACCCCCTTGTAGAATCGGATATTTGATTTCAGTCTCCAATAGGGATACGAATAAATCGAGGGTGCCAAATACTTTTTGGACACCCTCATCAAATTTCTATCCTTTAAATATTCAGCCGGTAATGATCCACCATTTCCAGCAAGGCAGCCCCATAACGTTCCGCGACCTTTTTCCCGATCCCCGGTATAGCCAGTAATTCTTTCCCTGTTGTCGGCAGCGTGTTGGCCACCCCCAGCAAAGCTTTCTGCTGCAAAACGGTATAGGCCGGCAATCCCAGACGCATCGCTTCCTCCTTCCGCCACAAACGCAAGGCATTGTATAATTTCGGATGCAAAACATCTTCTCCGACCTCCAGTTTTTCGGTGGTCTTCCTGGCCCGGGGTTTCGGTTTTTCCAATACAGCCTTCGCTTTCGCCATTAAATAGGCCTTCACTTCAAACCCTTCTTTCACAGCCTCCAGAGTCTCTATCTTCACCCCCACTTCCAACCTCAATTTCTCCAAAGCTTCCCCGACTGTTTTACGTACGTCTTTATTATCGATTTCGGGTTGTGCACTCTCTAAGAAAGCTACGATATGCCGGCCGGTCTGTTCGCTGAAGTAAGCAACTCCTTTAGCTATCCTTTCCCCGACCTGCCGATCGGTATCGTAATTTGCAGCCCCTTCGATCAGACGCTCCAGCTGCATCTGAAATTTTTCTCCCACCTCCGTCAATTCGCTATGACACAACTCCCTGACCTCCCGGCAACGCTTGGTTAACTCGGGGTATAATTTCCACAAATGTTCTCCGAATACCCAAGCTACATGTTGCAGGCGTTTAAGTACACCACTATAATCGAACAGTTCTTTCAACAACTGTAAATAATAGGCCCTGCGTGCATCTTCCAACTGCATCGGTCCGGGCTGATTCCGGGAAACTTCATCCGTAAAATGCTTCACCACCTGATCATTGATCAGAGCCTCGGGACGTAAAGGTGTTCCCAAAACCAACCCTTCCAGACTTTTACACCGGCTCAAAGCGACATACACCTGCCCATGCGTAAAGGCAGCTCCCGCATTGACAATAGCTTTTTCGAAAGTCAACCCCTGACTCTTATGAATGGTAATCGCCCAGGCCGTTTTCAAGGGATATTGTTTAAAACTACCTGCGACAGTCTCTGAAATTTCCTGTGTTTCAGCGTCGATACTGTATTTGGTATTGGTCCACTCTTCCCGGGTTACTGTAATCGCGTCCTTTTCGTCCCCGCATCTCACCAGGATATTGTCGGCACTGATCGCTGTAATCCGTCCGATTTTTCCGTTATAATACCGCTTCTCAGCCGACGAATCATTCTTCACAAACATAACCTGAGCCCCTTTTTTCAATACCAAATGCTGATCTGTCGGGAAAGCATATTCGGGAAAATCGTCTTTCACCTCCGCCGAATAGGTATAAGCCCTTCCTTCAAGCGCATCCAGTTTGCGGTTATTGATCTGCTGAGCCTGGTAATTATGAGTTGTCAGCGTAATATATCCTTCGGAATCATCCGGATTGAATCCGGGTATATATCTGCTGTTCAAGGCCTTCAAGGTAGCCAGATCCACCTGGTTATCCCGGATCTTATTGAGTAAATGGATGAATACCGAATCCGACTGCCGGTATACGTGAGTCAATTCGATACACTGATACGCGACCGTCTGCAATGCTTTGCTGCAAAAAAAGAAAGGAGACGGATAAATATGCTTCAATATCCCCCATTCCTCTTCTTTCACGACAGGTGCCAATTGCTGCAAATCGCCGATCATCAACAACTGTACCCCGCCGAACGGTTTGCTCCGGTCTCTGTAGCGGCAGAGCATATCACTCACCGCATCCAACAAATCTGCCCTGACCATACTGATCTCATCGATGACCAGCAAATCCATGCTCCGGATAATATTGATTTTTTCCCGTCCGAATTTATGGTTAAACCGTTTCTCACCCGAGCGGTTTTCTTCGGTTCTACCCGGAACATAAGGTCCGAAAGGCAATTGAAAAAATGAATGAATGGTAACTCCCCCGGCATTGATCGCTGCCACACCGGTAGGAGCGACAACAATCATTCGTTTAGGCGAACGTCGCTTCAACTCCCGTAAAAATGTCGTTTTTCCTGTACCGGCCTTACCGGTCAAAAAAATACTGGTACCGGTATATTCCAGAAAATTAAAAGCAAGCTCTAATTGGGGATTCGTTTCCATATCGACGCAACATCATATGAAAACAAAGTTACAACAAAAAGTGGAAAACGGAAAACGTAGTAATAAATTTGATATACAGAATATTTTTCTTCGGTCCTCTTTTTTAACAGATTCCGGGACAAAAGCTCCGTCCCGGAATCCAAGATAATATTCCACTTTCTAATCATTCCGCCAATCCATATTCACTATCTTGCCAAGGCCTGTCCAATCGGCTTTCGGATCGGATGTCACCTCGATTACATCCGGGTTTATTCCGACGGTCAGCTTACGTAACCGACCGCCATCAGGGGTATTATAAGTCGCGATATACAAGTCATTGATTGTTTCTTTATGGGCTGTCCACGGCCTAACAGACTCTTCATAACATCCTTGAATATTAAATTTGAGCATGGTAATTTCTCCGCCCCAATCACCTAAATCCTGTACACGTTCATGTCCGGGATTATAATCATAGGCATATAACCTGCTGCCGACACTGTAAAAAACAAGCGTTCTTTCGGATGAAAAAGCATAATGACTTGCTTTAGAGAAATCGGTGGCCAGGGATTGTACGCTATACTTACCTATTTTTCCCGGTGTTGCTAATGCAGTAAATGGTATTTTCGGCATATTTCAGTGTCGGTCCGTCTTCGCCCTGGTTCCATGGGAACATAACCGATTATACACTTTCAAATTAGTAATCTTAGATTTGAAATTTCCGGCATTTTTAAGCGGAAATACTAATGTACGGATAAAATTATTCTGCTTTTCGGCTTCGTTCAGATATCGTTTTTCAATTCCCATTCGTTCGATAAGTTGTCCGTTTATGAACAATGAAGTGGAGAGAGCATCCCCTGTGATTTTTACAGAAATCTTTTCTCCCGGATAAGGCCGGAAAGCAAAAGTGTTCATATAGCCATCCCGGGAGAAGCCGAACATACCTTTCACAGGATCGGCAAGATAAAATACAGCATTAGGGGAACGAAATAATTCGGTGCCATAATTTTCATTGGCAGCTTCCATATCAAACGTGATTGTATAGTCATATCCGATTTCGGTATACGGCAACTCGGATCCGGGAGTAATTGATGAAGTCTCATACACAAGACTGTTTTCATCATCACCGATCCTGCCCAATTGATTCACATCCGGAGCCTCACTCAGTTTTTGCCGTTTTGTTTCAAATTCTGTATAAGAAAATGCAGGAGCAATGTTCCATGTTTTCACCGCAATAGTCTGCAAAGCCGGGAAAATACGGTGATGGATGTCTTTCACAGAAATCCCGTTACCAACTATGTCATTCCATACAGCAAACATACCGCCAATAATTGCCGGATCTTTCTCCTCAAATACAACATCGGCTACATGTGCCGGAGTCCATTGCTTATACAACCGTTCTGTGTTCAGATAGTCCCAATAATAACCTGCAAGCGGTACGATGTAAGTCAGACCATCCGGAATACTAATCAAATTATATCCTTGTTGCACCATATCTTTCGGATTGGCAAAACCATTGTACCAAGCATACATAATGACATTATCTGATTTAACAGGTGTTTCTCCTGCGGCATGTGTGAGTGCTCCCCATACACATGCTTGTTTTCCAAAACCTTCTACGAATTTAATGTAATGATCGGTGAATGCCCGGAACTGTTCCACAACTTCTTTCTTTTTATTTGAATATTCGTCGGTGCCAATATGCACTCTAGGTCCCCGGAATACAGGGTTCTCTCCATCAAGATATTCTTTGAAGAGTGCATCAACAAATGAATAGACTTCGGGATGAGACAAATTCAAATGATCCATGCCATATTCCTTGCTGCCTAATTCCGGTTTGTAATGACTGAAGGCAAGCGAATGGGCAGGAATGTCGATTTCGGGAATGATCTCGACAAAACGTTCTGCGGCTTCCTCCTGAAAATGGACGAATTCTTTTTTAGTATAGTAACCATCGCGGGCTGTCAGTCCGGGATATGTTTCACATTCCAGTCTGAAGGCTGCATAGGTCTGATTCCAATCGTCATTGAAATAGGCTTTGAAACCGTTGTTGTTCAATACCACATGCATGAAGTTCATTTTGTAATATGACATTATACACGCAAGGTCACGTAGATAATTCATAGGAATAAACTTTCGCCCGCAGTCTATCAATAGTCCGCGTATACCGTAATCCGGCCAGTCCCGGATATGTCCTTTCGGCAAGTTTCCGTTCTTGTATTGTTCGCCCATCTGCAATAAAGTGCGGGTAGCCCAATACACTCCGACAGGTTCATTCGCAGAAACTTTTACATAATCACCGATAACAATGTCATACCCCTCTTTCTCCAACTTTTTATCTCGCTTTATTGTGAAGAAAAAATCGCCTTTACAAGGCTTTCCCTCGGCGATTTCCGGAAGTACTCCGAACAATGCCTTATAGTCGGCAGCAAATTGTCGGGCAATCTTCTGCAACCCAGGAGCACCATAAATGATGCGCACAGACTGCTTTGGCATAAAGAAGCCTGTTGCTCCTTTCCACTCCTTCAGTTCAGGTATCACAAAGGGTTTCTGTTGCTGAGCATAGATACCGAAACAAAAACAGATCCCGCAAATTAAGCAGGTCACTCGTTTTACTAATCCGGCAAAATTTGTTTTTTGTTTCATCATATTCATAGTCAGCTAACAAAGATAAGATAGTGTGCCCAAAATGTGTTATTGTTATGCCTAATCCCTCGAAAGGAAATAAAAAAAGCCGGAACATATCCGGCTCTCATCAGATGAGCGAAAAACGGGACTCGAACCCGCGACCCCGACCTTGGCAAGGTCGTGCTCTACCAACTGAGCTATTTTCGCATAATTTCAAACAACTGTTTCGTTTGACGGTGCAAAGATAAGTGGATTTTATATATTTCTCCAAATATTTTGACAAAAAAAATCAACTATTTTTTCATTTCTCTGATTATCAATGAGCAAAAATCAGCCGATCCTCGTAAGGACCGGCTGACCACTAAAATCAAACTACCTACTTCACCTCAATTTGTCTGCTCACTTTATCTTTCTGCTCCTTTTTCGGCAAAGTCACTTCCAGGATACCGTCTTTATAGGCAGCCTGTGCCTTTGCAACATCATATCTCTCTTCAGGTAGTTCGAAACTCCGATGGAAAGAATAAGAAGTAAACTCCCTTCTCAGATATTTATCTCTGTCCTTCTCCTCTTTTTCTTCATTTTTCTCACCGGATATCGTTAAGATTCCATCTTTATAATCCAGATGGATATCTTCTTTTTTCATTCCCGGAACTCTCAGTTCCAAAGCGAGTTCCTTTTCATCTTCTTTGACATTCAATGCCGGAACACCTCTTCTGTCTTCAAAAGCGGATAATCCGGTATTCAAAAAATCATCCAGAAAATTAGAATAAAACGGTTTGATCTCACTATTTCTTCTTACCATATTCATTGCTTTCCTCCTTTCAATATTCAATTATTTTTCTGATTACACCCTCTTGTACGCCCAATCGATATAGTCAGTTTCGCCCGATTCATTAAATAATCGAAAATTGAAATTGAAAAACTGAAAATTAGCATATTTTATTGCCGTTTTCCTCATTATTCGTAACTTCGAAGCCCGTAACGATTTAAAAAGTTACATTTTAATTTTAAAATAATTTTATTTACAATATGGCTATTATAAAGAAATTAAACGGACATACCCCTAAATTCGGGAAAAACTGTTTTTTAGCCGATAATGCAGCTATTATCGGTGATGTGGAAATGGGAGACGATTGCAGTATCTGGTTCGGCGCTGTGCTACGCGGCGATGTACACTCCATCCGGATCGGTAATAAAGTCAATATACAAGACAATGCCACCATCCACGCCACTTATAAAAAATCGCCGACAAACATCGGAAATAATGTCTCTATCGCACATAATGCCGTCATTCACGGGTGTACGATCAAAGACAATGTCCTGATCGGCATGGGGGCCATCGTGCTCGACGATGCTGTGGTTGAAAGCAATACGATCGTAGCGGCAGGCAGTGTAGTCACTAAAGGTACTGTAGTGGAATCAGGCTGGGTATATGCCGGGACACCGGCCAAAAAAATGAAACAATTGGGGGAAGAGTTATTGAAAGGAGAAGTTGAAAGAATTGTGAATGCTTACTCGATGTATGCAAGTTGGTACGAAGACGAAAATCAGAAGGCCGAATAAAATAAACCATAAAAAACAAAGCATATGAGCGTAATAGTTTCTCCTTCGCTTTTAGCCGCCGATTTTATGAACCTGGGCAAAGACGTGGAAATGGTCGATCGGAGTAAAGCCGACTGGATTCATCTCGACATCATGGACGGCGTATTCGTGCCCAATATATCCTATGGTTTACCTGTTGTATCTCAAATCAAGAAAATAGCCCGTAAACCGCTCGATGTTCATTTGATGATCGTACAACCCGAAAGATATATCGAAGCATTTCACAAAGCCGGAGCCGACATCCTGACCGTTCACCTGGAAGCGTCTACCCATTTGCACCGTACGCTCCAACAAATCAAAGCTTCGGGTATGAAAGCCGGAGTCGCTTTAAATCCCCACACTCCTGTCAGCCTGCTCGAAGACATTATACAGGATATCGATGTGGTGCTGATCATGAGCGTGAATCCCGGTTTCGGAGGGCAATCATTTATCGAACATTCGCTCGAAAAGGTGAAAAAGCTCAAGGCACTCATCCAGGCTACCCATAGCCATACCCTGATCGAAATCGACGGAGGAGTAAATTTCGAAACCGGACGGGAATTGGTTACTGCCGGGGCAGATGCGTTAGTTGCCGGAAGTTTTGTATTCAAATCCGAAGATCCGGAAGCGACTATTGCAGGATTAAAGAACTTAAAAACGGAGTAGGGCTTAGAACACATATTCAAATTTGAACCTAGTATTTCAGTAAGATGGCAGAAAGTATTATTAAAATGGAGGGGGGAGTAATCCGCCAACAAAAAAACACCATACTCAAAAATGTCAATATCGATATCGCAAGCGGTGAATTTGTCTATTTGATCGGTAAAGTAGGCAGTGGGAAAAGTTCCTTCCTGAAAACTTTATATGCAGAATTGCCATTGGAATATGGGAAAGCTGAAGTGGCCGGTTTTCAATTAAAAAAAATCAAAAAATCACAGATCCCCTTGCTACGCCGGAAATGCGGTATTGTCTTTCAGGATTTCAAATTATTGATCGACCGGAATGTATATGAAAATCTGGAATTCGTCTTGAAAGCTACCGGCTGGAAAAATAAAAAAGCCATCAGGGAACGGATTGAAACCGTACTCACGAAAGTCGGTATGAGTGACAAACAAGCCAAGATGCCCCATCAGCTATCCGGCGGAGAACAGCAACGTATCGTACTGGCCCGGGCTTTATTGAATGCCCCTCCCCTGATCCTGGCAGACGAACCGACGGGTAACATCGACCCGGAAACCTCCTATCAGTTGGTGGAATTATTAAAAGAAATCTGTGACACCGGTAAAACGATTATCATAGCTACCCACCAATACGACCTGATCGAAAAATTCCCGGGGCGGGTATTCTGTTGTGAACACGGAGAACTTTACGAAAAGACTCCGGCCAAGGCTTGCGAATGTACAGAGGAAGTGCTTCCCTTACCCCCGATAGAAGAAATTATCCCCGGTCCCTCTTCTGAAGCCGGAACGATTGCCCCCCCCAATACGGAGGAGGTACCAGAAGATACAACTGCGGTAAATAGTGAGCCAGAAACAGCTACGATTGTCGAAGTAACCTCAGAAACGGTCAATCTCACAGAAAAGCCCGAACAAGCGGCGTCAGAGATCGAAGATAAAAAAACAACCGAAGATACCACCGGGGATATCATGACCCTCATCGGCAAACTCGACTACCCCGAAATCACCGCCTTCGACTACGAGCTGGAGCATCTGCCCGAGCTCAAACCGGAAGATCAAGAAGTCGCAACCGAAGAAAATACAGACATCCCGGAAATTCAGGAGGAGCTTCCGGAGAAAAAAGGAAAGCAAAACCTGCCTCCGGCATTAGATGTCGAACTTATCGACTGAACAACCACTCCAGAGATTGTCCCGAAGTGAGATTTCCCACTTTCGGACAATCTTTGTTCAGATTTCCATTTTCTTTTTCAACCACGCTCTTACGGGTTCGTCATACAATTTCAGACAGGCATAAGCCATCATCACACAAAACGCTGCAATCAAAATAGTAGAAGGCCATACCGATGTCCAGGGCAAATGTCTCGGTGTAACCCAACTCCAATACAAATAGATAACCGGATAGTGAACGATATAAAGCGGATAAGAAATCTTTCCCATAAAATCACAACCTTTCGAAAACAGACTCCCGGATAACTTTCCGCCTGCTCCGAGCGCTACGATCCAAGGGAAGACAACGATCACACACAGAGCTTCATACAATCCATTCAACCAATAATGGTTTTCTCCTCCTAAACGAGGCATAGCCAGAACGATGAAAAGCAATACGCTACACTTTTCAAAAGCATATTTTGTCCGGATCAGGAAACCGGTCCGGGATAATAACAACCCGACGAAAAACGGATACATCAGACGGGTAAACCCGAGCCTCAGTTGCGGACCGTCCAGTTTCCATCCTCCGGCCAGACAACCGTTCGGACTTGTCACGGCATAGTGTATCAAAGCACCGCCAGCCACGATCACCAGCAAGGTCAGCAAAAACTTCGAAAACCTCCGGATCACCAAGGCATAGAGAATATTGGCCATATATTCGAAGAAAAGTGACCAGGCAGGTCCGTTCAACGGATGCATTTCCCCCATCCGCGGATATCCATAGAGGGTGGAACAGGAAGCAGGGTGGAACCGATGACAAACAACAACATCACCTGCCAAACCGAAACCCGGCCGATCTCCGGAAACATAGCGTCGCTCCCGAAAAAGAAAAATACAGCTCCGATAAACATCCCCATCACCACCATCGGCTGCAACCGGATCAGACGACGCTTAAAAAAGGCACCGATAGTCATCTTATTCCAACGATCGTCGTAAGCATAACCGACCACAAACCCCGAAAGCACAAAGAAAAAATCAACGGCCAAATAACCATGATTGATCACCTGATCCAGGTGGCCGGACGAATGAGCTTCGAACAAATGAAAAAATACAACCAGAATAGCAGCAATACCTCTTAAACCATCCAGAATTAAATAATGTGGTTTAGCATTCAATTCAGTTCCCATTAAAAATCATTTTTCAATTTACATTTCACCAGCACAGCTCCTCCTTTTCCTCTGGCCGGGAGATACGGCATCCCCCCAAACTATCATTCCGGCCATACCCCAAAACAATGTCCGTATAAGCTTCGAATTTAATCTTCTGTTTTCAGCCGGACTTCGGAATCACCGATCTCGATCAGTCTTTGTTTCAGTAAAGTCCCCAAAGCCTTTTTATAATTTTTCTTACTACATCCGAAGACCTTGTAGATTTCCTCCGGCTCACTTTTATCCGAGAGGTCCAGAATGCCACCGTAATCTTTCAATTTTTCAAGCACCATACCGGCCAAACCTTCTATTTTTGCATATCCGGGCAGCTGCAAGGTTACATCGATTTTTTCGTCTTCCCGCACTTCCTTAATATATCCTTTCATTTTTTGGCCGATCTTCAGCGGCTGAAAAATTTCATTATTATAGATCAATCCCCAATGCATATTATTCACAATCACATTGTATCCCAGATCCGACTTCCGGGCGATCAACACTTCTACTTCCTCGTGGGGTTCGTATTCCGGGAATACCTGATCCAGGTACTTATCGATCTTCGTCGAAGCGACAATCCGGTCGGACGCTTTGTCCAGATAAGCATACACCAAATAGGATTTCCCTTCTATCATCGGATCGCGCTGCTCCCGGAAAGGCACCAGCAGGTCCTTCCGCAATCCCCAATCCAGAAAAGCCCCGACAGGACTAAGAGCTACCACTTTCAGGAATGCAAATTCGCCGACCATTACATGGGGATGTTCCGTCGTTGCAACAATCCGGTCCTCCGAATCGAAATAAACAAAAGCCTTCACTTCATCGTCCGGGAAACAATTGGCCGGGACATATTCTTTCGGCATGAGGATCTCACCGCGTTCTCCCCCATCCAAATAAACTCCAAAATCGACGATTTTAACTACCGTCAAAGTATTAAATCTTCCTATTTCAACCATGGCTAAATTAATTGAACGTTTTACTCCTGCTACCTGCGGCAAATATAAAGAATAAAACTCAGAATAATTTAAATCCCCGGAATGTTAATCCGCAGCTCTCCGATATATTTACCGTATATACGAGCAGAACATACGTAAAAAAAAAACCGACGGTAACACAAACCAAGCGAGAGGAGTGACAAACAGAAAATCCCTACAGGCACCTTTCCGGAGAAGGCTCAGGCCTGATCGGCCGTTGCAGTGACCATAAAAAAGCGCCCGCAGGGTTTATGAACTTTACAGACCTTACAAACTTTTTATTTAAACGCCTTTTCGGATAATCCGGGCCCGTTCAGTTTCAATTTTTCAAAATATTCCGGAACAGGACGTCCCAGCAATTTGTCGACATACATCCGGGCAATATACTGCGAAAGCATGAATCCGTGTCCACGCATTCCGACGAACAGTCCCAATTCAGGATCGACAATATAACGGGGTTCGGTGTAATATCCGGCCCATACCGCTTGTATTCCTACGCCGGCCAAATCGGGAATCCATTCGGAGAACATCTCGCTGACGATTTCCAAAAAAGCTTTTGTATTTACTTTCAGATTCTTATCGATACGCATAGCGTCGAGTTTCGGCGAAGCACAACCGATAATCTGGCCGGTATAGGCAATCTGTTGACCATAAACCGCAGAAAAACCTTTGTAATCCTGCCGGTCGATCAACATATCCAGATTCGTCCCATGTTTACCTAACATCGGTAAACGGCGGGTAATGAAAGCCTGATGGCGTACAGGATACAATCCGGCATCTATTCCCATACTATCGCACAATTTACCGGCTCCGCTCCCCAAAGCATTTACAAAATGTTCGGTACGATACTCCACATATTTTTTATCGTGGGTCTGTACCAAAACACTGGTATATTTCCCCTCCCGGCAAGCTTCGAGCACCCGGCAATCCTCCATGACCGTCCCTCCGGCAGCTATTCCCAGATTACGTACCAGGTCTACTACTTTTCCGGGAGTCGCCTGCCAGCAATCCTCCGATACCAAGGCCGAAATATATTTTTTAGGATTAGCATTAAAATATGGAGAAATCTCTTCCCGGAACTGCTTCGGAGCGATCATTTCCGCTTTCGACCAGGCTTTGCTGGCTTCCAGTGCTTTATAAGTCTCCTCATCGTGCGCAAAACTGATGTACCGGATAGGTTTGTAATCGATATTGGACAGATATTGTAATTCTTTAAAAATATGATGATTCTGAGCCGCTATTTCTGCCAGTTCGGGTAAAGAGAAGGCCGTACGTCCGCCGCCGATATTTCTCCACGACGATCCCCGGTCGGCATTCACCAATATCGGATTCATACCTGCCTCTGCCATATAACGGAACAACGAGCTTCCGGCAATACCTCCTCCGGCAATCAAAGCACTGACTTCTATCTTCTTGAAGGTATCCCGATTGGCTACCAGATAAGTATCTCCTTTTTTAGCAGGTGCGATCTCACCCAAGGTCAATTGATTCGACAACGGAGCCCGGGGAGTGGCATCTCCGACCAATTCGATTCCTCTGCTGCGAAGCGCTGTCCGCAAACGGGGAATACACCGTTTACCACGGCAGGGCCCCATGCCCAGGTGGGTCGTATGTTTGATTTCATCTATCGAAATAAAGGTCCGGTCCCCGATCACTTGCAATACTTCTTCCAGTTTTACATCATCACAATGGCAAATATAGGTGGGCCCTGCTGTATCTTCCAACAAAGGTTTCGGCTGCAAAGGTTCCGGGTAATTGTCTTTCACAACGAATCCCCTGACCCGCGTCAGGGCATCCCCTTGTATTGTCAGGGATTTTACCCGGGCTACATTCGTTTTATTCGGTTTATGCAGAATCTTTTCGATCTTTCCTTCTCCCAGTATCTCCCCGTTATTGTTCACCAGATAGACTTCCGCCCCTTCATATGCTTCATATTCAATCGGTAAGAAAAGATTGTCTTTCCGTAGATCATAACCGAAAATAGCCAGTCCGGGGCACTGATAAACGCATTCCATACAACCGATACACTTATCGTAATCGATTACCGGCACCGTAGAAGTCGAAGTTTTGGTAATCGCACCATGCGGACAGGCAAAGGAACACGGGTTGCAGGCAAAGCCATACAGGCAATCTGCCTGTACGAATCCCCGGGTCAGCCGTCTGGATTCTTCCGGCAAACGGGGTTCTTCCAGCACTTTCACCGGATGTTGCTGCGAATCGATGTATTCTTTGGACAACAGAAGGTAATCGTCATAATCCAGCCGTACACCCAGTTCCATCATAATCTGCATCGCCGTATGCCGTCCTTTCAGTACCGCACTGGTCCCTTCACCGATCCGGATCGCATCCCCGGCAGCAAAACAACGTCCGCCGAACACCTCTTTTCCTTTGGTGAGCAACTGATTATCCGGAATCAATCCGGTACAAATATTAATGACATCGATTCCTTCGATCACCTTTTCCGTACCCGGAACCGGACGGAAGTTTTCACACCGGGCGATCACCGCACCGACGATGCCATTATGTTCTTTATTCGGGATTGCCTTCAACAGCATATGCGAAGTCAGAATCGGAATAGCCAAACGCCTAACCCGGTTGGCCTGAACCGGAAATCCCCCTTCCCGGGGCATCGCCTCCAGAATAGCCTTGACATGCGCTCCGGCCTGCATCAGCTGATAAGAGGTCAGGTAACCGATATTACCGGCACCGATCGTCAGGACGTTTTTACCCAATAAAGTCAATTCGCTGTTCATCATTTTCTGTACTACAGCGGCAGTATACACCCCCGGTAAGTCATCGTTTTCGAAAGCCGGCATAAACGGTACGGCACCCGTTGCAACAACCAGGTAATCCGCATCGACAAAAAATATCTCTTCGGTCTGTATATTTTTCACGGCCACCCTTTTCCCTTCGAGCAGATCCCAAACCGTAGAATTCAGATAAATACCGTCGGTATTTTCTCCGGCCAATGTCCTGGCTATATCGAATCCACGCATTCCGCCAAAACGTTTTTCTTTTTCGAAAAAGAAAAACTGATGGGTTTGCATAGTAAATTGTCCTCCTGTCTTATCGTTATTATCGATAACGATATTATCCACACCATATTTATTGAATTCTTCCCGAACAGCAAGTCCTGCAGGCCCAGCCCCGATAATCACCACCGTCGTACGCAAAATTTTCTTTTTATCGGCTACCGGTTGTTTTACCTTTCTGGCCATAAAATCTTCGGTCACTTCCCGCACTTCCTTCACCCCATCCACTTTCGTAATACAAATCCGCCGGATTTTTCCATCCACCAACATTTCACAAGCCCCACATTTACCGATACCGCATTCCAGCGAACGTTCCCGCCCGTCCAGACTATGGCTATGCACCGGAAAGCCTGCCCGATGCAATGCTGCAGCTATGGTATACCCCTTCTCTCCTTCTACTTCCTGCCCGTTATATTTAAAGATGACTCTATCCCTTACCGGGACTTCCAACACCGGATGTTTTTTAATTTTTGACATAGTAACTGGTTTTAGATTAATAGCATGGGCAATTTAAAAGAAAAGAATAAAAAAAAAGCTGACTTTCGTCAACTTTCCTGAATTTTGTATACCGGTATGACAGGCATTTCAAATTTCCATGGGCAAACTAGTAGCTACTTTTTCAAACTCAAAATATCCTTCCACCCCTTGTCCGTCTTTACTTACTCCTTTAATCGTATTGTCATCGACCAATAGCCCGAACCAATGATCCAACTGATAGGTTATCGGAAACTCCGAATGAATGATGTCGAACTCGACGGCTTCCAGTCGCACTTTACGTCCTTCCAGTTCTCCTTTTAAAAACTCTTGTATCATATAAGAACTCTCTCCTTCGACTTTATCCGTAAACACGATCCTGCCGGCCAGCGTTTGTCCTTTCTGTTTCAGGTAAAGCTCACCTTCAGCGACACCGTAGCCGTAATTTTCGATATATCTCCATTTCCCTGTCAAATCCATCTTTTACCCCCTATTTCTGTTCTCTCCCTTTTGCTTCCTGCCAATAAACCTCCATCTCTTCCAGGCTCATATCCGATAAATTTTTTCCTGTCTCTTTCGCTTTATCTTCCACATAACCGAAACGGCGGATAAATTTCCGGTTTGTCTTTTCCAATGCATTCTCGGGATTAATACCGTATAAGCGGGCTACATTGATAATCGAAAACAAAAAATCCCCGAATTCCTGCTCCATCTTTTCCTGGTCGGCTTTCGCTATTTCTGTCTCGAACTCTTGCAGTTCCTCTTTTACTTTGGTCCATACCTCCTCCTTTTGTTTCCAGTCGAACCCGGCTCCCCGCGCTTTGTCCTGTATACGATAAGCCTTTACCAAAGCCGGCAATGACACGGGAACCCCTTCCAATACCCGGTGTTTCCGCCCTTTTTCCTTCAATTTCAACTGCTCCCAATTTTGCAATACCTCTTCAGCACTATCCACTTTCACCTCGCCATAAATATGAGGATGCCGGTATTTCAATTTCTCACAGATACTATTCAGCACATCGGTGATGTCGAAAGCTTCTTTTTCACTGCCTATCTGGGCATAAAATACGATATGCATCAACAAATCCCCCAATTCTTTCTTCACTTCGGCCATGTCTCCTGCCAGAATAGCATCTCCCAATTCATACACCTCTTCGATCGACAAAGCCCTCAACGATTCCATCGTCTGTTTTCTATCCCAGGGACACTCGACGCGAAGTGTTGCGATCACTTCCAGTAATTCGGCAAAAGCCTCTTTTTTCTTTTCCAGATCTTCCATAAATAACTAGTCAAAGAGGTTATCTCTACCTCCTTCCGGGACAGCTTACCCGACAGCCTCATGCATTTCTCACCAATTCGTGGCTGCAAAAATAACGTATTTTTGTGATTAAAAAAAATCGGTATCTGCCCTCACATATCATAAAAAAGGTAGTACCTTTGTTATATTTATTGAAGATTGCATGATTGAGAAAAGAATAAGTATAGGGAATATAGATCCCATTGATTTCTACGGAGTTAACAATTCAAAATTCAATCTATTAAAAGAGTATTTTCCCAAACTGAAGATCACAGCCCGGGGAGATGAAATTATTATCCAGGGAGAAATCAACGATATAGAAATTTTAAATACTAAAATCATTGCTTTACTCGAGCACTACCACCGTTATAATATGCTCACGGTAGCGAATCTGAAACGGATCATCCTGGAAGATCATGTTGTCGCCGATCCGGAAGATACCGAATCGGTGATTTTATACGGGAATGCCGGTAAAGCGATCCGTGCCCGTACCTCCAATCAGCGTAAACTGGTAGAACTGGCCAAAACCAATGATTTATTGTTCGCTACCGGTCCTGCCGGTTCGGGTAAAACCTATACAGCGATCGCCCTGGCTGTAAGGGCTTTGCGTAATCGTGAAGTGAAACGGATCGTGTTAAGCCGTCCGGCTGTCGAGGCCGGTGAAAACCTGGGATTCCTGCCCGGAGATATGAAAGAAAAGGTAGATCCTTATCTTCAGCCTCTATACGACGCCCTGTCGGACATGATTCCGCCCAAAAAGCTGGAAGAATATCTGGAATCCGAAATTATCCAAATAGCTCCGCTGGCTTATATGAGAGGACGCACGTTAAACGACTCTTTCGTAATCCTCGACGAAGCCCAGAATACGACCCGCAATCAGTTGAAAATGTTTTTAACCCGAATGGGGATCAGTGCAAAATTTGTAATCACCGGTGATATGAGTCAGATCGACTTACCCCGGCGTGGAGATTCGGGCCTCATTCATGCTTTCAAAATCCTGAAAGACATCAAGGGCATCGCTTTCGTGGAATTTAATTCCGACGATATCGTACGTCACCGGCTGGTGAAGGATATTGTAAAAGCTTACAATGAAGAGCAGGAAGAACGGCAAGGAAAGAATGAAGAATAAATAGATTAAATTTTTAATATAATTTCTATGGATGCTATTGTAAAAACAGATTTCTGTTTCCCGGGACAAAAAAGTGTGTACAAAGGGAAAGTGCGTGACGTATATGATATCAATGATGAATATCTGGTCATGGTGGTTTCAGACCGAATTTCGGCCTTCGACGTCATATTGCCGGAAGGAGTGCCTTACAAAGGGCAGGTATTGAATCAAATCGCATCTAAATTCCTGGATGCAACCGCAGATATCGTTCCGAACTGGAAAATAGCCACACCGGACCCGATGGTTACTGTCGGACATAAATGCGAACCGTTCAAAGTAGAAATGGTGATCCGGGGTTACCTGACCGGAAGTTCCTGGCGGGCTTATAAATCCGGAGAACGTACCCTTTGCGGTCTGCCCTTACCCGAAGGAATGAGAGAAAATCAAAAATTCGACTCTCCTCTGATCACTCCCACGACAAAAGCCGATGAAGGTCATGACGAAAATATTTCCAAAGAAGAAATCATCGCTCAAGGCTTAGTTAGCCGCGAAGATTACGAGCTGATGGAAAAATACACCTATGCCTTATTCCAACGCGGGACAGAAATTGCAGCCGAGAAAGGATTGATTTTGGTAGATACCAAATATGAATTCGGAAAGAAAAACGGTCGGATTTACCTGATCGACGAAATCCATACACCGGATTCTTCCCGTTATTTCTATGCAGAAGGGTATGAAGAACGTTTCGCCAAAGGTGAAAAACAAAAACAATTATCCAAAGAATTCGTTCGTGAATGGTTGATGGATAACGGCTTTCAGGGACAAGCCGGACAAAAAGTACCGGAAATGACTCCCGCAGTAGTTGCCGGAATTACCGATCGTTACATCGAATTATATGAACACATCACAGGCCAGAAATTCGTAAAAGCCGATTCTACCCATGTGCTGAAACGAATCGAAGACAATGTCAACGCTTGTCTGAAAACTTTATAAACCAACCGCTTACCGTCAAAACAGGGGTTCTGCATGCAGGACCCCTGTTTTACTACCACCGGCCGGGCAAATCACATTATTTCACCACAAAGCCGGAGAAATCGTTGCTCAAAAATTTTTTCAATTCCTCGGGACTCACTTTTACTTTAAAACTTCCGTCTTTAAAGAAAGTGATATTTCCGGTTTCTTCGCTCACGACAACCACATAAGCATCGCTCACCCCACTGAGTCCCAAAGCAGCCCGATGCCGCAATCCCATACTTCCGGGAATATCCCGGCGATCGGAGACCGGAAGAATACAACGGGCGGCTAAAATCTTATTTTCATTGATGATAACGGCTCCATCGTGTAAAGGCGTATTCTTGAAAAAAATATTTTCAATCAATTCATCGGTCACCTTCGCTTTCATCATGACCCCTGTCTGGGCATAATTGTACAATTCGGTATTTTGCTGAAAAACAATCAAAGCCCCCGTCTTCGAAGCCGAAAAATTCACACAGGCCTCGACGATAGCATCCGATACATCTTCCTTGATCACAGGCTTGGCAAACAATTTCTCCAGATTGAAAATATTCTGCAAATTATATTTACTACCCACCAGCAATAAAAACCGGCGGACTTCCTGTTGAAAAACGATCAGCAGGGCGATCATTCCCATACCGAAAAACTGCCCCATAATGGAGGTGATCAGCTCCATATTCAACGCCCTCACCAACAACCAGGCCACATAAAACGTAAAAATTCCGGCAAAGATATTAATCGCTACCGTCCCCTTCACCAAACGATAAATCTGATAAAAAATAAAAGCAACGATCAGAATATCCAGTATATCGAAAAAGCCGAGCTTGATAAATAACAACATAGGTCCTTAAACTTATTTCACCATACAAATCTAAATAAAATTTCAGAATATACGGTACATTCTGTATCTTTGCCGTAATGAAATTACAAAATAGGATCAGAACACATTAAAACTTTTTATTATGCGATATTTTATGACTCTTCTATTTGTGCTCCTCGCTTATGCAGTATTTGCACAAAACGACCCGAAAGCAAAAGAAATATTGGATAAAGCAGCTGCAAAATTCAAAGCTTACCCGGCAGCAGAAATCGACTTTACCCTAACGATGGAAAACCCCAGCGAAAATATCCATGAAATGCACGAAGGAAAAGCCTGGATGAAGGGAAATCTTTATAAACTCAACGTGATGGACGTTGAAAACTATTACGACGGGAAAAATATCTATACCTATATGCCGGAAGTACAGGAAGTCAACATCAAAAATCCCAATGAAGAAGAAGAAGAGATGTTGAATCCGACGACACTTTTCGATATCCACAACCAAGGATTCGACCAAAAACTGGTCAGCACGGGCAACGACATAACCTACATCGAACTTTTTCCTACAGATAAAAGCCGTAACTTTACAAAAATCGGTATCTGGGTAAATCCGGCCACTTCATCGATACAAAAAGTAACCTCTTTCGGCAAAGACGGAAACAATGTCCTGATCACAATTAAATCCATCAAACAAAGTTCACCCGTACCTGCCGATTCATTCTTTAAATTCGACCCGGCTAAACATCCGGAAGTAGAAGTTATCGATCTCAGATAAAAATTTTATCCCATATAAATTACAGTATTTACATATTATTTATACCTATAAATTTAGACTTATTTTTTCTATACCGTTCCGATTCTGAACTGCCCCCCCCCGAAAAGTTGGACAGATTACATTAACCTATTATAGAATCACGGGGACGGGGCAATTGTGCGAAACTTTCGCACAATTGCCCC
>OGUP01000137.1_pt1 | contig 47177 bp, 30 predicted proteins | sample 1553661 | NCBI WGS metagenome assembly OGUP01 (sample SAMEA2580026, study PRJEB22360) | human gut metagenome | biome: human gut; feature: human-associated habitat; material: faeces | place: Denmark | collected 2008/2010
CCGGGTCGCCAATTCCGATCACCGAAGACGAATAAATAACGACAGAATAATTCTAGAATTAATCTTGTTCTCATTCGTCTTCAGGGCTTGTGTTCGGGGATCCGGTCGCTTCTGTCGGTCAGTGAGGGAAAGACTTAACAGACCGTTCCAGACGAACCGGTCTGACGACACAGAACCCGAAATCGGAATAGAAAGAAAAAATTATACCTACACCCTTACCTCCTTTAAAAGTTAAATAAGCTCTTCTTCGCAACTTCTCGAACACATTCAAGGTATAAATAACAGGTTTAATTTATAAAAAGCGTCCCAAAATTAACATTCAATGCTATGCGGGACAATACTCATGCTCCTATGGAAATGAAACATATCACTCCTGATGTTTTAATGCGTTTAAGTATTGCATTTACATCCGGTAGTAAATTTTCTCAAAGTTTGGAAAAGGCTTTGGAATTGATCGGCAAAATCAGCAATCATGATCGTATATACATCATCGAGGTTCATCACAATATGACTTATACGATCACTTATAACTGGCATGAAAAGTCGTTAAAAGCCATTCCCGAAGAATTCAGGCACAACAGCCTGATATACGACCGGGAACTTGTACAACAACTTTGTACACAAAATCAGGTAATTATTCAGGAATCGGATGTGTCGGGTAATCCGGAATTAGCAGAGTTACTAAAAGCTACCGATTGCCGCCAAATGTTACTATTACCTTTATTCGAATCGGGATCACAATTTGCTTTTATCGCTTTCACCCAATGTTCGACGACTCACACCTGGACACCGGAAGAAATCAAATGCCTGCAAGATCTGTCCTCGGTTATCGCTTTACAATTGGATAATTATCAACTTATAAAACGCTTAACTGTCCACCTCAAACAAGAGAGAGCTGCCCGGTTAGAGCTGGAAATCAAACAGAATCATTTACGTCATTGGTTACAAGAGATAAAACCGGTCTGGGATCAACTTAAAAACAAAATAGAGCATCCGGAACTCCCCGAAGTGACCAGTCTGGAGCAACATTTTACAAATTTAGATAAAATTTGTTCTATTCCTTCTGTAAAATAATCCTACATGCCAATTAACAACTGTCAATATACTCTTTTAGTGATTACTTCATCCTTTAGTGATCCGGAAAAAATCCTAAAGACTCTCCGGGAAGCTGATTTTATGCTTCTTGAAGCCAGTAATCAACAGGAAGCCATTCAACGAATCCGTACCACCTCTCCGGATCTGATCCTATTGGATATCGACAAATCGGTCCGGCAAGAGAATACGATCTTACAGGATTTCAAAACCAATAAAATCACAGGCGCCATCCCGGTTTTATTCATCACTTCCATGACTAGTGAGAATCACATTCCGGAATGCCTGAATTATGACAATATCGATTTTATCACCAAACCTTTCCGTCCCCAAGAACTGGTCATCCGGGTTCAGCACCAGTTATCCCTGCTCCGGGCCGAACGGGTCATCCGCCGGCAAAACGAGAAATTGAAAAAAAGTCTGGAAGCCCGGGATAAACTGTATTCCATCATCGCTCATGACCTGAGAGCCCCTATCGGCACCATTAAAATGATCAATTCCTCCATCGAGGCACAAAAGGCTAAAATCAAAGATCCTCAAATTTCAAAGTTATTCGAGATGATCAATGAAACGACAGAGGAAGCTTTTAATCTGCTGGAAAATCTCTTGCGCTGGACCCGGAACCAAAATGGTAAAACGAAAATTTATGCTACTCTTTTCAACCTCACACCTGTAGCCAGACAAGTCGTCTCACTATTCAGTGCAATAGCCAATGCAAAAGAAATCGAGCTGATCAACCGTATTGAAGGGAAGTTCGATATTTTCGCCGACGAAGACATGATAAAAACCGTATTACGCAATCTGATTTCCAATGCCATCAAGTTTACCTATACAGGTGGACAAGTCGAACTATCCCTTGCAGACTCGGGTGATTACTGGACAATATATGTCAAAGACAACGGGAAAGGCATACCCAAAGATCTTCAGGCCCATTTATTGAAATCCGATGAATACATCACCACCTACGGTACTCACAATGAAAAAGGAAGTGGATTAGGCCTGATTTTATGCCGTGATTTTATCCGCATGAACAAGGGGAAACTCCATTTCTATTCCCAAGAAGGAATAGGAACCACTTTCTATTTCACTATTCCCAAAGCCTCTTCTTCTGCAGAAGCCGTAAGCCGTTGATACATCTTCAATGCCCCCCATGCATCGGTAGCGGCATAGCGAATCTGGGCTTCAGTCAATGCCGGAGCTTCCCAGTTGGAAGTACGCTGACGTTTAGAAATCTTCACCCCGAAAATAATAGCCATCAATTTTGAAAAAGATTTGTCTTCAATACCAAAGCGTCCGGCATATTCCTGTAGATCTACAAAAGAGGCAGGTGTAAAATCGGTCAACTTACGTAAATTCCGGTTATCGTCGCGGATACCGACACCGATCTTTATAATCCGGGGACTAGCCAGCAGCCGAACCAAAGCCGGCTGGAAACCGCATTTATTCAACCGGAACAGAAAGACCTGGTCCGGGACCGCCAGTTGTAATAAGCTCACTTTATAAATTTCTCCTTTCCGAAAAGCGGGACGAGTCTCCGTATCGAACCCCAGGCAAGCATGTCTACTTAAAAAATCAGCCGCCTCCCCGACCTGCCTTGCCTCTTCTATTACCTTCACTTCGCCCGAAAACACGTAAGGAGGTAACAGATCTATTTCTTTCCGATCTATGGTCTTTTTTAAATCAGTCAACATTTTCTCAAACTTAATCGTCCTCATCTTTTATTTGATAGACAGCATGATGTACCGCCCTCAACACTCCGGCACAAGCTTTTCCCCAATACAATTCAAAACTATTATTCAATTGCCATAAAGCCTCTCCGATCACTTCCGGTATCCCACAGCGGAAAGAAGAAATAAAATTCTTCAGGTCCTGGTATATATCACAAGTTTTCTCTGCTATCGAATGTACGACAGGAACTTCACTAAACTGCATATTATCATCGAAAACTTCCAGGTATTCATCGTATTCTCCCAACAGTTGATGAAGCTGTCCATATAAATAATTATAATCGTCTTCGGTGACGATATCTTCGATCAATCCACTATCTCCGCTATCACTCTCCGGCAGCAAGGAGCCCTTCAAATAGATCAAAGGAATAAACTTCTGCAAACGCTGGATAAAATCCCTGCGCTGCATCTGAGGTGCCGTCTCCACAAAATCACAAAATTCCTTGGCTACTGCAACAAACTCGATGACTTCTTTGCTATATCCAACATGTTGAAAATCTTCCATAAACTACTTTCTTTTATTTTACAAAGGTAACATTTTACCTCCTATCCCGGTATACTTACGGGAAATAAAAATGACATTCCAGGTCCCTCCCAGAATGTCATTCTTTGCGGAAAGACGGGGATTCGAACCCCGGAATCCCTTTAGAGGATTACACGCTTTCCAGGCGTGCCAGTTCAGCCACTCCTGCATCTTTCCTTACTTTGGCGGGGCAAAGATAGGATAAAAAGTAAAAAGTAAAAAGTAAAAGATAAAATAAATTTTAGAAAGGGTAGCCGATCGCAAGATTCAGTACCAGACCTTTCCAGAAACTGCCGTCGATATTATAATATCCGGACTTGCCTGTACTATAAGGAGCATGTATAGGTATTCCCAAATCGGCACGGACCACGATATAGGAAAAATCGTAACGTAGTCCGAATCCGGTCCCCAAAGCAATTTCTTTCAATAATCCTTTGATTCTGAATTCTCCTCCGGGACGCTGGGTTTCATTGTTCAACAACCAGACATTCCCGGCATCCATAAACAAAGCCCCTTTAAACCGTTCGTATATTTTGAAACGATACTCGACATTCCCTTCCAGTTTGATATCTCCGGTCTGATCGAGATAAGAATAGGTCGATTCCTTGGGATGGTAACTTCCGGGCCCGATCGAACGGATATGAAAAGCCCGGATACTATTCGAGCCGCCGATATAAAATTGCTCACTGTAAGGCATTACTTTCGAATTACCGTAAGCATAACCGATCCCTCCCATAATCCGCATGGCCAATTGATTATTATTATCCACAGTCTTATAACCGATTAATTCAGAAGTAAGCTTCAAAAATTGAGAATAACGATTATTGAGAATTTGTTTGCCCTCCCCCTGATGATTCCCGCAGATATACTGCAGGCCCGCTATAATATTACCGGCCTGAGTGACCGAAGTCTGCCAGAACAACCGGTTGGGATTACGATAAGTCGCAGCCCGGTCGTACGTATAGGTATAAGACATCGACGGAATAAACTGATTCTTAAAACTCTGCGCCACTGCGGGATTTTTATTTACAACAGAATCGAAGGCATGAGAAGTACGCAACAGATAGGTATAATTGAGTTTAAAAGGTACGACGGAATGATAATTCCGGGTAGAAGAATTAAAATCATAGGTCGCACTTCCCCAAAACGAGATCATCCTAAAAAAATTATGTCGGTTGAGCAAATCCGTACCGATCTGAAAATGGGTCTGTTCTCTCCTATCCCGTTTCGTTTTCATCAATTTGGGAACCAATAACCGGGGCACGGACAAATTAAAATTCAACCCCAGCTCATAAGAATTGATCAAGCCCGAATTGCCTGTCGATTTTTTATTTCCTCCGATTTGCCATTCGTAGGATCCTGTCAACCGGACACTGAAATTCTCTGCCCGGCGGAACATATTCCGGTTAGTAATCCCTAATGTCAATCCCGGACCGAGCAGATTATTCGACTTGGAAGACATATCCACCTCCACTTCCGTTTCAATGGGCAGGGCAAAATCGCCGTTGATTTGCATATCCAGCAAGCGATCCTGAACCGTATCGGGCACGGTAATCGTCATATTGGCGAACTTAAATACACCCAACTGTACAAATCCGGCTTGTGTACGACTCTGTCGCATAGCCGAATAAGTTTGTCCGGGTCGCGTCTTCACCGCCCGGGTGATCACATTCGGTTTCAGCCGTAACGGAGGCTCATAAATGATTTTCACCTGATCCGCCTGTATCGTGTCTTGCCCGCCGGTCGTTTCATTTCCCGACAGCATCACTTTCACCTCACCGATTTTATAAGGATGAAAAGCATTTTGCGGAATTCCCTGCTTCAATCCGATTCGTACGTCGGCCATTTTTCCACCTTGAGTGGTATCGACTAAAAATTCGATATAATCGGGTTGGAAGAAATAATAACCGTGATTTCTCAACCGATCGGACATGCGTTGCCGCTCCTGATTGAGGACATTCACATCGTATTGCCTTCCCGGTTTCAGTTCGGAGAACCGCATATACGAGCGCACGATACTATCCATCGGAGGATTCCATTCCCACAACTGTACACTACCGTAATGAAAAGGCTGAGGCAAATCGACCCAATAGCTGATGCGGGCTTTTTTAGGATTCCGTTTATGCGGAATAATCTCGTAGCGGGAAGTCGTCCCATAAAAACCGAAGTCTTTCATGGCATTATCCACCATTTTCAACCGTAATTCGGGCTGTACATCTGAAATCAACACCGGTTTCTTAGCCAATTTACGATATAACCACCATTTAAAACCTTTCTCTTTTTTTATATTCCAATTATATACCCACAGCCCGATCGGGAAAGGCGAACGGACATAAGGAGAATACAGCGGATTATTGGGTTTCACAGACAGCGGACCGGAAGCGGCTGAATTTTGTGTACTGTTGAGTTTCACTTTCTGAGGGGCCTCGATCTTCATTTTTTTTACTCCGACATACAATACTTCATCTTCTGTCAGTTTTTTAGTCGTCGAACAAGAAAAAAGAAGGAAAAGGAAAAAGATTAAAGGTAAAAAGTAAGAAGAAGAAAAGGTCAAGGTACTACAAATAGGACAAAAGTGACTGAACCGACTTTTGTCAGACTTCCGGGCATACTTTCTGATGAATTCGACTACTTTCATTTCTGATTCTCCGTTTTTGTTTCTCTTTCCGATTTTCGGTTATTTTTAAAGAGATCTTTAAATTTACGGAAATTTTTCCGCCAAACAATACCGACACCCGTTTGAGTGACTTCGCCGTCCAGTACACTCTCATAGTTGGAATGCCGGAACACTTTCAAAAATAGATTTCTCTTCTTCGTAATCACGTATTCTATAGAAATATCGTCGACGAGATTATCTTCTATGTTATTACTCTGATTTTCATTATTATCTGTAGAAATCCGTCCACCGATCTTCACCCGAATCCGATCATTAAAAAATTGTTTGGAGAACTGATACGTATAATCGGTACGGGTTGTATTTTCATCGGTATTATACGAATCGACGCCAAAAGTAAAACCGGTCTTCCGGGTATACTTATTCAATTCATTTTCTACCAGGCTATATAAAGCATTGTTGGCCATACTTCCTCCGCTTCCCGACTTAGCAGCCCCAGGAGCGGTATAAGTATTATAGATCAATAGATTCAACGCTTGACGGGTACGTTCTTCCTGAGAAAAAGTCGCCAACTGATTCTGTACCACCATATCGTTGGGAGCTGACAGGTCAAAAGAGATATCCGGTCGGGTCAATGTATTCTGTATCCGGATGATAGCCTCGAAAGTAACCAGTCGATTCTGTTCTCCGTCGACAACCGTAGCTTTCACCTGTTCGGAAGCGGATATACTCAACATCGGATTCATCACATTTCCTGTCCATTCCACATAGCTGCCACTTCGAATATTAAATTCTTTTTTACCTGCAATGGGAATATTATAAACCACGGTTCCTCCGGATAAAATATATTTCCCCGACAAGGTAAGTCCGTTTTCAGGACTCATGGCCAGAACCAGATTACCCCCACCCTGGATGACGATATTATTACTTCCATCATCCGATAATTCGACGTTTACTGTCACCTGATCTCCGATCTCGATCAACATTTTTAAAGCAAAGCTACTGGTGTTTACCCGGTTAGTCAGATCGTCACGCTCATTCAAGGTGGTATCCCTGAACGATACGAAACGGACCAAATCGGCACTACGGTCCACAAGTTCGGGTCCGGAACTACGCAAAGTATAGGTAATATTGGTCCGGTTGAGCAAATTGATATTTCCGGAAACGCTTAAATTCGAAAAGGCCCCGGCCAAACGGGAATCCAGATTGATATAAGCCTTCCCATAGATCAGCGAAGTCGGATTTTTCTTTACATTCACGACCTCGAAATTACCGGCTTTTACAGATATATCCATATTCATCCGGTCGAACGGAGTCAGGGTAATCGCTCCGTTCAGCACCATATCACTTTTGTTAGGAGCAATAAACCGATATTGCCGAAATAAAATCTTCCCGTTGTCTACAATCAGGCGGGTGGTATCCAATCCGAATGTGGTACCCAACATCACCACATCGGCTTTTCCATTACGAAAGCCCAATCCACCGTTCAAATCCGGCCGATCTACCGTTCCACGAAACTGTAATGCGCCGGTCAACTCGCCCTCCAGTTTCATCAGATCTTTCGGAACAAAAGCGTTGACCATATACAAAGGTAAAGAAGGTATATCTACGTCCAGCATGACCTCCCGGTTGGTCTCGGATGTAGCGAAAGTCCCCTGCACTACCGCCCGGCGGATGCTGTCGATTTTCAACTCAAAATCTACGGCATGATCGGTTAAATGATCCTTTCCTGCATACTGCAGATCCAAATCGAGGGTACCCATCCGCTGTTCTTCATAAAACAGATTATTCACTCCGATATTTCCCTCGGCACCGAAGGTTTTACGATCGGTATACAACAATAAATCCGTATGCAGGATACCGCTCAGATCGGGTAAGAACGGTGATATTTCGGTCAATTTTTTCAGGTCTATACCGGTAATCTCCACCTGTAACCGATCCGTCCTTTCTCCTTCATCAGGCAGAGACTGCAAACTCACCAATTTATTCTGGTAGGCCATCCGGAGATTGGCATCGATCTTCCAATCTTTATAAACCGTTACTTTATTATCGGCATTGACAATCCACCGGCTATACCCCAGAATAGGAGTCATCGGGAAAAAGCTCACCGTAAAAGCACTGTCCAGCATCACCAGATTGATACCCATATCGAATCCGACTCGTTGCCGGGCATCTTTTTGTTTCAGTTCGATCCGGAATTGATTCCCCTGCATTTTTCCGGTCAGGTTGATATTGAACAGTCCCTTCCAGGCCTGGTCGGAACTACCGGCTCCCAATGCATACACCAGACTCTTGCCGGTCTGCCAGATACCCATCTGTACCGAATCGAGACGTACCGTTCCAAAATAGGGAGCCGTAGCCGTGATCCCCATCCGGATACCTGACCGCTGGCGGGAAACGATATCCAGAGAAAGCCGACGAAATCCCATATTCCTGGCCTTCAAAAATTTAGCGATCGCATTATTTTGATCACCTTTCAAGTGCATACTAAAAACAGGCAACTCCGCTTTGATCTGTTCCATATCGATATCTTTACCGGCGATCTGCTTCCCGACAATCCCTGCAATTTTCCCAGCACTCTCCCCAAAACCGGCCAAAGAAGTATCGGCCCGGAAAGTTAACTGTAAATCACCGGTCTTTACATCCAGTGTCGTCTTCTTCAGATCGCTGGCCATATCGATATCCAGGCTTCCCAAGGTATAAGTCTTCCTGCTATCTGCCATGCTCAGGCTATCGAAGCGGGCTTTTAAAGCATAAGCGGAATGTTCCCCGATAAAACCTTGCAAATCTACTTTCAGCCCCATAGTCAAAGGTTCCTGCATCAAATGCAGGGCCTGCAGATCCACCTTGCCGATATAACCACCCAAACCGACCTGATACTGTTGTTGCAGCGAATCTCCCCGGAAAACCAAATCCAAAGGAGCATCGGGATCTTTACTAACCATAGTCCCCCGTAAATGCGTCTTATCCAAGGTAGCCTGTAAAGTAATATCTTTATATTCGTGCTCTTTATAAAACAACTGACGGATTCCGGCATTTACCGAGGTCTTTGCCTGAGGCCACGAAAAATACCGGCCTTCCAACCGGAAATTGGCCGAGGCGCTTCCTAACGAATCGACAGTCAAAAAGCGATCGAGCGGAAAACGGCTCAGGGTCAATTCGCCGTTATATGTCTCCCGGTTCAAATCATAACTCCCGTCGAGGGTCATACAACCAGCATCGGAACACAAGCGCACCAAAGCCTCCAAAGCTCCCTGATTAGCCTTCAGATTCGCCGACCAGGATACATCGGCCGGGATCTTCACGATTCCTTCTTTTAAGAAAACATTAGCAAAGGTAGCGTCCGGCATCTCCGCCCGCAAATCGATCACCCCACTTATTTTTTTCAGGTCCCGGTAGGATTGCAGTTGTCCTTTTCCAGTCAACCGGAATTTTCCGGTCATACCGGCATCCAGGCGGTCGAACCGGACTCTGTTTTCATCTATACTGAAAGTCGTATTCAAATCTACCTGACTATGTTTTAAGTCCTGAGGGATTCCGTCATAAAAGGGAGTAAGATCGGCCAGCCCAACCCTGGCATTCAGCTGAACGATCAAGGGTACCCGTTTCATCAGATTATTCATCGAAGTATCGGCCCGGGCTGTCAACTCGATCTTGCTATGAGCGGTGCGGATAAATGCCCCCCTCAATGCTGTCCGGGCCGAATCGAGATCCACCTGTGCCTGCATCTGTTGCAGCTGTATTCCGTTTTGCTGTACAGCCCTCAGATCTACCAGGTTTCCCCGCACAACCGTTCCCCGGTTATATACACTGTCGATTTGTACGGCAATACCGGACAGCACCAAATCGGTTTGCCCGGCATCGGCAGTCTTCATGCTAAAGGCACTGTTCTCCAATTGTAATCTCCCTGCACGTATCAGCCAAGGCTGGCTACCGGACGGTTCGGTGACCGGTGTCCCGGACGATTGTTCCGTTCCCATCTGCATGTCACACCAAGCCCCTCCGACAGCGACAGCATCTATTTCGACGGATTGCTCCCCCAACAAAACTTTTCCGCCAGTCAGCGAACCGTCCTTTATTCCGGCCCCCAGGTAAGGCAACCCCTCGGTATACATGCGATAACCGACGTCCCGGATCTTTATCTGCCTGACTTCGATCCCCCAATCCAAAGGATTACTCTGCACTGTATCTTCCACTGTTCCGGCTCCGGATTTCAAAAAAACATCCCCTTCTTCCAGGCTAATCTCAGCGACTATCAATTTTTTCCGTTCCAAATCGATCCGTCCCTCCTGTACCCCCAAATTCCCGACAGCCACCTTCAGTTGCATACCGGTAGTATCGCCGGCTAATCCGAACTTCACCTGTCTCAGACCTAACTGTTCGATACCGAGTTCTTTACGAAATATCCGATCGATATTCACCCTAAGCCGGATCGCCTCTGCAGCAACCAGGGTATCTCCGGCAGTTTTCCCGGCATACACATCGTCCAAAACCAGATCAAAAGGAAAACCCAAACGGAAATGCCCGATCCGGACTTCCAAGTCGTAATGCGAAGCAGCATAACGTTCGGCTTTGCGCAAAAGGAAATCTTGTACAGGAGGTAAATAAAGCAAAAACACGATAAGCAGTAGCAACCCTAAAATTGCTAAAATCGTTCTGCCCAGATATTTAAAAAATCTTTTCATGCTTAAGCTTTATTCTTCGCAATTACCATTATTCAGATCGTAAAAAAGCGCTGCAAGGCCTGCCTCCTGCTATTCCGTAAAGTCTTTAATTAACGTAAAAAGATCCTTACGGGTTGCACGAATCGATCAACATTGTTTCGGCTTCGGCAATCGCCTGAGGAGTCCCTAAATCTAAAAAACGTCCTTCGTAAAAATACATCAGTATCGGGTGAAGCCTGGCCTGTGACAGATATTCGTCTATAATCGAAAAGACCCCTTTTCCTGACATACGTTCTAAAAATTCCGGGCTCACCACCTGCACTCCACAGAAAGCATAGTTCCGGGAATCCCAAAATTCTTCATCTACCGGTTTTTGTTCCCCTGTGGCCTTATTTTCCCATCCTTTCAGCATCCCTTCACGATTAAATCTCAATCCTCTGCCTTTCCCGCCGGTCCGGGTAACCAAGGTCGCATCTCCCTTATTTTGCCGATGAAAGCGGAGCAAGGCAGGTATATCGATATCTGAAAATATATCTACATTATGAATAAGCACCGATTCACCCGGGCAGAACAACTCCCTGGCTTTCAGAAGTCCGCCCCCGGTATCGAGTAATTTCTCCCGTTCATCGGAAATCACGATATCCCAATCGAAAAAATGTCGTTCGCACAGAAAAGCTTCTATCTGGTCGGCATAGTGATGCACGTTCACCACAATACGCTGTACATCCGCCGCTATCATTTTCCGTATGACATATTCAAGCAAAGGCTTACCGGCTACTTCCACCAATGCTTTGGGCCGATCGTTCGTCAAAGGCTGCAAACGGGTACCCAATCCCGCTGCAAATATCATTCCGTTCATCTAAATATTTATCATCTTATTTTTAATTGCATACATGACAAGCGCAGCAGTATTCCGGCATCCGGTCTTACTCAACAGATTCGCCCGATGTTTATCCACTGTCCGCTTACTGATAAAAAGTTTATCTGCAATTTCCTGGTTGGAAAGTCCCAGGCATACATGATACAAAATCTCGAGTTCTCTCTCGGATATTTCATTATCAGGGGTTTCAGGTTCCGGTTTATGTTGCCCGCCATCACGCATATTATTGAGAATATTCACCAGCAACTCCTCGGAAAAGTAATTCTCACCGGCGGCGACAGCCCGGATTGCCGCAATCACTTTTTCTATACCGGAATTTTTGAGAACGAACCCCTTTACTCCGACATCGACCATTTTATAGTAATACTGTTCATCCCCGTACATAGACAACACGATCACCTTCAAATCCGGCCTGATCCGCAGGGCCTGTTCCGTAGCTTCTATCCCGTTCATCTCGGGCATTTCTATATCCATCAACACCAGGTCACAATCTACAAAGGAGAGGTTTTCAATAAAGTCGCGTCCACTGGAAGCTTCGTAAATATGGTGTACGAAATCCTGGGTAGACAAAAGCAATTTCAATCCTTCCCTGAATAACTTATGATCGTCAACAATATAGATTCTTAATTTTTTCAAATTCTTTGTGTCCATGAATCGATAAACATTTACATCCGTAACTGATAAACAAAGATAAAAATAAAGTCAGAAAGTCAAAAGACTTTAATAAAAGCGTTGGCCCGCATCCCTTTTCCATGCTCGCTGACAATCTCGATATCCCCGTTACCGGATTGCAGCCGGTAACGCATGTTATCCAATCCCATACCGGTATGTCCGGAAATACGGTTTACATCGAATCCGATACCGTTGTCGGTATATTCTAAATATAATATTCCTTCTTCGAGTTGTAAATCGATCGTCACTTTCGAGGCTGCAGCATGCCGCAATGTGTTGTTGATCAACTCGCAGATAACACGGTAGACCACCACTTCGATATTGTAATTGAAACGTTGATTTTCGAGATTAGTAGTAAAATACACCTTAAAATTATCGGCTTGCCGCATCCGTTTTATGAATGCCTCTACCGCATCTTTTAAGCCAAAATTGTTGAGGATATGCGGGCTGATATTGGCCGAGATGTCCCTGACCCCGCTAATCGCTTCATCCACAGCCTGCCGCAGATTCTGCTTTATCTTTTCGTTGACTTCACTTTCTTTATTGGCATCCAACCCCGAGACCAGCATTTTGATCACACTCAGCAAAGGTCCCAGCCCATCGTGCAGCTCTTTCGCAAAACGCTGCCGTTCTTGCTCTTCCGTGCGGATAACCGCTGCCAGTACCCGTTTCTCTGATTCGCGCCGGATCTCATCCACTCTTCGCATAAATTGAAAAATTTTCCGGATATAAAATACTCCGATCAGGAGGACCAAAGCAATGATAAAAGCCAGAATCTTCTGTACAATAGCCAATTCATCTTCCATTTCGGGATAAATCGTAGGCCATAAATCGAAGACCCTCGACACCACCATCAACAAAAATCCGACGGAAATCAGAATCCAGGAAGCATTGAATTTTGTCCGCTTAAACAAGCTAATGGCAATAACGGCAGCAGCAACCTGTAAAAAAAGCGAAACATAAACGAGAATAGTGGACAACATAGTAAGTTCATTAAAATTAAAACGGATATCCGATAGCTATATTAAATACAGATTTATTAAAACCTCCATTACGATTCAACAACACAAAACGTTGCCCTTCGGCCTGCATCGGATCATGTAATTTCAAACCAAGATCAAAACGCAACAGAAAGAAATTGACATCCAACCGTAGTCCGGCCCCTGTTCCGACAGCGATTTGTTTATAAAATCCGGAAGACAACTTCGTACCCTGACGATTCTCATACCGATTGATATTCCAGATATTCCCGGCATCGATGAATAAAGCTCCTTCTAATAACCAGAATAGTTTAAACCGATATTCCACATTGGCTTCCAACTTAAAGTCTCCTACATTATTCGGATACTTATCCGGCGGAGCATAAGATCCCGGTCCCAAAGTTCTCGCCTGCCAAGCCCGGATATCGTTGGCACCTCCGCAATAATAAGCCTCTTCAAAAGGCAAAGCCTTCATGTTACCGTAGGGATAACCACAACCCAGAAACAACCGGTAGACGACCGAATTGGCTTTATTCAGGTAATGATTGAACCGATATTCACCGTCGGCTTTGATAAATTGGGCATACCGGACACCCAGAATTTTATAAAAACGTTCTTCCTCGGAACCGGATTTTCTGGCCCCTAAAAGTTTATCCATAGCCAAAAGAAAATTCCCGGAAGTCTCCAGATTACCCCGGAAATAATTAAAACTTTGTGCAGAATTGACCACCTGGTCGGTAAACACAGCCGAAAAATTCGCCGACAGAATCATATGGTTGGTATAGGCACTTTTGATATATTCATTTTTCAATTCACTGATAAAACTCGAATCGACACTCGGCATCAGCACATAATTCAGATCGATGAGATCGAAATTATACCGCCATTTATTATCTGCCCGCCGCCAAAGGTAACCGAACTTAGCACTAGCTACACGGCGTTTGTAAAACTGTGTATTTTCCTGACTGAAGGAGAGAGAGATCGAAGTTTTAGGAGCAAAATTGCGGCGGAATTCATCCATACGAAAAACCGGCATCCAAAATTGAGGTGTCACTAACTTCAATTCCGTACCGACTTCGGTGGTACTGAAAATTTCATTTTCCTTCAATTTCTCTTTTTTTAAAGCCCCCCATACACTCAAGGTCAGATTCTCCCCCCCATGAAACAAATTGCGGTGATTATAAGCAAAGTTACCTCCGACCCCGATATTCCCGGAATTGTTGGTCCCTTCGAGAAAGACATTATAAGACTGCCGTTTGAGCGGAGTAAGCTGCACTTCACAAAACAACACCGGCTCACCGTCTTCCCTTTGCTCTTCCCGGAAAATAATATTGATAAATTTAAACAGATTCAAGGCTTGCAGGCGGGAATAGGAATCAGCCACTTTACGGACATCATAAAATTCTCCTTCCTTGAACTGGATCGTTTCCAGGATCACCTTCGGCTTAATCTTCATATGGCCACGATAAACAATCCCATATTCACCGTAACGGGTATGCCGGTAAAGCGAATCGAGTCCATTGGCCATCAGCAGGGGATCATAATCCAAATTTACCTGAATGTGCTTTATTTTATATTTGCGGTAAGCCATACTGTCGGACACACTGTTGACGATGCTCAGCAAAAGATGAGCCTGTTCCGGATTACCGCTCCGCGAGGTATCGGCATAATAATGAATAAAATTCTTTGAAAAATTATAATACCCGTTTTGCCGGAGCATATGAGTGATCCGTTCCCGTTCATCTTCCAATATCTCTATATCCATCGGCATTTCCTGATGCAACAAAGTGTGATTGGTATCCCGCAAAACCAATTGTACTAACGGAGAGCTTTCGGATAATCCTCCGGCCCGGAAACTACTGTCTTCCCGGAAAGTAAAATCTTTTACCCGAGTCAGCGGACCGGGATAAATCCGGTACACAACATGAGCCTTTTTCTTTTTAAACCAAACGGAATCCGTCACCTCAGCTTTATAAAAACCTTTATTGTTCAGGTACAATTTCAACTGGGTCACACTTCTGTCGGTCAGGAAAGGACTATAAATCACAGGAGCTTCACCGATGGAACGCAACCATTTGTTAAAGCGCTTATTCTCATTCTTCCCACTCAGGTTATAAAGTCCCAGATGAAAACGAGCCACTCCCAATATCCGCGTATTAGGACGTTGCCGCACCGTTTTTTTCAATTCAGAAAAATTCACCCCTTTCTCTTCTACCCTCACTTTCACCTTATTCAACAGATATTCATCTTTCCCCACATAACGGGTAGGCGAACACGATACCATGACCAGCATAAAGCCCGTCAATAACAAAATTCCCCCTCGCTTTTTCAGTAAGCTGATGAACGGTTGGCTGATAAAATATTCCGAAACAATCTTATATGGAACCCACTTCTCCAAATCTCAAAAAATGTTACTACTTTTGCACAGCTTCTGAATTGCTCTTTATTCAGGATTAAAACCACGCTAAAACCGATGTAGAGGCACAAACCATGTTAAGCAAACAGGTAACAAAAATAGTCCAAAACCTTGAAAAAAAGAAATTCAGGGAAAAATATAATCTCTTTAAAATCGAAGGGGAAAAACTGGTCGGAGAACTGTTGCATTCTCCCCTGAAAATCCACTCCCTGATCGCTTTCCCGTCTTGGCTCGAACAAAACAAAAAAGCGTTGTCAAACGTAAATATCATTGAAGCCGATGAACGGGAAATGCATGGGATATCCAACTTCCAATCTTTACCCGAAGTCATCGCACTGGCCGAAATACCTGTCCATATCTATCGGAAGGAAGAGGTTCTCGATTCTTTATCCCTGGTATTGAACGGGATACAAGATCCGGGTAATTTGGGTACCATCCTCCGGGTGGCAGACTGGTTCGGAATCGGAAACATATTCTGTGATGCCGATTGTGCCGGTGTTTATAATCCCAAATGTGTACAAGCCAGCATGGGGGCCATCTTCAGGGTCAAGACGTTCTATACGGATCTCCCTGTTTTATTGAACGAACTGAAGCAAGAAGGCCTTCCTGTCTTTGGCACGTTTTTAGATGGGAAAAATATTTATACGACAGCATTAAGTACCCGGGGCCTGATCGTCATGGGGAACGAAGGAAAAGGAATTTCAGCAGAAATAGAAGCGCTGACCGGACAGAAACTAACGATTCCGAGTTTCGCCCGGAATAGCGAATCGACCGAATCGCTGAACGTCGGAGTAGCTACCGGTATTATTCTGTCGGAATTCAAAAGAAGGATGTAATCAGCAATTTAAAATAAAACGAAATGAAAAAGATTTTTACGTTATTATGCATCTGTTGCCTGGGTTTCGGAGCGATGGCCCAATTACCGATCAATCTGGGTGTTCACGGCGGGATTTCCAGTAACCGGATAAAATTCAAAGATATCCCCCAAGCTATCGGGACACAAGCCAATACTGGCTATATGGTCGGCGCATTTATGCGCGTCAATCTGGGAAAACTCTATCTGGAACCTGCTTTAAACTATTCGCATAAGAAAAGTGTGATAGAAGAAAAGGCACAGGCACTAGGAGAAAATCCTGACAACTTCGATCTGAAACTCAACACGTTCGATATTCCGATTATGTTGGGTTTCCAAGTATTGGATTTATCTATCGTTAAACTACGGGCCTTCCTCGGACCGGTACTTTCCGTCGGGAAAGTAAAAAACCTGAAAAAACTAGGAGATATCAGTACCGATAAAACCAACTGGCACGGTAAAGTCGGCGTCGGGGTAGATGTCTGGAAACTGACCTTCGATATCGATTATGAAAAAGCATTCAAAAATTTAGGTCATGAACTGAAAGCTCCCCGGTCGTTCAATTTCACCCTGGGACTAAAGATTATTTAAGACCACATTTAAAAATAGCCCACTGCCCGTCCCTGTGGGCTATTTAAAACGTTAGCACATTTTTTCCCCGGCATTCATTTGTTTTTTCAAAATATTTCCTATTTCTTTGTCTTGTCAATTCAATCCTTAAGAAAGATTGTTTGAATTATAAAGAGGAGTTGAGAGACTGGGCTCTATGAAACTCCGACAACCTCCGGAACTTTCCGAAAGGTGCCAAAACCCGGCCTGATAACAGGAGTTATAATTTAAAACAAAAGTAAGATGAAAAAAGCAGATTATTTAACCCACATCACCGACCGGAGAAACCGGAATCTCAAATTCTTCTCTCTTTTTGTATCTTCTATGGACATGCGCTGCATGCGCTGATCTTTTATACCCCCTATTCCGATTTACCGGCTTACGATACTACCAGGTAGTAGTTGGCAAGCCCCGTTAATAAACATTCGGTTTAATGTTTATTTTATAGTGGTATAGTCGAATCCGAACTATATCCTGACCAATTTAAAGGGTAAACGCCCCAGACATGAAACGCTCATTAAAAAACGACAAAATGAAAACTTACGCAGAAATCAATGAAAAGATAAAAAAAGGGACTGCCGTAGTACTGACAGCCGAAGAAGTATCCGAATTATCCAAGACATTATCACCCAAAGAAATTGCAGAAAAAGTAGACGTAGTAACCACCGCCACTTTCGGAGCGATGTGTTCTTCGGGTGCATTTTTGAATTTCGGTCATTCCAATCCCCCTATCCGGATGGAGAAGATCGAATTGAACGGCGTCCGGGTTAGTGGTGGACTGGCAGCGGTAGATACTTATGTCGGCGCTACAGATTGTAACCCATCCTCTCCGGCTTATGGCGGAGCCCATATCATCGAAGACCTGGTCAATGGTAAAGACATTACGCTCGAAGCCTGGGGAAAAGGGACGGATTGTTATCCCCGCAAACATATAAAAGCTATTATCAACAAGAATTGCATCAATGAAGCTATCTTATACAATCCGCGAAATTGTTACCAAAACTATAATGTAGCGACCAACACCACCGATCAGATCAAATATACCTACATGGGTACGCTGCTTCCTAAGATGAGGAATGCCTCTTACAGTTCTGCCGGTGAGCTATCGCCCTTGCTTAACGATCCGGAATGCCGGACCATCGGGTTGGGAACTCATATTTTCCTTTGCGGTACAGACGGTTATGTCACCTGGAACGGCACTCAGTTCAACACTTCCAAAGCGGTAAATGAACACGGTATTCCCACTAGTAATGCCCGTACGATAGCCGTTGTGGGTGACTTGAAAAACATGAACACCCAATACCTCCGGGGGGCATATATCGAAAAATACGGTATCACCTTATATGTCGGAATCGGAATTCCTATCCCTATTCTGGACGAAGATCTGGCAAAAAGAGTGTCTATCCGGAATGAACAAATCGAAACGACTGTCGTCGATTATGGGAATGGCAATCAAATTCTGGGAAAAACGAATTATGCCGCTCTACAAAGTGGTGCTATCGAAATCAATGGCCATAAAGTAAGAACAGCGCCCCTTTCCAGTCTGGCCAAAGCCCGGGAAATCGCAGATTTACTGAAAAGCTGGATTCAGAAAGGTGAATTTTTACTCACCGAACCGGTACGGCCAATGCCTGTACAAGCCAGCCTGAACGGATTGAAAGCCATTGAAGATTAAAATTTAAAACCTTGTCAATTAGAAACATCATGATAAAGAAAGTTGTATTATCCTTCCCGGTAGATGCTACCGACAGATCGCTGACCTATGACCTGGTCAAATTATACGATATCCGGATCAATATACTGAAAGCCGAAATACAAGCCGGGAAATCCGGTAATCTATTAGTCGAACTCGAAGCTGATACCGACAAACTGGACCAGGGTATCGCCTATTTAATCGAAAACGGAGTTACGGTAAGTCCGGTATCCAGTAAAGTATCGTATGACGCGAGCCTCTGTATCGATTGTGGCAACTGTGTATCGGCCTGCTTTTCCCACGCGTTGACCATAGGGGCACCGGATTGGAAACTGCATTTCAATCCGGAAAAATGTATTGCCTGCAAATTATGTTTGAAAGCTTGTCCTCTCAAACTATTCCGGATCGAATTTGCCGAAGCCTGAATTTACCCTATGCCGTATGGAATATATCGATCGTACCTATCGCAAGCATTTCCGTCAGGATCGCTGGAGCTATTTTACCATAGCTTATAAAGAAACCGATCTGTGTATCGGCGTGGACCGGGGTTCCTGGCAACCGGAAATACCGGTCTGTGCAGAACGATTTGTCCGGGAATTACGGACGGATATGGACCGCTGGATCGGTTTACATCCGGATTATGCCCAGGCTTTAACCCCCTTTCAGGCAAGCGAGGATGCTCCCGGCATATTCAAAGAGATGTCGCGGGCAGCACAAACAAGCGGTATCGGCCCGATGAGTGCCGTAGCCGGCGCCGTCGCTCTGAAAGTAGGGGAAAACCTGAAAAAACGATTCGGTATAAAAGAAGTGATCGTCGAAAACGGAGGGGATATTTATGCCGACCTCTGTCAGGATATGGATATTTCGGTATTTGCCGGTTCTTCCCCCTTGTCTGAAAAGGTCGGTTTGCATATCGAGGCAGCCTATGCCCCCCTCGGGATTTGTACCTCTTCCGGAACCGTCGGTCCGTCACTCAGCTTCGGTAAAGCCGATGCGGTGATGATTGTCTGTTCGGATGTGATACTGGCCGACACTTATGCAACCGCTTTCGCCAACACGATTCAGACAGCGGAGGATGTCCAGACCTGCATCGAAAAAATCAGGGAGCAGGAAGACATACTGGCCGCCATTGCGATCAAAGACGATAAATTAGGTATATGCGGTAATTTTGAACTCAAACTTTTTTGAATTGAACGAACGTACAACTATGATACAAGACGAAATCAAGAAGCGGATTCTGATCCTCGACGGAGCCATGGGAACAGCTATCCAGCACTACGGTCTGACAGAGGCCGATTTTCGCGGTAGTGAATTTATCTCCCATCCGGTAAACCTGAAAGGCAACAACGATATCCTGAACCTGACCTGTCCCGAAGTGATCCGGCAGATTCATCGGTCGTATATCGAAGCAGGAGCCGATATTATCGAAACCAATACTTTCAACTCGAACGCCATCTCACAAGCCGAATATCGGGGAGAAAAGCTCGTATACCGTTTAAACTACGCGGGGGCGAAATTAGCTGTAACGGAAGCCCGTGCAGCTTCACACCAGGTATATGTAGCCGGCAGTATGGGACCGACTTCCAAGACATTATCCCTATCACCGGATGTCAACCGGCCGGAATTCCGTCCAGTGGACTTCGATACCCTGGTCTCGACTTATGCAGAGCAGGTAAGCGGATTAATCGACGGCGGAGTAGATCTCTTGTTAGTGGAAACCGTTTTCGACGGTCTGAATGCAAAAGCAGCCCTTTATGCCATTACCCAGGTACAGGAAGAAAAAAGGACTTCACTCCCTGTCATGTTATCGGCCACCATCAACGACAGAAGTGGGCGGACGCTCACCGGACAGAGCCTGGAAGCACTTTACACCACCGTATCCCATTACCCGCTGTTCAGTTTCGGATTGAATTGTTCGTTCGGGGCCACCGACTTATTGCCGTTTATCGAACGCTTATCCAAGACGCTGCCTTGTCCGTTGAGTATTTATCCTAATGCAGGTCTTCCCAACGAAATGGGAGAATATGATGAAAGCCCGGAGCTAACGGCTTCCTGTCTGAAACAGATGGCCACAGCAGGTTTACTCAATATCGCGGGAGGGTGTTGCGGTACTACTCCGGAGCACATCCGGGCCATACGTGAAGCCCTTCAAGCCATTTCTCCCCGACAGCTACCGGTTATCCCGGCCCAGCTTGTGGTAAGTGGTCTGGACAAGGTCGTAGTCGATAAAGCCCAAAATAACTTCATCAATGTCGGTGAACGGACCAATGTTGCCGGTTCCGCTAAATTTGCCAAACTCATCCACGCCAAAGCTTATGAAGAAGCTGCCCGGATCGCCCGGAAACAAATCGAGGACGGGGCATCGGTTATCGATATCAACATGGACGATGCCATGCTCGACAGTGCTCTCGAAATGTCCACTTTCGTCCGTTATATCAGCAATGACCCCGATATTGCCCGGGCAGCCCTGATGATCGATTCTTCGGATTGGAATACCATTTTAGCAGGGCTCAAAAATGCCCAGGGAAAATGTATCGTCAATTCGATCAGCCTGAAAGAAGGAGAGGATCTGTTTCTGGCAAAAGCCCGGGAAATACATCATTTGGGAGCTGCTGTCGTCGTTATGGCTTTCGACGAACAGGGACAAGCCGTCACTTATGAACGTAAAATCGAAATCTGTGAGCGGGCTTACCGGCTCTTAACCCGGCAAGCCGGTTTCCGTGCGGAAGACATCATTTTCGACGTCAATATTCTGGCTATCGGAACAGGCCTGGAAGAGCACAATAATTACGCCGTCGATTTTATCCGGGCAATAGCCTGGATCAAGGCCAACCTGCCGGGATGCCGTACTTCCGGCGGAGTCTCCAATCTCTCGTTTTCTTTCCGGGGAAATAACCCGGTGCGCGAAGCCATGCACTCCGTATTTCTCTACCATGCGATCGAGGCAGGCATGGATATGGGCATCGTCAATCCGGCCATGTTACAGGTATACGATGAGATAGAGCCTCAATTACTGGAAGCAGTAGAAGAGGTGGTATTGAACAAACACCCGGAAGCCACGGAACGCCTGATCGAACTGGCCGAACAAATCAAGGGACAGAAAACCGCAGACGGAAAGGCTATAAAAAATGAAGAATGGCGCACCCGTACGTTATCCGAACGCCTGAATTTCGCTCTGATCAAAGGTAATACGGAATATCTGGAAGCCGATCTGGCCGAAGCCCTGACCGTTTATGCCTCTCCCGTCGAAATCATCGAAGGTCCCCTGATGCAGGGGATGGATAAAGTGGGGACACTATTCGGTGAAGGAAAAATGTTTTTACCCCAAGTGGTAAAATCGGCGAAAGCGATGAAAGCAGCTGTCGCAATTTTACAACCGGAGATCGAGAAACACAACGCCGGTACGGGAGAAAATATACAGCGCCCTAAAGTTGTCCTTGCGACTGCCAAAGGAGATGTACACGATATCGGTAAAAACATCGTCAGTATCGTATTGACCTGCAACAATTTCGATGTCATCGACCTGGGGGTGATGGTCGATAACCAAAAAATCGTTGCCGCAGCTAAAGCCCATCGGGCAGACCTGATCGGAATCAGCGGACTCATCACTCCTTCCCTAAGCGAAATGGAAGCTTTGTGTGAGTTACTACAGAAAGAGCAGCTCCGGATTCCGCTTATCGTAGGCGGAGCGACCACTTCAACCGTACATACCGCTGTAAAACTGGCACCCCGATACGATTATGGCGTCATCCAGGGGGGAGATGCCTCCCGGACTGCAGGGATCATGAAACGGCTACTATCCGACCGGTCGTCCTACCTCGCACAAGTGAAAGCAGAACAGGAAAAAATACGCGGGCAATATTATCATAAACAGGACCGTTTGCTTCCCTATACAGAAGCTCAGGCCCTGGCTCCTGTCTTTGACCGGAAAAGCTACCGGTTGCCTGCCAGTTTCGGGGAACACAATCTGTTGGGAAAAAATATGGACTTGCAAGACCTGATCGCTAAAATCGATTGGACTCCATTTTTCCATTTCTGGGGATTCAAGGGTAAATTCCCGGAAATCATTCATCAGCATGAAGAAGCCGACCGTACTTACCAGGCCGCTCTGGAAATGTTGGGCACCGTTATTGCCGGCAATGAATTCGAAGCTTCGATCGTGGTCAACTTCTTCGATGCCTATGCAGAAGATGACGAAATCGTATTGGATAACGGTCACCGTCTCCCCATGTTGCGTCAACAAAAAGCGGGGCAAGAATGCCTGAGTTTATCCGATTATATCTGTCCCAAGGCTTACGGAACTTCCACCATCGGGTTATTTGCTCTGAAAGTCGCCGACAAACAGGGCGGTTGTGACTGCCACGACTTCAGCCATCTGCTGCGTGAAAGCTTATGTGCCCGGTTAACCGAAGCTTTGGCCGAATGGATGCAGGAACAATTGAGTGAAGGTTTGTCCCTGATCCGCCCGGCCTTCGGCTATTCGGCCTGTCCGGATCATTCACTGAAAAAAGATGTCTTCGACCTATTGGATGCACCGTCTAAAATCGGGGTTTCCCTGACCCCGTCTTATGCGATCTATCCGACGACAAGTCTTTGTGGTATGCTCATCGCCCATCCTGCTGCCCGTTATTTCAGCATTGGAAAAATCGGTGCAGACCAGTTGACGGACTATTGCACGAAGCGGGCGATCACCCTGGAAGAAGGAAAAAGATTATTAGGATTATAAAACCGGGCAAGCCTATGCCCATAACCAGTACATCATGACTAAAGTAATCGATATTATCAATCAGAAAAAGGCACCTTTCGCTTCGTTCGAACTGGTGCCTCCATTGAAAGGAAGCGATATCAACAAACTATACGGAGCCATAGAACCTCTGATGGAATTCGCCCCTCCCTTCATCAATATCACCTTTCACCGGGATGAAGTGGAATTCCGCCAGACGGCCGACGGTACTTTTGAAAAAGTGACCATCACCAAACGGCCGGGATCGGTAGCCATTGCAGCAGCGATAATGAAACGGTTTCCTGTAGAAGTCGTCCCCCATCTGATCTGCGGAGGAGCCAGTAAACATCAGATCGAGAACGACCTGATCGACCTGAACTTCCTGGATATTCAGAATGTAGTCGCTTTACGCGGAGATGCTATCCCCGGCCAAAAATATTTCGTTCCCGAACCCGACGGCCACCGTTACAGTTGCGAACTGGTGGAACAAATCCACAATATGAACCGGGGAATTTACCTGGACGAATGTCTGAAAAATGCCGTACCTACTAATTTTTGTATCGGTGTCGCCGCTTATCCCGAAAAACATTATGAAGCCCCGAATATAGACATCGATATCGAAAATCTGAAACGCAAAGTAGATGCAGGAGCCGATTATATCGTTACTCAAATGTTTTTCGACAATACCCGGTTTTATGAATTTGCAGCCAAATGCCGGGCCGCCGGTATTACTGTTCCGATCATCCCCGGCCTGAAACCCATCTCGACGCAAACCCACATCGAAATGCTCCCCCGGGCTTTCAGTATCGACCTGCCCCAGGAACTGATGAACGAAGTCCGGAAATGTAAAGACAATAAAGCCATCTATCAGGTAGGCATCGAATGGTGTACAGCCCAAAGCAAGGATTTATTAGTCCACGGTGCCCCGGCTATCCACTATTATACCATGGGAAAAGCCGACAACATCCGGGAGATTTTAAAACGTACATTCTAAAAGAAATACAAATGACAGATCGATTCGCCAGATAACAAATTCAGCCAATCCATCCGTCATTTGTATAAAAATCTGTATCCAGATCATCTGACCCTCTTCAACAACCCGTTACGGTCGTAGTAGTCCCTATAGCTCTTATTATTGAGCCAATCAAGACTGATCGGTCGGTTATAGCGTTGCTTTTACGGTTGTCGTTACAGGGAGTTTGCATTCCGAGTGGTCGCATGCCTGATAACGGATTTTCGCGCCAACCTCACCCTTCCCGTTGCCTTTAAGCGGCTGACGGAATTCTACCGTATCGACGTAATACGACGTTGCGTTCGATGTCGGTTGAAACGGAGGCATGATCATGTCACCGTCGGCTTCGACACCTGCAGGATATTCCATTTCGATTGTAGTCAGTATATACGGATCTGCCGGATCGAGCCTGGCATAGATGTGATAGCCGGGGTGAATTTTCATGGTCAGTACATATTCCTTTTTACCGTCGGCACGGGTGTCGATACGTGCGGCAAGTGCAACGGGATTGTCCTTATCGGTTGCGAGACTGTCATTGTTCGCAGAAACCGGGGCTGCGGCTTGCGCCGGAGCAGTTTCGGTGGCGAGAACGGAATAGTCATTGGCGTCTTTTTCGTTCACGAGCCAAAGATAACCACCGGCTTCGGTAAAGAACATCTTCGGGCGATTGGTGTCAAGCCAGTTGCGCCACTCGGCAGGAGTCGCGAAACGCTTGAGCGTGTAGCGTTCAAGGATAGTCTTGCCGTCGGGATCGCCTTGTTCCATCAGTTCTATCGCTTTGTCGAGCAGACGGATATCGTTGTTGGGAATCCCGAGAGCGCGCACTTCCGGATCTATGACAAGTTCGTAGCCGCGCAAGTCGGGACGCATATATGGAGCGTTTTTGTCGTAATAGTTCGCATAGGCAGCTTCATCGGTTCCGAACACTTCATAGAGCTTCGGATTACGTTCCTTCAGATATTGTCCGAAAGATTTTTTCACTACCGGAGGCATCTGCGACATATCGAGATACATGGCTTCAGACATAGTAAGTTCCTCACCTTTGGCTTTTTTTTCGACTGCAACAGCATGAACGCTGTCTATCATTTGGCGAAACGTCAGCTCTTGTTCGTTGATACGGTCGTTCGCTTTGCGTGTGCAAGCCCATTTTGTCATCGGCAAATGATCACGGGTGGCGATTCCTTCCTTCATTTTGCGTGCAATGGGTTTCTGTCCGTTGAACTTCGATGCATAAACAATGGAATTGAGCAGAATCGCCTGTCCGGCAGGAGTAAGACGCTCGGGATCGGCAGCAAAACCGAAGTGAAACAGATTCCCATGACGGCCGATGGCAACGGCATCGATGCTCTTTCCGCAGAGACCGCCCGAAATCACTTCCGTGTCGGGAGAGTCGAGATAACCGCCGGGACGGCTCACCATGCCGATGCGGCAGCTACCCGAAGCAATCTCCTCTTCAGTCCATTTGGAATGCATGAGCAGCATAGGCATTTCTTCCGGAAGCGATTCGCCCATCATTTCGGCGACTTCAAGAGCAGGAGCGGCTGTAGGGTGCATCTCTGTCGTCATGTCCACTTTGAACGGCCCGTTGAAAACCGGGTGATCGTTCTTCATGCCGAGAGCATAGTTATCGAGACAAAGGCAATACCAGTCGTTTTTATTTCCGAGACTGCGGCCGAGATCTTCGCTCATATGACCGATCATGACTGCGGCGCGGTCGAACGATTCGGGCAGATAGCTGTCGCGCTCGCCTTTCATGCGGTCGCCTTTCCTGAAGGGAACGGTTCGCCCGTCGAAAACCGTAACGTCATAGGCGGCCGACATTTCCGGAGTGTAGTCCTTCCCTTCTATCGATTTCACGTTCGTGAAGTTCTTTTTCAGGAATTTAGTGAAGTGCGCCATGCGCTCTTTGACCGAAGCCGCAAGCGCTACGGAATCGACACTACCGGGGGCCATGAGCATCGGATCCATGTTGGCGGTACCGCCGACGTAAAGAACGCTCAGTTTTACTTTTGCCGACAATCCCGAAACGGCCAGCATGCCGACAAGAATCAGTGAAAAAAGTCTTTTCATTACATTTGATTTTATTGGTTTAAAAATTCTTCCTACCGGTCGGAAGATTAAATTATTCTGCAAAAATTTCGGCGAGGATTGAATCGAGCTCCTCGTCGGTCCCGATCTTGCCGATGATTGTTCCGTCAGCAGCGATCAGATATTTCGTAGGTAAATAGTGGACAGCATACTTGTCACTTTGGTCGTTCGATCTGTCGAAACCAACGAATTCGCCGTTCTCATCCGTGAGCGTTTTAAGTCCGCGCAAAATGTGGTGATAGTTCTGCATGCCTACTTTACTCCCGGCGATGAAGTTTTTCCATTCGTCTTCAGAAGAATCGTTGTCGGCCACGCAGAAAACTTCAAATCCTTTGTCATGGTATTTGTTGTAGAGTTCCTGAATGTGGGGAAGCGAAGCAACACATGGTCCGCACCAGGTGGCCCAGAAATCAACCAGAACAACCTTGCCTTTCAGATCGCTCAGCTTTATTTCCTTGCCTTCGGGATTTTTATTGATCAGGTCGGGAGCCGGTTTCCCGGGCAGCACGGCCTCGAGGGCTTCGAGTTCTTTTTTAGTCCCGGCAGCTTCGGACTGAACCTCGGGAGCAAGAGCGTCATAGAGTTCTTTCATCGTCGGGTAGTCGAGGTTTCCCTGAATCTGCATAAGAACCGAAGGAGCTACGAACGACTTGCCGTTATTGCGGATAAAGTCAATGCTTGTTTGCTGCATACTTTCCCTGAGGATCTCGAGCGAATCACGCAGGGTGGCATTGTCCGGATCGACTTTTATCGACTCATGAAGACGGGTCATCTGTTCCGTGAACGGTTGGAGTGAGTTTTCATATGCTTTTTGTTCGTCGGTCGTCGGCGAACCGGTTATGGCGACATTGGAGAAGTCCGAAACCATAAGCCCTGAAACGACGATTTCACCCGGTTCCACAAAAAGACCCACGCGAGTTTTGTTCTCCCAGTTCCGTGGGTCGCCCATCATAAGGGTCGCCCCGATTGGAGTTTCCTGAATGCCTTCGAAAATAAAACGTCCGTTCCCGATCACGGCTGTATCGACCGTTGCAGTCGAACGGTTGGCTGAAATTCTGTAAAGATAGATTTCCCGGCCGTCGGCATCGGAAATTTTGCCGCTTACGCAGAAATGGCCGGCCGGCTTTGAGTTGCAGGCACAGAACAAGGCCGTTACACCTGCAAGAAGAATGATTTTTTGTGCTTTCATTTGATTTAATTGATTTTCCGGGGGTGTGTCAAAAACTGGCACAACCCCGATATTCTGTCAGACACGGTTGTGGGTCCTATAGATCCGAACCGATCGATCATCAGTTCTGGGTAACCGGATAATTGTGTTCGAAATTACCGTTCTTTTCCATCAGATTCTTCGGGAACGGGAACACCCAGATGGTTGATTCCGGTTTCAACGTGTAAGTCGTACCCGAGAATGTCCAGCTGATATCCTCTTTGTAATCACTGAGCAGTGTCCAGCGTTTAAGAGTAATGAAGTCGTAGATGTTAAATACATTCTCGCCATGGGCAACTTTTCTGAGCATCTCTATGGCATCGTTTTTTGTTGTTACCGAGCCTTTCAGCGCATGATAGTCTTCCGGAAAGAAGCGGCCCACACGGATTTTGTCGAGATAGTCCATTGCGTCGTCGATCAGGTTGTTGTTGATGGCATTCTCGGCGAGAATCAGATACATCTGCGGCACGCTCAGATTTATTCGTCCGACGCGGCCATTTCCTTGTACTCCGTAGCTCATGGAACCTTCGGTAACCCCAAACATACCTTCCAAGCTTCCTATTACCATCTGAGAGGTCGTCTCCCAGCTCCCCATCCACATCACGGTGTGATAGGTGGCGAACCAATCTTTCTGAATGTTTTTCTCTTCATAACGTTCATAGTAGCGCGGTGTGAGCCACGAGAAAAACTCAATATCGGCATCGGTGAAATAGTCCTGGGCGAGTGCCAGTTGGGGCGTCTCGAATGTTTTTACCAGAATTCCCGCACTGCTCGGTGCCTCGGTGCAGTAGTTGGCATAGTCTGATACCGAGCTGTTAACCGCAAGCGCTTTTTGTGCCTCTTTTGCAGCTTCGCCGGGCTGCTGCATATACATCAGCACATGAGCTTTGATCGCATGCGGACATGCGGCGTTGAAGCGCATTCGGTTTACAGCCGACTGCGGAAGCGCGTTCAGCTCGATCGCAGCATCGAGGTCAGCGAGAATGTATTCGTAGACCTCTTTCTGAGTAAGCTGTTCGGTAGGTTGTTTGATATCCTGTGTTTCCAGAACATATGCGATAGATTTCTCGGAGTCAGCCGTAGCCGGATCATAGGCTTTGGTAAACTTCACGGCAGCGAGCCAGTGGAAATAGGCGCGGATCGTCAGAGCTTCGGCTTTTAGTGCCGTTTTCTTTTCTTCGGAACCTGTCGCGGCATCCACAAGACTCAGAATAGGATTGGCAACTGTTCCGATATAGTTGTAGCAATTTGCATAATAACTGTCGCTCGAAGTCAGGTCTACCTGTTCCAAAGCATGCCCCGCCTCGTCGTATTTCAGAAGGATCTGGGTTGTTGTCTTAACCGGATTGGCAAGAACAGTCCCTACATTGCCGGGATAATACTGTACCGAACCGCATACACGCTGAATATCGGCAATTCTGATATTATACTCCTGGTTGAGAAGCATCTCGAGCTGGTCAGTGGTGGAGAGAAGGTTCATTCCTTTCTGGTCGATTTCTGTGAAATCGGAACAGGAACTAAGCACCGAAGCTCCCACCAGAAAAAGACCTACGATATATCTTGTTTTCATTGTCATGTCAAAATTAAATATTACTAAATGTTAGAGACTCAGGTTCACGCCGAACATATACGATGCCTGTTTACGGATTCCGAGTGTCTCGGGGTCGATTCCGGCGTTGTTCTTAATCCAGAGGGCTTTCGGGTCGTTGATCTGAAAACGGAGTGAAATCTTACTGATACCGACTTTTTCCGTTAGGTGCTCAGGAAGATCATAACCGATAGTTATATTACGGATTTTCAGGAAATCAGCGTCATAGAGACAGTTTGTCGCCGTACGACATTCACTGCCCAGTGACGTAGAGGCATATTCGCCGATACCCGGAACATCGGAATGGTTTTCGGGAGTCCAGGAATTGAGATAGACAATGTTCAGCGGACTGTCCCATGACGATTCGAACACTTCCGATTTGGGCTGGGCGAACATTTTGTGGCCACCGTAGTAGACAAGGAGAAATCCGAGACTCAAGCCATTCCAGCGCAGCTGATTATCCATTCCGACGATCGCTTTCGGATCGGACTGACCACCGAATTCAAGAACGTCGACGCTAGCACTACTTGCGTTGTGCGATGTGTTGCCATTCTCAACGTAATACATCGACTGGCCCACCAGACCCGGCCGGTCATCGATCCCAGCGAAACGATAAGCCCATAGCGCATTTACGGGATAACCGGTCTTATAAGGTAAGCTGACGAGATCATAGGCGCGAGTGGCAGGATTCTCCACTTCGAGAACCTTGTTCTTATTGTAGGTTACGGTGAGGTTGGTTGTCCAGCTGAATCCACGGCGGTTTCCGGGAACAAACCAGTCATAGCCGATGGCAAGCTCAATACCATTGTTCCGGATTGAGGCCACGTTGGCAACCATCGATGAGAAACCGGTTGTCGGGTCAAGAGTGATCGGGGCAAAAATATCCTTACCGGTCTTCACGTAATAGTCGAGCGATCCACGCAAACGATAGCTCATAAAACCGTAGTCGAGACCGACGTTGGTCGTCCGGTTCTGCTCCCAGCGCAAGTCAGGATTGGCGGGCGATGAAATGGAGGCGACAGGCAGATTGGTCGTTGAATTTATGTCACCCGACGATGCCGTCATGTGAGAGGTAGCACCTTGATAGATATTACCGGTAACACCGTAGGAGAAACGGAGTTTCAGGAAATCCATCCAGGACAGGTCGCGGAGGAAACTCTCGTTGTGGGCGTTCCAGCCTATACCTACCGACCACAGGGGTCTGCCACGGAACTTGGCGTCGAGACCGTAGATGTCGGCATAGTCTTTTCGAAACGAACCGAAAATGTTATATTTGTTATCATAGGTGTAGGTTGCGTTGAAATAACCCGAACCATAGCGATGGCGAACTTCTTTCACGATTCCCATTCCGTTTTCAAGATAGGGTGTGAACGCGAACTGGTTGCACGGGAAAGGAGAGCCGTTCATTTGAAAGTAAGGCGAATTGCTCATCTGCGATAAAGTTCCGAAATCAACAGTATGGGTAGCACTGCTTTGAAGCTGTTCGTCATATCCGAGAACAAGCGATTTGTCACCACTGGTTTTCGTCTCCCGGAATTCCAGACCAGCGATAGCCGAAATCTCGTGCTTGCCGAAAGTGTTGGTGTAGTTCAGCTGGCCACGGGCAGTCCAAAAGTTTCCGCTGGTATGAGTAGTCTGAAGAAATCCACCGGTTTCGGGAGTCATATAAACGAGCTTGTGGCTCTCTGTATCCATTTTGGCGTACGCATTCTTGATTGTGCGTGCGGCGTGGCTCTCCTGTGTCGCATGTTGCTGCACATTCTGAGAATTGACTTCATATACGAACTGGGTCTGAGCCGTAAGTCCGGGGATAATCTTAAAGAGAAGATCGCCATGGTAGCGCATTTCCTGACGGCGCGTCTTTGTCTGGTTATCCCTAAGCTCGTCAACGAGGTTGAATCCGAGATCTTCCATGCCTTCCTGAAGGGGCATGTATTCATTGCCGCAGTACCATGAATAGAGTTTCTTAACGGAGCCGTCGGCATTATAGAACGACTGATACTGGGCATAGGAGAACGGGTCGAGATTAACGTTGTAATCGTTGCCATACTGCTTTATATTGGCGTATACGCCGTTTACCGAGAATGTGGCCACGAGCCATTTTGCAAGGTCGCAACTACCTTTGTAGTAAACGTTGAGCCAGTTGCTCTTATGCTCTATGATGCCCATGTTGTCAGTGCGATAGTTTATCACTAAGTTGTTGCGGAACTTGTCGGAACTACCACGGAGCGAGAGGTTATACTGCTGCATGACCTGGCGACGATAGATGTTGTCGGCGAAATCCTGTGCGAAGTTGTTTTTCGACAAATCAGCGAGAATGTTGTCGAGTTCGGAGCGACCGATATTGCCCGCCGCGTGCTGATACCAGGCATAGGCCACGGGGTTTATCTGAGCGCCGTCGGTAATGTTCTTTCCGAAATTCTCTATGACTTTGTCCCGGGTCATACTCGGATCGTCGGCATACTTGCGGTTGAAATAATAGTCATAGTATTCGCTGGCGCGTTCCACCTGTTCTTCGGCGTTCATCAGGAAGTTATCATGATAATCGACATTCTTGTTTTCATACAAGGTTATGTTTGCCTGGAAGTCAATGTCGATCTTGCCTTTGTTACGGGCATTCTTGGTTGTTACAACAATGATTCCGTTTGCGGCGCGCGCACCGTAGATAGCCGACGCTGCAGCGTCTTTCAGAACGTTCACCGAAGCGATGTCATAGGGATTGAGGTCTTCGATAGAGCCTTCGACCGGAAGACCGTCCACAACGAGCAACGGAGCCGATTCGCCATAGAGCGTACCCGTTCCGCGGATAATCGGTTTGCCGCCGTAGGTCGACAGACCGGCAACGCGAGCCTCAAGATTCTGGATAAGATTCGGAGTGTAACGGTCACTAAGTTTTTCGGAGGAGATGGTGGTTACCGCCCCGGTCATTTTCTCTTTCTTGACTTCCTGGTAACCGGTAACGATAACTTCTTCCATTTGAGACACATCTTCCAGCATGACAATATGTAACACTTGCTGACCGCTTAAGACTACTTCTTGCGTTTTCATCCCCACAAACGAAAATACAAGCGTCAGTCCCGATTCCTCCGGCACTGTCAGAGTGAAATTTCCATCCACATCACTCACCACTCCCACGGCAGAACCTTTCAGCAGAATGGTTACTCCCGGCAACGGACGTCCCTCTTTGTCTTTTACATTCCCGGTAAGGGTGATTTTTTTCTGAGGAACATCAGGTTGCCTGAATTTCGGAGAAATCACAATGATATTGTCTTCCAACCGATACCATAAACCTGTATTTTTCAGGCATACAGCCATAATCTGTCCAAGATCACAATCTTGCATATCTACACTTACCTTTCCGGTCCGTTGTAACATTTCATTACTGTACACAAAATGATACCCCGTCTGTTCAGTCAGTTTTTCAAACACTTCCTGCAAGGAAACCTCGTTTACCGAAATACTGATTTTTACTTGTGAAAAAGCATTGCCATAGACAGTAGAAAATCCTATCAGAAGGAAACAAAACAGCAATTTCATAGTCAACCACATTTTCCAAACTACACCGGAAGCTTTTCCGACATCGGATTCTTGATTTTTTTTCATAGATTTGTCGTGTTTTAATTAAGTGAATAATGACCCTTCGCCAAAAGGGCGTTATTTATTATCGACAGGAAAGTGTTAGCGCGCTTTCCTGTTTTTCTTGAGTCAATCCCGTCTCACCACAACCGTCCGGCCTTTTACTTCAAATTTCACACAAGCCGCATATTCAATGATTTCCAACACCTTATCCATATTTTCGTATCTCGGTAAATTAGCTGTCAAATGTAAATTCCGGATTTCATCGTGCATGACGAACACTTCGACATCATACCAGCGTTCCAGGTCTTCCAATACCTCCCCTAATAATTTATTTTCATATACAAAACGGTGCTCCTTCCAACCGACATAATTCATGACATTCACAGAAGCCACCCGCAGTCCTTCATCCGTTTCGGCGGCCTGTTGGCCGGGCCTGATGACAACCTGCTGCCGGTGCCAATTGACCGCCACCTGCCCTTCTATCAAAGTCGTCTGACGCTTAACGCCGGGGTAAGCCGACACATTAAACGAGGTACCCAGCACCTTTACTTCCATATCCCCCAAAACGACTGAAAAAGGTCGCTTCACATCTTTCGTCACTTCGAAGTAAGCTTCCCCCTTTAACACCACTTTCCGCTGATCTGCTGAAAAATGGTCCGGATACATCAATTCCGATGCAGCATTCAACCACACCCGGGTACCGTCGGCCAAAACCAATTTGTATTCTCCTCCACGGGGTACCGACAAAGTATGCCATTGTATCCTTTTACCGTTTTCCTGTTCATGATAAACCAGTTGTTTTCCATCATTTACAAAATTCTCGCCTTTCAATTGCTGGCATCCCCTATCCACTTCTAAATCCACGCGACGTCCATCCGGTAAGACCAACTGCGCTTTTGAACTACCTGGACGAATAGTTTCACCCATCGAGACAGGCTGCTCAGATTTTCCGGTATTTTTATATTTTATCATCCAGGCAAGCCCTATCGTTATCAGTACCAATGCAGCATACGGCAATAAATACCGGAAAGGAACACGCTTCCTCCGTTTCATCGCTACTTTCACCCGTTTCCAATCTTTCCGGGAGTCGTATTTCATATATTCTTGCCATTCTGTTCCTTGATATGAACGGGCCCCGAGGCTTTCATAAAACGAGCGGTTGTCTGCACTCTCTTCCAACCATTCTTCCAGTTCGGTCATTTGCTGTTTATCTGCTTCTTCGTGCCAACAAAGCAAAATCAAACGGGCAATTTCCTGAGGAGTATATTTTTTAGAGGTCATCTTTTCTTCATTTTCTATTAAAACCGGTGAAAGAAGCAAAAGGATGACAAAAGATGAAAAAAATAATCAAAATATTCCGAAAAGTTTTAGAGCGACCATTATTAATGCAATCAATAAAATATAACGTATGTACTTCGCTCCCCATTTCACACTCAACCGGGTCCCGATCCAGGCTCCCGCCATGTTACCGCAAGCCAGAATCAAACCGGTACGCCAATCTACCAAATCATACCAGATAAAAATAACGAGTGCCCCGAAAGTATAGATCAAGATAAGCAATACTTTTAAAGCATTTGCCTTGAGCAAATCGTAACCACATCCCAATACCAAACCACCCAGCATAAAAAAACCGACACCGATTTGTATAAAACCGCCATAGAAGCCGATCCCCCCAAATATCAAAAAACGTACCCAGGGCTGCCGGGCTTTTGCTTTTTCAATATTAGATTTCACCCAGGTATTGGGATCCAGCAAAATCATAAAAAACATCACCACCAATAATCCCCCGATCATTTTTTGTAAAACGGCAGCCTGGATGTCGACAGCCGTAAAAGCTCCCAAAATACTTCCCAAGGTAGTGGGGAGCAGTAAAGGATAATCCGTTTTAAAATTCAATATTTTCTTCTGTCGAAAAGTAGCTGTCGAAACGATATTTTGCAGAAGAATAGCCACTCGGTTGGTTGCGTTAGCCACATGGGGTGGCAAACCGAGAAAAATCAAAAACGGAACCACCAACATCGAGCCACCTCCGGCGAACATATTGATAAACCCGGAAGCAAAACCCAATAAAACGAGATATAACATGCTGTTATCATTCATGGAATTCAAAATTAATGGTTTTATTAGAGAAAATTCTAAGATAAAGTCATAAATTTGATCGTCGAATTATCAGGGCCAGACATGAATCCGGAGATCACAGATCAAACGCTCGTTTTACAACGACTCAAAGAGGGCGATGAAAAAACTTTCGAATTGTTATTTCATCGTTATTACGCCGCATTATGCTTTTTTGCCAATAAAATATTAAAAGATGAAGAAGCAGCAAGAGATGTCGTTCAGGAAGTGTTTATTCGTTTCTATGAGAAAAGCTATGATTTCCCAAACCTGATCGCTCTGAAATCATTCTTGTACAGCTGTGTACAATCCAAAGCCCTGAATGCTTTGGAGAAGCAAAATACCCGGACATCTTTAAAACAACGTCTGGACACTCCCAAATATGAAGAAGCCACCTATTTCCGCCACCAGATCGAAGCGGAGATATTCGAGGAAATTTTTGCTGCCATTGAAGAATTGCCTTCCGAATGCCGGCGGATTTTCAAAATGAGCTACCTAGAGCACATGGACATCCGGGAAATTACAGAAAAATTACAAATTGCCGAATCTACTGTAAAAACACAACGCCAACGGGCAAAACAATATCTCCGCAAACGCTTAAAAAACTTGTACACTTTAGTTATTTTCCTATTTTTCGAATAAAAGATCAGCCTACCGAACGCAAAATATCGATCACGATCGGTTTTAGCCCGCTAAAGAAAAATTCGACAGCAATCACCATCACGATCAGCCCCATCAACCGCATCATCACGTTATTGCCGGTTTCGCCAAGTATCTTGATAATCCGGGAGGAACTTCTTAAAATAAGATATACCAAAGTAATCACCACAGCTACGGCGATGACCATAATCATTTTGGTTTCCCAATCGGTAGCTTTGTTCCACATAACGATTGCGTTGGTAATCGCACCAGGGCCACATAACATCGGAATAGATAAAGGCGTGATCGAGATATCGTTGACATAACTCTTCACTTCCGATTCTTTCACCTTGGTTTTCACCAAACGGGCTTGCAACATATCCATCCCCATAATCAAGAAGATGATTCCTCCGACAATCCGCAGACTATCGATGGAAATACCGAAAAAACGGAATAACAAATCGCCTGAAATAGCAAAAAACATCATGATGAGAAAAGAGACCAAAGAAGCCCGGCGGGCCACTTTTCTACGTTCTTTTTCATCCAGCTCCATCGTCATGGTCATAAAAACCGGCATCGCTCCTAACGGATTGATCAACGTAAAAAACGAGGTAAAACAAAGTAATCCAAATGTAAACATCTCTATTCTATTTTATCGTGAAGAGCCGTATCCGTCTTCTTCTTTCAGTGCGACAAGATAACGTTTTTTATTGTTTTTTATAAATATAAGGTACTATTTTTTAGTTACAGCGGTTACAAAAGTACAATAAATACCTATTTCCTTGATAACATGAAACCAAAGTCAGCTGGAATAAACTATCTTTTTAGTTAATATTTCTTTAATTTTACGAGGAATGAAATCTTTTATGAAAAAAATGTCGATCTTGACGCAACGTAATAAAACAGGATGCATCTATATAATAAAACACGATTCGGATGAAAACAAAACCTAACTTCCAAAAAATCAGGCATTGGCTTCACATAGCCATATACATTCTTGTACTTTTGCTGTTTGCCAATTACGAGTCTCAGCGCAAACAACACCCGGAGCGTAACAAGCTTTTTGTAGATCAGCACCAACAGGCGTATGTGGAAGTCCCTTCGAATAACAGCTAAACCGGAAAGAGGGAGAACAACACTAAAAAACGCTATCTTTTCAGATAGCGTTTCGGTGCACGGGTGGAGAGGCTCGAACTCCCGACACCTGGTTTTGGAGACCAGTGCTCTACCAACTGAGCTACACCCGTATTTGATGCTGCAAAGGAAAGCAAATTTCCTGGAATCTGCAATATTCCTGTACATATTTCTTAGATTTTTTTCCGCTTCAATTTTCCCATACGCCCCGGTTTAGAAATAATATTTTGACTTACAGCTTTTCATCCTTTTCAGCAATTCCTCCACCCAATAAAATATCTTCGTGGTAAAAAGCAACAGGTTGTCCCGGAGCAACGGCCCAGGCAGGCTCACTCAAGACCACTTTCAAGCGGTCAGGGCTCAAACGTTCAGCCCGGATATTTCCCCTCGGATTTAATCCCAAACCCCGGATTTTGATTTCTACCCCGGCAGCTAACAAATCCCCAAAGTACACTGCCTCTACCTGCCCGACTGTCAGCACAGAAGTATATAACCCGGATTTGGGAGCAACAATAATACTGTTCCTCTCCACATCGATTTCCCGGACATACATAGGAACTCCGGTCCGGTCGGGAATCCCCCGTTTCTGTCCAACCGTATAATTCAAGATTCCGGCATGTACGCCCAATACCCGTCCTTTATCGTCAATAATTTCTCCACTTTCCTGTCGGAAGTCTTTTATAGGATAATCCTTTATAAAATCACGGTAATCCTTATTTTTCAGAAAACATATCCCCATGCTCTCCCGTCTCCGGGCCATCTGCTCGTATCCATTCCGGGCCGCCCACTCCTTCACTTGTTTTTTGGTATATTCACCCAAAGGGGTCAACGCTCTTCTTAAAAGCGCCTGAGGCAAGCCCCACAAAAAGTAAGACTGATCCTTCTGAGGATCGATCCCTTTCCGGATATAAAATCTTCCCTCCCGTTCGACAATCCTGACATAATGTCCCGTTGCGATATACTCCACTCCCAACTCATCAGCCACCTGCTGTAACAATATCCACTTTACCCGGCGGTTACAAATGCAGCAAGGACTCGGCGTAAGACCCGACCGGTAAGCTTTTACGAAAGGATCAACCACCTGCTGCCTGAATAGTTCATGTCCTTCCCGGCAGAGGAAAGGGATATTCAGTTTTTCACAACTGTCTCTCACACCGCTTAAATCATTTTTCTCCCACAATTCCAGGGTCACCCCGATCACTTCATACCCTTGCCGGCGTAACAATAAAGCGGTCACAAAACTATCGACCCCTCCGCTCATACCGACAACCACCTTTTTCATATACAGATTTTTGAACTAGAAAAATTTTCAGGCAAAAAACAAATAGGCGATCACGACCGCAGCAATAATCCCTGCTAAATCGGCAATCAGTCCACACGGAACAGCGTAACGGGTATTCCGGATCCCCACTGCCCCGAAATAAACAGCAATGATATAAAAAGTCGTATCCGTCGCCCCCTGGAAAGTACAAGCCAAACGTCCGGCAAATGAATCGGCCCCGAAAGTCTTCATGGTATCGATCATCATCCCCCGGGCACCGCTTCCACTCAGCGGTTTCATCAAAGCTGTCGGCAACGCATCCACCCAGTCGGCATTAAAACCAAGTCCTTCTATCCCCCGGGTAATCGCAGACATCACCACTTCCATAGCCCCGGAAGCCCTGAATACCCCGATCGCCACCAAAATCGCGATCAAATAAGGAATGATCTTTACAGCAGTAGCGAATCCATCCTTAGCCCCCTCGATAAAAGCATCGTACACATTGATCCGCTTCCAGGCCGCCATCCCGATAAATACCATGATGATACCGAACAGAATAATGTTACTGGCGACATTCGAAACAACGGTTACCGCTTCTTTATCCAAGGTTGAAAAATACCAGATCACTCCCGCCATCAAAGCCGAAATTCCTCCCAAATAAGCCAGAATCACTCTATCGAACAAATTGATCTTTTGATAAATAGCGACAGCGATCAAACCAGCCAAAGTAGAAAAATAAGTGGCTAGTAAGATAGGAATAAAAATATCGGTCGGATTAGCAGCCTCCAATTGGGCCCTATATACCATGATCGACACCGGTACGATCGTCAGTCCTGAAGTATTTAATACCAAGAACATAATCTGAGCATTCGAAGCCGCATCTTTCCGGGTATTGACCTCCTGCATTTGCTGCATCGCTTTCAATCCCATCGGTGTAGCAGCATTATCCAAGCCCAGCATATTAGCAGCCAGATTCATCATAATGGACCCATGGGCAGGACTATCCTGAGGCAGCCCAGGGAAAAGACGGCGGAAAAACGGATTGATCATTCCTGACATCACCTGCACAGCCCCACCCCGTTCACCGATTTTCATGATCCCCATCCACAAAGTCAGCACTCCGGTCAGCCCCAGGGAAATCTCAAAACCGGTCTTCGACATATCGAAAGTAGAGGTCATCATAGCGCTGAATACTTCCGTATCACCTCCTATCACTAAACGAAATAAAGCGACGATAAAGGCAACGGCAAAAAAGAAAATCCAGATATAATTCAACACCATAATTCACTACACCTGATTAACGCAAAGGGAACCGATCACGACAAGTAAAAAGCAAAACTTTTTACTTGTCAGCCAGTCCCTTGCAAGCTTTAAGGGTATTTTGCAGCAAAGACACAATAGTCATCGGCCCCACTCCTCCCGGAACAGGCGTGATATAAGAACATTTAGGAGCTACTCCTTCAAAATCTACATCCCCCACCAGGCGGAAACCGGACTTCGTTTTATCCGAAGGTATCCGGTGGATTCCGACGTCTACCACTACCGCACCTTCTTTTACCATATCGGCAGTCACAAAATGAGGTTTTCCCAAAGCGACGATCAGTATATCGGCTTGTAACGTCATTTCTTTTATATTTTGCGTACGGCTATGACAGATCGTCACCGTACAATCTGCATATTTATCTTTACGTGACATCAACACCGCCATCGGAGTACCTACGATATTGCTTCTCCCGATCACCACACAATGCTTCCCTTGAGTGGGTATTTCATAACGTTTCAGCAACTCTACGATTCCCGCGGGAGTTGCAGGCAGATAGGCAGGCAAACCGGTCACCATCTTGCCGACATTGCAGGGATGAAATCCATCCACATCTTTATCGGGATCGATAGCCATCAACACTTTATGCTCAGAGATATGACGAGGCAACGGCAACTGTACGATATAACCGTCTACGTCGGCATCCTGATTCAACTTATCGACGACAGCCAACAATTGTTCTTCGGTAATATCGGCCGAATACCTCATTTCGGTGCTCTTGAAACCGACCTCCTGGCAAGCCTTTACTTTGCTGGCCACATAAGTTTCACTCGCCGGATCGTTACCTACCAGAACGGCCACCAAATGAGGTGTTTTGGCTCCGGCTGCTTTCATCCGTTTTACTTCATCTGCCAACTCTTGTTTTACCTGAGCTGCAATTTTTTTCCCATCTATTAACTCCATTTCTTCTATTCACTTTTCGTTAATCACTTACAGTCGCTCAACGTCTCATGCCGGGCATTTTCCGCATCAGTTTACCACCACCGGACAACATCTTCATCATCTTCTTCGATTCTTCGAATTGTTTCAACAGACGGTTCACGTCCTGAACGGTCGTTCCACTACCTTCGGCAATTCGCTTACGGCGTGAACCGTTTATCAGGGCCGGATCCTCCCGTTCGGCAGCAGTCATGGAATAGATAATCGCTTCAACTCCTTTAAAGGCATCGTCGTCGATATCGATATCTTTCAGTGCTTTACCGACACCGGGAATCATGGAAGCCAGATCTTTGATATTTCCCATCTTTTTGATTTGCTGGATCTGACTCAGGAAATCATTAAAATTAAACTGATTGCGGGAAATTTTCTTTTGTAATTTTTTGGCTTCTTCGGCATCGAACTGTTCCTGAGCCTTTTCTACCAGGGACACGATATCTCCCATCCCCAGAATACGGTCGGCCATACGTTCGGGATGGAAGGCGTCCAAAGCTTCGAGTTTCTCTCCGGTTCCGACATACTTGATCGGTTTGTTCACTACCGTACGGATAGAAAGAGCGGCCCCCCCCCGGGTATCTCCATCCAGTTTGGTCAGAATCACTCCGTTGAAATCCAGCCGTTCGTTAAATTCGCGGGCAGTATTCACTGCATCCTGACCGGTCATCGCATCGACCACAAACAGGGTTTCATTCGGATGAATAGCCTCTTTGATTGCAGCGATCTCGTTCATCATCTGCTCGTCGATAGCCAAACGTCCTGCCGTATCGACAATCACCACATCATACCCCTTCGCTTTGGCTTGTTTAATGGCATCCAAAGCGATCCTTACCGGATCTTTGGTCGTCTCATCGCTATATACAGGCACCTGGATCTGTTCGCCCAAAACTTTCAACTGCTCGATAGCAGCGGGACGATAAACGTCACAAGCCACCAGCAAAGGTTTCTTCCCTTTTTTATTCTTCAATAAATTGGCAAACTTACCGGAAAAGGTCGTTTTACCGGAACCTTGCAAACCGGACATCAAAATAATCGCCGGATTACCTTTTATATCTACTTCGACATTCTTGCCCCCCATCAACTCAGCCAACTCATCGTGGACAATCTTCACCATCATTTGTCCCGGTTTGACAGCCGTGAGCACATTCATACCCAAAGCTTTCTCTTTCACCCGATTGGTGAAGTCCTTCGCTATTTTATAGTTGACGTCGGCATCTAACAAGGATCGGCGCACCTCCTTCAAGGTCTCCGCGACATTCAATTCTGTGATTTTTCCCTGCCCCTTTAATATCTTGAATGACCGTTCCAGTCTTTCCGATAAATTCTCAAACATATCTTATTCGCTTTATATTTAATGATTATTTTATCTTTTCCCAATATTTTTCAACACCACAAATGTTTTATCGATCAAGGCATTATCAACCACCACCGTAAACTCGTTGGTAGAAGAGATGACTTCGGTCAGATTGATACCTTCCCAAGATAATTCTTTCATAATGGTATAATAAAAACCGGCCTGCATACTGTTCCCTTTCGGCAATTTCAGCGTCACCGAAGACAGACCGTTTTTTTTAAAGAGACACAACTCATCTTTAAAATAATCGGCGATCAATTCCTCCATCGTGTCGCTGATCACAAGATTGGTTTCGAAAACTCCCTGTACCATCGTATAAAAAATCTCATCGTTTTTCACCAGATTTTTCAATACTTCGATATGGCAATCCAATAGAGTAGGTGAATTTTTAAAAGTATAGTCACACAAACTACTCCTAAGAATAATATCCCCCATATTACTCAGCAACTTATTCAACTGCACCTGCTCCCGCACCTGCAAATAAGGCGCCAACCGATTCAAGGCCATCACAATAGCCCCGGTATTCACTCCCTTCTGCAACGCTCTCTCCACATCGGGCTGCAATTGCCGGGCAAGCGAAGAAACATTGATAATGCCCGCCGCTAAAGACTCCGACAGATAAGGCCGGTGTTTTACGATATCTTCTACAACATGAGAAATACTGACCATATAAAGTACATTTAAAAGATGAGCTGTTTAATTTTCAACAAAAATAGTATATTCTGAGCATTTAACCACCGATTTTTCTATTTTTTTCATAAGAAACGAAAGAAATGAATACAACCAGACAAACGCATAAAAATAACCGGTAAAATAGAAAAGCCAAAAAATCCGGCAGGATCACTCCTACCGGATTCACACAACATAAATTTGAAACTACACTTATCAACGCATCATTCTGCAATTGTACAAGGAAGTGACACGTTTGCCTTCATATCCTTTAAAAGATACCCGGATTTTATCTTTTCCCTCGGTAAATTTAGCAGGGATTACAATCGTATTTTCAACGAAGTTTCCATCTTCACCTTTAGGAGAGAACAATTCCAGACGTTCACCATCGATCAGGATTTCAAAGGTATCACGGCCACAATCCCCGCCCCAGAAAGTCATCATCATCTTCATGGGTTCCGTCCCGGATACTTTCATATCGAAATCAAAAAATCCGGTCGGATAAGCATACCGGTATTTTTTACCCCTGAAATCTCCGATACGGCTTTCCCCGGCACTCAGGTTATGATCCCGTTCGGGCTGCATTTCTCCCAGCACGATATAATCGACAGTCACCTTATTCAACTCTTCGATCCGCAATCTTTCTGCTTCGTATTCCGCCTGTTTTTGTTTCCATTCCCCGGGTGAGAATACATCCCAATACACCGTATAATACTGATCGTAGGTATTGTAAAAAGGAATCAACGTCACCTCTTTCGGATAACCCAAACCTTCGGTTTCAAAAGTCAACGGTTTACCGTTTACCGGGTGGATATACTTACATACCTGTTTGTCGGGTGAAACAAAAACCGGTACACCCCGGATCGGTTCTATCTCTTTCTCACCCAATGCACCTGCCAGTAAAGTCGGTCCGTAGAACACAGCCCGCCGGTCGGCATTATCCGGCATTTCCTTCGTATAAAGATTCATCGGTATATTCAATTCGATCCGGTCGCCTGCTTTCCATTTCCGTTCCAGCGTAATGAAAGATCCCGGTTTGGATGTTACTTTCTGCTTTGTACCGTTTACTTTCACCACGATCCCTTCTCCGGCCCACACCGGATAACGCAGATTCAAAGCCAAAGGCTGACGTTCCCCCTCGACCACTTTCAACGTCACCCGTCCATTCTCCGGATAAACGGTTTCCAGCCTCACTTTCAATCCCTTCTCTTTCCAGGTCAATACCGAGGGTATATAAAGATTGACAAACAGAGAACGGTCGTCGCTACCGTGACTGTAAATCGCCCCCCCATACTTGGAATGATTTTCAAAACCACTTCCCATACAACAGGTGAATGAATTGTATTTATCGCAAAAATCTTTCCGGGTTCCCATCGCCAGCGGCACAAAATAACAGGTCATTCCCGTTTCGGGATGCTGAGAAGCCAGGATGTGATTATACAATGCTTTCTCGTAAAAGTCGAGATACTTCGGATCTCCGGTCCATTCATACAGATGCCGGCTCAATTTCAGCATATTATAAGTATTACACGTCTCACAGGTAGAATGCGTCAGGCGATCGTTCAGTTTATCGGGTGTCGAAAGATATTCTCCCGAGCTATTTCCCCCGTTGGCATAACTATGATGATTTACCATCGTTGTCCAGAAAAATTCGGCAATCCGTTCATCCTTTGAGTTTCCGGTCAACTCATACTGACGTGCACTACCGATGATCTTCGGAATCTGAGTATTCGAATGCAATCCGGGCAGGATATCTTTCCCTTCTGCCAACGGTTCCATCAATCGTCTGTGGTAAAATCGATACGAAGCGTCCAGGTATTTTTTATTTCCGGTCAGAGCATACACCTGGGCAAATGCCTCGTTCATACCCCCGAACTCACAATTCAGCATTGTCTGTACCTGTTCGTCCGTCAGTCCGGCAAGTACGTCCACCAGGTAATCAGCCAAATTCACCAGCACTTTTTTAGCAGTCTCGTTCCCAGCTAACAGATAAGCATCATTGAGTCCCATCATGGTTTTATGTTCGTTGTACCAGGGGACCCACAAGCCGTTCAAATCGAATCCGGCCGAACGGATAATCCCCTTTTTCACCTGTTTGAATACCCGGTCTCCCCCCGGCATGCCACCGATAAAACCGTTCACAAAATATTGCTGGCAACTATCCAGTTCGTGCACGATATAATCCACCCGTTGTTTGAAGCGTTCGTCTCCGGTAGAGGCATACTGTTGTGCCACAGCCGAAAGATAATGTCCCAGGGTATGCCCGGCTATCCCCATAGACTCCCAGCTTCCATAAGATTCTCCTTTCGGCTCGAGGCCTGCATTCTTCAGGAAATTCGATAACAACCGGTCCATATCCATTTCCAGCATCCATGCCGCATTCCGGTCCATAGCATTCTTAAAAGGGCTATCCAGCAAACGGACATCCTTCAAACCGAAATACTTCACCTTCGCCGGCACCACATTCCCGACAGCCAAGGCCGCACAATGTTCACAGGCTCGGCCTACCGACACAATCCCTATAACCAGTAACCATCCTATTATTAATTTTCTCATAACTTCCATTATTTTCAAATTCTACCTTTGCACCTCTTTACTCTGTTCCGAGTACAATCACATTCGCACTAAAAGGGCCTACTTTCACCTGTTTGGTATTTTTCAAACTTTTTTCCGACACTTTCACCACACTTTCCTGTCCCGGTGTATTATAAGCCATATCGTCGGGTCCGGTAAGGGTATAAATCGTCGCCACTCCGTTCAACCGGCATGTTTTTTCCTGATACTCAAACTGTCCACCCAGTATATCCAGCTCGAAAGTCACTTCTTCCCAGCCCGGATTTATAACAGATAAAGTCAATGCCTGATCGGAAGACCGGATAGCGGCAGCGACATCCAGGGGACGTAACTCTCCGTCCACTTTCACCGGAACGGTACCGAATTGTTCGCGATATAATTTCAACACCTCGCCGGTCGAAGCATAACAAGCATCCGTCGTCGTCGCTTTGATACAACCGATGACATTCACCGTTTGTGCATAATTGGCCATAAATACCATATCGCTTTGACGGAGGAACTCGTTCAGTCCGGCAGCAATCCCCAAAGCATCCCGTAAGAAATAACGGGTACCCAATTCGCCATAGATATGAGGGCCGTACCAATAATTCCATTCGTCCATACAAATACGGATATCTTTACCTTCCAAAGCGGGTATATCTTTCCGGTATCCCCGGTGTGCCTCGGCTATCCGGCGAATATTACGGGGAATTTGCAATACGTGTGTCATCAGTCCTCCGCCATGCCAGTCCTGACAATAAAAATGTTCGCTCACCAAATCCATACGGTCGGCACAATTAGCCAAAATCATTTCGTCCCACCGGCCCACTTCTCCGACAGCAATCAGGTGGATAGAAGAATCTACTTTCCACATCGCATCTGCAAAACTGTTATGTTTTTTCACAAAAGCCTCCGTACTCATAAAACCGAGTTGCCAATCCCCGAACATTTCATTCCCGACGGACCACCATTTCACCTTCCAGGGTTTTGCCTGTCCGTTTTGTTTCCGCCATTTACCCATCGGTGTATCCTCTGCACCGTTACAATATTCCACCTCATCGGCAGCTTCTTTTACCCCTCCCAAACCGGCATTTACAGCAATATAAGGCTCGGTATCCAACAATTCACACAATCGCATAAACTCATGAATCCCGACATCGTTCGATTCCACTCCTGTCCAGGCCGGATTTCTCCGGGGAGGCCGTTTATCCCGTTCACCGATCCCGTCATGCCAATCATAACCACTGACGAAATTACCTCCCGGCCAACGATATACCGGAGCTTTCAATCCTCTCAGCAAAGCCAGCACATCCGCCCGGAAGCCGTCGATATGATCATCCGGCATCAAAGAAGCCGTACCGATCCATAATCGTCCTTCTTTTTGCGGACAGATCGAAAAAGTAGCATCCTTTACTTTATGATCGAAAGCTGAAAAATGCACCGGATATTTACGATAAGTAGTCCCGACCTCCAAGGATAATTCCTGAATAAACGAACCGTAATTCAACATCACTTTTACCGGCATTTCGCGATCGGCTTTCATTACAATATATCCCGAACAGGAAATACCGGGCCGTAATCCCAGTTGCGTCTGTTTCAGCGCGATCCGTTTACCGTCGGATTTCAACACCGGAGTATGCCGTCCTGTATAGGGAGCTGTCTCGTCCATATACAAACCTTTTTCCGCTTTATCCGTGCCCGCAATCTGCCAGGGAGAACCTTTTTGTCCCGGAGCATACCAGAATTTCCGGTCCATCAACATTTCGGCCCAGATACCTCCATAAATACAATGCCCCATATGTTCTATAAATTGCCCATAAATATAAGGAGACATCTCCGCCTTTTGCTCTGCCGGATCAACTTTTATACTGGTTTCGATGACCTCCGTACCCAGACATTCGAACGAAAGATCGTCAAACCATACTTTCCCTTTTGCTTTTCCTTCTGTTCCCAGCAAACATGATACGGTGACACAATCGTTCGCTCCGGTCTCAAAATCACAACTGACCAAAGTCCAGTCTTGCGTACCGGTAAAATCAGGCAATTGTACCTCGACTCCCTGCAAGCGGAATCCGGCTCCCCCTTGCGGTTCGGCCACTACATTTTCACATTTGATCCACCCTTTGAAGCGATATTTCGACCACGGTTTGAGATTCACCCGGTTATTCCAGTATCCATTAGCCAAACCGTCGGCTGAAATACATAAACTCCGGGTACCGTCATGAGCCGTTGCATCATAGAAGTGCAAAACTTCTTTACTGGCAGGAGGAGCCTGCCA
>OGUP01000146.1_pt1 | contig 45902 bp, 40 predicted proteins | sample 1553661 | NCBI WGS metagenome assembly OGUP01 (sample SAMEA2580026, study PRJEB22360) | human gut metagenome | biome: human gut; feature: human-associated habitat; material: faeces | place: Denmark | collected 2008/2010
TCTATACATGTGTATTATTGATTGTCTTTCTACCATAGTCTTCATTTTACCTTTGCATTTGGATTATACAAAGGTCATTATACTTATCCTATGGTGGCGCAATTTTCAACTGGAATATTGGCGCACTTTTCAATTAGTATCTACATTTCTTGATAAAACTCATTAATGTGATAATGCTGTTTAAAGGAGACTTTAAATCGTGAATGGTTCCGTTTACACTTGCTTCCCGTCTTTTAAACAGTTTGTCTTTCTTGTGAATGGTTATGACTAAAAAGATAACATATCCTAAAATGATGATTGTGAGTAGAATGGATTCTATTATAATAAGAAACATATCTGTAAGAAAAGATGTTAGTGGAATTATGGCTTTGACTTGGATAAACTGTAGGCATCTAGTTCCAAGAGGATAAAGCTTCGTTTCTTTTATCTTATGATCGTCAAGTGGCAAGATATCTCCTGCTTTTTGTATGATTGTTGTATCTTTATCGTATAATAGAATACAATATTTAATTTTTATATCATACAAACGTTTTTTGAAAATGCTATCCAGTCTAGCCATTTGGATGAATTGCTTTTTGTTTATACATATATCTTGTTGTATTTGCATTATTGCTTCTGCAATATTGGTACTTATATTCTTTTTTGCTAACATGTCTAGGTTAATAGTGTCGCCTTTCAGCCGTTTTCGTTCTTCAGAAGACATTTCTTCTGCATGTTTGTAAATCAGCTTGGGGTTATTAGGATTTTTATATGGGGAATAAGTTCGTAATTCTAATCCTTTTATAATGCTTGAGGTGATAGCTCGGTCGATTGATTGTGTGAGTTGGACACAATAATTTTGATGCATGTTTCTAATCCATAATGCTTGTAGGTAGAATAATATGATTACCGCAGATATAGGTATGTAGATAAGTTTTTTCATAGTTAGAATACAATTGGTTTCGGAACAAAAGTAACGAAAAAAAAGTGAATTGATTACTTGAATATTACACTTTTATTAGTGATGATTAGATCATTCTTAAGTTTCTTTGCCATATTAAAGGAATATGGAATTGAGTCTGGATGAATATGTGGAGTATCGATTTAATAACGAACTACTTAAAATGAATATGTATGAAAGCACGCCTTGACAAACTAATCATATTGATAGCAGTCTGTTGTTGCCCGTTGGTTGTTTTCTCCCAATACACCTTGTCAGGGACAGTAAAGAATGATAAATCTTTGGTGATGCCTGAAACGGTTGTGACCTTGCAACAGGCCGATTCATTGGTAGGCATGACACTGGTAGATTCGAAAGGGAGATATAAATTTACTGATTTGCACAAAGGGAAATACACTTTAAGCTTGTCGTGCCCCGAGTATCAGCCGATAGAGGAAACCTTTGATTTGACAGGTGATAAAAGGATAGTCTATGTGATTTATCCGGTGAAAAACATACAGTTGAAAGAAGTTTCTATTGTTGCCGACAAAAGTCATCTGATCTCTCATACGGCAAATAGTGATATCTTTTATTTGTCGGCAGAAGCCAGGAAAAAACAGAATCCTTATGAGGCATTGAGAGAAATTCCCAAATTGGTGGTGAATGAATCGGATCGTTCTATAAAGATGGTGGATGGGGCTACTCCTTTAATCTTGATAAATGGACATAAGGTCAATTCGGGCATTAATAGCATTGACCCGAAAGAGGTGGAGGCGGTGGAGGTGATCAATAACCCTTCTGCACGCTACCTGAAAGACGGGGTACAATGTGTGGTCAATATTAAGATGAAACAGAAAACTGCCGCTTATCAGACATACAATATGAATACACGCCACATGATTCCGGTTTTGTTTGGATATACGGGAGGTTATTATGAATTAGGCAACAGCAAGGCGTCTTTAAGCCTGAATGCTTCTCATTTCTATTTTCATCATGATGATTCGGAGTGGAATACGATACAACAGAATACGGGGTATGAGAAAACCGCTGTCAGTAAAAAACGTTCTAATATAAGTAATCCTTATGTGGCTTTGAACGGTGACTGGATTTGTTCGCCCAAAGATTATCTGGCTATGAGTGCCATCTATTACCATTATTCTTCTAAAAGTGAAGAGGAGGGTGGGGGAATTCTGACCCAAAATAAAGAGAGAGAAGCATATAAATCTTTTGTGGATAATAAATCAACCAGTTATGTAGGAAGTTTTAACTTGTATCATAAGCATACCTTTCATAAAAGTAAAACATTGGAAACGACTCTGCATCTGAACATGAATGGGAATGATATGAAAGGGATTAGAAAAGAGGAATATCCATCCTTGGAGTATAGAAATCAATATGATTTTGACAACTTTCGCTGGTCCGGAGGATTGGAACTGGATTATTCTTTTGATTGGCTCGGCCAGAATTTTGATTTCGGAAGTTATACTCGTTTTTTGAAAGACCGTATTAAACAGATTAGTGCGGGATATCCTACTTTCTATCATAGGGAATGGAGTGAATATGCTTATGTTTCGATGAATGGAAATATCAAGAGCAGTTTTTTTTATATGCTTTCGTTAGGTACGGATCTTATTTTCAAGAAAGCAGGTGAAGTGAAACACGATTATAGCAAATTGACTGCTGCTGTATCAGGAACTTATAAATTTAATGGCATACACTCTGTACGTTTGAATTATAATCTTTCCAATCTGTCTCCTGAGGTAATGTATCTGAATCCCTACAACACTTCTACCGACAGTTTGGAAGTGACTCGGGGAAATCCTTTTTTAATGCCTGCCCGGAATCATATTTTTAGATTTTGCTATATGTATAATCAGCATGGATTTTATGTGGAACCTTTTGTGAAATACAGGTTGTCGGTAGACCGGATTGTGCCGATAGGGTATACAGAGGACAATATATATACGCAGACATATAAAAACACGGATACTTTCCGGCAACTGGATGCCGGTATCAATATGAACTATAATAATCAAAAATGGGGAGGTGTAGGTGGAAATATAGGGTATGATACTCATTTCTATACTCATCAGCATGGAAAGGGCTCTCTTTATGTTAATCTTAATACGTATGGACATTATAAAAGATTGTCATGGAATCTTTATGGGAATTATCGGCCTTTTAGCTATGGTGTGAATAACAAACGGAAACATTATGGGTCTGAATCGGAACTGACGGTAACTTGGCGTGTGAACAAACATTTGGGAATTACTGGAAATATGAGGTATTTGTTGGGCACTTTGGGGTATGATTCCACTACGCACGAAGGAACTTATTACAATTTCTCATCCGGCAGGATGAAGGACCGAAGTTTCTGCTTTTCATTAGGATTCAATTATTATATGCAAGGAAAGAATTTCAAATATAGGAATAAGAAGAGTTTGCAGAGTACGGAGCAGGGGATAAAGTTGTGAAATAATTTTTGTTTGATATGTTGCAGGCACGGGATGCGTATGATATTAGAATCGCGGAAACGTTTACGAAGAGCGCATGAGGAATGCGCGAAACTTGAGAGTGTCATCTGATGTCATAGTACAGGCTACAGGGCTTCCTGAAGAAGAAATAAAAACCCTTTAATTGGATTGCAAAGGGTTTGGCCGGAAAGAATAGTTTCTATTCGTATTCGTGTTTCCGTTTCGGATTCATCGGAAACCAGCCTTTCAGCACGCGTTCGCGTTGCTCGAATATCTCCTTGATAGTCCAGAAAGAAGAGAAGGAGAAGACACCCAATAAAGAGGAAATCAGGATGTCACTGATAAGCACAGTCCCTATAATGCCTGCTATGCCCAGTACCAAAAATATCCACCAGCACCGTGTACCCCAATAATATTCGGCCTTGACCACGATGGGGTGGAAAAGACCGATTATTAAAAAGGTACAAATGCCGATGGCAATACCGCCTAAATGGTATTCATTCAGCCATTCCATTCTTTCTTAGCTTTGAATGGGTATTTCTTTTTTGATGCTCTGCTCCAGAGAGATCAGGGTCTCGGTAGCCGTAACGCCGGGAATTTCCTGAATCTTTGAGTTCAGCAAGTCCATCAAATGCTCGTTATCGCGTGAATAAAGTTTGGTCAGCATGGTATAGGGACCTGTAGTGAAGTGGCACTCCACAATTTCGGGAATCTTCTTCAGTTCTGCCACTACGTTTTTGTACATGGAACCTTTTTCCAGCTTGATTCCTACGTATGTACAGGTTCTATACCCTAAACTCTTAGGGTTCACATGATATCCTGAACCGATAATAACTCCCAAATCAATTAATCTTTGCACACGCTGGTGAATGGCTGCGCGTGAAACTCCACATTCTGCTGCGACATCTTTAAACGGGATGCGGGCATTTTGGGATATAATTTCTAGAATTTGTCTGTCGAGACTATCAATTTTCTCCATAATATACCGATTTTAATGTTATCAATCTGTAAGCAAATATAGGAATACTTTTTAATTTATCTACTATTTTGCAAGAAAAAACAGGATTTCTTTGAAAAAAAGTGCAATAAGAGGAGCTAATCACCTATTTTCTTCTCTATTTCGCCGATTTTCCCTCTTCTTTCAAATGAGAAGGTATCGCTATGTGTATCTAAATAGTTCAACAGGAATAGCGATTTTCTTAACAAATATTTTTGTTCTTCGGACTCTTTCAACAAAGCATCCTGATAGAGCAGTTCGGATAACATGTCGATGCGCGTGAGCAATTCCTCGCCACCATAGTTCTGTCCCATCTCGTTCAGTATATATTCCGCATCTTGATCATAATAGAAGGTGGAAGGATGATTGAAGTAGGCACGATAAATGCTTTGAAGTTGCAATTGCAGCTCGGGACCGTCCTTTTTATCTCTTTCTTCTACCAACTTTTCCAATGCTTCGAAAAATTGTTGAAGCAACCGCATAATGTAATCTCTTTGCAGCATGTTAATTGTCCTCTTCGTTTTTATGGGTTAGTGTTACTAATACTTTATCTATCCGGGCTCCGTCCATGTCGACTATTTCCAGTGTGAAGTCATTCCATTCCATGGATTCACCGGTCTTGGGAATGTGGCCTAGTTGTTGCAGGATGAGGCCGCTCAACGTGTTGTAATTATAATCGGGGTATAAATCCTCCATTTCGAAATGACTCAGAAAGTCATAGAAAGAACATTGGCCGTCTATCAACCAGCTTCCGTCCTTGCGGGGAACGATATCGGGGTCTTCCGAGTCACTGGGCAAGGTGCCTACCAGGGCTTCCAGAATGTCCTTCATGGTGATGATGCCTTGCAGACTGCCGAATTCATCACAGATTAATCCGTATTTGATGTTGTGCTGGCGTATTTGTTCCAATACTTTATATACATCCATGTTTTCGTGGAAGTATTGTGCCGGACGGATCACATCACGCAGATTGAATTCGCAACTGTTCAGCTTCCCGAAGAGGTCTTTCAGGTAAACTACTCCGATGATGTTGTCCAGGGTGTTTCCTTGAGTTACAGGGTAAACTTGGTACAGGTGTTGGCATACGATGTCATACAGCTGCTTGTTGTTCATGTCTATGTCAATGGATACGATGTCGCTGCGATAGGTCATGATGGTGTTGATACTGCGGTCGCCCAGAGAGAAAACACGGTCCACAATATCCTGTTCCACTTCCTGCACTTCACCGTTCTCGGTTCCTTCGTCTATCATGGATTTGATTTCCTCTTCAGTCACTTTTTCTTCCGCTGTGTTGATATGCAGCAGGTTGAAGATAAGTGAAGTGCTTTTGGCAAGTATCCATACAAAAGGAGAGGCGATGACGGACAGCCAGTACATGGGACGTGCCAATAGCTTGGCAGCACGGGTGGAGGCACTCATGCCAATGCGTTTGGGCACCAGCTCGCCAAAGATAATAGTGAGGTAAGTGACCAGGATGACAATCAGGGTTTGAGCCAATAAATAGGCATATGTGGCGGGTACGCCGGCGTCAGTCAGTATGTTCCCAAAATCGGTGGCCAGCACGTCGCCGGAGTAAATACCGGTCAATATACCAATCAGGGTGATTCCGATTTGGATGGTGGATAAAAACTTGTCCGGGTCATTGGCAAGCTTTAAAGCGATACGCGCTGTAGAGCTTCCATGACGGATATCATTGGACAAACTACTTTTACGCGCTGAGATCAGGGCGATTTCGGACATAGCGAATACCCCGTTTAATAAGATAAGTGCGATAATAATGGCAATTTCCATGTAAGAATTTACGTTTTGTTTTGCTAACAAATGTACTAAGAATTGTGTTTTCTCTTTCTTCTTTTAGATTTAATTAATGAATTATCTGTCATTTGCGCTATCTTTGCGGTGTCTATACTTAGAAAGGAGTAATTATGCATCCGTTGGAACTATTCAAATATTGTCCGAAGTGTGGTTCGCCGCACTTTGAAGTGAACAATGAGAAATCAAAGCGTTGTGCCGATTGTGGCTTTGTGTATTATTTTAATTCCAGTGCCGCTACTGTAGCTTTTATCTTGAATGATAAGAATGAGTTGTTGGTGTGCCGCAGGGGAAAAGAACCGGCGAAGGGAACATTGGACCTGTCCGGCGGGTTTATTGATATGCATGAGACCGGCGAGGAAGGTGTGGCACGCGAGGTGTTGGAAGAAACCGGTTTGCAGGTGGAGGAGGCTGTTTATCAGTTCTCATTGCCCAACACTTATCTTTATTCAGGATTTCTGGTACATACATTGGATCAGTTCTTTCTTTGTAAGGTGAAAGATACCAGCCGGATAAAGGCGATGGATGATGTGGCGGAGTCTTTCTGGCTTCCCTTGGATGAAGTGAATCCCGAAGAATTCGGGCTGGATTCTGTGCGTGAAGGAGTCCGGCGTTTTTTGAAAGAACATAAACTTTAATGATAAGATATGAAAAGAAAAACCTTATTGATGGCCGCATTGATGGGAGGCTGTTCCTTGCAGGGAATGGCGCAGCAGATCACTCCCAAGGATGTGGCAGGTGACAAGGAATATAACCGGGTATGCCGGGAATATGAGTTGAAAGGCGGGGACAGCATGGAGCTGTTACAGGCTTATTTGGACAAATATCCTGATTCCCGCCATAAAAACAGGGTGCTGTCACTGATTGCCTCTGCTTATTTTATGGAGGGAAAATACAAGGAGGCCATTGCCCTGTTCCGGTCGTGTGATCTGGAGGCTTTGCCTGATAAGGAAAGAGATGATTGTGCCATGCGTCTGGCCACCTCTTATCTGAAAGAAGACAATCTGCGTGAAGCGGCTGTATGGTTTACCTTGCTGAAAGAGGTAAGCCCATTGTATCAGGATGACGCTGTCTATAATCTGGCTTATATTGATTATGTGGAGAAACGCTATGACAAGGCGCTGAAAAGTTTCCAGTCTTTGCAGAATGATGCCGTATATGCAGCATTGGTTCCTTATTATATAGGAGAGATTTATTTGGTGAAAGGAAATTATCAGCAGGCCCGTACTGTGGCAAAAGCGTATCTGGAGCAATATCCGGCTAAAAAGGATGTTCCTCAGATGGAACGGATTTGGGGAGAGGCTTGTTTCGGATTGAATGATTACCAAGCGGCGATACCTCCTTTGGAAAGATACCGTGAAAGTGTTTCCCACCCGCAGCGTAAACCTTTGTATGAACTCGGTATGAGTTATTATTATACTGGTGTTTATTCCAAGGCTGCCGCTACTTTGGGGGAAATGGCTTCGGTACATGATGCCTTGTCACAGAATGCTTATCTACACATGGGGCTGGCTTATTTGAACTTGAAGGAGAGGAACAGGGCACGCATGGCATTCGAGCAGGCTGCCAATTTCAGTTTTGATCCGAAAGTAAAGGAACAGGCTCTTTATAATTATGCTTTGTGTATTCATGAAACCTCTTATTCTCCATTTGCCGAATCGGTAACCGTGTTTGAGCGTTTTCTGAATGAGTTCCCGAATTCACCTTATACGGAGCGTGTCAATGATTATTTGATAGAGGTGTATATGAATACCCGCAGTTATGAAGCTGCTTTAAAATCTATAGCAAAGATTGAGCATCCGGGCACACGCATTATGGAGGCCAAGCAGAAGATTTTGTTCCGGCTGGGCACACAGGCATTTGCGAATGCCCGTTTCCAGGAGGCTCTGGAGCTCTTCAACCAATCGCTTGCTGTGGGGCAATACAATCAGGCGACAAAGGCGGACGCTTATTTCTGGAGGGGGGAATCCAATTATCGTCTGGACCGTTTTCCGCAGGCGGGTAACGATTACCGCTTGTATCTGGAATTTGCCACCAGCAAGAACGGACAGGAATATGGTTTGGCGCTCTATAACTTGGGATATACTTATTTCAAACAGAAAAATTATGGAAATGCGGGCACTTGGTTTACCCGTTTTGTGGACAGGGGAAGTATCAATGAACGCACCATGCAGGCAGATGCCTATAACCGCATAGGTGACTGCAACTTCTATGACCGCCGTTTTGAACAGGCTCGTCAGGATTATGCCCGTGCGGTGGAGATTGATCCGTCACTGGGGGATTACTCTTTGTATCAGGAGGCGTTTGTGCGTGGTTTGCAACGTGATTACAATGGAAAAGTGCAGACGTTGAACCGCTTGATTTCGGATTATCCGGAATCACAATACATGGATGATGCCCTTTACGAGCAGGGACGTGCTTTTGTGCAGATGGAGGATAATGCCAATGCCATTGCCCGTTTCAATATTCTGGTGAAGAAATTTCCGGAGAGCAATGTCGCACGGCGGGCGGCTAACGAGATCGGTTTGCTATACTATCAGGATGACAAGTATCCTGAAGCCATCCAGGCTTATAAGCAGGTCATAGCCGGTTATCCGGGCAGTGAGGAGGCGCGTTTGGCGCAGCGTGACTTGAAATCGATCTATATTGATTTGAATAAGGTGGATGAGTATGCCAATTTTGCTTCAACTATCCCCGGCGGTGCCAACTTTGATGTGAATGAGCGTGACTCATTGACCTATGTGGCTGCCGAAAGGGTATATATGCGGGGTGAGGTCGCCGAGGCCCGCAACAGCTTTACCCGTTATTTACAGACTTTCCCCGAAGGTGCTTTCAGTCTGAATGCCAACTATTATATCGGTTTGATAGACTATAATCAGAAAGCTTATGAAAGTGCAGCCCGGCATTTGGATAAAGTATTGGAATATCCCAACAACAAATATTCTGAAGATGCCATGTTGATGGGGGCCGAAATGGCTTATACGGCGAAGGATTATGAAAAAGCCTTGCATATTTACAAGCAATTGAAAGATAAAGCCGCTTCTATGGAGCGTCGCCGGCTTGCAAAAACCGGAATGTTACGCAGTGCGCATATGCTGGGAAATGAGGAAGAGATTATCTTTGCCGCAACAGATTTGCTGGCCGATACTAAACTGGCGCCGGAATTGTCTAACGAGGCACATTATTACCGTGCAAAAGCTTATTTGGATGCCGGCAAGACGGATGGAGCTATGGAAGATTTGAAGGTCTTGGCGAAAGACACCCGTAATGTATATGGAGCGGAGGCCAAATATAAAGTCGCCCAGATTTACTTTGACGGCGGACAAACGGATAAGGCGGAGCAGGAGGTGCTGAATTACATTGAGGTAAGTACACCGCATACCTATTGGCTGGCACGCAGCTTTGTGTTATTGGCTGATGTGTATATGAAGTTGGGGCGTAACTTGGATGCTAAACAATATTTGCTTTCATTGAAGCAGAACTATCAGGCCGATGATGATATTGCCGGAATGATTGAAAGCAGACTGGAGAAATTGAAAACAGAGAATTAAAAATTAAAAAATAAGTGCTGAATATGATAAGTAAGAAATTGTCAATTGTCCATTGTCAATTGTCCATTATATTGGCTTTTTTGCCTCTGTCTGTTGCATATGCGCAGCAAGATAGTACGTTGAACCGCACTGTGGTGGTAGAGAATGAGTATAATCCCAATATCATGGATGCCTCAAAGATTAATGTCCTGCCTAGGGTGGAGGAGCCGGCTGTAATGAAGAAAGGCATAGAATATGCTACAGCCTTGCGCCCTGTTTCGGCCTGGACGTATGAAAGTATGTCTCCTATAACCCGTGAATGGGCTATGAACCGCGCGAAACGTGGATATGTTCGTGCCGGATATGGAAATTATGGGAATGTGGATTTTAAGGCTGGGTATCTGTGGGATATCACCGGAAAGGACCGTCTGAAAGTCGGGGTATCTCTGGATGGCATGAACGGAAAGCTGAAGCATTGGAATGCTGAGGATTGGAAATCACGTTTTTATTCTACTGAGTTCCGTTTGGACTATTCTCATGATTTCAGCAAGGTAACTTTGAATTTAGGTGGCGGCCTGCAATCACAAGTGTTTAACTATATGCCTGATTCCGAAATGCATACGGCTTCTGCCAGAGCTACTGATAAACAGCATCATACTTTAGGCGATTTTCACATAGGTGTTTCTTCCAGAGATGAATCGCTTCCTTTGCAATTCACTTTGCAGACCGGATTGAAGTATTTTGGTATCAAATATCCGCTGGATTATTCAGGCAATGCATCTACAGGTAAGGAGAAGATTGTCCACACCGAAGGAGATGTATGGGGCAAGCTGGATAATGAGCAACGGGTAGGCATCCGTTTCGAGATGGATAACCTGTTTTATTCTTCGGACAGTTTAATGGGCAACTATACTTCACTGGGTTTGAATCCTTATTATATGTTGGAAAGTGATGACTGGCGGGTCCGTGTCGGTGCTCATGTGGATTGGCAGTCGGGAGAGGACAGTGGTATTGATGTGTCTCCTGACGTGAAAGCCGAATACTTGTTCTCGGAGAGTTATGTGCTTTATTTACATGCGCTGGGAGGGCGTGAACTGAATGATTATCGCCGGTTGAATGCTTTTTCACCTTATTGGTCTTTAAACGCCCGGATGCCTTCTACCTATGTGCCACTGAATGCTACATTGGGTTTTAAAGCATCTCCGGTAAATGGTTTGTGGTTTAATGTCTTTGGTGGATATCGGATCAGTAAAGATGAGTTGTTTTGCAATCTGGTGGATGCGGACGGGTATTATTTTACTCATTTCTTGCAGGATAAAGCGAAAACCGCGTATGGAGGTGCTGAATTGAAATACGGTTATAAGGACTGGTTTGACGCTTCATTGAAAGGTACATTTTATAGCTGGAAGACAGACAATGAAAATGAAGAGCTGTATTTAGTGACCAAGCCCAAGTTTGAATTGAATTTCTATGCTGAGGCTAAGGTTTTTGAAGGATTGAAGGTTAATTTGGGCTATGAATATGTACAGCGGAAAGAATATGTGATAGAAGAAGGGAATAGCAGCAAGGATTTTGGTTTGGGCAATATCAGCAATTTGAGTGTGGGAGCCAGTTATACTTTCCTGAAAGATCTGTCTGTTTTTGGGCGTGTGAATAATCTGTTGAATAAACAATATTATTATGAGTACGGCTATCCTGCTGAAAAACTGAATGTTCTAGCCGGGCTTTCTTTGGCTTTTTAGTTAAATAGGCACTCGGAAAGGACTTTTTTAAGAAAAAAAAGCAGAAACATACCTTATTATATAGGTGTGCTTCTGCTTTTTTTCTACTTTTGCCCCAAAATAAAATGGAATACATAGTATTATGCAAAAAAATCTAGTAATAGTTGAGTCACCCGCCAAGGCTAAAACCATTGAGAAATTCTTGGGCAATGATTATAAAGTCCTTTCCAGTTACGGGCATATCCGGGATTTGAAAAAGAAGGAGTTTAGTATCGATGTAGAGAATGGGTTTGAGCCGACTTACGAGATACCGGCAGATAAAAAGAAATTGGTAGCCGAATTGAAAGCGGAGGCAAAGAAAGCTGATATGGTATGGCTTGCATCCGATGAGGACCGTGAAGGAGAAGCTATTTCATGGCACTTGTTTGAAGTCTTGGGGCTGGACCCTGAGAAGACCAAGCGCATTGTATTCCACGAGATAACCAAAACAGCGATACTAAAGGCCATCGAAAATCCGCGTGACATTGATGTGAATCTGGTAAATGCCCAGCAGGCACGCCGTATTCTGGATAGAATTGTAGGTTTTGAACTCTCACCGGTATTGTGGAAGAAGGTAAAGCCTGCTCTTTCTGCCGGACGTGTGCAATCTGTTGCCGTTCGTTTGATTGTGGAACGTGAACGTGAGGTGCATGCTTTTGTCAGTGAGCCGTCTTATCGCGTTACAGCAGTGTTTGAAGTACCTGATGTCGATGGAAATGAAGTTGAAGTGAAAGCGGAATTGTCCAACCGTTTCAAGACCAAGGAAGAAGCACAGGCTTTCCTTGAAACTTGTAAGGATGCGCAGTTCTCTATTGAAGATATAACAACCCGCCCTGTGAAGAAATCGCCGGCGGCACCGTTTACTACTTCTACGTTGCAGCAGGAAGCTGCCCGTAAGTTGGGATTTACAGTAGCGCAGACCATGATGGTGGCACAGCGTCTGTATGAAAACGGACAAATTACCTATATGCGTACGGATTCGGTGAACCTTTCGGACCTGGCTTTGAATACCAGCAAGCAGACTATCTTGTCCCTGATGGGAGAAAGATACGTCAAAGTCCGTAAGTTTGCCACCAAGACTAAAGGAGCACAGGAAGCGCATGAGGCTATCCGTCCTACCTATATGGAGAATGAAACGGTGAACGGAACCGGTCAGGAACAGAAATTGTATGAACTGATCTGGAAACGTACCATCGCTTCACAGATGGCAGATGCGGAGCTGGAGAAAACAACGGCTACTATTGTAATCAGCAACAGTAGCGAGAAATTTATCGCTACCGGCGAGGTGATTACTTTTGACGGTTTCCTGCGTGTATACAAGGAATCATACGATGATGACAATGAGCAGGAAGACGAGGGCCGTCTGTTGCCGCCTCTGAGCAAAGGGGAAAAACTGATAAGAAAAGAAATCCTGGCGACTCAGCGCTTTACCCAATGTCCGCCCCGTTATACGGAAGCCAGCCTGGTACGCAAACTGGAAGAGTTGGGCATCGGTCGTCCATCTACATATGCACCTACCATTTCTACTGTGCAGCAACGCGGTTATGTAGAAAAAGGAAACAGTGAAGGTGTGAAACGCCCGTATGATATCTTGAAACTGAAAGGCGGCAAGATTACGGAAACTACCAAGACAGAGATGACGGGAAATGAAAAGGCCAAGTTGTTGCCTACTGATACCGGTATCGTGGTAAACGATTTCCTGATGGAATACTTTCCTGAAATCATGGACTTTAACTTTACAGCGAATGTGGAGAAAGAGTTCGATGAAGTGGCGGAAGGAGAAAAGGAATGGACTGGCATGATGGACAGTTTCTATAAAGGCTTCCATCCGTTGGTAGATAAGACCATTCACTCTAAGACTGAGCATAAGGTGGGTGAAAGGGTATTGGGAACAGATCCTGTAAGCGGTAAGCCGGTATCGGTTAAGATCGGTCGTTTCGGTCCGGTTATTCAGATTGGTACTGCCGATGATGAGGAAAAACCGCGTTTTGCGCAGTTGACAAAGGGATTGTCGATGGAAACCATTACGTTGGAAGAAGCATTGGATGCGTTCAAGCTTCCCCGTACGTTGGGGGATTATGACGGCCATACGGTAACGGTAGGAGTAGGGCGTTTCGGACCATACGTGCGCTATGACAAACTGTTTGTTTCTATTCCTAAAGGAACGGATCCGATGGAGATTTCTTTGGATGAGGCGGTAGAGTTGATCAAGAATAAGATAGAAGCGCAGGAGAAGAAGTTTATTAAAGTATTCGATGCTGACCCTGATATGCAGGTCTTGAACGGACGTTACGGCCCATACATCAGTTATCAGAAAAAGAATTATAAGATTCCTGAGAATGTAGAACCGGCAGATTTAAGTCTGGAGGCTTGTTTTAAGGTGATTGAATTGCAGAAAAGCAAGGCGGAAACGCGTAAAACGAAAGCGGCTTCAAGAAACAGGGGAACCGTGAATATGGAAGAGGAGTCCGAAAAGCCCGAAGAATCCGCAAAAAGTAAGGCGGCTTCCAAGGTAAAGGGCACTGCAAAAGCAAAAAAATGACACGTATATTTTTAATAGGATATATGGGCGCGGGCAAAACGACTCTAGGTAAGGCGTTTGCCCGTGAAATGAGTCTGAATTTCATTGATTTGGACTGGTTTATCGAGGAACGTTTCCATAAAACCGTTCAACAGCTGTTCTTGGAACGCGGAGAAGACGGATTCCGGGAACTGGAACGGAAAATGTTGCACGAAGTGGCCGAGTTTGAAGATGTGGTTGTTTCGACCGGTGGAGGAACACCTTGTTTTTTTGATAACATGGAGTATATGAATGATTGCGGTGATACGGTGTTTCTGGATGTGGAACCTGCCGTATTGTTCCGCCGTCTGAGAGTGGCCAAGCAGCAACGTCCATTGTTAGCAAATAAAAGTGATGAGGAACTGATGGATTTTATCTGTGAGGCGTTACAGAAAAGACATCCGTTTTATTCAAAGGCGAAACATCTGTTTAAGGCTGATGAGCTGGAGGATAAAAGACAAATTCAAGCCTCTGTTGACAGCTTGAGAAAGAAATTGAATAAATAATTATATATAGTAAAATACACACTCTTTGTACAGAAGAAGAAATGAGAAAATGGCGTATTGAAGATTCGGAAGAACTCTACAACATAACAGGGTGGGGAACTTCGTACTTTGGTATCAATGACAAAGGTCATGTAGTGGTAACTCCTCGTAAGGACGGCGTTGAGGTCGATTTGAAAGAATTGGTCGATGAGTTGCAATTGCGGGATGTGGCAGCTCCTATGCTGGTCCGTTTTCCGGATATTCTGGATAATCGTATTGAAAAAATCGCGAACTGCTTTAAGCAGGCATCTGATGAGTATGGGTATAAGGCCCAGAATTTTATCATTTATCCTATCAAGGTAAATCAGATGCGTCCTGTAGTGGAAGAAATCATCAGTCATGGAAAGAAATTCAATTTGGGACTGGAAGCCGGTTCCAAACCTGAACTTCATGCGGTGATAGCTGTGAATACAGATTCGGATTCATTGATTATCTGCAACGGATATAAGGACGAAAGTTATATCGAGCTGGCTCTGCTGGCACAGAAGATGGGGAAACGTATTTTCTTGGTGGTGGAGAAAATGAATGAATTACGCCTGATAGCCAAAATGGCAAAGCAGCTGAATGTGCGTCCTAACATAGGTATCCGCATTAAGCTGGCTTCTTCGGGAAGTGGTAAATGGGAAGATAGCGGAGGAGATGCCAGTAAGTTTGGCTTGACATCCAGTGAATTGCTGGAAGCGCTTGATTTTCTGGAAAAGAAAGACATGAAGGACTGTCTGAAACTGATTCATTTTCATATAGGCAGCCAGGTGACTAAAATACGCCGTATCAAGACAGCTCTGCGTGAGGCATCGCAATTCTATGTGCAGTTGCATGTGATGGGATTTAATGTGGAATTTGTGGATATCGGCGGCGGTTTGGGTGTGGATTACGACGGAACTCGTTCTGCCAATAGTGAAAGCAGTGTGAACTACTCTATTCAGGAGTATGTGAATGACTCTATCTCTACGCTGGTGGATGCCAGTGACAAGAATGGAATTCCTCATCCGAATATTATTACCGAAAGCGGACGTTCACTGACCGCCCATCACTCCGTGCTGATTTTCGAGGTGCTGGAAACGGCGACTCTGCCCGAAATGGATGAGGATTTCGAAGTGGGTGAAAATGATCATGAACTGGTACATGAACTTTATGAGATTTGGGATAATCTGAATCAGAGCCGTATGGTGGAGGCTTGGCACGATGCACAGCAGATACGTGAGGAAGCACTTGATTTATTCAGCCACGGTATTGTGGATTTGAAGACCCGTGCCCAGATAGAGCGTCTGTACTGGTCGGTGACCCGTGAGATCAATCAGATTGCTTCGGGGCTGAAACATGCGCCCGATGAGTTCCGCAAACTGGACAAACTGCTGGCTGATAAATATTTTTGTAATTTCTCGTTGTTCCAGTCGTTGCCGGACTCGTGGGCGATAGATCAGATATTCCCTATCATGCCTATCCAGCGTCTGGATGAGAAGCCCGACAGAAATGCTACCTTGCAGGATATCACTTGTGATTCGGATGGAAAAATTGCCAATTTTATCTCTACCCGTTATGTATCGCATGACCTGCCGGTACATTCGTTGAAGGGAAAAGACGCTTATTATATAGGTGTATTTTTGGTTGGTGCTTATCAGGAGATTCTGGGTGATATGCACAATTTGTTTGGAGATACCAATGCGGTGCATGTTACGGTGGATGACAAAGGGTATTCTATTGATCAGGTAATTGATGGTGAAACGGTGGCCGAGGTTTTGGATTATGTACAATATAACCCGAAGAAACTGGTGCGTACACTGGAAACCTGGGTGACCAAATCAGTGAAGGAAGGAAGAATTTCTGTAGAGGAAGGAAAAGAATTCCTCTCTAATTATCGTTCCGGGTTGTACGGATATACTTATTTGGAATAATAGCATGAAAGAGAAACTGACTATCATAAAAGTAGGTGGAAAAATTGTAGAGGAAGAGTCTACACTTAATCAGTTGTTGGCTGATTTCTCTGCTATAGAAGGTTATAAGTTGTTGGTACACGGTGGCGGGCGCTCTGCTACCAGACTGGCGGCACAACTAGGGATTGAAAGCAAGATGGTGAATGGCCGCCGCATTACGGATGCAGAAACGCTGAAAGTGGTAACCATGGTATATGGCGGACTGGTGAACAAGAATATTGTAGCCGGCCTTCAGGCAAAAGGTGTGAATGCCATTGGACTGACCGGAGCCGATATGAATGTGATCCGTTCGGTAAAGCGTCCGGTAAAAGACGTGGACTATGGCTTTGTTGGTGATGTGGAGAAAGTAAATGCCGGTTTCCTGGCGGCATTGATCCGTCAGGGCATTGTGCCTGTTATGGCTCCATTGACCCATGACGGTAAAGGAAGCATGCTGAATACCAATGCTGATACCATTGCCGGAGAAACCGCCAAAGCATTAGCGTCCTTGTTTGATGTGACATTGGTTTATTGCTTTGAGAAAAAGGGCGTATTGCGTGACGAAAATGATGATGACAGTGTAATTCCTGTCATTACTCCTGAAGAGTTTAAAGAATTTGTAGCGCAAGGCATTATTCAAGGAGGGATGATTCCCAAGCTGGAAAATTCTTTTTCTGCCATTGATGCAGGAGTCAGTCAGGTGGTAATAACCTTAGCATCAGCTATTAATGAAGGAAGTGGAACCGTAATCAAAAAATAATTCAAAAAAAACAGGCGGGTGAGTGTAACTTTAGTGTAACTCACCCGTCATTATTACAGAGCAATGCGAGAGATCAGTTTCCGAAACGATATTCTGCCCCTGAAAGACAAGCTCTACAGGTTGGCGCTTCGTATTACGCTGAATAGTGCTGAAGCGGAGGATGTGGTGCAGGATACGATGATCAGGGTATGGAACAAGCGGGATGAATGGCCGCAGTTTGAATCCATCGAGGCATATTGCCTGACCATTGCTCGTAACTTGGCAATTGACCGCAGCCAGAAGATGGAAGCGCAGAATTTGCAACTGACCTCTGAAGTGCGGGAGATGCCTGATACATTGACGCCTTATGACCGGTTGGCGCAGAACGAACAAATACAGTTGGTTCACCGTCTGGTCAATGAGCTTCCCGAAAGACAGCGTACAACTATGCAGTTGAGGGATGTGGAAGGAAAGAGTTATAAAGAGATTGCAGATATTCTGCAGATTACGGAAGAACAGGTGAAAGTAACCCTTTTCCGTGCCCGGCAGAAGATAAAACAAAGATACACTGAAATAGAGGATTATGGATTATAAATATATTGAACAGCTTTTGGAACGTTATTGGAATTGCGAAACTTCATTGGAAGAAGAGCAAATACTACGTTCATTCTTTCGTCAGAAGGAAGTGCCTGCTCATTTACTCCGTTACAAGCAGTTGTTTGCTTATCAGGATGTGGAGAAGGAGAAAGGTTTGGGCGATGATTTTGATACCAGAATCCTGACCCGGATAGAAAGACCGGTGGTAAAAGCGCAACGTCTGACTATGCGTACGCGCTTTATGCCTCTGTTTAAAGCGGCTGCAATGATTGCCGTGTTGTTTCTTATGGGTACAGTGATGCAACACGCTATGGAAGGCGGTGATAGTGATACGGTATCGGTACACGATGAGTATCAGAATTCTACTACCGACCCCCAAGTGGCATACGAACCTGTATTGCCTACAGATACGGTGACAAAGATTACCGCTGATGATACCGGTACAGGGACAGGGAAAACAAATTAGAACATTTTCATTTGCTTTTATATAAATATGATAGTTAGTGCTTATTAAAACAACTTTTTAATTCGAGGCTGTGAAGTTTCAATTCTCTCAAATTTTAAATTAACTAACTAAATAATTTTAAAAAGGATTACCGCGTGAGCAGTAATCCTTTTTTGCTTGGTAGATAATTTAATGTAAAGAGAGAGTTATGAAATGAGTTATTTGCTCTTAACGCTTCCGATTCCGGATTTTTTTAGTCCGGTAACCCGAGGGTCACCGTAGTAGTTTACACTTCCTACTCCCTGGGCACTGATATTTATCGTCCCGGATGCATAACAAGAAACACTTCCCACACCGTTTTGTTCAACTACAACATCAGAAACAATCATGTCTTTTGCTTTCAGGCTGCCTACTCCTTCCAAATAATATGTCGCATGACCGGCCTGTCCCTTTAAATTGATACTGCCTACTCCTTCTTGGGATACTTTGATGCAACGTGCCATTAATGCATTTGCTTCAATACTCCCCACACCTTCGGCACTGATAGAAAGATCTGTTACTTTCACGCTGTCTTTCAGATAAATACTTCCTACACCTCTTTGCTTGATATTGCATAAAACCGGACTGGTAATTGAGATATTGATTTTTGAACTTTTGAAGTTTTTGAATTTGTCTTTATCCATACTGATACTCAGCGTACTGTCTTTGACCATGACAATGAGTTGGGGGATGTAATTATCCGGACCGTCGGCTTCTACTTTGGTCACATTCCCTTGAGTAAAGACAATGTTGGCAGGTGCTTTGTTCTCTATCTTATTGAAAGGAGTTACGCTATATTTTTTGGTCATTTTACTCTTGCTGGGTTTCGGGCCTGATGATATGTGGAAACAGCCTGTCATCATTGTGATTGTCAGAAAAAGACTGAAAAAATAAATAGTTTTTGTTCTCATGGTAATATATATATTTAATTGGTTTCTGTTAATTAGACGGTGAAGATTCCTGGAAAGTTGCAAATCTCTGCCTTTTTTTATTGGAAAGCTGTATCTTTGTATCCGTATGGCAACTAAAAGAGTACTTCCGGATAAAGATTTTGACCGTATTATAGTGCGTACACACAAGCTGGCGCGTAATGTTACTATGCGGGTAAAGCCCGACGGACTGCATGTTACTGTTCCTCCTTATAGTTTAAGCAGCAAAGTGCTGGAGGTGGTGGAGCAATACAGGCAACGTCTGTTGGAGGACTGGAGGAAAGTGAGCAAGAAACCGATTGATCTAAATTTTCGTATTCACACTCCCTGTTTCCGTTTATGGCTGGAGCAAGGTAACTTTACTTGCTTTTCCGTACGTTTTACCGAGGAGGGAGTCAAGATTATCTGTCCGTGGAATGTGGATTTTTCTTTACCTGAAGTACAAAGGCTGGTACGTAATGCCATCATCCGTGCCATGAAGAAAAATGCACAAGAGTATCTGCCACCTCTTTTATCTGCCTTGTCCGAACAGTATCATTTGCCATTTAAACGTGTGAAGATTACCGGCAGCAAGGGAAGATGGGGAAGTTGTTCGGGGACAGGCAGTATCAATCTTTCCTGTTATTTGATGTTGTTGCCTCCCCATTTGATGGACTATGTACTGTTACACGAATTGTCTCATACCAAGGAAATGAATCACGGTCCTCGTTTTTGGGAATTGCTGGATAGTATGACAGGAGGGAGAGCTCGTGCCTTGCGTGCGGAGTTACGCAGATTTAATACTGATTTTTAGAACCATTAAATAGAATTACAATGAAAAACAGATTTTTAAGCATGCTTATTGGGGCTGTCTTGTTCGTTCTTTCAGCAGCGGCCGAAAATTATCCTTATCGGAGTGATGTGCTTTGGGTAACTGTACCCGATCATGCCGACTGGTTGTACAAGACAGGCGAGAAAGCGAAGATTGAGGTTCAGTTCTATAAATATGGTGTTCCGCAAGATGGTGTGGAGGTTTTATATGAGCTGGGAGGCGACATGATGCCTTCGGATACCAAGGGAACTGTACAACTGAAGAATGGAAAAGCGGTTATTTCTATGGGAACAATGAAAGAGCCCGGTTTTCGTGATTGTCGTCTGACGGCTAAACTAGGAGGTAAAACTTATTCCCACCATATCAAAGTCGGCTTCTCTCCTGAGAAGCTTCAACCCTATACCCAGTTGCCTTCTGATTTTAATGAATTCTGGAATAAGACTAAGGCGGAAGCAGCCCGGTTCCCTCTGACTTATACCAAAGAGTACGTAGAGAAATATTCTACGGACAAAATAGACTGTTACTTGATCAGACTTCAGCTGAATAAGCAGAACCAGTGTATTTATGGTTATCTGTTCTATCCTAAGGCGGAAGGAAAGTATCCGGTAGTGCTTTGTCCTCCGGGAGCAGGTATCAAGACGATCAAAGGGCCTATGAGGCATAAATATTATGCGGAAGAAGGCTGTATCCGCTTTGAGATAGAAATCCACGGCTTGAATCCGGAGCTGGATGAGGACACTTTCGGCGAAATAAGTCGCGCTTTCAGTAGTCGGGAAAACGGTTATTTGGTAAACGGCTTGGATAGCCGTGAAAATTATTATATGAAACGGGTTTATCTGGCTTGTGTCCGCAGCATTGATTTGCTGACTTCATTACCTGAATGGGATGGTAAAAATGTTATTGTGCAAGGGGGGAGCCAAGGGGGAGCTTTGGCTTTGATTACGGCAGGACTTGACAAGCGTGTTACGGCATGTGTGGCAAACCATCCCGCTTTAAGTGATATGGCAGGTTACAAAGCCGGTCGTGCCGGGGGATATCCTCATCTTTTTAAGAATACGGTAGATATGGATACACCTGCCAAGATGAAGACCCTTGCATATTATGATGTGGTGAATTTTGCCAAACAGATTACTGTTCCTGTTTATATGACATGGGGATTCAATGACAATACTTGTCCTCCTACTACCAGTTACATTGTCTATAATGTACTGAACTGTCCGAAAGAGGCGTTGATTACTCCAGTCAACGAGCACTGGACTTCTGAAGACACAGAATACGGGCATTTGCTTTGGATAAAGAAACACTTGAAATAAATCGATGGAAATAGATGTTTTTAAGATTATAATTGCTATATTTGTTTAGCATAGTGTAGCAACTATCTGTATTTTGATGTTGAACCCTTAAATCGCAAACAGATATGACCGACCTCACCATTCTAATCGCTGTTATTGCATTGGCATTGTGGCCGCTTGCATTTTTAGTTCTTCGCATCCGTCATGAGCGTAAAAAACGTAGAGACCGTTTGGACCGTATGACAAAGGAAGACTTGGAGGATATCGGTACGGAAGAGCTGGTTATAGCTGTGCTCAAAAAGATAGGCTGTCAGCCGGAAACCAATGAGGAAGGACATATTGTCTTTAAATATCAAGGTGATGATTTTTATATTGCGGTGGAGGATGAGGCCCGGTTCATCATGATATGGAATCCGTGGTGGGCGTCTATCAGTATGGATAATCCGGCTTTACCTTACTTAAAAGAGATTGTCAATCTGGTCAATGTGGATTCGTTGGTGACCACTGTCTTTACGGCGGATGAGGATGAGAAAAACGTGGGGCTTCATTCCAAATGTCATACGGTCTTTACTCCCAAAGAAGGCCAATTGGACGAATATCTGAAAGCTATGCTCGATCATTTCTTTGTTACTCACGATGCTATCAAGCAAAATTTGCAGCAACTGGGTAGTGCCGCTTCGGAAAGTGTTAATAAGGAACGGACAAAGGTGAAAGGATTTGCTGCTTATAAAGAGAACAGTACGCCACTGTCTTCTGTCGAAGAAGAGAAAAAATAAGGAATGTTTTCATTCGTTCCGGCTTTTATGAAAGTTGCTTTGATGTATGGTTCAAAGCAACTTTATTTGTGTTTATACTTATGCTAAATCCTTTTTCTCTTAAGGATTTTTTTTCTTATCTTTAAGTCCTTGCTTCTTGAAATCCTGAAGTTCAACAAGAAGGAAGATAAGGTGGAGGGCATATTTGACAAATGCCTGTTCGTTCTGCGTAATCTATCTTCCCTTCTTGAGCGTCTGTGTGCGTTGCAGAGCCGTGTATTCGATCGTTTTTTCGAGGCTGCCGAGATTGCGAAATTCACCTCTAGGGAGTTTGGTGAACATTGGGAAAATTTGAAGAGCTTCCGTGATTGGTATAGCGTAATGTCTACCCAATTGAAGAAAGGACGTGAGGAGGACCTTAAAGAGGGACTCGAAACAGGTCTTTAGGAAGGATTTGAAACAGGTCGTAAGGAAGAATGCTAAAAATGAAACAGGTCGGTATTGCATTTGATGTAAATTGCCTAGGTTACCGGTTTATCGGCTCAGGAAATAATGTTTCTTTAAGTTCTTTTCTGGAGAAATTGACTTCGTAAAGTGATTAAGTTGGCTTGATGCTTGAAACTTGTTGACCGATTTCCGTTCAAAGAGTTTGTTCAAATTATTTCGGTGAATCTTTTTTAAGGAGAGAATCTCTTTTTTGTGATAGTAATCAATTGATTAACAATTGATTGTTTCCTTCTTTTATATATGCTTATTTGTATATCTCTTACCAAGAGATATACATTTTCTGTGCAAAAATAAGCAAAGTTTTGAGAACTAATACATTTTTGGCAAAAAAAATAGGAATTTATATAAAAAATAAGCTTCCAAGTCCATTTTTATACTCCTTTATCCTATTTGAAATAGGATATAATATGTTGATATATTGTTCATTAGTTACTTTCTATAGATCTCTTGGTAAGAGATCTATAGAAAATGTCGTTTTTAAGTTCCTTTATTATATGATAAAGTATGTCTTTGAAGCGATGAGAATGAATGAAATTAACATAGAGCAGATGGAATATCTATTTCTAAGACGTAAACGAAGTAGTGCCGTTTCCGAGCGGCAGAAGAACTTGCTTTTCAAGGCCGCCCAGCGGCATTGGGAGGAGGAGTTTGTCGGCAAGGAAGCGAATATTCGTAAAGTGGACTGCCGTATATATAAAGCTATATTGTACCAGCTTGAGATACGTCAGATATTCCTTGACACTTCGCTTTCGCTGAAAAAACTGAGCGATTTGCTTGAAACAAACCAGACCTACCTGAGTAATGTAGTAAACAAATACTTTGGCTGTAACTTGAAGGAGCTTGTGAACGGCTATCGTGTGGAATATGCCAAGGAGCTTCTTAGTTTCGGTCGTTGTGCATTGAATGACTTGCCTCGTAGTTGCGGTTTCGCTTCTAAAAGCGCTTTCTATTCAGCTTTCAGTAAGGTTGCGGGTGTGTCACCTTTGTCTTATCAGTCACGGGAAAGGAGGAAACGGGAACTACAGGTAATAAACGAACTAAGATATTAATAATGAGATTAATATGTATAATCAATTTTAGTTTTTTAAATTTATAAATTTAAAGTTTTTCTATTATGAACAAAAAGTTTTTAAGTGCAATCCTGTTCGGAGCCTTGATGGTTTCGTCAACGGGAACATTTGTGTCTTGTAAAGACTATGATGATGACATTGACCAGATTAATCAGAAATTGGACGGTGTTGAAGCAACTGTCGCAGACCTTCAGAAGAAGATTGGTGATGGTGCTTTTGTAAAATCAATAACTCCTACTGCCGATGGTTTTACTGTGACAATGAGTGACGGTTCTTCTACTACTATTACCGGTATCAAAGGTGATAAGGGTGAAGCCGGTAAAGATGGTGCTGAATGGACAATCATTGATGGCTATTGGGCTTGCAACGGTGAAAAAACCACAGTAAAGGCTGAAGCTGTTGACGGTAAAGACGGTCAGAAAGAAGTTGAAAAGAGGGAAGATGGTTGGTATCTGTGGAATGGTACTGCATTTGAAAAAGTAACGGTTGATACTCCTGCTGTTGTAGGTGTACCTTACTATCAAGAAGATGCAACAGATCCTAATTATATTGTTATGCACATTTTCGATGCAAATGGAAAGAATGAACAGACTGTCCGTTTGCCGATGACTGAAGGTTTGGCTCAGATTGCTATGCTAAGTAATAAAGACTTGACTATCTACTATTCTATCGCTACTGCTGATAAAGCTCTTCAGGCATGGGAAGGTCCTAAAGGTGCTCCTGCTAAAGGTGATTATATGATCACTTATTCTGATGACTCTTTGATGGTCCAGGTTGCTCCTAACAACTATGATCTTTCTAAAACTGCATTGAAATTGGTTAATTCTAAGAATGAGGAAGCTCCTGTAACTTTAGGTGCTGCGGTTGCATACGAAGGTTTGTACACTAGAGCTGCTGTTTCAGCAAATGGCTTGTACCAAATTCCTTTCTCTATTGAAACAATTACTGATGAAATCGTAAAAGCATACAGTGAAGTAGATGGAAAACGTCCTGCTTTGGCACTGGTAGCAAGTGATAAAGTACGTTCTACTTATGAAACCTCATTGATTATAGAGAAACCTGAATCTATAGATTCTTGGTCTTTCTATATTAACAAGAAGAATAATACCCCCACTAACCGTATTGAACCAGGTAAGACTGGTACATTGAAAGTTAATGGAGAAAATGCGGATAAACTGTATGATGCTTTCTTGACTATGGATACTAAAACATATGCTAATGCCAAGGCAGACTCTATTAAATATGGTATTAAAACTGATGGTTTGACTATCTCTTGTAGTGCAAATGCTAAGTATTCTCTTCCGTTTGTTGTACATACACTGGATGTGACTGGTAAGATTATGAAAACTGAAGGCGTTTATGTTCAATTTAGTGAAGAAGCTGCTGAATCAACTATTACATTGGCAGAACAAGCTCATATTGCAACAGCTAAGGTTGAAGATCAGAAGTTGGTAGTAGATCTTGCTGCTTATTTCGATAAGATGTCTGAAGCTGACCGTATTCTTTGGAATGCTGATGCTAGAATGCTTCTTACTAATACCAATGTTTCGTTTGTTTATACAGATGAATCTACCGGTAAGGAAGAAACTGTCGATGTTGTATCTGGTTTGATTGCTGGGTTTACAAAACTGAAGAAAGATGGTAAGACAGAAGCTACTAATAATGCAGACATCGCAAAATTAGGAATCAACTTTGTTAATAACTATGGTGAAACTATGTTGGGCAATGGTGTGTATACTGCTAAGATTACCGTAGAGATCAATGGTGAAAATGGAACAAAAGAAACTCAGACTATTGTTATTCCGTTCACTATCGCTAACCCGACTACTGCTGAAATCACTAGTCAGTATACATTCGATCCAGCATTCTATGCAAATGGTGTTTTGACTGTAATTGATGGAACATCAATCGATTTGAGCACTATGATTTCTGTTAAGGACGGTGCTGCTATTGACTATACAGGCTTGAAGGCTGCTAAGGAATTGACTGTTAGCGGAACAGTCTTGACAATGGGTGCTGACGCTAAGGCTAATACAGCTTATGATGTGAAAGGCTTGAAAGTTACTTACTTGGGTGGTCGTTCATATGATATGCCAGCATTCAAGGTTAAGTTTGTGGATTCTAAGACTTATATTGCTGATATGGCAAAGGCAAGTTTCTCACTTGTTTCAGGTAATGCCGAAGATGCTAACAGCGATAAAGTATTCTATGCAGAAAAGGCTGATTCTAAAGCAGGAATTGTCAACTTCTATAAGGTAACTAATGCAGGAGGTAAATTTGTTGCTGATGATAAAGTGGTTATTGTAGGATTTGATGCATTGGTAGATGGTACTGACAAGACATTTGCTTCTGACTTGATTAAGGTTGAAGTTTCTGAGAAGAATGATATTGTAGTTACAGCTCAGAAGAGAATCACAGTAGATACAAATGTCGTTGTTCCTGTTAAGTTGGCTGTAACTAATGCAGATGGCACAAATGCAACTGTATACGCTTAATTCACAGTAACAGTAAAAGCATACCCGGTTCAGTAATCATTCACCTTGATGATTGATATTTGAAAAAGGTGACACTATCTCTTTCAAGCGGGGAAAGCATACGTATCCGGCAACGGGCGTTTCTTTCCCCGCTTTTTTTAAAGGAAATGACTCTGAAGAATAGTTTGTTTCTTTCCCGCTTAGAGTCTGTTCATTGAATTTGTAATCAATAAATTGTATATACCATGAATAAAATAGAAGAGATAAAGAAAAAAATCAGGGATTTGAAGTTAAAGCAGAAGATGACAACTGGGCGTTTGGAATGGAACGATATACAGAGAGAAATAGACATTTTGAATAATGAGTTAAAGCAACTAGAAACAGACAAACCACAATATGGAAAATAGATTATACTTGTACAACTTAGGTATAAAGACATTTGGCGGCTTTGCAACACTGGGTGGGGTTATACAGGCTTTGCAACTATTTACGCAGCCTGATCTTGATATTAAATCAATTTTGCTTTCGTTTCCTGCGTGGGTAGTATATGTATTTGTATGCCTGACTATTATTTTTGCTATGTTGAGGGAACGGTACAAATCGATGAGTCAAAGGGTGGAAGTATTGAATGTTAAATTGAACGAGCAAGATGCAATGATTCGTTCATTGCAGGAAATGATGAAAATTGTGCCATTCAAAGGACGCTTTTTCTTGACCACAGAGTATTTATACAATGAATTGGGGGAATATATACAGAATAACATTGATATTGATTCAATAGAGATAAAGAATACAATAGAAAAAAGAGGTATGGGAAACAAGAGAGATTCCTTTGTCCGATTAAATATAAGAGGTGTTGTTTCGCATAAAATCAGTACATTCCAACTGCTGGTGGCAGGTGATACCATTGTTAACTTTGAAGATATAAACATACAAGCGTTCGAGCGTGTTGGTGGGAAGCAGAAAAAATTATGTGCAAGAATTGCTGATAACGGACAGGATTCTTTGTTGAAGCAGGTTGTTGTTTCTTATGGCAAAGTAAAAAGTCCCGGTAGTATTGTTGATTTGATGATTGAATGGTGCTGGCCTAATATGTTGAATATTACAGATTGCGACTATACTACATTGCCTAATTTTTTGGCAGGTACGGTGAAACATCTGAAAATGTCTTTGGAATGTAAAGAAGATATAGGTTTTAAATCGGCAAGTATATATAAATATAAAGTCGGTATGGATAAGGCCCAGTTGATTTTGGACGTTGATATGTCCGAAATCACAGATACGATATCTTATGAAGAAGATAATCCGTTAATGAATTCTACTTATATATTGTATTACGAAGTTGCCAGATGATTGGAAATCTGAAAAAATATATAGATAAGGCATCTTTTATGGAACATATAGATGCCAAGCTGCGGCAGAATGAACCTATGATTATAGATTCATTCGTCAGTAATAAATGTAATCTGAAATGTAGGCATTGTTATTTTGGAGATGCCCGGCCCATATCAGAGTCGGTTTCTTTGGCAAGATGGAGAAGTTTTCTTGATGAAGCTATTGGAATGGGTATGAAACATTTTCATTTTTCGGGTAAAGAATCTTTTTTGGATAATAGAATCTTTGATATCCTGAATCTTTTAGCGGAATATAAAGAAGATAGGAGAATATTTTATGGAGTTGTTTCAAATGGAATGAGTATGGATATTCAGGGGTATGACGAAGTTCTTGCAACCAACATCTCATACCTTGAAATTAGTCTTGAGGGCTCTGGAAAATACAATGATTTGATAAGGGGTGAGAATGGATACAATACGGTTTATGAGTTGATTGAAAATGTGGAGCATCGAGATAAAATAAACATTACTTCTACTATTTTTGATGATAATGGAGCTGATTTATTATCCATGTTGCTTGCATATTGGAAATTAGGAGTTGATAAATTTAATTTTGCTCCTATCATGTATTATTCACCATTTGAAATGAAACCATTGAAAAGTTTGTCGTGTGAATCCTTGCTTGGTTTTGTTTCACTCTGTCTTGATTTTATGAATAATGATAACAGTCCGGATGCTATTGATATAAGGATTTGTATGACGAAAGCAATGGCGTATGAACTGTTTCTGAAAGAAAATATATTAACCGGAAAAATAGAGGAATATGTATACAGAGGCAATAAAATGAAATATCAGAGGGGGAATAAGGTGTTGGAGTTTAGTTATCCTTTACTCAGCATTCCATTCCTTAATGAATTGGTCGTTACTCATGATGGTTACATTATATCCTGTGCAGATGATATTCATTATAAGTATCTTGATAAGATCGCTTTACCGAACGTGAATATAGTAAAAAACAGTTTTGCAGAAATATTGCAAGCGAGAAACGAATTTATTTTGTGTTATTTAGACAAAGAATTATCTTAATATACTAAATGTTTATAATTATGAAGACACAAGAAATTGTAGATGTTCGGGTGGGTGAAAGCACTCAGCCGGATTACGGTTATGAATTGAGTGATAGGTGTATAATAACGAAAAGTTCAAATGCTGTCGCTAGCGGAGCAGGAAGCAAAGGCTTGTTTTCGTATAAAAGTACTAAACTGAAAAGTGCTGAATGTAAAATCAATCAGAGTTTACGGGATGTTGATAATGGAGCAGGAAGCAAAGGTTTGTTTAGTGTGAATGTTGATTAGTAAGCATGGCTTTGTAGGGAAGTTTGTTTGTTCTTTTTAACTTCTGAACGTGAAGCTAAAATGTTTGACCTCTTTTGCATGTGGCAACAATAAATTGACATAAAGCAAGTAATCATTCCTTTTCTTATAAAAGTGTGCTAAAAACACTTATATCTGAAAACATAACAATTATTTTTGTACGTTTTTTAATTAATGGATTGTTTTTATTCAGGTATGAAGAAGAGTTTGACGGCTTTGGCGTTCGGCACATTGGGATTGGGCATTGCCGAGTTTGTAATGATGGGCATTTTGCCCGATGTAGCGAAGGATTTGCATATAAGTATTCCGCAAGCAGGACATTTTATTTCGGCTTATGCACTAGGTGTGTGCGTAGGAGCACCGGGGATGGTTTTGGTGGCTCGTACCCGTCCGCTGAAACATATTCTGTTAGGTTTGATGGTTATTTATATTTGTGGTAATTTGTGTGCTGCCGCTTCAGTGAATTATTGGATGATGTTGATGATGCGTTTTATTTCCGGATTGCCTCATGGCGCCTTCTTTGGGGTTGGTTCCATTGTGGCGGAAAGAGTGGCTGATAAAGGAAAAAGTTCGCAGGCAGTGGCATTGATGGTGTCGGGTATGACGATTGCCAATCTTTTTGGTGTCCCCTTAGGCACATTTATGAGTAATATAATGTCCTGGCGTATTCCTTTTCTCTTTAATGGAGTATGGGGACTGATTACTTTGTTCTATATTTGGAAATGGGTTCCTTCACTGCCTGCTTTGCCAGATACAGGTTTGAAAGGGCAGTTCCGTTTTTTGAAGAATCTGGCTCCATGGTTGTTGATAATTACGACCATGTTCGGAAACGGAGGCATCTTTTGTTGGTATAGCTATGTCACTCCTTTGATGACGCACGTGGCAGGTTTCAGTGAAAACAGCATGACTTTTATTATGGTGCTGGCAGGTCTTAGCATGACTGTAGGAAACTTGATGGGTGGAAAGTTTTCTGATCAGTATGGGGCTGCCCGTGTGGTAAAATATACACAGGTTATTATGGCTTCCGGTTTGCTTGCCATTTTCTTTGCGGCTTCTGTTTCTTGGTTGGCAGTAATATTGATGTGTATATGTACGGCAGGATTATTTGCTGTTTCGGCTCCACAACAATTATTGTTACTCCGGAATTCACGCGGAGGAGAAATGATGGGAGCGGCCTGTGTGCAAGTCGCTTTTAATTTGGGCAATGCCATTGGTGCTTATGCCGGTGGGCTACCCATAGATGCCGGATTGGGTTATCGGTATCCGGCTTTGGTGGGTGTCTTTATCGTATTGATCGGCTTTGTCGCTGTTTCCCTTTATTCCAAAAGGGAGTCGGCTTCCCTCTCCAGAATATAAATTACATCTCCACTCTTTTTAACCTCTACCCGGCTACCTTCCGGATTCAGGTTGAAAGGTGTGGTCTTGTCTGTTTTGTTATCTACGACCATCAGTACATTATCTTCGGCAAAGCGTTTTATCTCCACTTTCAGGTTGGCGTCGGGCATGGTTTGGTCCAGTAGCAGACTGTCATTTAGATATACCGCTATACTGTCTCCGGCAAAACTATTAGTCAGTTCTATGTTGTAGACTCCTTCATAAGTCTGTACTTTGTCAGCCTTGCGTTGGAAACGGAAGGACATATACAAAAAAATGATAATAACGGCAAAGACTCCAAAAGCCAGCATACCGTTACCTATCATGAACTGCTTGTTCGTATTTAAACTGTTTTTATCCATAGTGTTATAAGTTTCTGCAAAACTACAATTTTTTAATAGAATATTTTGTAGCACTGGTAGATAATTTGTATCTTTGCACCGAAATGGATGAATGGTGGGGCTTGATTAAGCCCTTTTTTTGTTCTTAATAGTGAATAAATGATAGATAAAAATGTAGTAACCCGGATTGTTGACGAGTGGCTGGAAGGTAAAGATTACTTTTTGGTAGATGTCACGGTGAGCCCGGATGACAAAATTGTGGTAGAAATTGACCATGCCGAGGGAGTATGGATTGACGATTGTGTAGAACTTAGCCGCTATATTGAGTCTAAACTGGACCGTGAAGAAGAGGATTATGAACTGGAAGTGGGTTCGGCCGGTATAGGACAACCTTTCAAGGTATTGCAACAGTACTTGATACACATTGGTAAGGAGGTGGAAATCCTGACTAAAGAGGGAAAGAAGCTGGAAGGTGTATTGAAGGATGCAAATGAAGAGAACTTTACCGTAACCATTGAAAAGAAAGTGAAACCGGAAGGAGCCAAACGCCCCAAACTGGTAGAGGAGGATATTACTTTTGCATATGATGAGATAAAATACACTAAATACTTAATTAGTTTTAAATAATTATGGCCAAAAAAGAAGAAACAATCAGCTTGATTGATACATTTTCGGAATTTAAGGAATTAAAGAATATTGATAGAACAACTATGGTGAGTGTACTCGAAGAGTCTTTCCGTAGTGTGATCGCGAAAATGTTTGGCACTGATGAAAATTACGACGTTATTGTGAACCCTGACAAGGGAGATTTTGAAATATGGCGTAACCGTGAAGTTGTAGCAGATGAGGATTTGACGAATCCCAATATGCAGATCTCATTGACCGAGGCACAGAAAATTGATGCGTCTTATGAGGTGGGTGAGGAAGTGACCGATGAAGTAATCTTTGCCAAGTTTGGCCGCCGTGCCATTCTGAACTTGCGTCAGACACTGGCATCGAAGATTTTAGAACTGGAGAAAGATAGCTTGTATAATAAATATATTGATAGGGTGGGTACTGTAATCAGTGCGGAAGTCTATCAGATATGGAAGAAAGAAATGTTGTTGCTGGATGATGAAGGCAACGAACTGCTTTTGCCCAAGACTGAACAGATTCCGAGTGACTTCTACCGTAAAGGCGAAACTGCCCGTGCCGTAGTGGCCCGTGTAGATAATAAAAATAATAATCCGAAGATTATTCTGAGCCGTACTTCACCTGTGTTCTTGCAACGCCTGTTTGAAATGGAAGTACCCGAAATCAATGATGGGTTGATCACTATCAAGAAGATTGCGCGCATTCCCGGAGAACGTGCTAAGATAGCAGTTGAGTCGTATGACGACCGTATAGACCCGGTAGGTGCCTGCGTAGGTGTAAAAGGATCACGTATCCACGGTATTGTGCGTGAGTTGCGTAATGAAAATATCGACGTGATCAACTATACTTCTAACATTCAGTTGTTCATTCAGCGTGCGTTGAGTCCGGCTAAGATTTCTTCTATTGTGTTGCACGAAGAGGAGAAAAAAGCAGAAGTATATCTGAAACCGGAAGAAGTGTCTTTGGCAATCGGTAAGGGGGGAATGAATATCAAACTCGCCAGTATGCTTACCGAATATACGATTGATGTGTACCGCGAATTGGATGAGAGCGCGATGGATGAGGATATCTACCTTGATGAATTCAAGGATGAAATTGATGAGTGGGTTATCACAGCCATCAAGAATATTGGATTGGATACAGCCAAGGCTGTATTGAATGCTCCGCGCGAGATGTTGATAGAAAAAGCGGACCTGGAAGAAAACACGGTTGATGACGTGTTGAGAGTTTTAAGAGCTGAATTTGAAGAGTAACTCTTCAGTCCCGGCTCGTAGTTAATAATTAAAAAACGAGTATGACGATTAGACTGAACAAAGTAACAAGAGATTTAAATGTAGGAATAACGACGGTAGTTGAATTCTTGCAGAAGAAGGGCTATACCATTGAGGCTAGTCCTAATGCGAAAATTACCGAAGAACAATATGCTGTACTTGTGAAAGAGTTCAGCACAGATAAAAATTTAAAAATAGAGTCTGAAAAATTTAGTCAGGAAAGACAGAACAAGGACCGCAACAAAGCTTCTATCTCTATCGAAGGTTTTGAATCTAAGAAAGAGAAAGAAGAGGTGGTGAAAACTGTTATTCCTGAAGAGGCACGCCCCAAACTGAAGCAAGTGGGTAAAATAGATCTGGACAATTTGAACAAGAAAACTGCGCCAAAGGTTGTAGAACCAGCTGCGAAAGTTATTGAACAAACTCCGAAAGCAGAACCCGTGGTGGAAAAGGTGGTTGAGAGGAAGGAAACTCCCCAACCCGAGAAGGAAACGCCGAAGCCTGTGGTGGTAGAGGAAAAGAAACCGGAACCTGCTCCTCAACCTGCTCCTGCTCCAGTTCTGGAAGAGAAGAAAGAGCCTAAAATTGAAAAGACGGAAGAAAAGACACCCCAGGTGAAAGAGATGGAAAAAGAAACACCCGAAGCAGCACCCGTTCAGGAAAAAGAAGAAGACGATGTATTTAAAATTCGTCCTACTGAATTTAAATCGAAAATTAATGTAGTAGGTCAGATTGATCTGGCTGCATTGAATCAGTCTACCCGTCCGAAAAAGAAATCGAAGGAAGAAAAACGGAAAGAGAGAGAAGAGAAAGATAAGCAGCGTCAGGAACAGCGTAAACTGATGAAGGATGCTATTATCAAAGAAATCCGTAAGGGAGACGATAAGATTTCTAAAAACTCGGTTAACGATGATGCCGCAAAGAAGAAAAAACGCAATAGAATAAATAAGGAACGTGTGGATATAAATGCTGCCGGTACAACAAATGCTGGAGGAGCATCTAATAATAACCAACGTAACGATAACGCTAACAGACCGAATAGGAACAATAACTCCAAACCTAATGGCAATAACAATCAGGGTGGAGGCAAATTTAATAAAGACCGTTTCAAGAAACCTGTTGTAAAAGCGGAAGTTAGTGATGAAGATGTGGCAAAGCAGGTTAAGGAAACATTGGCACGTCTGACTAACAAGACTAAGAACAAGGCTGCCAAGTATCGTAAGGAGAAACGTGAAAATGTTCAGAACCGCCTGATGGAACAGGAGGAGATGGAACAGGAAGATAGCAAAATATTGAAACTGACCGAGTTCGTTACTGCGAACGAATTGGCAAGTATGATGGATATTCCTGTTACTCAGGTTATCGCTACTTGTATGAGTATCGGTATCATGGTCTCTATCAATCAGCGTCTGGATGCCGAGACAATCAACCTGGTAGCGGAAGAATTCGGATACAAGACAGAATATGTAAGTGCTGAGGTAGCACAGGCTATTACAGAAGAGGAAGATAACGAAGAAGATTTGCAGCCGCGTGCTCCGATTGTGACAGTAATGGGACATGTTGATCATGGTAAGACTTCATTACTGGACTATATTCGTAAAGCAAATGTAATTGCCGGTGAGGCAGGTGGTATCACCCAGCATATCGGTGCTTACAATGTGAAATTGGAAGACGGACGTCATATTACATTCTTGGATACTCCGGGTCACGAGGCATTTACCGCCATGCGTGCCCGTGGTGCGAAAGTGACGGATATTGCTATTATTATTGTAGCTGCCGATGATAATGTGATGCCGCAGACCAAAGAGGCGATTAATCATGCTATGGCTGCCGGTGTGCCTATCGTATTTGCTATTAATAAGGTGGATAAGCCGCACGCCAATCCGGATAAGATTAAGGAAGAACTGGCTGCCATGAACTTCCTGGTGGAAGAGTGGGGTGGTAAGTATCAGTCGCAAGATATTTCGGCAAAGAAAGGTACAGGTGTACACGATTTGTTGGAAAAAGTATTGCTGGAAGCTGAAATGTTGGATTTGAAGGCTAATCCCGACCGCAAGGCAACCGGTTCTATCATTGAATCGTCGTTGGACAAGGGACGCGGTTATGTGGCTACTATGTTGGTGGCAAACGGTACGCTGAAAATGGGCGATATAGTCTTGGCTGGTACTAGTTATGGTAAGGTGAAAGCCATGTTTAATGAACGTAACCAGCGCATCAAGGAGGCCGGTCCTTCCGAACCGGTATTGATTCTGGGACTGAACGGTGCTCCTGCGGCAGGTGATACTTTCCATGTGATTGATACGGAACAAGAGGCTCGTGACATTGCCAACAAGCGTGAACAGTTGCAGCGTGAGCAGGGCTTGCGTACTCAGAAACTGCTGACATTGGATGAAGTGGGCCGTCGTTTGGCTTTGGGTGATTTCCATGAGCTGAATGTGATTGTTAAAGGTGACGTGGACGGTTCTGTCGAAGCGTTGAGCGACTCATTGATAAAACTGTCTACAGAACAGGTACAGGTTAATGTGATCCACAAAGGTGTCGGTCAGATTTCCGAGTCGGATGTGACTTTGGCTGCTGCATCAGATGCGATTATTGTAGGTTTCCAGGTTCGTCCTTCAAGTTCTGCCGGCAAACTGGCTGAGCAGGAGGGGGTGGATATCCGCAAATATTCTGTTATCTATGATGCGATTGAAGAAGTGAAGGCTGCTATGGAAGGTATGCTGGCACCTACTTTGAAGGAACAGATTACTGCAACCATCGAAGTGCGTGAAGTCTTCAATATTACCAAGGTCGGTTTGGTTGCCGGTGCTATGGTGAAGACAGGTAAGGTGAAACGTTCTGATAAGGCACGCTTGATTCGTGATGGTATTGTAGTCTTTACCGGTGCTATCAATGCTTTGAAGCGTTTCAAGGATGATGTGAAAGAAGTAGGTACTAACTTTGAATGTGGTATCAGTCTGACAAACTGTAACGATATCAAGGTCGGTGATATTATTGAAGCTTACGAAGAAGTAGAGGTTAAACAGACTTTGTAATACACTGAAGTCTGAGAATATAGATGGTAATGTCATCCTGAGCATAGCGAAGGATCTGGCACCTCGCCCAGCGCGTGGGCTGGCAGATTCTTCGCTTTGTTCAGAATGGCATTACTGCTTTTTGTAATAACGATAAAGATGGCGACAATAGATATTATTATATTGGCTATGATTGGTGTGGGTGTCATTATGGGATTAATAAAAGGATTTGTGAAGCAGATGGCGTCTATTGTAGGGTTGATAGCCGGATTGCTGATGGCTCGTGCCTTGTTTGGCATTGTTGCCGAAAGGTTGGCGCCGGTTCTAGGTACTTCGACGACTGTAGCACAGGTCTTGGCTTTTATATTGATCTGGATAGCTGTACCTTTAGGTTTTGCGTTCGTCGCCTCTTTGTTGACAAAAGCATTGGATGCTGTGCACCTGGGATGGCTGAACCGTTGGTTAGGCAGCGGATTGGGAGCATTGAAGTATATGATACTGATAGGGTTAGCTATTCATGTGATAGAATATATAGATCCGAACAATGAGATGATCAGTGCAACAAAAAAGAAGGAATCAGTGTTATATTATTCTATGAGGGACTTGTCCGGTATCTTTTTTCCGGTATTTAAGAATGTAACAGAACAATTAATAGAAATATAAGATAGATATGCAAGAAGAACCCAATAAATATGTGAAAGAACTGACGCAGGAGAAGTACAAATATGGCTTCACCACAGAAGTTCACACAGATATTATAGAAAGGGGATTGAATGAGGATGTTATCCGCTTGATTTCTGCAAAGAAGAACGAGCCGGAGTGGTTGCTGGAGTTTCGCCTGAAAGCATACCGCTACTGGTTGACCATGGAGATGCCTGCATGGGCACACCTCACTATCCCTGAAATAGATTATCAGGCTATATCCTATTATGCGGACCCTACAAAGAAAAAAGAAGGACCGAAAAGTATGGATGAGGTAGATCCTGAGTTGATTAAAACTTTCAATAAATTAGGTATTCCTTTGGAGGAGCAAATGGCGTTGAGCGGTATGGCAGTAGATGCTGTCATGGACTCTGTATCTGTCAAGACTACATTTAAAGAAACCTTGTTGGAAAAAGGGATTATTTTTTGTTCGTTCAGTGAAGCGGTGCGTGAGCATCCCGATTTGGTGAAGAAATATCTGGGTTCGGTGGTCGGGCCGCGGGATAATTTCTTTGCAGCCTTGAACTCGGCAGTATTCAGTGACGGATCGTTTGTATATATTCCGAAAGGAGTGCGTTGTCCTATGGAACTCTCCACTTATTTCCGTATCAATGCAGCCAATACCGGTCAGTTTGAGCGTACACTGATTGTTGCGGATGATGATAGTTATGTTTCTTATCTGGAAGGATGTACGGCCCCTATGCGGGATGAGAACCAATTACATGCGGCCATAGTGGAGATTGTGGTGCACGACCGTGCGGAAGTGAAATATTCTACCGTACAGAACTGGTATCCGGGAGATGCCGAAGGCAAAGGAGGAGTATATAACTTTGTGACAAAACGCGGTCATTGCAAAGGAGTGGATAGCAAATTGAGTTGGACACAGGTGGAAACCGGATCGGCCATTACTTGGAAATATCCCAGTTGTATCCTGAGTGGAGATAATTCTACTGCTGAATTCTATTCGGTGGCAGTAACGAATAACTATCAGCAGGCTGATACGGGGACTAAAATGATTCATTTAGGCAGAAATACCCGTAGTACCATTGTTAGTAAAGGAATCAGTGCCGGAAAGAGCCAGAACTCTTATCGTGGTCTGGTACGTGTGGCTCAGAAAGCAGACAATGCCCGTAATTACAGTCAGTGTGACTCTTTGTTGCTGGGGAGCCAGTGTGGTGCTCATACATTCCCATATATGGATATTCATAACGAGACAGCTGTGGTGGAACATGAGGCGACAACCAGCAAGATCAGCGAAGACCAGTTGTTTTATTGCAATCAGCGCGGTATTCCTACGGAAGACGCTATTGGGTTGATTGTCAATGGATATGCAAAAGAAGTACTGAATAAACTTCCAATGGAGTTTGCGGTGGAGGCACAGAAACTGCTGGCTATTTCTCTAGAGGGAAGTGTAGGATAAATGAAGAACTAAGAATTTAATAGAATTATGTTAGAGATAAAAGACTTACATGCCAGTGTCAATGGCAAAGAAATATTGAAAGGTATTAATCTAAGCATAAAGAAAGGTGAAGTTCATGCTATTATGGGACCCAACGGTTCCGGAAAGAGTACCCTTTCGTCTGTGTTGGTAGGCAATCCGGCTTTTGAGGTAACGAAAGGTTCGGTGACTTTTGAAGGAAAAGATTTGTTGGCTTTGAGTCCTGAGGATCGCAGTCATGAAGGTCTGTTTTTGTCTTTCCAATATCCGGTGGAGATTCCCGGAGTCAGTATGGTGAACTTTATGCGTGCGGCGGTAAACGAGCAGCGTAAATATAAAGGCCTCCCTGCATTGACAGCCAGTGAGTTCTTGAAGCTGATGCGCGAGAAGCGGGCTGTGGTGGAATTGGATAATAAATTGGCAAACCGTTCGGTAAACGAGGGATTCAGCGGTGGTGAGAAGAAGCGCAATGAGATCTTCCAGATGGCTATGCTGGAACCTAAGTTGAGCATTCTGGATGAAACGGATTCCGGTCTTGATATTGATGCGTTGCGTATTGTAGCCGAGGGTGTGAACAAACTGAAGACTCCCGAAACAAGTTGTATCGTCATTACGCACTATCAACGGTTGCTGGATTATATCAAACCCGATATTGTACATGTATTGTATAAAGGACGTATTGTGAAGACTGCGGGTCCCGAATTGGCTTTGGAACTGGAAGAGCGTGGTTACGACTGGATAAAAGCCGAGTTGGGAGAATAATAATTTGATGCCTAAAGAAGAAAGTGATTATGAGAGCAGAACAACAATATATTGATCTCTTTTCTCAATGTGAGGCGATGATTTGCCGGCATAGTGCCGAGGTGCTGAACGCTCCCCGTGCGCAAGCTTTCGCAGATTTCGAAAAATTAGGTTTCCCTACCCGCAAACAGGAGAAGTATAAATATACGGATGTGAGCAAGTTGTTCGAGCCGGATTATGGTTTGAATTTGAACAGACTTGACATTCCGGTGAATCCGTATGAAGTGTTCAAGTGCGATGTACCTAATATGAGTACCGCTCTTTATTTTGTAGTAAACGATGCTTTTTATCGTAAGGCTTTGCCGAAGGCACAATTGCCGGAAGGAGTGTTGCTTGGCAGCTTGAAGGAGCTGTCTGAACAATATCCGGCTTTGGTCAAGCAGTATTATGGCAAGTTGGCAGATACTTCCAAGGATGGTGTGACCGCCTTCAATACTACTTTTGCCCAGGATGGCTTTATGCTGTATGTGCCGAAAGGCGTGGTGGTGGACAAACCCATTCAACTGGTGAACATATTGCGTGCTGATGTTAATTTTATGGTGAACCGCCGTGTGCTGGTTGTGCTGGAAGAAGGTGCGCAGGCTCGTCTGTTGATTTGTGATCATGCCATGGATAATGTAAATTTCCTTTCTACTCAGGTTATTGAGGTCTTTGCAAAAGAAAATGCTACTTTCGATCTTTATGAACTGGAAGAAACCCATACCAGCACAGTGCGTTTCAGTAACCTCTATGTGAACCAGGAGGCAGACAGTAATGTGCTTTTGAATGGTATGACTTTGCATAACGGTACTACGCGTAATACAACTGAAGTAACTTTGGCCGGACGTGGAGCTGAGATCAATTTGTGTGGTATGGTCATTGCCGATAAGAATGAACAGGTGGACAATCATACTTTCATTGACCACAAGGTTGCTGATTGCACTAGTAATGAGCTGTTTAAATATGTATTGGATGATCAGGCGACAGGTGCGTTTGCCGGAAAAGTATTGGTACGTGAAGGAGCACAACATACTAATTCCCAACAAACCAACCGCAACCTCTGTGCTACTCGTGATGCTCATATGTACACTCAGCCGCAACTGGAAATTTATGCGGATGACGTAAAGTGCTCTCACGGAGCTACTGTCGGTCAGCTGGATGAAAATGCGTTGTTCTATATGCAACAGCGTGGTATCAGTCTGAAGGAAGCACGTTTATTGCTTATGTTTGCTTTTGTCAATGAAGTAATAGATACGATCCGTCTGGATGCATTGAAAGACCGTTTGCATCTGTTGGTGGAAAAACGTTTCCGTGGTGAGTTGAATAAATGTCAGGGATGTGCGATATGTAAATAAGACGCCATGTACGATATACAAAAAATAAGAGAAGATTTTCCGATATTAGATCGGGAGGTGTATGGAAAGCCGCTTATTTATCTGGATAATGGGGCTACCACTCAGAAACCGCGCCAAGTGGTTGAAGCCATAACCGATGAATATTATTCGGTCAATGCCAATGTGCATCGTGGTGTGCATTTCCTGTCTCAGCAGGCTACCGAGTTGCATGAAGCTTCTCGTGAGACTGTACGTCGTTTTATCAATGCACGCAGTAGCAATGAAATCGTGTTTACACGGGGCACGACGGAGAGTATCAACCTGTTGGCTTCTTCTTTTGCCGACAGTCAGATGAAGGAAGGCGATGAAGTGATTGTTTCTGTCATGGAGCATCACAGCAATATTGTACCTTGGCAGTTACAGGCTGCGCGTAAAGGAATCGTGCTGAAAGTGATTCCCATGAATGACAGGGGAGAACTGTTGTTGGATGAATATGAGAAACTCTTTTCGGAACGGACCAAGCTGGTGAGTTTCGCTCATGTAAGTAATGTGTTGGGCACTGTCAATCCGGCGAAAGAGATGATTGCGACTGCCCATGCACACGGTGTTCCCGTTTTGATTGACGGGGCGCAGAGTGTTCCTCACATGAAAGTGGATGTTCAGGATTTGGATGCCGACTTTTTTGCTTTCAGCGGACATAAGATATATGGTCCTACCGGTGTGGGGGTGCTTTATGGAAAGGAAGAGTGGCTGGATAAGCTTCCACCTTACCAGGGGGGAGGCGAGATGATACAAAGTGTCAGCTTCGAGAAAACGACTTTTAATGAATTGCCGTTTAAGTTTGAAGCGGGAACTCCCGATTATATCGGTACTACCGCCTTGGCAAAAGCGTTGGATTATGTATCTGCCATTGGTATGGAGAACATTGCCGCCCATGAGCATGAACTGACCCTATATGCCATGCAGCGTCTGAAAGAAATAAACGGAATGCGTATCTTCGGAGAGGCTGAGCATAAGAGCAGTGTCATTTCTTTCTTGGTAGGAAATATTCATCATTTGGATATGGGTACGTTGCTTGACCGTCTGGGCATTGCCGTACGTACCGGGCATCATTGTGCTCAGCCTTTGATGATTCGTATGGGGATTGAAGGAACCGTGCGTGCTTCTTTCGGTTTGTATAATACCAAGGAGGAGATAGATATGCTGGCTGCCGGCATTGAGCGCGTCAGCAGGATGTTTTGATTTCTCCAAACGAAATAAGTCGCCTGCCATTGATAAACATTATATTAATGGCAGGCTTTTTTTGTATAACAAGAATCAGCGGAACTTCCCACAAGATTGGGAGAAACTTCTCACAAGATTTGCCGCATCTTGTAACAAGATATCAGGCATCCCGGTTTCTTGCGTCTTTTTATGTTCTTTTCTGTGGGCATATTCCTCTTCCGGTGGGAAATATGCCCCTCCCGAAGAATTGCCCCAAAAATCCTTCAGAAGTTTCAGCCTCTCCGCAAACTGCCTGTTCATGGGCTTTCCGGCTGAAGGATTGGCTCTTAAAATTCTTCAGCCGGGTATTTATTCTTTCAGCCGGCATATACGTTTTTTCAGCTATGGCTGTGTACTTTCCGGCATCTTCGGAGTTTTCCCTATGTACCTGCGTGCTTTTCACCTTCCGGCCATTGGGCACGCTGAAGGATTTTTTTCAGTCTGAAAGATTTCGAGGTATCAATTCTTCAGCCGGAATGCCGATGAACAAAGCGTTTGCGGAGAGGCTGAAACTTCTGAAGGAAAAATAAGTGTTTTGCTATGTGTATATAAAGAAACAGGAGAAACAACGGGACGTATTAATAAAAGCTCTTGATGTTTTTTTAATATGTCCTGTTGTTTTTAAAAAAGGGGCAGATGTTTTGAAGTTTCCTGTTGTGAAGTGTGAACACATACGGATGTATAGGCTGAAGGATATATCATGTTGCAGCTGGAAGATATATAATCTTACACCTGTAACATTCTACTCATTCATTGGAGAATTTTTATCACTTCTGAAAAGAGTGTATTGGGGGTAACAGGTAATACGATATAAAAGCAGGGGGCCGCATTCATCACGAGTGCAGCCCTCCTTGGTATTGTATTATTTATATTAAGGTAAAAAGAGAGAGTTTATTTGCCGTAATCATCGTATAACATCAGCAAATGTGATGAACTCCAACTGAAATGGGGAGCTTTTAACAATTCACCGGTGTGTGTGCCATAGTTTTCATGTATCGGTGCGCCTTCTTTCAAGCCTTGCAGACGGTCGAATACCTGGAGGGTGTATTCATCCGCCATCTTGTTATATCCATAATTGCGCAGGCCGCGGATAGCGAAGTAAGTCTGGTCCAACCAGATAGGACCGCGCCAGTAGCCACGAGGATTGTACTTCGGATGGTCTGCTGCCACTGTGGGGAAGGGAATGTATGTAGAAAACTTGGCTGTATCGGTCAGCAGGGGCAGCATGGCTTTTACCTGATCGGCCGTGGCAACTTTTGTCCATAAGGGGGTGTATGCTTCGCATCCCGGTTCCTGTATGAAGCTTCCGTCTTTTAAGCGGCGATCGAAGAAGAAACCTTTTTCTTTGTCGAAGAAATAATCGGCTACCTGGCTGCTGTAATCCGGACCATCGAAAGTTACTCCCAAAATACCGGCGAACTTTTTCAATAACTTGCATTCCAAAGCCAGATAGGCATTCAGGTCAACACTTTCCTGATCCATGCTCCATGCATCCTCCGCACCGTCATTTTTCAGCATCTTGGCATCATCGAAACGGATGGCGTTATCCATGCCGCTTTCCCATGCTGCTGCTTCCAGTGTACCATCAGTGGAACCGTATTCACACATACCGTTGCGGTTATGGTCACGCTTGTTGTACCACCATTTGTAATAGGCCATCAATTGCGGATACATTTCGCTGATGAATGCCGTATCATTGGTATGGGTGAATATTTCGTCTACAGCCCAGGATACGATCCGGGACAGCATCCCTTATCCGGTTTATGAAACAATAATCCAGACGGTCCCGGAGATGTTCCCTGTTTACATAACACTCGAAGGGGGTACTGTGAAAGAGCCAATCCTTGTACCTGTCCTGATAACTCAAAAAGAGTATCGGACGGACAATTATCATGCGTGGGTGTCTGGGCATAATCCATCGCTCGATAGTATTGATATTTTTCAAAAAACGGCATACATGACAAAACGGCAACCTGCACGACGCTGGGGAGTTGGGGTAACTGCCGGTTATGGAATTGGAAAGCATGGCCTGTCGCCATATGTGGGGATAGGTGGATTTTATAGGATTTGGTAGTTTCTTTGATATTAATACTAGTGTGGCCGTCTTGCCTGTGAGGGTAGGGCGGTTATGTGTATAAGTAATTTTAAATCAGAAATATAGTCAATATGATTCACGCTAAGAGATGTAGGGCGTGTTACAAAACATGTTATTAAATATTAATCAAGGGTTGTGGAGAGAGAAATATATTGTTATTTTGCATCTGATAACAATTTATTTTTAGATATGACAGCTATAGTTGGAGTTTTAAACAAACACGCTGTTGCTATTGCAGCAGATAGTGCCGTTACTATGGGAGATACTCATAAAGTGGTGAATTGCGCGAATAAAATTTTCACTATTTCCAAATATCATCCAGTTGCTGTAATGACTTATAATAATGCCTCTTTTATGGGGGTTCCATGGGATATTATCATCAAGGAGTATCGTAGGAATTTAAAGGATGGCAGTTTTCCGAAATTGGAAGGATATGTTACGGATTTCATTAGTTTTCTTCATGATCGCCATTTTTTTTGCGATTGTAAGACACAGTTGAATTATTTAAAAATAATCTTAAATTCTTTTTATAGTATCTGCTGTAGTGAGATATGTGTGGAGAAAAACATAAAAATTAATGAATTAACCTCGAGCTTTTTGGAAGAAAAGCTAAACAAATGCCTGAATAACAACAAGAATGAGGATAAATGTGAAGAATTTAATTCATTTGAGTTCGAAGATTTTTTGGAATTTGCTGAAACTGAGATTGAGACATTTGCAAACGAAAAAGGTTTATAAACTTCTTGCAGAGTCATTTTTTCACTATCTTAGTGCAAAATTTTCAGAAACAATTTATACTGGTTTAGTGTTTGTTGGTTATGGTGAAGAAGATATTTATCCATCGTTAAAGTCGTTAAATATCTCTATCGCTGTTAAAGACCATTTAAAGTATAGTATTAAAGAATCTGCGGAAATATCTGAACACGGTACAGCTGCTGCCATTATTCCATTTGCACAAGTGGATGTTACACAGACAATCGTTCGAGGAATCAATCCTAATTTTCAGAATATAATCTATAATGTAATTGACAAATCTATTAAATCTTTTTCTGACATTATTGCTGAAATTATAGAAGATCGAGGTGGTGGCACGGATGTTTCGTCTGCGATTAGAGGTCTTGATTGTAATAAAATAATTCAGAATATTACACTTCAAATAAACAAAGAGATGAAGGAGAGTTATACAGATCCATTATTGAATACTGTTATTAATTTAGACAAAGAAGATATGGCCAATATGGCAGAAAGTTTCATATCTCTAACTTCACTAGTAAGAAGGATGCAACCTGGTGAAGAAACAGTTGGCGGGCCTGTGGATGTAGCTGTGATTTCCAAAGGTGATGGTTTTGTCTGGATAAATAGAAAACATTATTTCAAACCAGAACTTAACACTCAGTTTTTTAATAACTATTTTAAATGAGAAAGGAGAATATCTTATGATAGGAACATATTTGAGCAAAGAGCATTCGATGTCTGATGTTGAATACTCTTTATTAACAAAAGAGAAAGTAGAAGAAATTTCAGACAGAATATCGAGAAATGTGTCTAAAGAAATTCTTCAACAACTAGAGGTGGCTATTCCTGCTTTAAGTAAGGAAGAAACGGAAAAGAAAAAAAAGGAGTGAATCCTATTCATAGTTAAGGTAGAGCGTCCAGATAGTGATATCCAGACGCTCTTTTTATCAAAACAGCAACCTCCCATCCTTTTTATCCATCATCGCATTGAAAACACTTTTGTAAATTTCATACAACTCCTTTCTACTTTCTGGTCCCGGCCAATCAGCAAAAGACTCTCCTGCAAAAAATTTCCAAGCAAAGATACGTTTAGCTTTTTCGGATAAGCCTAATTGATCGATCTGATTTATTTTAGGCCATCCCATTTAAACAAGGATAACAACTTCCTGTTGGCTTCCCAAAGCACACTGTAGTCCCGTTCGATATACACACGAGCCAGCTTTAAAGTTGAATCGGAGTGGTTTAGCATTTCATCAACTCTGGCAATATCAATTCCAGCCTTATTTGCTGCTAACGTTGCCATCGTATGGCGGGCATAATAATAATTCAGATCTGGAACCTCTATTATTTTTCCTATCTCATCTAATCCTTTATTTATTGATTTATTGAAATTCTCTGAACTTCTATACCACTTATGAAAAATAAAGACTTTCTCTCCAGATGGGTCGGAGTATTTCTCAAACAGGCTTTTTATTTCCGGTTCAATCCTGACCTTCATTTCTGCCTTATCTTCACGCCTTGTGCGTGTCTTAGTCCTTTGATAGGTAATAATTTCGTTTTCGGCGGTAGGAGCATTATAGAAATCAGCACTATTCATGCCCATCATCGCAAATGATAAGATAAATAGGTCTTTCGCTAAATTGAAAACAGGCTGACCTCCATTGCGAGCATTTTGTTTATACGGAAGATCTATTATTTGCTGCACTTGGTCTATAGACAATGTTCGATGCTCACTTTTGGGAACTGGTGCGATTTTGTATTTTGAGAACGGGGAAAATGGGATGCGTATGATTCCTCTGTCCTCGTCGTTATATTCATTTTTAGCGAGGTTGTGTAGTGTTTTGATTTGTGATGTGTAAAGAGATATGCTCCGTTTACCTTTAGGCTTATCAGTAGGTTTTGATCCACCATCGCGACATCCCTTAAAAGAAGGTTCGTTTTTCAGAAACTTCTCAAACGCCCTCATAAAAGATGCTGTAATGAGGTTTATGTCGAGTTCTTCTTTTCCGATAAACCTGACAAGCGCATTTATGGCTATCCGATAGGT